>LUMD01000235.1_pt1 | contig 14954 bp, 13 predicted proteins | sample 729651 | NCBI WGS metagenome assembly LUMD01 (sample SAMN03860272, study PRJNA289734) | marine metagenome | biome: seawater column; feature: ocean; material: water; isolation source: Red Sea water column Station 34 - depth 258m | place: Saudi Arabia: Red Sea | collected 2011-10-15 | depth 258 m | reverse complement strand
GGACGTGGCCCTGCTGGTGGCGATCGTCGGGTTCGCCTCGACGGTGGCGTTCGCCCAGTACCTGGTTGCGGTGGCCGCGGACGACGAACTCGAACTTCGCCAGGTCCATCGGCTCGTTGTCCCGCGAGATGGTGCGGCCGGGGTGGCCCAGCCCGGCGGAGTTCACGAGCACCCGCAGCGGCCCCATCTCGGACGCCGCGGCGACCGCCACGTCTGCCTCCTCGGTGCTGGTGACGTCGCAACGCACGAACAGGCCCCCCAGCTCGGAGGCCACCGACTCGCCACGTTCCTCGGCGATATCGGCGACGACGACCCGGCTGCCGGCGGCGGCCAACTGTCGGGCGCACGCCTCGCCGATGCGCGGTGGCCGCCGTGCGGGCCACCCGCGACGGAACCGTCATCGGCGTGACCCGGTCACCGCTGGTCAACCGGGGTGATGCCGTGGCCCACCTGGCCGAGATCTCCTGAGCCGACCACGCCAGACGGAAGGGAACCCGGGTGACATCGCTACGCTGGCGGCTCCCGCGGGTGTAGTTCAATGGTAGAACCCCAGCTTCCCAAGCTGATGACGCGAGTTCGATTCTCGTCACCCGCTCTCAACCGGCGGGAAACCCGCGCTCACGGTCCTCCGCCAACTCGTCCGACAGGGTCCGGTCCCACTGGGGCATCCCCGCGGCATGGGCGCTCTTGGCCAGCACGTGCGACCCGACCGGCGTCGCCACGAAGGCGAACACCATCGTCAGTACCGCCTTGACCACCGCCCCCGAGGTACCGATATGGACCGCCGCCCCCACCAGCAGGCCCATCAGGCCCAAGGTCGTGCACTTCGACGAGGCATGCAGGCGGTGGTAGGCGTCGGGCAGCCGCACGATGCCGAGCACCCCGACCAACATGAAGGCCAGCCCGGCCACCAGGAACACCACCGTCACGGCGTCGCGCACGTCCATCACGGACCCGCCCGGTCGTCCGGCGGCTCGTCGTCCGCGGCCACCGCAACCAGGTACTGGGCGAACGCCACCGTCGAGGCGAACCCGACGATCGCCACCAGCAGGGCCACGTCCAGCGACACCCCCCGCCGCTGGTCGACGGCCAGCAGCACCACGACGCCGACCACCAGAAAGGCGAACACATCCGCAGCGATGGCCCGGTCGGCGAGGTGCGGCCCCCGGACCATGCGGTACAGCAGCAGCCCCATTCCGACTGCCAGGGCCGCGACCCCGACGTCGACCACAGCCGACACGGCCTCGAAGGCCAGCACCACACCCGTCACGAGAACACCTCCCGGCGGAGCCGTTCGTCCAACTTCCGCAGGTCCGTCACCGCTGCCTCCCGGTCGGCGGCATACATGCAGTGCACGTAGAGCAGCCCCCCGTCGCCGGTCACGTCCACGACGAGGGTGCCGGGCGTCAGGGTGATGCAGTTGGCCAGAACCGTCGTCTGCACCACCGTGAGGTGTCCCACCGGGTAGCGCAGGATCCGCGGCGTCTGACCGAGGCCCGGCGTCACGATCTCCCAGGCGATCTGCAGGTTGGCCCGCACGAGGATGCCCAGGAACCACGCCCCGAAGCGGACCAGCCGCACGAGGCGCACCAGGTAGCCGGCGGAACGCGTGGTCAGGTCGTACGCGGTGATCGCCACCGCGCCGACGGCCAGTCCGGCGAGGAACCCCAGCCACGACCGGCTGTCGGTCCACAGCAGGGCGATGCCCGCCAGGCCCACGTTGAGCACGACCCGCCGGCTCATCCGCCGCCTCCCGCTCCCCCGGCAGCGAACAACGCCCGGGGGTTGACCGCCTCGATGTACGCCGTCGGGTCCGTCAGCTGCTCGCCCGCCTGCAGGGCGATGTCGTAGATCGGCTCCGCCGCCAGCCCGACGAACACCGCCGCCGCCACCAGGAACCCGATCCCGGTGTAGGCGCCGCGCATGGAGCCCACGGCGAGCACGTCGGTCGTCCGCTCCCCTGCGGGGGCCGGCGCCGACCAGAAGCCCTTCGACCACACCTTCAGCATCGACACCAGGGTCAGCAGGCCGGTCACCAGCGCCACCAGCGACAGCCACCACCGGTCGTTCCAGCCCTCCCGGACGAGGATCAGCTTCCCGAAGAAGCCACTCAGCGGTGGCAGGCCCACGAGGCTCATCGCCGCCACGAAGAACGCCACGCCGAGGAACCGGTCCCGCCGGTACAGGCCGCCCAGCCGACCCAGGTCGTCGGTCCCGGTGTGGCGCTCCATCACCCCGCAGCACAGGAACAGCGAGCTCTTCACGATCATGTGCTGGACCATGTAGTAGAGGGCACCGGCCAGTCCGGCGGTCGTCATCAGCGACAGGCCGAACACCATGTAGCCGACCTGGCTGATGACGTGCACGGCGAGGATGCGGCGCACCCGGTCCTGCGAGACCGCCCCCAGCACGCCGAGCAGCATGGTGGCCGCCGCCGACATCAGCAGCAGTGGCGTCACGACGTCGCGTGCGTCGCCGGCGGCGAACACCAGCGGGTAGGTGCGGGCCACGGCGTACACCCCGACCTTGGTGAGCAGGCCGCTGAACAGCGCCGCCACCGGGATCGGACAGGTGTGGTAGGTGTCGGGCAGCCAGAACCACAGCGGGAAGAACGCCCCCTTGGCGCCGAACACGAACAGCAGGAGGACCGACACGCCGACGAAGCCCGGCGGCAGGCCCTCTCCCGACACCACCCGGGCGTCCACGATGGCGGCCAGGTCGGCCAGGTTCAGCGTCCCGAACATCCCGTAGACCAGTCCCGCCGACACCACGAACACGGTCGAGGCGATCAGGTTGAGGAGCAGGTACTTGTACGCCTGCCCCAGCTGTCGGCGCGAGTGGCCCAGCACCAGCAGGCCATACGACGCCATCAGCATGAGCTCGAAGCCCACGAAGAGGTTGAACAGGTCGCCGGTCAGGTCGAGCACCGAGAAGGCGTGGACGTAGCAGCCGATCGCCACCACCAGGCCGGCACACAGCAGCAGCCCCGACAGGCTGTCGAACACGATCGTGATCCCGAACGGGGCCGGCCAGCCACCCATCTGCGATACCAGCACGTCACCGTCCCGGACGTCGAGCAGCCAGCCGAGGGACAGGGCCAGCATCGAGCCGAGGCTCACCAGGCCGAGGACCCGCTGGCGGTGACGGTGCCGGACCACCGCCACCGAGGCGATCGCCGTCGCCAGCGGGATGGCGACCAGCAGGCCGAGCAGGTCCGTGCTCACCGCCGTCGCCCCGGTTCCCCGTCGAGCACCGGACCATCCGACGGCGGGTCCTCCAGCGCCAACTCGTCCACGTTCAGCGTCGACGTCCGTCGGGCGGTGAGGATCAGCAGCGTCAGCAGGAAGCCCATGACCGCGAAGTTGATGACGATCGCGGTGAGAATCAGCGCCTGCGGCAACGGGTCGACGAGGTCGCCGCCGCCGAGGATCGGCGGCTGGCGCAGCAGACCACCCGGCAGCACCGGCGACCCGCTCATGGCGACGATGGCCAGGTTGGCGCCGTGCCCCAGCAGGAACACACCCATGGCGATGGACTTCAGCTCGCGGGACGTCACCAGGTAGACGCTGACCGTGACGATCACCGCCACGCACACGGCGAGGACGGTCGTCACCGGTCCGACTCCCGGTCCAGGTGGAAGGGCCGGCTCACTGGTCCAGTTCCTCGCCGATACGGGCGATCATGCCGACCGCCACGCCCGCTACGACCAGCAGCACCCCGAAGTCGAAGGCCGTGGCCGACACCAGGTGCAGGCCCTCGCCGCCCACGTGGAGCGTCGTCGAGCCCGACCGCAGCAACGACTCTCCCACCAGCAGCGGCACCGTCGCCACGCCGACCGTCAGGCCCAGCCCGGCGACCACGATCCACCGGGGATGCACCGGCAACAGCCGGTGGAAGGCCCGCTGGCCGAACGCCATCCGATGGGTGGACAGGCCGATCGCCACCACCAGCCCGGCGATGAAGCCGCCGCCGGGGGCGTTGTGGCCCCGGAATGCCGCGTACACGGCCACGAGCACCGTGAGTGGCAGCACCAGCCGCACGGCGGTGCGCAGGATGACCGAGTCGATCCTCGCCGCCGGCCTCACGACCCCGCCCCCTCGCCCAGCGACACCGGCTGGGGGTCCGACTCGTCCTCGTCCTCGTCCTCGTCCTCGTCCTCGCGCTGGCGGCCCCGACCCGGCAGCATCGACCACACGCCGAGGGCGGCGGTCGCCAGCACCGTGATCTCGCCCAGCGTGTCGAAGCCCCGGAAGTCCACGAGGATCACGTTGACGACGTTGTGGCCCTCACCGCCCCGGCCGTCGGTCAGCTCGGAGCCGTGGTCGCTGTGCGCCTCGAAGAAGGCGCCAAGCGTCTCCTCGTGGCCTCCACCCGGTTCACGCCGCTGGTCCGCGGCGGAGCCCGCCAGCAGGGTCATCCATCCGACGGCGACGCCGACCAGCACCGCCAGCGCCAGTCGCGGACCCGGGTTGACGCGCGGTCGGCGGTCGGGCCGGGGCAACAGCCGCAGCACCAGCAGGAACAGGATCACCGAGATGATCTCGAACATGAGCTGCGTGAGCGCCAGGTCGGGCGCCTGGTACACGAGGTAGAGGCCGACCACGGCGAAGCCACTGGCCCCCAGGACGAGCACCCGCACGACCCGCTCGGTGACCACCGGCAGCACGATCGCCGAGGCGCACACCACCGCACCGAGCAGCAGGCCCGTCACCGACTCGAACGGGGCGAGTCCGTCCGGGACCTCCAGCAGCGACGGGTCGATCCATGCCGCCCACACGAAGCTGGCGAGGAGCACCACGAACATGATCACCAGGTAGTGCTGCAGGTGGCCGGTCTGGAGCGTGTGGAACGCCCGGTGGCCGCCGCGATGGACCGCCCGGTACGCACCCGGGTAGAGCCGGTCGTGGACGTCGACGACCTCGTCCCGCCAGCGACCGGACAGGCCGAGGCCGATCCCTCCGGCGATCGCCACCAGCGACATCAGGAGGGCGGTGCCCGGGTGCAGGAACGGCTCCCAGACCCATGGCAGTCCGTCGGCGAACACCCCGGTACCCGCGTGGGACTCCAGCGGCCGGAACGCCGCGTTCCAGAGCGTCGGGACCAGGCCGCCCACGAACTGGAGGAGCACCAGGCCGGCAGCCGGCAGCCACAGCGCCACCGTCCACCTGTCCGGGGCGCGTACCGGCACCGCTGGGGGGTCGCCGGCCCGGATCCCCGACCGTCGCCCCAGCACGTTCGCCGCTATGCGCACGGCGATGGCCACGTTGCAGGCCGCGGTCGCCACCGCCATCAGGCCGACGACGACCAGCAGCGGCCGCCCGTCGGCTGCGTGGACGACGGCGTCGAAGAACAGCTCCTTGGCGACGAAGTTGACGGTCCCCGGGCCACCGGCCAGGGCGTAGGCGGCGGCCAGCAGCACGACGGCCAGCACCCGTGCGCCGGACTCGCGGCGACGCCAGAGCCCGTGCAGTTCGGGCAGCCGGCGCACCCCGAGCAGGACGGCGAGCGCCCCGGCCACGAGGAACAGCGGCGCCTTGTAGAGGGCGTGGCTGGCAATTTGGCCGAGGTCCCATCCGATGGCCGCATGGCCGTGGTCGTCGACCGCCCCACCGAGCCCGTACATGCAGGTGAAGAGGCCCAGCTGGCTCACGGTCGTGTAGGCGAACAGCCGCTTCAGGTCATGCTGGCGCAGCGCCAGGGCGGCGCCCAGCAGCATCGTCACGGCGCCGACGGCCACGACCAGCGGCAACCAGAGCGCCAGTGCGCCGGCAACCGGCAGCACCCGGCCCAGCAGGAAGACGCCGGCCTTCACCATCGTGGCCGAGTGCAGGTACGCCGATACCGGGGTCGGGGCGGCCATCGCCCCCGGCAGCCAGTCGTGGAACGGCCACTGGGCGCTCTTGGCGGCGGCGCCCACGACCACCAGCACGACCGCGGCGGTCACCCTGCCGTTCGACGCCGGCACGCCGGCCGCGGCCAGTTCGCTCCACCGCCACGCACCGGTGGCGTCGCCCAGCAGCAGCACGCCGCCCAGCAGCGACAGGCCTCCCATCCCCGTCGTCACGAATGCCTGCAGGGCCCGCTGCACCGCCGCCCCGTCCTCCCGGTTCCAGCCGATCAGGAAGAACGAGCTGATCGAGGTGGCCTCCCAGAACACGACGGTGAGCAGCAGGTGGTCGGCGAGGACCACGCCGAGCATGGCGGTCGTGAAAAACCCGAGCAGCGGGAGGAAACGGGCCAGTGAGGAGGCGTCGTCGCCGAAGTGGGCCCGGGCGTACAGGACGACGAGGACGCCGACGCCGGCGACCAGGAGCGCGAAGAAGGCGCCGAGCCCGTCGGCGAGGAAGCCGAGGTCCAGGTGCAGGCTCGGGATCCACGAGACCGCCTCCGTGCCGGTTGAGTTCGACGCCACGCCGTGGCGATCCAGGTGGAGGCCCAGGAACAGCACGGACATCCCCGGGCCGGCGGTGGCCAACAGCACCCGGAGCGCCGTTCGGCGCCGCGGCAGCAGGAGCGTGGCGAGGCCCGCCACCACGGGCGCGCCGATGGCAACGAGGAGGAATGCGGGGTCGGCCGGAGCCATGGCGCCAGTGTGGTCGCTGGCCCGTGAAGGCCCCGACATTTCGAACGACGCGACAGGTCAGCCCGCGGACGGCGGCTCCGGGAGTCCGGGTGTCCGGTAGCCGTCCTCCCGCCAGAGGATCGGAAAGTGCGCCTCGGGCATGGCGTCGTCGTCGGGAGCGGCGTACCGGGAGTACACGGGACCATTGCCCTCTCCGAAGCCGGGTCGGTGGTAGCGGGTCTCGCTGCTGGCGCAGTGCAGGACCAGTGCCCGCCGGTGGGCGTCGCCGGTGTTCGGACCGGAGCCGTGCCAGGTCCACCCGTGGTGGAACGAGCCGCCGCCGGCCGGCACCTCGACGGAGACCAGGTCCAGGTCGACTCCATGGGCGGTGGCCGCCTCGGCCAGAGGGGCCCGGTGGTCGGCGGGGGCGTGGAACTCGACGTCCGGGTCGCCGCCGGTCGGCCACCGATGGGAGCCGCGGGCGAACTCGACGGTGCCGGCGGCGGACGAGGTGTCGTCGAGGGCGATCCAGCAGGTGGCCATCTCCCGGGGGCGGTACCACGGCAGGTAGCCGTTGTCCCGGTGGAAGCCGAGCGACCGGGCTCCCACCGGCTTCCAGAGCAGGTTGTCCTGGACGATCCTCGCCCCCGACCATCCGGCCAGCCGCGCCAGCGCCTCGCCCAGGTCGGCCCGCAGCACGATCGATGCAATCAGCGGGTCGGCCCGCCAGCCATTGCAGACCTGGCGGGTCAGGGTCGGGTCGTCGCCCTCCTGCCAGTTGACCTCGTCGGGCGCGACGCCGGTCGCGAACACACCGCGGAAGACCCGGTCGAACGCCTGGTGCAGCAGGTCGAGCAGCCCCGGGTCGAGCAGGCCCTCGACCAGCACGAACCCGTCGGCGTCGAAGTCCGCCTGCTGGTCGTCGGTGAGGGTGAACGGGGCGGTGCCCATCGGCGCATCATGCCCGCTCACCGGCTCTCGGACGCCGCCCGGACCACCACTAGGGTGCCGGCGTGATCCCGGGGCCGGGCGAGACCCTCACCTCCGATGACTGGCACGCCGCCGGCGAGCCATTCCGGATCCTCGACGTCGGTCCGATGGAGGGGGCAACAGTGCTGGACCGGCGTTCCTGGGCGCAGGCCAACCTCGACGACCTGCGCCGGTTCCTCGTGAGCGAACCACGGGGCCACAGCGACATGTACGGCGGCTTCGTCGTCCCGCCCGACGATGCCGGCGGTGACCTGGGGGTCGTGTTCTGGCACAAGGACGGCTTCAGCACCGCCTGCGGGCACGGCACGATCGCCCTCGTGGCCTGGGCGGTCGACACCGGCCTCGTCGACGTGCCTGACGACGCCGAGCGGGTCGATGTGGTGGTCGACGTGCCGTCGGGACGCCTGCCGACCACCGCCACGCTGGTCGACGGTCGGCCCACGGCGGTGCGGTTCATGAACGTGCCGTCCTTCGTGTCGGCCATTGGCCTCGAGGTCGACACCAACCACGGCACCCTCGACGTGGACGTGGCGTTCGGCGGCGCCTTCTATGCCTCGGTGGCCGTCGACGACCTCGACGTGGACGCCACCGCCGACCACGTCGACGACCTGATCGCGCTCGGCCGACAGGTCAAGGCGGCCCTCGCCGGCCACCCGTCGATCGAGCACCCCGACGACGACCGGCTCTCGGGCTGCTACGGCACGATCCTCCACGAGACCCCCGGCGACGACCCGCGGTGCCAGCGCAACGTCACGATCTTCGCCGACGGCCAGGTCGACCGGTCGCCCTGCGGCTCGGGTACCTCGGCCCGGCTGGCACTGCTCCACCACCACGGCCAACTCGACGTGGGCGACGACCTCCACCACCTGGGCCTGGCCGGCGGCATGTTCGTGGGACGCATCGAGTCGGTCGACGGCGACCGGGTCACCACCAGCGTCGAGGGGTCTGCCCACCGCCATGCCACGTCCACGTTCGTCCTCGATCCCGACGATCCCGTCGGACTCGGGTTCCTGCTGCGATGACCGCCCTGCCGCACTTCGACGCCGAGGCCATCGTGGCCGCCGTCCCGATGGCCGACGCCGTCGAGGTCCTGCGTGCCGCCTTTCGCGACCTCGGGGACCTGCACCCCCGCCGGCAGGTGTCCCTGGGCCCGGCCGACGACCTGCTGATGATGCCGGCGGTCGCCCCGACCGGGATCGGCGTGAAGATCGTGACGGTCGTGTCGGACAACCCCTCCCGCGGGCTGCCGCTGATCCACGGCCACTACCTGTTCTGTGATCGTGAGACCGGCGTACCCCTGGCGACGCTCGACGGGTCAGCGCTCACGGCCCTGCGCACGCCGGCGGCGTCGGCCTTGGCGACCGACGTGCTGGCCCGACCCGACGTGCGCACCCTCGGGATCTTCGGGACCGGCGTCCAGGCCGCCGGCCACGTCGAGGCGATCCTGGCCGTGCGGCCCGACATCGAGTCGGTCGTCGTGTGTGGCCGCACCCCGGAACAGGGCGAGGCGTTCGCCGCCTCGGTCGACGCCGGAGGCCGGCCTGTCAACGCCGCTCCACCCGGCGCGGCCGCCGCCTGCGACGTGGTGTGCGGGTGCACCTCGTCGGCCCAGCCGGTCGTCCCCACCGCCGCCGTCCGGCCCGGCACGCACGTGAACCTGGTCGGCTCCTACTCGACCGCCCGGCGGGAGGTCGACGACGACCTGGTGGCCGCCTCCTCGGTGTTCGTCGACGAGCGGGCGGCGGCCGCCGAGGAGGCCGGCGAGCTGATCCACGCCGCCGCCGGCGACTGGTCCTTCGACCGCATCGCCGGCGACCTGGCCGAACTGGCCACCGGGCAGGTCGGTCGCACCGCGGACGACGAGATCACGCTCTTCAAGTCCGTGGGCCTGGCCGTCGAGGACGTCGTCGTCGCCGCCGCCGTCGTGGCCCGCTCCTGACGACTCCCCCACCCGATCCGGTCCGTCAGTCGGGCAGACAGGCCCCCGAGTCGCAGATCAGATTCCCTTCGCGGACCCGGCCGATGACCGGCACCTCCGGTGGCACGACCCAGTCGATCGACACCACCTCGTTGTAGCCGAGTGCCGGGCAGTGGTCGGGCGCCTCGTCGTCGATCTCCGTGTTGTGGCGACTCCGCACGGTGATCAGGACCTGTTCGTCGGAGTGCTCGACGACGACCTCGGGCAGCAGGCCGCACGCAGCGCGTGACGTGTAGACCACCGACACGTCCCTACTGTCGAACCCCGGTTCGAGCGTGAGCACACGGCCCCGACCGAGATCGCGCACCTGCGTCGGCTCGAGGTCCTGCGGAACGAGGTGCACCCTTGCGGCGGTCACATTCGCCCCCACCATTGCCGCATCCAGATCCACACCCAACTCCAACTCAGCCAGCGTGTACCTAGGTATGACAGTCAAGGGAGGGGGTCGCTCCCAAGGTTGTTGACCGCAACCCGTTGAGAGTTCAAGGAATGCGAGCGCCACCAACAGAGAGACCCTACGAATGGAAGTCAACGTTCCAACTACTGTTCACCACATCGTAGATTCGAGCGTACGCGCCAGGTGCAGCTGCGCTCCCTCCAGTTGTCGAGATCAGTCCAACTGCGTACCTCTGATCAGGTTCCCAGACAATCGGAGACCCGCTGTCTCCAGGCTGAATCAGGATCCCTGTGTACTCTCCGCCGAGCAACCAACACGTGCATACTCCTAGCCAATACCAGAAGTATCGAGTACTCACCGTTCCGCACACGAATCCTGTTGTATTCGCTCGCGACACACAGATGCCCTCACCAGTCCATGGGCTGTTCACTGCGTTGACCTGAGTCGATCGAAAGATGACTTGATGTGATGCCTGCGAATCTGGCATCTGTACACGTAGTACATCATGACCACCGTTGTAGTACAGCGATGCAGTGGCCTGGCCAATATGTCCATAACCTAAGTGGGACCAGTTGCTGACAATGCTTCCACAGTGACCGGCTGTTAGAAACTGACGGTCGTTTCCATTCAAGAGAAAATGGAATCCCATGCCGCACAAGGCGCCATCAGTACCCCCACTACGGATTCGGTTTCCAGCCTTCAATGGCGAGTAGCAATAGTCCCGGCTGAAACAGGCCACGGGTACTGGCACCGAGGACTCGTACAGGACCGCATGAGACTTGACGCCTGCGGCGAGAAGCCATTCCTCTGTTGCGTCTGCCGCGCCCGCAGACACCGACCTAACGCCAAATCGAAGTGAGTTGGAACGCACGTCAATACTCACCTCCAGAAGGTCCACCTCCCGGCCAAGTTCTTCGCTCCCTACGATTGTCGCCGCGTCCTTCTGGAGTTGGACAAGCGTCCGCTCGGCTCGCAACACCTGTAGGCCGAGCGAAGACTCAGGCATCAGTGGTGCCAGTCGAGCCAACTGCTCTTTGACGTCTCCAGTAGTGAGCACGACCAACGAACCATGTTGATGATGATCAAAGTACGCCCCTGCGAATGTCGGCTCTGATTCAATCAGGAACCGTACCTTCTCGATCTCACGCATAAACGACGATCTGCGGCCCCATTCGAGGAGTTCAGAGTCTAGGAATGGGAAACCTGCCACACTCAAGTTTTGAAGTACCTCTGGCGAACTGAGAAACGCATCCCAATCTTCTGGTTGCTCCAGACCTACTGAAGTCCGAACTGCTGATGCAGCCGCAATAACGGCGTCACCGTATTGATTGACCAAGTCTTCTTCGCCAATTGACGCTCCTGCAGAGGAGGCGCTCCCGAGCCACCCTGAAACCACGAGGACCACAACAAATGCGACAGGGATTCGACACCTCGTCGCCCTAGAACCATCGCTCAAGGCCATCATCGCCCCGATCGTCGTCTAACTACTCGCCGCAGTAAAAGCCCTATTGAGGCCGATTCAGTCTGTCAATGGCTAACGTGCACCAACCAAGTGTGGCCGATGTTCCGACTTGCACCCATTCATGACCCCACTCCGGGCGGATCTCAGATCGTCCGTTCGCTGCCGCCGTCGATCGGGACCTGGGCGGCGGTCGTGGCGCCGAAGCGGTCGGAGCAGAGCTCGGCCACCGTCGTCGCCACGTGGGCGGCGCCGACCTCCATGCCGAGCAGGTTGCGGCGCTTGTACTCCTCGGGCGTCATCCCGTAGGCGGCGGACCGCTGGGCGACGAGCTCGTCGGTCCACAGCGCCGTGTCGAACACGTTGTCGGGATGCACCACGTTGACCCGCACGCCGTGCTCGGCCCACTCGAGGGCCGCCACCCGGGCCAGTTGCGTGAGCGCCGCCTTCGAGGTCGAGTAGGCGGCGGCCCCCTTCCCCGGTGCGGTGGCGTTGCGCGAGGCGATGACGGCCACCCGGCCGCCGACCGGCGACCGGAACAGCAGCGGGGCGGCATCCCGGAACAGTGCCGCCACCGAGTCGACGTTGACCGACAGCGTGAGCCGCCAGGCGTCGAGGTCGAGGTCGTCGACCGGCGAACTGCCCGGGAACACCCCGGCGCCCACCACGAGGACGTCGAGGCCGCCGAAGCGCTCGACGCCCGCCCGGAGGGCGTCCGCCTGGGCGGCGTGGTCGGACACGTCGGCGGCCACCCCCAGCCAGGCCGGCCCGGCGAAGGCGTCGGCCACCGCCGCGGCCGTCCACGACCCGCCGCCGGCGGCCGGCACCTCGGCCAGCGCCTCATGCTCCCGGCGGGCCAGCAACTGCACCCAGCGGAACACCTCGTTGCGGACCATCACCCGGAACGCCCGCGGCGCCGCCGTCACGTCGGGCCGGTCGTCCAGCGGATGGGCCGGCGCCGCTGCGTCCCCGTCGGCCTCGTCGGGGTTGCGCAGCCGCTCCCACTCCTCGAGCAGGCTGGAGTCGACCTGGCGGACCGTCTCGCCCAGCCACGCCTCCAGGTCGGCCACCGCCTCGGTGCGGGCCGCCGGCGGCACGTTCTGCACCAGCCCCTTGTAGGCGTCGGTGAGGTAGCGCAGCACCGTCCCCTCCGAGCGCTTCAGCCCGTGGTGGGCGATGTAGTCCCGGAACCCGTAGCCCAACTCGAACATCTCCCGGGCCACCGACTTGGGCCGCACGTTCTCGTCGCCCACCCACGGATGGTGCGCCCGGAACACGTCGAACGTGCCGTACAGGAACTCGGCCAGCGGCTGCGGCGGCCGCACCTCGGCGAGGCGCTCCATGCGCTCCTCGTACTCGACGCCCTCCATCTTGAGCCGCGCCACCAGCTCCGACTTGAGGCGGTTCACCTGGGCGGCCAGTACCACCCCCGGGTTCTCGAGCACCGACTCGACCACCGAGAGCACGTCGAGGGCGTGGCCCGGCTCGTCGGGGTCCAGCTCGGGCAGCACCTCGAGGGCGAACAGCGACAGCGGCTGGTGCAGGGCGAAGTCGTCCTGGAGGTCGACGCCGACCCGCACCAGGCGGCCCTCGGCGTCGGGCTGGTCGAGCTCCTCGACGATGCCGGCGTCGCGCAGCGACCGGTAGACGCCGATCGCCCGGCGGACGTGCCGGCGCTGGCGCTTGCGCGGCTCGTGGTTGTCGAGCAGCAGCCGCTTGAGCGCCGCCCCGCCGTCGCCGGGCCGGGACAGCACGTTGAGCACCATCTGGTGGGTGACGTCGAAGCTGGAGTCCAGCGGCTCCGGCTGGCCGGCCACGAACCGGTCGAACGTCTCCTCGTTCCAGTGGGCGTAGCCGCGCTCGGGTGGCTTCTTCTTCACGAGCTTCTTCCGCCGGGCCGGGTCGGCGGCGACCTTCTGCTCGGCCCGCCGGTTCTCGATCCAGTGGGCGGGGGCCTGCGCCCACACGTGGCCCTCGTCGTCGAAGCCGCGCCGCCCCGCCCGGCCGGCCACCTGCTGGAACTCCCGGTTCGAGAGCAGCCGGGTGGTGGAGCCGTCGTACTTGCACAACTGGGTGAACAGCACGGTGCGGATCGGCACGTTGACGCCCACACCCAGCGTGTCGGTCCCGCAGATCAGCTTCAACAGCCCGGCCTGGGCCAGCTTCTCGACGAGCAGCCGGTAGCGGGGCAGCAGACCGGCGTGGTGCAGGCCGATGCCGTGCCCGATGAAGCGCCGCAGGTCCTTGCCGATCGGCGTGTCGAACCGGAAGCCGCCGACCTCGTCGCGCACCGCCGCCTTCTCCTCCTTCGAGAGGACGTCGAGGCTGCACAGGTCCTGGGCCTTCTCGGCGGCCGCCTGCTGGGTGAAGTGCACGAGGTAGACGGGCGCCCGATCCGACTCGAGCAGTTCGTCGACCGACTCGTGCAGCGGCGTCTCCCGGAACTCGAACGTGAGCGGCACCGGCCGCTCGCTGCCGGCCACCGTCACCGCCGGCCGGCCGGTGCGGGCCTCGAGGTCGTCGGTGAACCGGCGGGTCGGCCCGAGCGTCGCCGACATCAGCAGGAACTGCACGTGGGGGAGTTCCAGCAGCGGCACCTGCCAGGCCCAGCCCCGCTGCGGGTCGGCGTAGAAGTGGAACTCGTCGGCGACCACCAGGCCGACGTCGGTGGCGGCCCCGTGGCGCAGCGCCCGGTGGGCGAGGATCTCGGCGGTGCAGGCGATGATCGGGGCGTCCGGGTTGACCGAGGCGTCCCCGGTGACCATGCCGACGTTGTCGGGTCCGAAGTCGCGGACGAGGGCGAAGAACTTCTCGCTCACCAGCGCCTTGATGGGCGCCGTGTAGACGCTGCGCACTCCCCGGGCGAGGGCGGCGGCGTGGGCGGCGGTGGCGACCAGCGACTTCCCCGACCCGGTCGGCGTGGCGAGCACCACGTGGCTGCCGGCCAGCAGTTCGAGGACGGCCTCCTCCTGGGCCGGGTACAGCTCGAGGCCCTGCTCCGAGCACCAGGCGACGAACCCCTCCAGCAGTTCGTCCGGGTCGTCCCCCTCCGGCAGCCGGTCGGTGAGGAGGGTCACGGCCGGACCGTCACGACGGGCGGGCGAGGGCGGCGCGGAGCGACTCGACCTCGGGGTGGGCGGCGCAGCCGGGGAGGTGGTCGTTGACCATGCCCATGGCCTGCATGAAGGCGTAGACGGTGGTGGGCCCGACGAACGACCAGCCCCGCCGCTTCAGGTCGCGTGACAGGGCCGTCGACCCGGGGGTGGACGCCGGGATCGAGCCGTCGGGCTCCCGGGCCGGCGCCACGGGCTCCCACGACCACACGTAGGCCGCCAGCGAGCCGAACTCCTCGGCCAACTCGAGGCAGCGGGCGGCGTTGTTCACGGTCGACTCGACCTTGCCGCGGTGCCGGACGATCCCGGCGTCGCCCAGCAGCCGCTCGACGTCGGTAGCACCGAACCCGGCGACCACGGCCGGGTCGAACCCGGCGAACACCTCCCGGAAGCGGTCCCGCTTGCGCAGGATCGTCAGCCACGACAGCCCCGCCTGGAACCCCTCGAGGCACAGC
>LUMD01000791.1_pt1 | contig 14964 bp, 13 predicted proteins | sample 729651 | NCBI WGS metagenome assembly LUMD01 (sample SAMN03860272, study PRJNA289734) | marine metagenome | biome: seawater column; feature: ocean; material: water; isolation source: Red Sea water column Station 34 - depth 258m | place: Saudi Arabia: Red Sea | collected 2011-10-15 | depth 258 m | reverse complement strand
CGCCGCAGATCCCCACGGAGACCTTCTTGACGAGGCCCAGCATCTTGGCGTCGGCGTCGACCTGGATGATCTTGGCGCCGGCGGGCCAGTAGTCCATGCCGTGCTGGGGCAGGGTGCCGAACGGGCCGAGGCGGGTACCGAGTGCCAGGACGACGTCGGCGTCGGCGATGAGCTTCATGGCGGCCTTGGAGCCCTGGTAGCCGAGCGGGCCGCACCACTGCGGGTGGCTGGCGGGGAACGAGTCGTTGTGGAGGTACGAGTTCACGACCGGGCAGCCCAGGCGCTCGGCCAGCTCGATGGTCTCGGCCACCGCATCGCCCATGACGACGCCGCCGCCGGAGAGGAGGACCGGGAACTCGGCGGTGGCCAGCAGGTCGGCGGCTTCGTCGAGGCTCTTCTCGCCACCGGCGCCCCGCTCGATGCGGATGGGCTCGGGGATGTCGACGTCGATGGATCCGTAGAAGCGGTCGCGGGGGATGTTGAGCTGGGTCGGACCCATTTCGAGGACCGCCCGGTCGAAGCAGCGGGCGGTGATCTCGGCCATGCGGTTCTCGTTGACGATGTGGCCCTGGTACTTGGTGAACTCCTCGAACATGGGGAGCTGGTTGGCCTCCTGGAAGCCGCCCAGGCCGATGCCCATGGTGCCCGTCTCGGGGGTGACGATCACGACGGGGCTGTGCGCCCAGAAGGCGGCGGCGATGGCGGTCACGCAGTTGGAGATGCCGGGGCCGTTCTGGCCGATGACCACACCGTGGCGGCCGCTGACCCGGGCGTACCCGTCGGCCATGTGGGCGGCGCCCTGCTCGTGGACGACCGGAACGAGGCGGATCCCGGCCGGGGTGAAGATGTCCATGGCGTCCATGAACGCCGAACCCATGATGCCGAAGGCGGTCTCGACGCCGTTGGACACCATCGTCTCGACGAAGGCCTCGCTGGGGGTCATGCGGGTCATGGGGTACTCCTCGGACAGGCGAATGTGGCGCATGGATTCATGCACCGGCGAGTGAGAGTCTATAACGGATTTGGAAGAGTGTCTAGATCGATGTCTCGTGTTGGTGCGGTCCGGGCCGTGCCCACCGACGGGCCACGTGCACCGGAGTGGACGGCCGGCATCGACGCCATGTCCGTCGACTACGCCCACACGCCGGCCGACGCCGGCGACTCGACCATCGAGGCGTCCCCTTGCGCGGGATGCCGGGCCACGAGCCTCTGTTGACTGCTGCACCCGGTGATCGGACCGGCGATGCGGCGCAGCGCCGGCAGCCAGATGGACGGCCTGAAGGCCCTCGCCGAAGTCCGACCCGGCGGAGCCGCACCGGGTCGGCTGGCACCCGCACCGCCCAGCGCATACCGTGCGCCGGACAGGGGGTGCACCGAAATGACCGCCTCGAGGCGAACGGGGGGCACGGGAGGCTGGGACGACCTGGCCTGCCGGATCTGGCTCCCCGACGAGGCCAGACCACCGCGGCTGCACCTGCTCGACCTCGACAACCTGCACGTCGGCACGACCCCCGACCTGGAGGACATCGATCGCATCCGCGACCTCTACGAACCATTCCTCGGTGCCGACGACCTGGGCTGTGTGGCCGCCAACCACGCTCCCCGCCTCGTCCCTGGCGCCTCCAGCATCCGATCGTTTCGCATACGTCGACGCTGGCGCCCGTTCACCGTCCGACTGGCCCAGGGCGCCGACGGCGCCGACCTGAAACTGATCGAGGAGGCCCGCCACCACCTCGGCCGCCACCACCTCGACGAGCGCTTCGGCGACGTGGTGATCGGCTCCGGCGATCGCATCTTCTCGGACCTGGCGTGGCGGTTCCGGGAGGCCGGCCTGTTGGTGCACGTGGCCGTGCGCAATGTCGCCCAACTGGCCGGACTGCTGCGCGACGCCTGTGACGGCTGCGTCTGGGTGCTCGAGGGTGGTGGCGGCTGCCTCCGCCATCCGGCCGGCAGCAACTGACCGGTCGCCTCAGTCCTCGCTGGACCGTGAGCGGATGATCGTCGGGTGGGTGGAACGCAGTCGGAGGGCGAGGTCGCCGGGCTCGCCATCGCCGATCGGTGTTCCGTCGATCGCCACGACCCGCTCGACGTAGCTGGAGGCGCCGGTGACCATGGCCCCGTCGGCCGCCAGGGCCTCCGCCAGCGTGCAGGTGCGCTGCCCGGCGGGAACGCCTCGACCTCGAGGACGTTGCGCCTCAGGCGTGGGTGCGGGTCTTGTCGGGGTCGAAGAAGGGGATCCGCTCGACGGTCGCCGTCCAGGTGGCGTCCTCGCCGACCACCTCGAGGGCCGTGCCGGGGGCGGCGGCCGACGGGGCCAGGTGCACGAGGGCCAACGACTTCTGCATGCGGTGCGACCAGCCGGGGCTGTTGACCACGCCGACGTCGGCGCCGCCGGCCCGCAGGATCTCCTCGCCGGCGACCATGTCGTCGTGGTCGATCGAGATGCCCGCCACGACGTGGCGCTCCTCGCCCTTGGCGGCCATGGCGGCCTCTTGGCCACGGAACCCGCCGGCGGCGGCCAGCGACCAGCCCAGCCCGGCCTCCCACGGCGTGTGCTCGTCGGTCATGTCGTAGCCGTAGAAGAGCAGGGCGGCCTCGATCCGGACCTTGTCCAGGGCCGTGAACGAGCAGGGCATCACGCCCATCGACTCGCCGTGGCCGAGGATCTGGTCCCAGACGTCGCCGACGGCGTCGGCGCCGACGAAGACCTCGTAGCCCCGCTCCCCCGAGTAGCCGGTGCGCGAGATGGTGCAGGCGTGGCCGAACAGCTCGGTGTCGACCTGGTGGAAGTACGGGACGGACGCCAGGTCGGCCGGGGTGTGGGCGTCGAGCAGTTCGAGCGACCTCGGGCCCTGGAGCGAGAGGTCGTGGAGGTCGTCGTCGAGCTCGATCGACACGTCGCGTCCGACGCCCGACTCCTGGAGCCGCTCCATGCTCGAGCCCGAGCCGTGGACGAACAGCCAGTGGTCGCCCATGTTGGCCACGATGGCGTCGTCGGCGACGGTGCCGGCGTCGGTGAGGACGGCGCCGTAGGCCGACTGGCCGGGGCCGACGCGGGTGAGGTCGCGGGTGGCGACGTGGTCACAGACGGCGCCGGCGTCGGCGCCGCGCACCCGGACCTTCTTGAGCGGCGACATGTCGAACAGGCCGGCCGCCTCGCGGATGGCGTCGTGCTCGTCGCAGGCGTCGGTCGAGTACTCCCAGGCGGTCCCCATGCCGTTCCAGTCCTCGAGGCCGGAGCCCAGGGCGGTGTGGCGGCTGGCGAGCGCCGAGGTGCGGGACAGTTCTTCGGTCATGTCGTGGTCCTTGTCTCGTGGCGGGTGGGTCGGTCGGGTCGGGGAGTCAGTACCAGGCGTCCTCCATCGACGCCTTCCGGTCGGCCACGAAGGCCTGCAGGTCGGCGTCGACGGACGGGTCGATGGGCGGTGGCTCGTAGTCGGCCAGCATCTGCTTCCACTGGCGGTTGGCGCGCTGGGCCATGTCGAGGCCGCCGTCCTCGGTCCACTGCTCGAACGAGGAGGTGTCGGGCAGCAGGGCGGGGTGGTTGGCGTACTCGAAGTTGGCGAGCGTGTGGGCGGTGCCGAGGAAGGCGTTGCCGGGCCCGGCCTCGCGGAAGGCGTCGGCGGCGAGGCCGTTCTCGTCGATGGCGAGGCCGGCAAGCATCCGGTGGAGCATGCCGAGGTGGTCGGCGTCCATCACGAACTTCTCGTAGCCGATCGTGAGCCCACCCTCGAGCCAGCCGGCGGCCTGGTGGACGAAGTTGGCGCCGGCCAGCACGGCGGCGTCCATGGCGTCGGCGGACTCCTGCATGGCCTGGGCGTCGGTGGTCTTGGAGGCGGTGTAGTGGCCGCCGCAGCGCACGGGCAGGCCGACCCGGCGCGCCAGCTGGGCGATGGCGTAGGTGGCGAGGTCGGCCTCGGGGGTGCCGAAGGTGGGGGCGCCGGTCTTGAGGTCCATGGTCGTGAGGAAGTTGCCGTAGACCATCGGCGAGCCGGGCCGGACCAGCTGGCTGAGGGCGATGCCGACGAGGGCCTCGGCGTGGGCCTGGGCGATGAGGGCGGGCTGGGTGACGGGCCCCATGGCGCCGCCGATGATGAACGGCGAGATCACGCACCCCTGGTTGGCGCGGGCGTAGACCTTGAGGGCGCCGGACATGACGTCGTCGAAGACGAGTGGCGAGTTGACGTTGATGTTCCCCTGGATGACGCAGTCCCGTTCGAGCCGGTCGGCCCCGAAGACCAGCCGGGCCATGGCGAGGGAGTCCTCGGCGCGTTCGGGGGCGGTGACCGAGCCCATGAGCGGCTTCGTGGACCAGCGCAGGTGGGCGTAGGCCATGTCGAGGTGCCGCTTGTTGACCGGCACGTCGACGGGCTCGCAGATGGTGCCGCCGGAATGGTGCAGCCACGGCGAGGCGTAGGTGAGCTTCACGAAGTTCTCGAAGTCGGCGAGGGTGGCGTAGCGGCGGCCCTGGTCGAGGTCGGTGACGAACGGGGGTCCGTAGGCCGGCGAGAACACGACGTGGTCGCCCCCGATGGTGACGTCGTGGCGGGCGTCGCGGCCGTACATCCGGAACTCGGACGGGGCGGTGGCGCACAGGTGCCGGGCCAGGCCGGGCTCGAAGCGGACCCGCTCACCGTCGACGCTCGAGCCGGCGGCCCGGAACAACTCGAGCGCCTCCGGGTCGCCGCGGAACTCGACGCCGATCTCCTCGAGGATCCAGTCGGCGTGCGCCTCGAGGGCGTCGAGGTCGGCGTCGCCGAGCAGTTCGTAGGTGGGGATGCGCCGTCGTGGCTGGCCCGTCTGAGCGATGGGCGCGGCCCGCTCGGCGGTGCGCGCGGCGCGCCCGCCTCGGCGGCGCTCCGGGGCTGGCGTCGTTGCCCTACCCATGTGGTAATCATGAACCCGGTGACAGGTGCTGAAAACCGTCTCCTTGGTAGCTATAGCATCACCTGTGGTTATGGCATCTGGATCACCGGAATCGGGCCCGTGAGGCCGCTGGTCGCCCGCACGGGCCGCCTGCACCGCCTCGCCGTCTTCGAGGCGGCCGCCCGCCTCGGCACCTTCACGGCCGCCGCCCGCGAGCTCGGCATGACCCAGCCGGCGGTCACCAAGCACCTTCGGGCCCTCGAGGCCAGCCTCGGGCTGGCCCTCTTCGACCGGAGCGCCAACCGGGCCACCCTCACCGAGGCCGGCCGGCGGCTCCACGAGTCGGCCGACCTGGCCTTCTCCTCGGTCGAGTCCGAGCTCGACCGGATCGACGCCGAGGATTCGGTGTTCGTCCTGGCCGCCAACCCCGGCGTCGCCCAGCGATGGCTGGTCCCCTACCTCGACGGCCTCCAGGAGGCGGTCGGCGAGGCGGGCCTTCGGCTCTGGCTGTTCGACCGGGAAGCCGAATTCGCGCAGGGGGGCTTCGACGCCGGCATCCATGCCGGCGACGGACGCTGGCCGGGCCTCGACTCGACGCTGCTGTTCCCCGAGGTCGTGGTGCCGGTCGCGGCGCCGGGCGTCGCCGACGAGTACGGCCTCCATGCCGACAGCCCGGCCGATGCGCTCCTCGGAGTCACGCTCCTCCACCTCGATCCCACGGACCGGCCGTGGATGTCGTGGGCGGGATGGTTCACCCACCAGGGGCTGGCGCTCCCCGAGCCCACCCGTGCGGTCATCTACAACAACTACGCCCTCGTCCTGCAGGAGGCGCTGGCAGGGCGGGGCGTCGCCCTGGCGTGGCGGCACCTCATCGACGACTGGGCCGACCAGGGCCACCTCGTCCCGGTGGGGCCCGAGGCCCACGCGACGTCGACGGGCTACCACCTGGCCTGGCCGGCCGACCGGCACACCGAGGCGGTCAAGCGCCTCGAGGCATGGCTGACCGACCTGGTCGCCGCCGACGACTGAGCCCGGCGGGGTCGACCGGCCACGTCTGGGGGATGATGGGCCGATGCCCGCCGCGATGCTCCTCATGTTCCCCGGCCTCGAGGCGCAACTCCTCGACGCGACGGCGATGGCGCGCCTGCGGGGGTGCGTCGACCTGGCCGAAACGGGTGCGCTCCCGGACCTCGACGAGGTGAGCGACGCCGAGGTCGTCGTGTCGGGCTGGGGCTGCCCGCCGCTCGACGCCGGGCGCCTCGACCGGCTCCCGTCGCTGCGCCTGGTCGCCCACGCCGCCGGCACCGTTCGGGGGCTCGTCACCGACGAGCTCTGGGAACGCGGGATCACGGTCACGTCGGCCGCCGCCGCCAATGCCGTCCCGGTCGCCGAGTTCACGTTCGCCGCCATCGTGATGGTGGGCAAGGACGTGTTCGGCATCCGGGACCGCCACCGGAACGCACGCGGAACGTCGGTGGTCGTCGACCACAGCGCGATCGGCAACCGTGGCCTGCGCATCGGGATCATCGGCGCCTCGACCATCGGGCGCCTCGTCATCGACCGGCTCCGGACCCTCGACGTCGAGGTGGTCGTGTCCGACCCGTACCTGGACGCCGACGGGGCGGCGGCGCTCGGCGTCCGCGCCGTCGACCTCGACGAACTCCTGGCCACGTCCGACGTGGTGTCGGTCCACGCCCCGGCCCTACCGGGCACCAGGCACCTGCTCGACGCCGACGCCCTGGGCCGGATGCGGGACGGCGCCTGGCTGCTCAACACCGCCCGCGGCAGCCTGGTCGACGCCGCCGCCCTCGAGGCCGAGCTGGTGTCGGGCCGCCTCAGCGCCCTGATCGACACGCCCGAGCCCGAGCCGCTGCCCGAGGCGTCGCCGCTCTACGACCTGCCGAACGTGGTGCTCACGCCCCACATCGCCGGCTCGCTCGGCAACGAGGTCGGCCGCCTGGGCGAGCTGGCGGTCACCGAGGTCGAGCGGTTCGTGGCCGGCCAGCCGCCGCTCCACCCGGTCACGCAAGCCGACCTGGACCGGATCGCCTGATGACCGCGGCGGGCCTCTGCTCGATCACGTTCCGGGACCTCCCGGTCGACGAGATCATCGACGCGGCGGCCGCCGCCGGACTGGCGGGCATCGAGTGGGGCGCCGACCGGCACGTTCTCCCGGGCAGCGACGCCGCCGCAGTCGCCGCACGCTGCGCCGACGCCGGCCTCGAGTGCCCCTCCTACGGCACCTACCTCCTCGCCGGGAAGGCCACCGGCGACGACATCGAGGCGGCCTGCGCCACCGCCGTCGACCTGGGCGCCCCGAACCTGCGTTTCTGGGCCCCGAACGAGGCCACCGACGAGGCGGTCGCCGAACTCGCGGACCGGGCCGCCGACCACGGACTCACCGTGTCGCTCGAGTTCCACCCCGGCACCCGGACCGAGACCGCCGCCTCGACCCTCGAGGTCCTGGCCGGCGCCGCCCGGCCGAACCTGTTCACCTACTGGCAGCCCGATCCCGCGCTGGCGGCCCCGGTCATGCCGTCCCGGTACCAGCCGTCACCGAGGTGGCCAGGCCCGCCGGACGCTGGACCGGCCGGCGCTGGGCGTTCCTCGAGTACGTCCCCGACGACGACCCGGCCTGCCTCGCCAGCGAGGCCGACACGCTCCGAGCCTGGATCGAGGAGGCCGGCGATGCCTGACCCCCGCGCCAACCCGCTGGCCGGCAACCCGCTCGCCACCCGAGACGACGTCCAGCAGGCGGTCCGCGACCTCGTCGAGCCGATCCTCCCCCACCTCAGCCCCGGCGGTGCCCGGGCCCGGCTGGGCAGCGGCGCCGCCCTCTTCCCGCAGCGGGTCGCCGAACTCGAGGGCTACGCCCGGCCGCTCTACGGCATCGTGCCGCTGGTCGCCGGCGGCGGCCGGTTCGACCACTGGGACCGCTGGTGCGAGGGGCTTGCCAACGGCACCGACCCCTCCCACCCCGAGTACTGGGGCCCCGTCGCCGGCGACACGGACCAGCGCATGGTCGAGATGGCTGCCATCGGCTGGGCCATGGCGGCCGCCCCGGCGCACTACTGGGAGCCGCTCGACGACCCGGTCCGCGAGCGGGTGCTGGCCTGGCTGGACGGCATCGACCGGTTCGACCCGGCCCCCAACAACTGGCAGTTCTTCCGCCTGCTCGTGCACCTGGGCCGCGAGCGGGTCGGGGCGCCCGGCGACGCTGCGGCGGCAGAGCGGTCGACCGGGATGATCGAGGACTACCACCTCGGTGACGGCTGGTACCGGGACGGCATGACCGGCAACGTCGACTGGTACCTGCCGTTCGCGTTCCACACCTACGGGCTGATGATCGCCGCCTCCGGGCTGGGCGACCGCGAGGCCGCCGACCGCTACGTGCAGCGGGCCCGTGCGTTCGCCCCCGACTTCGCCGAGTGGTTCGCCCCCGACGGCGCCTCGTTCGCATACGGCCGCAGCCAGACCTACCGGTTCGCCCAGGGCAGCATGTGGGGTGCGCTGGCGGCCGCCGACGTCGAGGCGCTCCCCTGGGACCGGGTGCGCGGCCTCTCGCTGCGGCACCTGCGATGGTGGTCGCAACAGGCCATCTCGGACCGGGACGGGGTGCTGTCGATCGGCTACGCCTACGACAACCGACGCCTCGCCGAGGGCTACAACTCGGCCGGGTCCCCGTACTGGGCCATGAAGGCGTTCGGCGCCCTGGCGGCGCCGGCCGACCACCCGTTCTGGACCGCAGACGAGGCACCGCAGCCGCCGCTGTCGGCGCCGGTCGACCAGCCCCACGGCGGGTTCGTGGTCGACCGGGACGACGACCACGTGGTGGTGCTGTCGGGCCGCCGGTCGCCCACGTTCGCGTTCCTCGAGCAGAACGCCGCCAAGTACGGGAAGCTCGCCTACTCGTCGCGCTTCGGCTTCTGCGGCGAGGTCGAGTTCCCCTACGCCGACCTCGGCACCGACTCGACGGTCCGGGTGTCCGACGGGGAGGCAACGCACACACGCTGGAACGTCCAGGACGCCTTCGTCGAGGACGGCATGGTCTGGTCGCGGTGGCGACCCTTCGACGACGTCGTGATCGACACGGTGCTGTGCGGGGGCGCACCCTGGCACCACCGTGTCCACCTGGTCCGGACCGACCGGGCGCTGACCGTGGCCGACTCGGGCTTCGCCGTCGCCACGGACTCGCTCCGGTTCGGCAGCGACCTCGCCGACGAGCAGGGCGACGGGCGGGTGCTACTCCGGACCGGCGACGCCGCGTCGGGCATCCGCGGCGACGGGGAGGGCTCGGCCCGGCCACTGCCCCCGAACGCCGGCACGACGTTCCCGCACACCGCCATCCCGGTCCTCACCTCCACGCTGGAGCCCGGCGAGCACCTGCTGCGCCGGAGCGTCCTCGGGACGGGCGACCAGACGGGAACCGCCTGGGACGAACCACCCGCCATCCCGGAGGCGGCCGTCGAACTGCTCGAACGCGAACGCGACCGGGTGGTCGAGGCGCCGGCCACCGACCCGCAGGTCGACCTCTTCCGGCGGCGGCGCTCCGCCGGCGACTGATGCCCGACCTGCCCCACCCCGGTGCCGCCGTCCGCCCACGGCGCACGATCACCGGCATGTCGGCGATCCTGCTGCCGTTCACCGACGGGGGCGACGTCGACTGGGCGGGCTTCGCCGCCCACGTGGAGCGCACCGCCGCCGCCGGGCTCACGCCGGGCGTCAACATGGACACCGGCTACGTGCAGCTCCTGGACGACGCCACCAAGGAGGAGGTGCTGGCGACCACCGCCCGGCACTGCGACGCCTTCGTGGCCGGCGCCCACGTCGACGACCGGCCCGACGACGCCTTCGCCGCCGACCGGTACGCCCGTGAGCTCAACCGCGTGGCCGGCCACGGCGGCACCCCCGTGGTGTTCCCCTCGCACGGACTCAACGCCCTCGAACCCGACGACTGGGTGGCGGCCCACGAGCGGCTGGCGGTCGGCTGCGACCGGTTCATCGGCTTCGAGCTGGGCCCCATGTTCGTGCCCTACGGCCGCATCTACCCGCTCGAGGCCTACCGCGGGCTGCTCGGGATCCCGGCCTGCGTCGGGGCCAAGCACTCCTCACTCCAGCGGGAGCCCGAGTGGGACCGGCTGGTGCTGCGCGACGAGGTACGCCCGGACTTCCACGTGTTCACCGGCAACGACCTGGCCATCGACATGGTCGTCCACGGATCCGACTACCTGCTGGGGCTGTCGACGTTCGCCCCGGACGTCTTCGCCGAACGGGACCGCTGCTGGGCCGACGGCGACGAGGAGGGGTTCCGACGGCTCAACGGCCTCCTCCAGGAGTTGGGCGACCTCACGTTCCGCGACCCGGTGCCCGGCTACCGGCACAACGCCGCCCAGTTCCTGAAGCTGCGCGGCTGGATCGGGTCCGACCACGTCCCGGACGGCGCCGTCCGCCGCCCGGACGACGACCTGGCGGTCCTCGGCGACCTGGGCCGGCGGATGGGGGTGCTGGCCTGATGGCCGTCACCCAGGTGCGGCGGCTGAAGGAGGCGGACGAGTTCAGAGCCCACCTGGCGGGCCTCGGCGTCGACCTGCCGTTCGACCCGGTGGTCGATCCAGCAGGCACGCTGGCCCGGCCGATGAGGATGCGGGACGGGACGGCCGGCGAGTTGGTCGCCGGCAACCGCTGGTGCGTGCTGCCGATGGAGGGCTGGGACGCCACGACCGACGGCCGGCCCACCGACCTGGTCCGGCGCCGCTGGACCCGGTTCGGCGGGAGCGGCGCCAAGCTGGTGTGGGGCGGTGAGGCGGTGGCCGTGGTCCCCGAGGGGCGGGCCAACCCGAACCAGCTCTGCATCGGCCCGACCTCGACGGACGACCTGGCCGGCCTCCGGCAGGTGCTCGTCGACGCCCACACGGAGCGCTTCGGGACCGCCGACGACCTGCTGGTCGGCCTGCAGTTGACCCACTCGGGCCGCTGGGCGCGCCCCGACGGCGGCCACGCCCCGCGCACCGCCTACGCCCACCCGGTCCTCGACGGACGGGTCGGCGCCGGCGCCGCGGACGTCCTCGACGACGACGAGCTCGAGGCCCTCTCGGACCGCTTCGTGGAGGCGGCGGTGGTCGCCCACGCCGCCGGCTTCGCCTTCGTCGACGTGAAGGCCTGCCACGGCTACCTGCTCCACGAGTTGCTGTCGGGCGTCGACCGGCCCGGACCGTTCGGCGGCGACCTCGAGGGCCGCTCGCGGTTCCTGTGCCGGACCATCTCGGGCATCCGGGACCGGGTGCCCGGACTGGCCGTCGGCGTCCGGCTGAGCGCCTTCGACCTCGCCCCGCACGTGCCCGGGCCGAACGGCACGGGGGTCGCCGAGGCGGGCGTCCACCACGCGTTCGGCGGCGACGGCACCGAACCGGAGGGCCACGACGAGGTCGACCGGCTGCTCGCGGTGCTCGCCGACCTCGGGGTCGGCACGGTGTGCGTGACCGCCGGCAGCCCCTACTACTGCCCGCACGCCCAACGGCCCGCCTTCTTCCCGCCGTCAGACGGCTACCTCCCACCCCGCGACCCGCTCGTCGACGTGGCCCGCCTGGTCGGGGTCGCCGCCGAGCTCAAGGCCCGCCATCCCGACCTGGCCGTCGTCGGCTCCGGCTACTCGTACCTCCAGGAGTGGCTGCCGAACGTGGCCCAGGCGGTCGTCGGCGGCGGGGGCGCCGACTCGGTCGGCATCGGCCGCATGGTGCTCTCCTACCCGGACCTGCCGGCCGACGTGCTGGCCGGCCGGCCGCTCGACCGGCGCCGGCTCTGCAGGACGTTCAGCGACTGCACGACCGCCCCGCGCCACGGGCTGGTGTCGGGCTGCTTCCCGTTGGACGACCACTACAAGGCCATGCCGGAGCGGCTCGAGCTGACCAGGGTGAAGCGCGAGGCCGAGGCCGCCCGGGGCGGCCGGCGGCGCTGAGCCCGTCGAACACGGTTCCCGCGTACAGTCTGGGGATGCCCGAAATCCGGCGCCTGCTCGACGCCAACCGCGCCTACGTCGATGACCACCACGGCTTTGACGGTCCGCGACCACGTCGCCGGATCGCCATCGTGACGTGCATGGATGCCCGCATCGACGTGTTCGCCGCCCTCGGCCTCGAACTGGGCGACGCCCACGTGATCCGCAACGCCGGCGGCCGGGTCACCGACGACGTGCTGCGCAGCCTGGCGCTCTCCAGCCACGCACTCGGCACCACCTCGGTCGTCGTCATGCAGCACACGCGGTGCGGCCTCGCCGGGGTGTCCAACACCGAACTCGAGGAGGTCACCGGGGCGGGCATCGAGTTCTTCGTCATCGACGACCACGTCGAGGCCCTCCGTTCCGACCTGCAACGCATCCGGGACACCCCGTACCTGGGGGTGTTCGACGAGGTGGTCGGCTTCGTGCTCGACATCGACACGGGCGCGGTCACCGAGGTCGTCGACACCTGACCCTCGACTCGTCGCCCCCTCCCCAAGTGGCATGGGGACAGCCTCGTGTCACGAACCCGAACAGGCCTGCGCCCGACGATTCAGTAGGGGCGGTCGCCGACGACCGTGACGCGCTCGACGGTGCGGGTCTCGGGCCAGAAGTCGTCGGTGGCGAAGTGCTGGACCGCCCGGTTGTCCCACATCACGAACGTGTCGACCTGCCAGCGGACGCGGCACTGGACGCTCGGGTCGAGGATCGCCCGCTCCAGCCGGTTGATGATCGCCTCGCTCTCCTCGTCGTCGACGCCCTCGACGTGCGAGGTGAACTGGCGGTTGGTGTAGATGCCCCGGGCGCCGGTCTCGGGGTGGGTTCGGATGACCGGGTGGCGGGCCGGCGGGTAGGTGGCCCGCATCTCCTCCATCTTCTCGGGCGGCACGCCCCTGCCGAAGGTCTTGACGAAGTCGTGGACGGCGACCTTGTCGTCCACCCGGTCCTTCCAGTCGTCGGGCAGGCGCTCGTAGGCGGCCGCCGTGTCGGCGAAGCAGGTGTCGCCCCCGGCGGGCGGGATCACGACCCCGCGCAGGATCGAGCCCATGGACGGCTCCTCCCGCCACGTCACGTCCGAATGCCAGGTGTTTGCGGCGACCAGGCGCTCGGGCTTCGAGGTGATCTGGACGATCTCGTCGTGGCCGCCGTCGCCGAGGGTGCCGGTGGCGAACGGGTGGATCTCGAGGTCGCCGAAGCGGCGTCCGAAGGCGATGTGCTCCTCGCGGGTGATGTGCTGGTCGCGCAGCACGAGCACCTTGTGGTCGAGCCACGCCTGCCGGATGGCGTCCAGCGTGGAGCCGTCGACGTCGGCCAGGTCGACGCCGACGACCTCGGCGCCGAGCGTGGCGGTGAGCGGACGGATCTCGAGCGCGGCGCTCATGCGATCCCCAGTCGTTGGAACTGCTCGTCGGGGGCCTCGACCTCGAGGAGTGCGGTGCGGAGCAGGTCGAGCAGGTCGGCCTCGAGCGACTCCCCGACCCGGTTCTCCTGCTCGTCGGGGTCGAGGTCGAGGTCGTAGAGGTGGTGCCGGTCGCTGCTGGCGCCGGCCACCCAGTACGGGAGCATGTCGCCCGGCTGGAAGGGCTGGCGGATGACCGGGACGGCGCTGCCGGGCATGTGGTCCAGCCAGGCCCGGTCGTCGGGGGCGGGCAGCTCGTTGAAGCCGGCGATGTGGAGCGGCATGGTCGACCAGCGGTTGGACCACATCGACAGCGGGAAGTTGTCGTCGACCGATGAACGGGCGTACTTGGTGGTCCCGTCGGTGACCTGGACCCATCGGCCGTACATGCCGCCGAGCGCCCAGTCCCGGATGCGGTCGGCCTCGCCGGTGAGCAGCGGCGCCAGCGACCGGCCGTGGGTGCGGTGGTCGACGTCGACGCCGAACACGTCGGTGAGGGTGGCGAACAGGTCGACGTTGGTGGTGAGCGCGTCGCAGGTGCCGCCGCCGGGCCGGCCCGGCCAGGCCACGAGGAGCGGGGTGTGGCCGAGCGGCTCGAACTGCGGGACGTTGGGCTTGCCCCAGATGTCGCGGCCGTCGCGTTCGTCGCCGAGGTAGTGGCCGTGGTCGGTGCAGACCACGAGGGCGGTGTCGTCCCAGAGGCCGCCCTCGTCGAAGGCATCGAGGACGCGGCCGAACCAGTGGTCGATCATGGAGAGCTTCGACCCGTAGTTGGCGCGTATGTGGCGGCCCTCGCGCTCGGTGAGCTGGCCACGGCTGATGGCGCCGTCGGCGTAGGGCGGCCAGATGATCCACTCGTCGTCCCAGGGCTCGTCCTCGTACCGGCCGGTCATGGTCCGGGGCCCCGGGTAGTCGGCCTCCTCCCGGAAGAAGGTGCGGGAGCGGTCGTAGCCGCGGTCGACCCGGTCGGCGCCGGTGAGCTGCTTCCACCACCAGCCGCCGGTGCGGGCCGGCATGGCGGGGGCGCCGACCCAGGTGGGGTCGGGGTGGGTACGCCAGGGGTCGCCCTCGTGGCCCCGCACATAGTCCCAGCCGCTGAAGTCGGTGTGGTAGTTCTCGCCGCCGGCTTCGAAGAGGTGCGGGTGGTCGGTGACGAGCATGGTGGTCACGTCGGCCTCGCGGAGCACCCGGGTGACGGGCTGCTCCCAGGCCTCGATCGACCCCCATGGCTTCCAGAGGAAGTCGAGGGCGCCGACGAGGATGTCGTGGCGGGCCGGCATGCACGGCAGGGACCCGGTGACGTGGCGGGTGAACCGGGTGGCGTGGTCGGCGGCAAAGCGGTCCAGGTTGGGGGTGGCGAACTCGGTGCCGCCGTAGGCGCCGAGCAGGTGCCGGTTGAGCGAGTCCAGCAGGACGACGCAGACGTTGCTCGGGCGGCTGGCGGGTTCGGTCACCGGATGCTCCTCGGGGTCGCTGGTGACGCTACGGCAGTCGGCGTCCGGCGTCGAAACCGCGGTCCGGCAACGACGGCGCCGGCGATGGCGAGGGCGACGTTGGCGACGATCCCGATGCCGGCGGCGCTCACTCCCGGGCCGCCGGCAGCACCTCCTCGAAGGTGTCGAGGTCGCGCAGGGCGGGGAACAGGCGCCACCACAGCGCCACCACGACCAGGGTGCACGCACCGCCGAAGACGACGGCGCCAACG
>LUMD01000531.1_pt1 | contig 14994 bp, 18 predicted proteins | sample 729651 | NCBI WGS metagenome assembly LUMD01 (sample SAMN03860272, study PRJNA289734) | marine metagenome | biome: seawater column; feature: ocean; material: water; isolation source: Red Sea water column Station 34 - depth 258m | place: Saudi Arabia: Red Sea | collected 2011-10-15 | depth 258 m | reverse complement strand
GGCCTCCAGTGCTTAGTTATGCAAGCTATTGTCTTCATAATTGGTATCTTATAAATTCAGACGAAGAGATTGATCTTAATAATGTGGCATTAATCAATAATTTTCTGGGTGGGATTGACGAGGATTGGTTTGTAACAATACATGTGTGCATAGAAAAGGCTGCATCTGAAGCTATAAAGGCTTGCCAAAGGATTTCAAAGTGTAATCGAGACACAGATGAATCATTGATCCAAGAACTGCTAAAGACAATTTCAGTTTCCATGTCCTCGGTTAATGATGTTTTCAAAAGAATGCCTGAACGCTGTGATCCTTATGTTTATTATCATCGGGTGAGGCCATTTATTTTTGGTTCAAAAGATAACCCAGACTTAAAGGACGGAGTTATTTATGAAGATGAATACAACAATAAACCTCAATTTTTTAGAGGTGAAACAGGAGCACAAAGCAGCATTATGCCCACACTTGATGGAGCCATGGGAATACAGCATAGTGAGGACAGCTTAAGGCACTATCTTAATGAAATGAGAGAGTACATGCCTCTAGAACATCGAAATTTTATTGAAGAGATAGAAGCTGAATCAATAGTCAAAGAGCTTATTAGAGAATCAGAGACATTAGTTGAGGCGTACAATGAATGTTTAGAAGAAATCAGAGCATTCAGAGCACTTCATTTGCAATACGCAAGAACCTATATTCATAATCAATCTAAGCAGAAAAACCCATTCGGAGCTGGGGGTTCAACAATCCGAGGCACAGGAGGAACACCCTTTATGAAATATCTGAAGAAACACAGAGATGAAACTGAGCAACAAAAACACTAAGTAAGGTTACACTTTGGAGCAAAGAAAAACGGGTATTTTCCTATTTGTTTGTTTACGATAATCCTCGTAATAAGGGCAAGCTTCAATAATGATTGGCCAAATTTTTTCCTTTTCTTGATCAGAGAGTTCCTTGGCATGTGCTTCGAAGGTTTTAGATTTTATAGTCATTTTTATTCTAGGCTCATTAACTAAGTTGAAATACCAAGCTGGATGCACTGGTGCTCCTCCACTGGAGGCAACTAATAAATAGTCCTCTTCATAGGGTATGGTTAGCAAGGGGATTTTTCTAATTTTTCCTGACCTGCTCCCTTTTGTGATTATCATGCAAATGGGGTTACCAAACATCGTACCCAGAAATTTTCCACCTAATTTTTTATACAGCTGGGTATGGTATAGGGTCAAAAATTTCATAATGACTTTCACAAATCGATATGTATTCATATTACTGTGTAGGCAAGGCTCAAGTGTAAATAATGCTTCACTTAAACTTTTTTGCTCCTTTTATTGGCAATAGAAATATCGGGATGCCATGTTTGCGTTGTCGGTTTTTTAGCTACATCTAGCTGCATGACTCTTAAATCAATCAGATAAGGTCTTCCGTCTCTTGTCGCTCTATTCGCCTTTTGCAAAGATTGAATTAGTTCTTCCGGAGTATTGGCTTGGGACCCTCTAATATCAAAACTATTGGCAAGCCCAACATAATCCACAATGGGGTTTCCTAAGTAACAACTTACGTCTTTCCAAAGATCTCTGGTTTCTTTGTTTTGAATCAGTGGAGAATTAAGGTAAATTCTATTTCTCTCACCGTCGTAACTTAAGTTATTGAAAACAATTATAGTGACTGGAATGTCGTACCTTGCAGCAGGCCATAAGGATTCAATTTGCCCAAAAAGCATTGCTCCATCACCCACTAAGCAGGTCACTTGTCGATCTGGTTGTCCAATTTTAACTCCCAATGAGGCGCCGATACCCCAACCTAAAGCAAACCCTGTGGTTCCGCCAATTAATGATCTTTTGTTGGGCGCTAGATCCATCCACTTAAACGGAGTAAAAGTGTCTAGTTCAGAAACAACAATTCCATTTTTATCCAATTGCTTATCAATCTCATAAGAGGCTCTTTCCCATGAAAGAGGGCTAGAATTCCAGTTTGCTTTAGCATCTGCTTCTTTTTTAGCTTCATATTTTTTGTTAATTCCTCTGGTTATCGACAGTCTTTCTTCACGAATTTTATTGAGTCTTGACTTGGTGGCGAGAGAGTTCACTGATTCCTCTATTGCAATCAATGTTTCTTTCATGCCGGCAGCAATGGCAATATCTGTGGGGTAGATGTTGGCAATGTCATCAAACTCTATCCGAGCATGTATGACTTTTGCTTTTCTTGGAACTGGAGCTGTGAAGATTGTAGGGTCTGGCATAGGTGCACCTAGATTAAGAAAAACGTCCGTGCCTCGAAGGCCTCTAGGAATTCCCATTCCATAGAAGCCAACAAAAGATTCATGTTTAAAAGGAATATCTCCAAAAACACTATAGCCCTGAGTCATTTTTATCCCCAACAAATCTGATAAGTTCACTGCTTGGGTGTTTGCCTTAGCTCGAGTTACTTCATGACCGACAGACATCAAAGGTGATTTTGCTTCAATTAATGCTTTAGCAGTGGCTTCAATAAGGTCTGATTTTGGTTGCAGATCCATTGGAATTTTAAATTTACTTTGTGGATATATGGTCTGTCGGATGTTTTCTTTTCTTAAAAGGCTTCCAGGAAATCGTAAATAAACAGGTCCACCAGGAGGAGTTTCAGCCAGCTTGATTGTGCGCCTTAACATCTCACTAATTTGAAGGGGGTTATCCACCTGCCAACGCCATTTAGTAAATTGGGTCATAGTTTCCAGCCAATCATCCATTTGTTGAAAACCGTTTCTGCCAGCAAAATTAGAGCTGGATCCGTCGGATAAAACAGCAATTGATGAACGATCTTTCCATGCGTTATAAAGATTATTCATGGCACTGGGTATGGCGACACCTGGAAGAAACAGTATTGAAGTTTTCCCAGTCGCTAATTCATATCCGTGGGCCATTGAAGTTGCTTGGGATTCCGCAATTGATGCGATATATTGCATACCCTTGTTTAAGGTAAGTGCATCAAAGAAAGGACTCATGCCTGTGGCACTAGTAGCAAAGATATACTCCACATCTGCGGCCATAAGAGTTTCTGCCAGTATATCTGCTCCATTCCCTGTCACCGTCTTTCCTTCCCTTGGAATAACATCTCTGGCTTCAACAACAGAAGCAATCATTGAATTTACGGCAATTTGACTGAAGCCTATTGCTAAGAGTTTGGCTGCAAAGTCTCTACGAGAAATATCGTGATCAAGAAATAGCTTAAAAAGATCCCTCATTCAAATTTTCAAAACTTGTTTTCCTAGGTTTTGTCCTGTAAATAATCTATTCAATGTTTGTGGGCAATTCTCAATCCCTTCTTGAATATCTTCTCGATGTTGAATTTTTCCTTCCATCAACCATTTTGAAAGATCATCTATGGCTTCGTCCGTTCGATGCAGGTAGTCCAAAACTAAAAAGCCTTCCATGCGAGCTCTTTGGATAATAAGAGATGATAGATTTCTAGGTCCAACCGGCATTTCTTCACTGGCATAATTGGAAATGGATCCACAAATGACAATTCGGGCATTCAGGTTAATTTGAAATAAGACCGCTTCTAATAAAGGTCCTCCGACATTGTCAAAGTATATATCTATACCAGATGTGGCTATCTTTTTTAATTCTTTGCCTGCATTGCGGTTTTTGTAATCAATCACATGATCAATACCACAGTCTTCTAACCAACCACATTTTTCTTCACCTCCTGCGATAGCTATTACATTGCAACCCTTGATTTTGGCGATTTGAGCAACCACTGAACCGGTTGCACCTGCAGCACCTGAAACCAGAACTGTTTCTCCTTCTTTGGGTTGCCCGATGTCCAATAAACCAAAGTAAGCGGTGATTCCAGTGAGTCCAAGCACATTAAGCATAGTTGGAATAGGTAAACGTTCTGGAACAATTCTAAAGCCTTTTCCATCGCTAATTGAATGTGTCTGCCAACCAACAAAGCCATTAACCAAATCGCCTTCTTTGAATTTTGAATTCTTAGATTGAACAACTCTTCCCATTCCACCTGAACGAATTACTTCATCTATCTGGATAGGTGGCAAGTAGCCAGGGACGTCAGTTAGCCACATCCTCTGAGTGGGGTCCACCGAAAGATACTCAGTTTTGACTAATATTTGTCCTTCATCTATATCAGGGAGCGTTTCTTCCACCAGTTCAAAATTTGACTCTTCAACCAATCCTTTAGGTCTGCTTTTTAAGATCCATTTCTTGTTAGCTGTAACCATCTTTTTTCTCCTTAAATAGATTTTTTCTGATTATACAAAGATATAAACAATTCTTTAGAATTCAAGCAATTAATTGCTAATACGCATATAACAATCTCTTATCCATTGTTATCACGCGATAATGCTTCAGTAATATAATCCACTATAGGGGGCGTAACCACACTTAGCAGATAGAAGATAACGATAGTCACCAGAATGGCTAAGAATATAATCATTATCTTTTTCATAACGTTAAAAACAAAGTTTTGTTAGCTCGATCTAGGTTCCCATTCTGGTGAACCGAAAAATGATAAGAATTTTTCTACTAAACTACCCGATTGCTTAAAGTCATTTATGTAACCAATCCAGCTAAAAGCAGTTATTTTAAAAGCATTAAAAGTTTTCACATTATTAGTCAGCCCATAAACAACAGTTTCTTTTTCTTCAGCATAGGTTCCAAATATTCGATCCCAGATAATAAAGATATTCCCAAAATTTTTGTTTAAGTATCCCTCGTTTACTCCGTGGTGAACTCGGTGAGTTGAAGGAGTCACCATGAACCATTCGAGCGGACCTAGTGTACCAATAGTTTGTGTGTGCTGAATAACAGCCCACAAGGTAGATGCTGCACCAACAACAAATGTAAGAAGAGGATCAAATCCTATTAAGGGCATAATGAAAAAAAACGGGACTCTGAATATCGGATTAAACCATGCCTGTCGAAGCGAGACTAAAAAGTTCATTTCTTCACTGGAGTGATGATTCATGTGAATCCCCCAAAAGAATCTGACACGATGAGATGTTCGATGAAACCAATAATAGATAAAATCAATGATTATTAGAGTTAGCGAGATTTGTACCCAAAGTGGGTATGAATCAATATTAAAAAGCCTGAATTGATATAAAAATAAGTAAAAGGCAAGAATCGAACTTTTTGTTAAAAGGTTAACAAATACATTTCCAACAATTAGGCCAATTGTTCCTAGAGAATCGCCCCGATTATAGTAGCCTAATTTTTTGGAAGCTGAAAAAACTCCTTCGATAAGAATCAATGTGAGAACAATCGGGGCACCGACAGCGTAAACAGTGTATTCCGTCACATTGTTTTCGAACATTAATTTAGTGCTTAGCCACAGACGTGGGTCTTAGAGCTCTTATTGACACTCTTCCATTCTCATCAATATCAGAAATGGATAATTCAACACCTACTACCTCGGCAAATGCGTGGTATCTTTTCTTGATCCATATATCGTGAACCTCTTGTTCAGTAAGATCGTGCTGTCCCATTCTTCTGGTTTGTTCAAGTACGAGACCAAACGGCGACTCCCAGCTTCTTTCAGCATCAGTTTTGTCTATCTTAAGATATAATTGATAAGCACAAGCTGTTCGATCGATCATACCAACCATTGCTGTATCTAGCTGACCTGTCTTTAAGTAATTCCTTCTAACTCTCTCCAAAAGTGGTCTAGTGGTTTCAACTTCATTTGCAATTAACTCATCGATCATGTCGTTATTTTTTGCAAACTGAATTGTGGTTAATATCATCTTAACTAAAGCATCGTTAATATCGTGTTGATAAGCGCTCCTTTCGTTCAAGGTCATCAACACAACATTCATTGCCCTAGCTAATTGATCTTCCATCCCTTCAAAACCACTTGTTGGGGCGACAAGTTTCTTGTCTTCATTGTGACCACCAGCTTTTACTTCATCTATAGATCCTATAAAACTGGTTATTACAAGACTCATTAATAAAATTCTCATCCTTCTTTCCTCCATTAACTCCTAATTTTTACTTTATTAAAATATCTTTAGTTACTCAAGTTTCTCTTGGTATTTTTCCTTAAAACGATAAGTTATCTTGGCTTATGATATTCTTAAAATCAAAATGACCAGTTCAAAACAAAAACATTCGATGCAACCTCGGCCGAATCATGATGAATCGGTTAGACAAGATTTTGTCACCGATCTCAGAGCTTTTCTAACAGACGAGATATATTCAAAAATAACACCGTATTATGAAAGAAATGTTGAGCCTAAATTTGTTCAAGAAAACAGCAGATCTCCAAAAGATAAAAATGAAGTTAAGGATTTGATGCTTAAAGATCATGCTTATCAAAGTTGGAGCTTATTGCAAAGATTAAGTCAGCAAATGATGTTTACCTCGGTAATTGATACGGTTGAAAGAACTCTTGAAGATTTAATTCAACGCTCAAAAGAAAATAATGACTTAGGTTCCCTTGAGTTAGACAATGAGGTTGAGATTCCAAAATATCTTACTGCTTACGACATACATCAACAACCCGGAGGTTATCATACTGAGAAAATAGAAGATGATATTGCTCCTGGAGTGGTTTATGACATTGCATTGCCCATTTATTCTAGAAACTCTATGGGAAAGGAGAATGATTTATTGTCTCAAGCCATTATTAACCATATTGAAAAGTATATTGATAATCTAGATTGCTAAAGTCTTTCCCAAAAGTGAAATTTTCGGAATTGATGTAGCATCTCCGTGTTTAAGGTACGCTCATGCAAGAGCTAATGCATTAGGAGTAACAGCCCACTTTAGTCAACAAAATGCCGAAGAAACTAATTTTGAAAAAGACACATTTGATCTTGTTACTTCTTGTCTGTTTCTTCATGAAACCTCACACAATGCAGTTCCAAAAATAATCAATGAAACATATAGGGTGTTGAAGCCAGGTGGCTGGATGATTCATTTGGACGTTTATCCCTTTCATCAAGAAGCTACTGATCCTCTTTATGATTTTCTCAAAGATTGGGAAGTAACCAACAACAATGAAAATTTTTCCGGAGCCTTAAGAGATATGAATCTTGAACAAATTTTTAAAGATGCTGGTTTTTCCAAAGAGAGTATTGAGTTTACTTCCACAGAAGCTGTCGCTAAATACACTAAAGGCTACACCGGGGATTTTTACTTAAAATTACCCATCTATTTGGCTCAAAAACCTCCTTTAACATGAATTCAAAAATAGAATTACCCCGAGCAGCAAAAGGGAAAAAGCTTACATATCTGGATGATCGATCCATAGATAATCTGATGGCTATGGTTATGACTTTAACTCAAGAGATTTCAGTCTTAAGGGATCGGTTAGACACTATTGAAAAGCTTTTAGCAAAAAAAGAGTCAATCACTCTTAAGGACGTTGAAACTTTTGAACCTGATCATGATTTAATTCAGGAAAGAAGGGAACGAAGGCAAATGCTTTTGAAAAGAGTGTTGCTCCCAATTGAAAAAGAATTTGAAAAATAATGAATGTTAGCGACATAAGATTCATCCATGATGGACCTTTCAAGTTAGTTTTTGTCTCGAGCGGTGGAGGAGGGAGCGCAATCTCTGATTTATTAAAAGTGCCCGGGGCAAGTCAAACGGTGCTCGAGTCTTATATCCCTTATTCCAGGGAATCTATGGATGAATATCTCGGTTTTAAACCAAGTTATTATTGTGGGTTACAAACAACGGTTAATATGGCTGTGACCGCTTTTAATAGGGCAAAAAAATTGGCCTCAAACACAGATCCTTCAACCCTTCTCGGTGTTGCTGTCACCGCCACTTTATCCACAACCTATGAGAAATTAGGCAGCCATCGCTTTTTTGTATGTATTCACGGTCTAGATTCCACACATGTTCTTTCGTGTTATTTAACCAAAGGAAAACGAACAAGATCCTCGGAAGAGGAGCTTGTAACCGAATGCCTAGAATCTTTAATTGGAATTGCTTGCGGTCTCGAAAAGGATCTACCAAAACTTACTCAAAAAATTGAATATGAGGTTTTTAAAGCCAAACCAGAATGGCACGCATTAGAGGCCGGAGAAAGAGAACTGGTTCATGGGTCTCTAGAACCATCTAAGCTAATCTTTCCTGGAGCATTCAACCCATTACATGAAGGCCACAAGAAGATTAAGAAAATTGCTGAGCAAAAAACTAATTTGTCAGCCACTTATGAGATTTCAATTGGTAATGTTGAAAAGACATTTTTAAGTTATTTTGAGATACAAAAAATATTGGACCAATTTAAACCAGATGATCGTTGGGTGTTAACCAACGCCCCTACTTTTGCTGATAAGGCACGTATTTTTCAAAACTCAACTTTTATTTTAGGGGTCGATACATTGATCAGGATGTTTGATGAGAAATATTACTCAGGGAAAAAGCAAATGCTTGAATGTTTGGAAATCTTTAATACCACTGATTCTAACTTTCTGGTTTTTGGAAGGCAAATACAAGGCACCTATAAGACTCTTGACCAACTTTCCATTCCCTCTAAGATGATCAATCGTTTTGAAGGTATTTCAGAATCAGAATTCCGACTTGATATTAGTTCCAGAGAAATAAAAAAAGATCAGGAAGAAAACACTATACCTGCTTAGTTTTTATCTACACCTTCAGCAATTACAAAATCTCGATTGGCAGTATATTTGATATAACTTAAAGCTTTTTGGTATTGGTCACTTTCATAGCATAAAACTGCAGTTTCTAACGATTCAAATTCAACAATCACAGTTTTGGGATACTGACCCTTTTCTTTTTGTGTTTGCTTACCGTTGCCGGTGACTAAAAATGTACCCTTATAAGCATCTACAGCTTTAGCTGCAGCTTTTGCATAATCTTGGTAATGGTCTATATTGTTATATAGACAACGAACAATAAAATAAGCTGACATTTAAGAGCTTAAGTCATGGTATGAGAGCACTTATTTTTTCCTCAATGTCTTCTGGTTTAGTATTGGGTGCAAACCTAGAAACCACATTTCCATTCTGGTCAACCAGGAACTTTGTGAAATTCCATTTTATATTCTTGGAACCCAACACCCCCGGTCTTTGTTCACATAAATACTGGTAAAGAGGATCAGCGGTTGGACCATTCACATCAATTTTTGCAAACACAGGAAATTCAATTTGGAAGTTTATAGAGCAGAACTCCTGTATTTCTTCGTTTGTCCCGGGCTCTTGTTTACCAAATTGATTGCACGGAAACCCAAGAACAGAGAATTCTTTATCTTGAAATTTAAGGTGTAGATTGTTCAAACCTTCATATTGGGGCGTGAAGCCACATTTACTTGCGGTGTTGACTATTAACAGTATCTTGTCTCTGTAATCACCCAAAGAAACCGTTTCACCTTGGGCATTTGTACAATTAAATTCATAAATTTTACTCATTAATTTTATCCTCCAAATAGCTTACTAATACTATTTTTAAAAATGCTTAATAGCAAATCAAATCCATCAAGAAAATCTAACTTAATGCATCCATAATTAAGAGTTCTTGATATGTTTATCTTAAACTGACAAGCTAACAATATGACCAGCTCAAGAGAACGTCTTTCTATTACTAAAGATTGGCTACCCAGATATACAGGAATGGAAATCGATGAATTTGGAGATTATATCCTCTTAACCAATTTCAGCGACTACGTTATCCGTTTCTCAGAAATGTTTAATTTAGAGATCAAAGGTCAAAGACGACCGATGCAGGCAGCTACAAATTCAGAAGGACTGAGTATTGTTAATTTTGGAATTGGATCACCAAATGCAGCCATTATAATGGACCTATTAACGGCCCGAAATCCAAAAGGAGTTTTATTTTTAGGCAAATGTGGGGGATTAAAAGATTCGTCTGAAATTGGTAATCTGATTTTGCCAATTGCTGCCATCAGAGGGGAAGGCACCAGTAACGATTACTTTCCTTTAGAAATTCCTGCTTTACCCTCTTTTAAGCTGCATAAATTTGTTTCAGAAAAGGTCCTGGAGAAAAAGTTAGAGTACAGAACAGGGGTGATATATACCACTAATAGGCGTGTTTGGGAACACGATGAAAATTTCAAAAACAAACTGAAGGCAACAACCGCTATAGCCATCGATATGGAAACGGCAACAATTTTTGTTGTTGGTCATTACAACCAAATTGCTCGAGGCGCACTGTTATTAGTCTCGGATAAACCGGTTACCCCAGACGGAATTAAAACCGGTCAATCTGATCAAAAGGTAACAGAAGAGTGGCTCCAAAAACATTTAGATATAGGTATCAGCGCCATGACAGAAATTGGCAAGAGTGGAGAAAAAATAAAGCACTTTAGGTATTAGTAGAATATGTCATGGGAAAAATTTTGAATAAGCTCAGCCCTTTTCATCTAGCCATTCCAGTCAACGACCTCGTGCAGGCAAAGAATTTTTATCAGGGTCTTCTCGGAGCTGAGATTGGTCGATCCGATCCAAGTTGGATCGACTTTAATTTTTTTGGACATCAGTTGGTTTGTCATTTAAGCGATGCAAAAAACACAGAAATTACTAATCCAGTTGATAACCATGAAGTTCCTGTTCCTCATTTTGGAATAGTATTAGACTGGGATATTTTTCATAAGCTTGCTGATAAATTAAAACATCATCAGGTTAAATTTATTATTGAGCCCACGATTAGGTTCAAAGGTAAAGTGGGGGAGCAAGCAACTTTATTTCTATGCGATCCTGCAGGAAATGCTATCGAATTTAAATCCTTTAAAGATCCAGCGAATTTATTTAGAAAAGACTAAACATCTTGTTGAAGTAACCCAAAGATAGCTTAATAATAGACAAATTAATGGAGTATTTTATGGACATTTTTTCCTATATTTTTAGTGAAGGAACTTGGTTTGGAATAATAGATAATGGCATTTTAGTTTTTGTTTCTCTATATGGCATCAACATTGAACGCAAACTAGGCGGCAAAGGCGTCTACGGTGCTTTATTTGGTGCTCTTCTAGGTAATGCACTTAGTGATGGAGTTGCTGCTGTGATCGATCCTGCCACGAGAATGATAGCCGGCGGCATTTTTGCAGGTTGTATCTATGTGGTGATATTGGCCTATATTTATGTGAAAGTGGTTAAGCCTGATTTAGATTCTTAAAGATGTCATCAGCGATTGAAAACTGGCATCTCTGTATTGAGAAAAAAAATGTTGATGCTTCATTCATGGATCAGGATATAGAGTTTTACTCACCCTTTGTCTATAAGCCTATTCAGGGCATTGACAACGTCATGAATTATCTCAATGCAGCTAATGAAGTTATTAATAATGAGCATTTCAAATACACAGATGAAATTGTGGGAGAGAACTCTGCTTTTTTAATCTTCGAAACCAAAATTGAAGAGATTTACATCAATGGTGTGGACTACATCATTTGGAATGAAGGGCAAAAACTGACTGAGTTGAGAATCTTGATTCGACCGTTTAAGGCTCTAAGTCTTGTTGCTGAGAGCATGGCCAAGCATTTGTAGTCGTTTTATGGAAAAATCTTTTACTAATAAAAATGATTATTGGATTGCTAATCTTAAGTTGGTCGCTGGTCTGTTGCTTATTTGGTTTTTTGTCTCCTTTGGATGCGGTATTTTATTTGCTGATTATCTGGATCAATTTACATTCTTTGGCTTTAAATTAGGGTTCTGGTTTGCACAACAAGGCAGTATCTATATTTTTGTTATTTTGATCTTCATTTACATCAATCAAATGAAGAAACTGGATCAGAAATTTAAGAACCCAAGCGACGAAGGAAAATAGAACATGTCAGTTCAGACCCTTACTTATATATTCGTTGGAGTGACCTTTGCTCTCTATATCACGATTGCAATTCGTTCTAGAGCAGGCTCAACCAGTGAATTCTATATTGCTGGTAAAGGCGTGAATCCTATAGCTAACGGCATGGCAACAGCTGCAGATTGGATGTCAGCTGCTTCATTTATATCCATGGCTGGATTAATTTCTTTTTTGGGAAGAGATGGTTCGGTTTATCTTATGGGCTGGACGGGTGGATATGTTCTTTTGGCATTATTGCTAGCTCCTTATCTTAGAAAGTTTGGTCAATTTACTGTCCCTGATTTTATTGGCACTAGATATTATTCATCTCTAGCAAGACTGGTTGCGGTTATCTGTTTGATTATCGTTTCCTTTACCTATGTTGCCGGTCAGATGAGAGGAGTGGGGATTGTATTTTCTAGGTTTCTTGAGGTCGACATAAATACCGGTGTAATTATTGGAATGGGGATCGTTTTCTTTTATGCAGTTCTTGGAGGTATGAAAGGGATTACTTACACGCAGGTGGCTCAGTATTGCGTATTGATTTTTGCCTATCTTGTTCCAGCGGTCTTTATTTCGATATTAATTACAGGAAATCCAGTTCCTCAACTAGGTTTTGGTGATCAGTTGATAAATGAGCCAATTTATCTGCTCAATAAGTTAGATGGGGTAATGATGGATTTAGGCTTTAACGCCTACACTTCTGGGTTCAAGGAGACCATAGATGTATTTTGTATTACTGCTGCTTTAATGTTAGGCACTGCTGGCCTGCCTCATGTAATTGTTAGATTCTTTACCGTACCTGATGTGGCGGCAGCAAGAAAATCTGCAGGCTATGCTCTTATTTTTATAGCGATTTTATATACAACAGCTCCAGCAGTAGCCTCATTTGCCAGAATCAATCTCTTTGAGTCAACTCATAATGTTAGTTATTCAGCAGCCCCCGAGTGGTTTAAAAATTGGGAGGGGATTGGATTAATTGCATGGCAGGATAAAAATCAAGATGGAAAAATACAGCACGCACCTGGAAATGCCTTTGAACCCGTAAAACCTATTTTTGAAGACTCTCTTGGCGGCCAAGGTGAAAGATCAATAGAGAATAAAAATAATCCAGACAATAACAACGAAGTTTATATTGATAGAGATATAATTGTTCTGGCAAACCCTGAGATTGCCAATCTGCCCCCATGGGTTATTGCATTGGTTGCAGCTGGAGCATTAGCTGCAGCTCTTTCAACTGCAGCTGGCTTATTATTGGTTATTTCATCGGCTGTTTCACACGACTTAATTAAAAAAACATTGGCAACCAATATTTCAGAAAAACAAGAATTGGCTTATGCAAGAATCTCAGTTTTTGTAGCTGTTGTTATTGCAGGGTTGTTTGGGATATATCCACCCGCATTTGTAGCTCAAGTTGTCGCTTTCGCTTTTGGCTTGGCAGCAGCAACACTTTTTCCTGCAATACTGATGGGTATTTTTTCAAAATCTATGAACAAAGAGGGAGCAATTACAGGTATGTTAGTCGGGCTCATTTTTACTTTTAGTTATATCCTATTTTTTAAATTTATAAATCCAGAACTTAATTCAAAAGATTATTGGTTATGGGGCATTTCTCCTGAAGGCATAGGTTTTGTGGGTATGATCTTAAATCTAATCTCATCCCATCTAGTTGCTTCTGTAACCGCTAAAACTCCACCAGATGTTAGAGAAATGGTTGATAATATAAGACAACCCTAGGAGTGATAATGATAGGTCAAGTGATTTTAATTAATTGGTTTTGTTTAACGCTACTCTGGGCTTTAAGTGTCCGGATAAAAGACTCAAGCATTGTTGATATTTATTGGGGATTTGGTTTTGTTGTTATGGCTTGGAGCTGTTTTCTAACTAGCTACCTTGACGGCAATCCAATATCAATTAATCAATGGTGTATGTGTGGGCTTGTGAGTGTTTGGGGGCTTAGGCTAACGTCGTTTCTTGCACAGAGAAACATTGGTAAAGGTGAGGATTATCGCTATGTCAAGATGCGAGAATCTTCGAAAAAAGATTGGAGATTTGTCAGTTATTTCAGAGTCTTTATGTTTCAGGGTTTGCTCCAGATAATTATTGCAACACCAATTTTTATTGTTTTCTCAAAACCAGATTACTTTGAATCAAGCCTCATTACCTACATTTCTCTTTTTGTATTTTTAATTGGATTTATAATGGAAGCCCTGGCTGATGAACAGATGAAATCATTTAGGTCTGATCCAGTTAATGCCAATAAAATTATTAATGTAGGGCTTTGGAAGTATTCGAGGCACCCCAATTATTTTGGTGATTTTGTTCAATGGCTAGGTATTTTTATTCTTTCCTTAAACACGGCGTCACTGTGGGGTATCTTAGGACCGGGAATGATGCTTTTTATTTTTCTCCAATTAACCATAAGAATCTTGGAGAGTGCTCAATTAAAAAAACGCCCAGCATATAAAAACTATGTAGAATCAACCAATATGTTTTTTCCTTTCAAGACCAAGAAATAAAAATATTACTCTTTTAAGCGCTTATACCAATTGGATTTATCCTTAGGGACAAAGTTCTTTATTTCCTCAATGGCGTCTTCGATAGTATCTATAAACAGAAGTTCTTTAGCAGTTGAATTAGGGAGAAATCCTTCGCCAACGGCATGATTGACAAAATCTTTTAGTGTTGAGTAATAGTTCTCTATATTCAAGATGACAATTGGTTTGGATTGTAGACCAAGTTGATTCCAAGTGAGTGATTCAAAAAATTCCTCCCAGGTTCCAACTCCTCCAGGTAAACAGATAATGGCATCTGATTTTTCAGCCATTAATTTTTTTCTCTCATGCATGGTGTCGACAATCACCATTTCATTGAGGCCGGGATGACCAACCTCAATATCGTTTAACTGTTCTGTAATAACTCCAATGACATAACCGTTGCTCTCTATGGCACTGTCTGCGAGGACACCCATTAAACCATTACTTCCACCCCCAAAGACAATGCGGTAACCGTTCGAAACAATTTCTTTTGCTAAAAGCCTAGCGGCTTCTTTGTAAATAGCTCGATTGCCAAAACTTGATCCGGCGAAAACACAAACATTTTTTATATTATTAATTGATTCATTCATGTGAGAAATTTAGGGACTAGATAAATACTTGCCAGTGATACAACCACTATTGCTATTAGATTAAGAGCTATTCCAGCTCTTACCATCTGTGGAACCTTAATCAAC
>LUMD01001425.1_pt1 | contig 15072 bp, 14 predicted proteins | sample 729651 | NCBI WGS metagenome assembly LUMD01 (sample SAMN03860272, study PRJNA289734) | marine metagenome | biome: seawater column; feature: ocean; material: water; isolation source: Red Sea water column Station 34 - depth 258m | place: Saudi Arabia: Red Sea | collected 2011-10-15 | depth 258 m | reverse complement strand
ATCCTAATGTGCTGACCGGCGATCTGGGTACATCGCGGCTGGGGCAGGGCAGTACCGCCCATACAACACTGGTCGAATTCAGCCGGATCCCTGATGATTGAACCGGAAATCGGCTCGGTGTTCTGGGTTCAGGGCGAAAGCCAGCGGGTAAAGATCAACGGTTTGCTGTAAAGCAAAACAGTTTCATCGAGGTAAATTGGACTCTGCCATCGCGTGTACATGGTGGGGGGAACGGGCAAGGCCGCTACAGAATTTGCCAACATGCCGTTCGAGTTGTTCTGCCAGTGCCCGAGTCTCTCGGTTCCGTTCGTCAAGGAAAGCGATGGCTTCCTGGGTATCACTTTTCAGTTTGGCCACATCGATTGACAACAGCTGACCATCGCGTACAACCACATCGCCGCCCACTATCACGGTGTGAACAGCGGTTGCGTCTTCGGTGTGGATCAACTGGTTAACGGGATCGTTCATAGGCAGCCAGTTGAAGTGATTTAAATCGAGCAACACCAGGTCCGCCTCGAAGCCCGGGGCGACCTTACCGATTTGATCTCCCATACCGAGTGCACGAGCGCTGCCTGTTGTGGCCAGTGCAGCCACTTCCCCGGTACTCAGCCAGTTGTCGTAGTCATGGCTGCGCAGTCGGGATGCGAATGAAGCCAGCCGCATCGCTTCGAACATGTTTTGATTGTCGGCACAATGGGCACCATCCGTGCCGATTCCGACATTCAGACCCGCATTGAGCATCTCACGGACGGGCGCGATTCCTGAACCCAGTCGCATGTTACTGCCTGGATTGTGTGCAACTGATGCACCATGATCAGCGAGTCGTGTGATGTCGTCGTGGTCCAGCCAGATAGCATGGGCAGCTGTGAAGTGAGTGCCGAGGAAGCCCAGTGAGTCCAGATGTGCAGTCAGTGACTTACCGTAGTGACGGATACCCGAGAGCGCCTGAATCTTTGATTCAGCCAGATGCATGTGCAGTCCGACGTCGTACTCAAGGGCAAGGTTGTGGGCAGTCGTAAGAAAATCATCGCTGCAGTGCAGCGGGATCGTAGGTCCTAAGGCTGGGGTGATACGGCGTCGGTCAAAGGTCCAGTTTTCCAACAGGCGGCGACAGATATCGAAGGTTGATGCGGCCGGCGTCATTTTTATTTTTTGCACATGCTCGCGAAGCGTTTGAGGTAACGCCTCGACGAGGTCAGGGATCGCCTGAAAAAATGTCCGATCTGCAATCATCGGTGCTACGACAGCCCGTATTCCGGCGTCGTGATACGCCTGTGCGACCGCACGCATTCCCTCCAGGGTGGGTGCGGGTATTTCCACGTACAGGTCATAGACCGCCGTACAGCCTTTAGACAGCATTTCGGCTGCCGCTAACGACGCCGCCAGATACTTGTGTTCCAGGGTGCGTTCGCCCGCGAGCCACGGACCGGCGTTCAATAACAGTTCCAGCGTCCAGCGGTCGCCCCCACCTTTATAAAGGCTGCCGTGCCCATGAGTGTGGCTGTTGATCAGCCCGGGAATTATCAGCCGTTCAGCAGCATCAATGACTGTAGCACCTGGGGGCGCGGCGATTCCCGGCGGTGCAACGGTCTCTATCTGGCCCTGGTTGATCAGGATATCGGCCGCGGGTGCAGTCGATGTCTCAGTATCCAGAACCCTGCCGTTGGTGATGAGGGTAAACGGCATAGCAGAATTCAGATTCTTACCGGGAATGGGCTTAGCGTTGAATTAGGGTCGAGCTTAAGTTCGCGAACTGGTGATTGTTTAGCTCGTTCGCCCACAATCGACCGCGACAGTCTGGCCGGTTATGGCCGGATTACAGGCCAGGAACAGCATGGTCGCTGAAATTTCCTCGGGTTCGACCATGCGATCCAGCAAACAGTTCGCGATGGTCTGTGCTTTGCGTTCATCAGGCCAGGGGTCAGTCCAGGGTGTGCGCACCAGTCCAGGTGCGACTGCATTGACCCGTACGTCGGGTGCCAGCGCATGGGCCAGAGATCGGGTCAGGTTGATCAGGCCGGCACACCCAGGCCTGCGACGGAGGCCGTACTGACGATGGCACCTTTTGCTGACCTGAGAGCCGGGGATGCTGCACGGGCGCATCGAAACGCGCCGATCAGGTTAGTCTGCATAATCTTTGCCCAGAACAATTCTGACATCGCTTCCAGATCATCGAAGGCGATGGGTGTTCTGGTGTTCGATGTGCCGGCATTATTGATCAGAACATCCAGGCGCCCGAGAGTTTCGATCGCCTGTTCGACCATGGTTTCAGTCTGGTCAGGATCCGAAACGTCGCCGGGCGCGCTGACAATGAGATATCCATCTTGGTCGAGTTCATCCAGCACCTGCTTGGCCGTCGGGTCATTCGGCAGGTGATTAACGGCTACCCGTGCGCCGCAGGCGCCGAAGGTCTTTACAGCACAAAGGCCAATACCGGATAGACCACCGGTCACTAGAACGCACTTCCCGTTAAGATCAGCCGAGATCATGGGGGTTACCTACAGTGTGTTAACTGACAAATAGTATAGCGGTACTTGGATAACGTGCTTGATCAGTCTGATTGCCACTGCGGTGCAACCAGACGGCGGCGGTTGTCCCGCGAGCGGGTGATGCCCGGTTCGTCAAGATCGGTCCGGTCCCACAGCTGGCAGGTCACCTGTTTGTGTTTTCGATCCAGGCCTTCACAATAGTTGGTGTATTCACAGACTCTAATTTCATCACCACGCCCGGTCCGGAGTTTGAAAAACCAATCGGGATCCGCCAGCGACTGTCGAGCCAGTCCGATCACATCTGCAGTGCCGGATTCGAGCAGAGTCTGCGCCTGCTGAAAGTCGTGAATCCCTCCAGTAACGACAACTGGTGTATCAAACCCTATGCTTCGTATTGCGGTCCGGACTTTGGCGGTGGCGGCAAAATTGCGGCCGAACGGTCCGAAGGCATCCGAGAGGTAGCCCGGTATACATTCGTAACCGCTTGGACCGGTATACGGATAGACGGCGTCGCCAATGATCGGTTGTTTGGCATCATCGAACTTGCCACCACGCGAGGTCGAGACAAAATCCATCCCGGCAGTTGCAAACTGCTGCGCAAAAAAACTGCTGTCGTCTGTGCTTGATCCGTTTTCAATACAGTCCTCGGTCAGAAATCGGCAACCCACGACAAAATTCTTGCCGACCACCTTCCGTACCGCGGTGTAGACCTCTAATGGCAGTCGGATGCGGTTCTCTATAGGCCCGCCATAACCGTCTTGTCGATTGTTGGTTGCAGACAAGAACGATGCCATGGTGTAGGCATGTGCATAGTGCAGTTCCACACCATCAAAGCCGGCGGTCTGTGCGCGGCGTGCGGCGTCAGCAAAGAGGGTGGGTAGGGATTCTGGAAGATCGGCGATGTGCGCCATATGCGTATCTGTTATGCGCTCCCGATAACCAAAACATAACGAGTCAAATTCTCTCGGACTGAGGATCGTCTTGAGTTCTTCCAGTTCGAGATCAGTGAGAGCTTTACGAATTCGGTCTTCTGACCAGTCATCCGCCTGCAATGCATCGCGATGACGATCCGTGATTTTCAAGTGGCGTGCAAAGAACTTTTCTGGTTCCGGGCGCCGCCGCACGGTTAGAAAATCGATCAATTGGATCAGTAACCGGGTTTGTCCGTTGCTGGCTGCCCGGACTCGCTCCACCAGCGTCTGCAATCCCGGAATAAAACGATCATCACTGATACGCAGCAGCGGGCCGGATGCAGTGTCACGGATACCTGTGGCCTCAACAACCAGGGCACCGGGTTGTCCGTATGCAAACCGCTCGTACCAGTCTAGATTGTCGGGCGTAACAAATCCGGATTCAGTCGCACGCCAAGGCACCATCGCCGGGACCCAGGTCCGTGCTGAGAGCGAGAGTGCCTGATAATCCAACGGTACAAAGAGTTTTGAGGCGCCTGCGACAGCTGCGGATGGCCATTCACCGGGCTGGGTGCGGTAACGGATACGTTCTGGCGGCTTCCACATTGGGCTGAGTGATCCTGATCGGTTCAGCGAGTTATTTACTATATACCCATAATGTTTATAATTAAAGTATATTACCCGGCTTGAGTCACGACCCTATACCTACTGTGGCGATATCGTTGCAACGACCTCTGAAAATTGCCTGCGTTGGTGGCGGCCCAGCTGGGCTGTATTTTGCGCTGCTGATGAAGAAACAGCAGCCCCTTCATGAGATCACCGTCTACGAACGAAACGCCGCAGACGATACCTTTGGCTGGGGCGTGGTGTTTTCTGACCAGACTCTCGGTCATTTCAGTGAGGCAGATCCCGAATCCCAGGCAAGTATCCAGCAGTCATTTGCTCATTGGGATGATATAGAGATTCGGTTCCGCAATCGGACTGTCCGTTCAACCGGCCACGGATTTTGCGGTATATCGCGTCTTAAGCTGTTGCAGATACTCCAGAACCGATGTACGGACCTGGGTGTTATTCTCGAGATGGGGCGCGAAATCAAGAGTGCCAGCGAACTAGACGAGGCGGATCTGATTGTTGCAACGGATGGTGTCAATAGCATCATCCGCCAGGAATTTTCAGATCATTTCAAGCCGGAGATTGACGAACGAAAGAATCGTTTTATCTGGTTGGGTACGCACAAGGTTTTCGATGCTTTCTCGTTTCTGTTCGTTGAATCCGAATGGGGCTGGTTTCAGGCGCATGCCTACCGTTTTGATGCCAAGACATCGACGTTCATTGTCGAAACTTCACAAGATTGTTGGCGCCGGGCCGGGCTTGATTGCATGACAGAAGACGAAAGCATTGCATTCGTCGAATCACTGTTCAGCGAGTTTCTCGATGGCCAGTCACTGATGTCCCGCGCGGCACATCTCCGGGGTTCTGCGGCCTGGCTTTGTTTCCGGCGGGTCTCAAATCAGAACTGGGTCAAGGACAACATTGTGCTGATGGGGGACGCGGCACACACGGCACATTTTTCCATCGGGTCGGGTACCAAGCTTGCGATGGAAGATGCCATCGCACTGGCTTATCTATTGAAGGAGCCGGATGATCGGCCAATCCCTCAGGTGCTCGAGCAATATGAGTCGGAACGCAAAATTGAAGTGCTCAAAATACAGTCTTCGGCCCGTAACTCCACGGAATGGTTTGAAAATGTCGACCGCTATACCGCATTGCCGCCCGAGCAGTTTGCCTATTCCCTGTTGACACGAAGTCAGCGGGTGAGTCATGAGGGCCTTCGCCAGCGGGATCGTGTCTATCTAGACCATATCGAGAGCTGGTTTTCACAACAGGCAGGCCCAGTGGGTTCGGCCGCCGCACGACCGCCGATGTTCACACCTTTTCGTTTGCGGGATATGCATCTGCCTAATCGGGTGGTGGTATCACCCATGGCCATGTATTCGGCGGTGGATGGAGTCCCGGGTGACTTCCACCTGGTTCACTTGGGTACACGTGCGCTGGGTGGTGCTGGGCTGATTTTTTCAGAAATGACCGTGGTATCCCCGGCGGGCCGAATAACCCCAGGGTGCGCTGGCATCTGGAATGATGAACAGAGCGCGGGCTGGCGGCGAATTGTTGCGTTTGTACACGAGCATTCACAGGCCAAGGTGTGTCTGCAGTTGGGACATTCAGGACCCAAGGGTTCTACGCGCCTGGGCTGGGATGGTATGGACATGCCACTTGAGACGGATAACTGGAACCTGTTGGCCGCCTCGGCCATAGCCTGGTCTGCAGACAATCAAGTGCCCCGGGCTGCCAGTCGTAGTGATATGGACCGGGTCGTGGCCGAATTCACAGCTGCTGCAAAGCGCGGCGCTGATGCTGGATTTGACATGCTCGAGCTACACGCAGCCCATGGTTACCTGCTGTCAAGTTTTATCTCACCGTTAACCAATCAACGTACGGACGCATACGGTGGATCCCTATCTAATCGTATGCGCTTTCCGTTAGAGGTGTTTCGTGAGGTCCGGCGGGTGTGGCCGCAGGCAAGACCGATGTCCGTGCGGCTTTCAGTGACGGATTGGCACAAGGACGGGCTGACCGATGAGGAAGGCGTCGCAGTTGCACAGGCATTTAAGAACGAAGGTGTCGATCTGGTAGATGTGTCGACCGGCCAGACCAGCACACAGGCCGATCCAGTTTATGGCCGAATGTACCAAGTACCTTTTGCTGACAGGATCCGCAATGAGATCGGTGTGGCAACCCTGGCGGTTGGTAACATATTTGAAGCCGACCATGTCAATTCGATTCTGGCTTCAGGTCGGGCTGATCTGGTTGCACTTGCCCGGCCTCATCTGTCTGATCCATTCTGGACGCTGCGCGCCGCAGCCGAGCTGAACTATGATTCACAGGTATGGCCCCAACAGTACCTGGCCGGTCGGGATCAGCAACACCGGAACCTGGATCGGGCAGGGCAGTTACTGCGACAGATTTAATGACGAATAAAGAATACACGAGCGACCTAAGAGATGTTCACGCCCTGGTCACTGGTGCGGGCAGCGGAATCGGCGAACAGATTGCCCGCGCGTTGTCCGACGCTGGCGCCAGTGTGTCATTGATGGGTAGAACACACACAACACTGGCATCCGTGGCGCAGTCGCTCGACCATAAATCACAGATTGCTGTGGCCGATGTCACGGACCGGCCTGGTGTCGCCGAAGCAATCGAACGGCTTGTCGATCAGCACGGGCCGATTGAAATTCTGGTCAACAATGCCGGGGGTGCGGTCAGTGAATCATTTGCTGTCGGAGAAGCTGACAGCTGGGATGAGATGATCGATGTCAACTTGAACGGACTTTTCAACACCACAAGATGTGTTCTACCGCAAATGAAGAGACTGGCCAGCGGCAGAATCGTGACCATCGCCAGCACGGCGGGCCTGAAGGGCTATCCCTACGTCGTCGGTTACTGTGCAGCCAAACACGGGGCGATCGGATTTACCCGGGCCCTGGCTGTTGAACTGGCAGGGAGTGGCATCACAGTTAATGCGGTATGTCCTGGGTTACCCAGAAGAGGCCCAAGCGGATCTGACCAGGATGAATCCCCAGGGCCGTTTGATCCAGCCGGCAGAAGTGGCCGACTGCGTGTTATGGCTGTGTTCCTCGGCAGCGGGTTCAGTCAACGGCCAGGCACTTGCTGTTGATGGTGGGGAGACAGCTTTATGAAAGCTCAATCCCAAACTTCGGATGTTGTCGCCAACGTCAGCCGCAGCAGAATCGGCAATAAATCTGCCCTTAGGGCTTGGCTACGGCTTTGGTCTTGTGTGGGCTCGGTCGAGAGAGTTGTGCGCACACGCTTATACAGCGATCACGGCATGACACTGCCGCGTTTTGACTATTTATCACAACTTTACCGGCAACCGGACCGTCGGATGAACATGACCGAACTCAGCCGGCGATTGATGGTGTCCGGTGGTAATGTCACTGGCCTTACAGACAGACTGGTTGCAGATGGTCTGGTTAAAAGAGAACAGGATCCATCCGACCGGCGTGTACAGATAATTGCTCTGTCTGATTATGGCTATGAACGTTTCACTCAAGTCGCACATGAACACGAACAATGGATAGGTGAGCTTTTTGACGACCTGAACTCAGACCAGGTGAGGGTGCTGAACCAGATGCTTGGGCAGTTGAAGACGTCGCTCGAGGAGAAATTGAATGAGCAACAGGAGGAATGAATATGGGCAGCATGACTGATTACCAGGCCCAGCACTTCGGTTGGCAGGTCACCGACAGGGTCGCGACAATTACGTTGAATCGTCCCGAGCGAAAAAACCCGCTGACATTCGAGTCCTACGCCGAACTGCAGGATGTCTTTGAGCAGTTGAAAGGTTGTGACCAGATCCGTTCCGTTGTGATGACCGGTGCCGGGGGCAATTTCTGCTCTGGTGGTGACGTGTTTGAAATCATTGAGCCGCTGACCAAACGTGACGAGGCGGGTCTGAAGCAATTTACGCAGATGACCGGTGCAGTGGTTAAGGCGATGCGTCATTGTCCACAGCCAATCGTGGCTGCTGTGGATGGTATCTGCACCGGTGCAGGCGCAATACTGGCGATGGCTTCCGACATCCGGCTCGCAACCGCCAGAGCGCGTACTGCATTCCTGTTTGTCCGGGTCGGCCTGGCCGGGTGTGACATGGGTGCGTGTGCCATTTTGCCCCGGATTATCGGGCATGGACGAGCCTCAGAATTGCTCTACACGGGTCGTTTTATGGATGCTGACGAGGGTGAGCGATGGGGTTTTTTTAATCGGATCGAAGCGCCAGAGTCAGTTCTGGAAGCCGCTCAGGCGTTGGCTGTTTCGCTGGCACAAGGACCCAGCTATGCGCATGCCGTAACCAAAAGACAGCTGCACGCAGAATGGGACATGTCCGTCGATGAGGCTATCGATGCGGAGGCACGCGCCCAGGCCGAATGTATGACGACTAAAGATTTTCAGCGCGCCTTCGAAGCATTTGCTGCCAAGCGCACGCCGGTCTTCGAAGGCAACTGAGATGCCAGACAAAAGTTATCTCGACTGGCCCTTTTTTGACAACCAGCACCGTGCCCTGGCTGAAAGTGTGGAGCTATGGGCGGCAGCGCATGTCGACGAGATTATAGAAGCGGGCAACGGTTTGGATGACACCTGTATCAATCTGGTTCGTGCATTGGGTGATGCGGGTATTTGCCGCCATGCGGTAGCCGAAGGTGATGTGCCATTCGATGTGCGGTCGCTATGCGTGATCCGTGAGACTCTGGCACGGTTTTCCGGATTGGCGGACTTTGCGTTTGCCATGCAGGGGCTGGGTTCCGGCCCGATCTCACTGTTCGGTACAGAGATGCAGAAAAGTCAGTTTCTTCCAGCTGCCGCGAGTGGGCAGACGCTGCCTGCGTTTGCTCTGTCCGAACCTGAAGCCGGCTCTGATGTCGCATCAATTACGACCACTGCGCGGACAGATGGTACCGATTACCTGATTGATGGCTGCAAGGCCTGGATATCCAACGGTGGTATTGCCGATCACTACGTTGTATTCGCGCGTACCGGTGAGGAATCAGGAACTAGAGGGCTGTCCGCTTTTATCGTGCCGGCTGATAGCCCGGGACTATCTATCACAGAAAGAATTGAGACTATTGCACCGCATCCACTGGCGACCCTGGAATTTGATTCGGTCCGGGTACCGGCCGAGTTGAGAGTTGGTGCACCTGGAGAGGGGTTCAAGGTGGCCATGGCAACATTGGATATTTTTCGTTCCACTGTCGGTGCGGCGGCACTGGGGCTGGCCCGACGTGCCTTGAGTGAAGCAGTCAGGTTTGTTGGAGAACGAAAAATCAGTGATAGGGTGCTTGCCAGTTATCAGATGACACAGGCCCGTATTGCAGATATGGCAACCGGTGTCGACGCGGCTGCATTACTGGTCTATCGTGCGGCATGGACGAAAGACAGCGGGGCTCCACGAATCTCCAGGGAAGCTTCTATGGCAAAATTGTTCGCAACCGAAGAAGCGCAGCGTGTTATTGATTCTGCGGTTCAGTTACATGGCGGCCAGGGTGTTCGGACAGGTCGCAAAGTTGAAGAGTTATATCGGGATATTCGGGCCATGCGAGTTTATGAAGGTGCAAGCGAAATACAGAAGTTGATTATTGCTCGGCAGACCCTGGGAGTACCTTGATTTGACCCGTTATCGCAATGACCGATCGTGCGTTGATCAACAGAGATCATAAAGCGAATGGGAAAAACCATAGATACATTTGCCCGCGAAAACCTACCGGCAATCGAGTTGTGGCCAGAGATCGACCTGACACACAGCGCATACCACTATCCCGATCGATTCAACTGCGTCACGCGGTTTCTCGATCAGTGGATAGAGCGAGGTGAAGGCCATCGAACAGCGTTGGTAACGCCGAATGATCGATGGACTTATGACCACCTCTATCAGCAGGTCAATCGGATTGCACATGTTCTGGTTGAAGACTATGCCCTGGTCCCGGGAAATCGAGTGCTGCTGCGCTCTGCGAACAATCCGATGATGCTGGCCGCCTACCTGGCCGTTATACGGGTGGGCGGGATCGCGGTGGGCACCATGCCGCTGCTGCGCTCTACGGAGTTAAGTGACATACTGAATAAGGCTCGAATTACCCATGCATTGTGTGATTCGCGACTGCGAGACGAGCTTGAAGTCTGTCGCGACCGTGCGCCGGACCTGACGACGATTGGTTACTTTCATTCGACAGCGTCCGACGGGCTTGAAGCACTGATGGATGGGAAACCGACTGATTACACAGCTTTTGACAGCGCGATAGACGATGTCTGCCTGATTGCCTTTACCTCTGGCACGACCGGCCAGCCTAAAGGGACGATGCATTTTCACCGGGATCTGCTGTCTATTTGCGATGGATTCAATCGGATGGTCTTAAGGCCTGAGCCCGGTGATATCTTTTGCGGTAGCCCACCGCTGGCGTTTACATTTGGATTGGGTGGCATGGCGCTGTTTCCACTCGATGTGGGTGCCGCGGTGCTTCTGCTGGAAAAGGCGTCGCCCGCCGTATTGCTTGAGGCGATAGAGCATTACCGTGCGACGATCTGCTTCACAGCACCCACCGCTTACCGCGCGATGTTGCCGGAACTGGCCATGCATGATATTTCGTCGTTGCGCAAGGCGGTGTCGGCCGGGGAACATCTACCAGCTGCTACCTTTGATGCTTTTTTTCAGGCCACCGGGGTCAAACTGATCGATGGACTTGGCTCTACCGAGATGTTGCACGTCTTCGTGACCGCGCGCGAGGAAGATATGAAGCCCGGTGCAACCGGCATAGCGGTTCCCGGGTACCGTGTAGCTATTCTGGATGATAATGGTGCCGAGTTACCGGCGGGACAGGTGGGTCGACTGGCAGTAAAGGGACCTACGGGTTGCCGCTATCTGGCTGATGAACGCCAGAAGACTTATGTCCATGATGGATGGAATCTGCCGGGTGATGCCGCCCGCATGGATGATGACGGCTATATCTGGTATGAAGCAAGGACCGATGACATGATTGTTTCATCGGGTTACAACGTGGGTGCGCCAGAAGTGGAAAATGCATTGCTTAAACATCCGGCGGTTTCCGAGTGTGGCGTGGTCGGTCGGCAGCATGACCAACGCGGTACTATTATTAAGGCCTATGTCGTGTGTGCTGACACAAATACCCGCGTGAGGTGGAATTTGTGAGTGGACTGCCTAAAACCGGAACCGGTAAGATTCAGCGGTTCCGGCTTCGTGAAATACCGTAAGAAAAAGGAGATCATAATGGGAAACCAAACTGTACTTCCTGAGGGTTGGCGTCGCCCCAAGGGTTATTCGAACGCGGTTGTCGCCCAGGGGCGTCAGATCTATGTCGCGGGACAGGTGGGCTGGGATAGTGAGGAGAGATTTAATTCTGATGATATTGTAGAGCAGGCGACCCAGGCGCTCCGAAATGTTGTCGCGGTTCTGGAAGCTGCCGGGGCCGGGCCCGAGCATATCGTTCGCATGACGTGGTATGTCACTGATAAAGCCGCTTACATCGCCGGGCTCAAGGGAATTGGTGAAGCTTATCGAGAAATTATCGGGCGGTATTTTCCCGCCATGACTGCGGTTGAAGTCACAGCCCTGGTTGAGGATCGGGCCAAGGTCGAAATTGAGTGTACAGCTGTCGTGGACGACGATTCGGTTTAGCTGGAACCCACCGGGCAAGGAGAGACGCATGTTTACTGACCGTATTGAAGGCAAATGGGTTGATGCATTCCGTGATGTATTCGAGCTGTGCAAGGTGACCGAAGGTGAGGAGGTGGCAATCCTGTCTGAGACCCAGTCGCGTGCCGTGAATGTTCAGCTCACAGAACTCGCCATGCTGGAGCTCAAGGCACGCCCATTTCATGTGGTGATGCCGACACCGGCTCAGACCGCGCCCGTTCCGGTTCGATCAACGGGTGCGTCTGATGCGTTGCAGCGGAATACAGCAGCGTTAAGCGCGCTTGCCAGTGCGACGATGGTTATCGATCTCACCTGTGAAGGATTGCTGCATTCAACCGAATTGCCGACGATTTTGAAGGGCGGTGCCAGGGTGCTGATGATCTCGAATGAGCATCCGGAAGCACTCGAACGCCTGCGCCCTGCCGAGGACCTCAAGCCCAGAGTCCGCGATGCAGTCAAACAGGCCAAAGCAGCTCACAAGATGACAGTGACTTCGGATGCTGGCAGTGATCTGGTGATCGATATTGCTGACTGTCCTGTTGCCGGTGTGTGGGGATGGACAGACAGACCGGGTACCGTGACACACTGGCCGGGCGGGATACTGGTCGCATTTCCGGGTCGAAATGCGGTTAACGGCCAATTGGTGATGAAGCCGGGTGACATCAATCTTACGTTTAAGCGTTATGTCGAAACGCCCATTACGTTGGTAATTGAGAATGATTATGTGACCCAGGTTGAAGGCGACGGACTCGATGCGCAGTTGATGCGTGAGTATTACGCAGCCTGGGATGATCCTGAAGCTTATGGTGTCTCCCATGTGGGCTGGGGATTGAACCCCAATGCACGCCATGAAGCGTTGACCATGTATGACAAACATGACATCAACGGCACTGAACTGCGAGCGCTTGCAGGAAATTTTTTGTTTTCAACTGGCGCTAATGAATTTGCCAAACGATTCACGTTGGGTCACTTTGATTTACCCATGATCGGGTGCACAGTCGCTTTAGACGGGGTGCCGGTCGTTGAAAGCGGTGAGCTGGTTGGAGCGGAATCGAGTGAGTAGGGTCGACTATATCGAAACAGGATCAGGTCCCACGGTGATGTTTCTGCACGGCATCGGTGGTGGGGCTCTGGGGTTCAAGTACCAGCTGGAAGTTTTTGCGCAGGCTGGCTTTCGCGCTGTTGCCTGGAACATGCCGGGGTACGGTCAGTCGGATTCGCTGGAAGACATGAATTTTCCGGGGTTGGCTGATGCTATGCTCTGGCTGGTGGATCAACTCGATGTCGACACAGTGCACGCCGTTGGCCACTCTATCGGCGGTATGGTTGTGCAGGAATTCGCCCGCCGTCACCAGAACCGGCTGGCGACCCTGGTGCTGGCCCAGACCTCACCGGCATTCGGCAATCCATCGGGTGATTTTCAGAAAAAGTTCATTGCTGATCGTCTCAAGCCGCTGCAGGAGGGGAAGACGATGGCGGATATCGCCGAAGATGTCATTCCGGAGCTCATTGCAAAGGGCACATCCGATGATGCTTTGGGATTGGCCAAGGCCTGCATGAATCAGATCACGCCTGATACCTACAGTGCGGCGATGCGCTGCATCGTGACCTTCGAGGGTCGGGATAACCTGACTAGAATTACGCGACCCACATTGGTGCTGGCGGGTGACCAGGATCGAAACGCACCTGCGCCTATGATGGAGAAGATGGCCTCGAAGATACCAGGCGCTGAGTATGTTTTGCTCACTGACACAGGACATCTGGCACCCATAGAGAATGCACAAGGGTTCAACAGCACCGTGCTCGAGTTCATTCAACGGCATCAGCACGGCTTGGGGTCATAGGTATGGCAGCTCGCCCGGTAGATTACCAACCTGATGCCCCGATGTTCGAAGCGGCTGCCTGGGGACTGACCTCTCAGGAGCGTGAGCTTACAACCGTGGCCAGAGAACTTGGGCAATCCCGGTTTGCCGAACGCGCCGCTGGTTACGACCGGGAAGCATCATTTCCAACGGAGAACTATCGGGATATGCACAACTCGGGACTGCTCGGGATCTGTATACCCCAAAGCGATGGTGGGCATGGGGCACCGCTGCGATGTTATGCCCTGGCGGCCGCGGAGATTGGACGCTACTGTGGTGCTACTGCGCTGACCTGGAACATGCATGTGAGTTCCTGCTTGTGGTCAGGCGCGCTGACAGACGACCTTGATATGGATGATGCGGTTCGTGCACAGCATCACCAGAATCGCTCGGTACACTATCGGCGAATTCTGGATGATGGCGCAATCTATGCACAACCGTTTCGGTGCACTGTGTACCGAGCTGATTAACGAGGACGACCGCCCAAGCCGGCGAAATACGCTTTACCTGGCCATTTCTGCGGCGGCCAACGGGGTTCAAGTTGTTGGTGACTGGGACCCGATGGGTATGCGAGCGACGGTGAGCCGTACGCTGCTGTTTGAGGATGTTTTTGTGCCTGACGGATCCGAACTGATGCCACGCGGGATTTACTATCAGGCAGCCAGTCAGTGGCCACACATGTTTCTGACTTTGTCGCCTGCTTACCTTGGCTTGGCTCAGGGGGCTTATGACTTTACCGTCCGGTACTTGCGTGGCGAAGTGCCGGACATGCCACCGATAAAGCGGCGGATGTATCCAACGAAACAACTGGCGGTCGCACAGATGCGGGTCATGCTGGAGCAGACCAAATCGATCTGGTTTCAGGTGATGAGCGAGGCGCGCCGAAGTCCGACTAAGGACCAGTTGATGCGGGCTTACGTTGCCCAATATACCGTTATGGAAAACGCCAATGAACTGGCTCAGCTGGCAATTCGTACCTGTGGCGGCCAATCCATGCTCAAGGCGCTGCCGCTGGAGCGAATCTACCGGGACTCGCGCTGTGGTTCTTTGATGCTGCCCTGGACGGCTGAACTATGCCTCGACAAACTGGGTCGGGACACGCTTTACGAAGCCGGTGAGACAGATGAATCATGAGCCAGGATATTTGTCAGTGGATCGAAACACACGCTGACTTTGTTCCTGAAAAACTTGCCGTTCGATTCGAAGGGCGAGAGATCACCTATCGCCAACTGCTATCGCAGATCAAGACGACGGCAGCTGTTCTCAAGGTGGGTCATGACATCGGGCGGGGCGACCGCATCGCCTACCTGGGTTTCAATTCCCCCGAGATGCTGGTGCTATTCTTTGCCTGTGCACGGCTGGGTGCCTTGCTGTTGCCACTCAACTGGCGACTGACGCTTTCGGAGCAGACCTATATCCTAGAAAATGCCGCGGCCAGGATGCTGGTCTGCGATGATGATCACGTGACAATCGGGCATCAGATATCAGAAACCGTGCCCGGTTGTGAGATTTGTAATCATGCTGATATC
>LUMD01000419.1_pt1 | contig 15145 bp, 14 predicted proteins | sample 729651 | NCBI WGS metagenome assembly LUMD01 (sample SAMN03860272, study PRJNA289734) | marine metagenome | biome: seawater column; feature: ocean; material: water; isolation source: Red Sea water column Station 34 - depth 258m | place: Saudi Arabia: Red Sea | collected 2011-10-15 | depth 258 m | reverse complement strand
GCCGTCGGGCTCCCGGACCGGCACCACCGGCTCCCACGACCACACGTAGGCCGCCAGCGAGCCGAACTCCTCGGCCAGCTCGAGGCAGCGGGCAGCGTTGTTCACGGTCGACTCGACCTTGCCGCGGTGCCGGACGATCCCGGCGTCGCCCAGCAGCCGCTCGACGTCGGCGGCACCGAACCCGGCGACCACGGCGGGGTCGAAGCCGGCGAACACCTCCCGGAAGCGGTCCCGCTTGCGCAGGATCGTCAGCCACGACAGCCCCGCCTGGAAACCCTCGAGGCACAGCTTCTCGAACAGCCGGTGGTCGTCGACCACGGGCCGGCCCCACTCGTGGTCGTGGTAGGCGACGTAGTCGGCGTGCCCGCCCGGCCACCAGCAGCGGGTGACGCCGTCGTCGCCGGTGACCAGTCCGCCGCTCATCGCCGCACCGCCACCCGACCTGGATGCCCGCTGGGAACCGTCATGGGGTCCGACAGTACGCTCCGGCCACCCCGACCCCACGCCCGACTCGACAAGAAAGCGCGTCCCCATGATCCTCATCGCCGGCACCATCACCCTCGATCCCGACAAGGTCGACGAGGCGCTCGCCGCCATCGTGCCGCTGATGCAGGCCACCCACGCCGAGGAGGGGTGCGACGACTACGTGCTCAGCGCCGACCCGGCGACGCCCGGCTGCATCCGCATCTTCGAGCGGTGGGCCGACGACGACGCCCTGAAGGCCCACATGCGCGCCCCCCACATCGCCGAGTTCCAGAAGGCCCTGGGCGGCCTCGGCGTGACCGGCATGTCCGTCGACCGCTTCGACGGCGCCACCGCCACCAAGCTCTTCTAGGCGCCGCTCAGGCGTCGAGGCCGACCGGGCGGCCGTCGACGACCTGGTCGAGGTACTCGGACAGGCCCCAGCCCGTCCTCCCGTCGCACCGGAACCGGGTGAGCCCCTCGACGATGCGCGTGTGGAGCACCTCGCCGTCCGGGGTGGTGCGGCGGTTCCGCAGCGGGATCAGCGACGTGACCGTGCCCCGCACCTCGTAGGTCCGCTCGTCGGTCGACACCACCGCCGTGAGCCCCGTCTGGTGGCCGGCGTCGTCCCAGTCGGTGTCGATGGCGACCTCCCGCACCTGGTGGTACCGGTCACCGTGGAGCACCATGCCGCCCGCGTTGCGGTCCGTGCCGCCCCGGCTGATCAGCGACAGCATCATGGCGAAGTCCTCGCCGAAGGCCATCGGCAGCCAGCGGTACCACGAGATGGCCTGCCAGTAGCGGGCGCCCCACGACTTGTCCCGCAGGCCCAGCCCGTCCACGGCGAACGACTCGTCGCCGACCCGGATGGTGCCCGTGGCGGCCACGTGCTGCTCGTAGTGGGCCTTCGAGAACGACGACTCGGCGTCCTGCTCGGGCTCGAGGCCGGTCTCGGCGTCGACCGGCCGGCCCCCGTACATGGGCGAGATCCCCCGGTAGGCCAGGTCGACCGTGCACGGCACCGACGGGTTCTGCGTGAACGCCGCCTTCGGGTCGGCCATCTGTGTGGGCTCGTCCAGCAGGCAGACCAGGCCGTCGTAGCGCACCCGCAGCCGCCGGAACGGCTCCTCGACGTCGATGCGCAGCCCGCCGGCGTCGAACACCTCGTTGGTGGCGATCTCGGGCCGCCGGTACATGAACCCCACCCGCCCGTCGGGGAGGTACACGCAGCAGGTCATCTCGGCGTAGCCCTCGTTGACCCGGTTGCCGATCCTGAACCAGGCCCCGACCGTCGACCCGTGGTCGACGACGTTGAGGTACATCGACTCGTTGTAGTTGGGGACCGGGTCGGGCTCGTGGTTGTACTCGTCCTCGGGCGCGAGGACGATGCGTGTCGCCCGTCGCTGCTCGGCCATGGCGGACCCCCTTCGCCGCTTTCCCGGCCCGAGTGTCGCGCCCGCCGGCGCCACGGGCGTGATCGGGCTGCCGGTGGGAGCCTGTGGCCATGCGGCGCGTGCTCCCCGTGCTGAACGGGCACCGGCGGCTACTGACAGCGCCGGACGGCGCGTGTAGGTTCGGCGGCCATGAACCTCCTCGAGATCAAGAGCTTCACCGACGTGATCACCAAGGGCGCCGCCGAGAAGGGCGAGACCGAGATGGTCATCATGGGCGACGAACGCGTCACCTGGGCCGAGATGCACCGACGGGCCGGCCGGGTCGCCAATGCCCTGGCCGCTGAGGGCGTGGGCTCCCAGGACCGCGTCGCCTACATCGACAAGAACGCCATCGAGTACTTCGAGATCGTGTTCGGCTCCGGCTTCCGCAACGCCGTCACCGTCGCCGTCAACTGGCGCCTCGCCCCGCCCGAGATGGCGTACATCGTCAACAACTCGGAGGCCAGGGTCCTCATCGTCCACGAGGAGTTCGCCGAGCACCTGGCCGCCTTCGAGGGCGACCTCGAGCACGTCACCCGCATCGTCGTCATCGGCGACGCCGGCTCGCATGTCGGCTACGCCGACTGGCGGGACGCCCACGACGACGCCGCCGAGATGCTGCCCAGCGGCGACGACGACGTCGGCATGCAGCTCTACACATCGGGCACCACGGGCCTCCCCAAGGGCGCCCAGCTCACCAACAGCAATTTTCAGGCCCTGTTCGAGTCCGTCGACTGGAACATGGACGACGACTCCCGGAACATGGCGATCATGCCGCTGTTCCACATCGCCGGCAGCGGCTGGGCCCTCTTCGGCATGGCCAACGGGGCCACCACGATCATGATGCGCGAACTCGACCCCGTCGCAGCCCTCCAGCTCATCGAGGCCGAGGCCTGCACGCACGCCATCTTCGTGCCGGCCGTGCTGCAGTTCTTCCTCATGGTCCCCAGCGAGGGCATCGACCTGTCGTCGATGAAGTACATCGCCTACGGCGCCTCGCCCATCACCGAGGACGTGCTGGTCAAGTCCATGGAGCAGTTCGGCTGCGAGTACTTCCAGGTGTACGCCATGACCGAGACCTGCGGTGCCGGCACCACGCTGCCCCCCGAGGACCACGACCCCGGCGGCCCCCGCCAGCACCTGCTGCGCTCGGCGGGCAAGCCGATCCGTGGCATGGAGATGAAGATCATCGACCCCGACACCGGGGACACCCTCCCCGACGGTGAGGTCGGCGAGGTCTGGATGCGCCACGCCGGGAACATGAAGGGCTACTGGAAGATGCCCGAGGAGACCGCCAAGACCATGCCCGGCGACGGCTGGCTGCGCACCGGCGACGCCGCCTACATGGAGGAGGGCTACCTCTACATCCACGACCGGGTCAAGGACATGATCATCTCCGGTGGCGAGAACGTGTACCCGGCCGAGATCGAGAACGCCCTCATGGCCCACGAGGGCATCGCCGACGTGGCCGTCATCGGCGTGCCCGACGAGCGGTGGGGCGAGGTCGGCAAGGCGCTCGTGATCCTCGTCCCGGACGTCGAACTCACCCCCGACGAGATCCTCGCCTACGCCCGTGAGCAGCTGGCCGGCTTCAAGGTCCCCAAGACCGTCGACTTCGTCGAGGCCATCCCGCGCAACCCGTCGGGCAAGATCCTCAAGCGCGAGCTGCGCGACCCCTACTGGGAGGGCCACGAGCGCAAGGTCCACTGAGGTCCGGCGGGGGGCCGCTGACTAGGGTCGCCCGCCATGGAACTCCACATGGACACGAACCTCGACGGGAAGGTCGCGCTCGTCACCGGCGGCTCACGCGGCATCGGCAAGGCCATCGCCGGCTGCTTCGCCTCGGCCGGCGCCAGGGTGATGATCTCGAGTCGAAAGGCCGACTCCTGCGAGGAGGCGGTCGCCGAACTCGAGGCGGCCACCGGCGGCGAACTGGCCCATGTGGCCGGCAACGTCGGCAACGCCGAAGACGTCGAGCGCGTCGTCGGCGAGACGATGGGCACCTTCGGGGCCGTCGACATCCTCGTCAACAACGCCGCCACCAACCCCTACGCCGGGCCGACCATCGACGTCGACCTGCCCCGCTGGCAGAAGACCCTCGACGTCAACCTGACCGCTCCGCTGGCGTGGACCCAGGCCTGCTGGAACGCCTGGATGAGGGAGCACGGCGGCAACGTCGTCAACATCTCGTCGGTGGGGGCGTTCCACACCAACCAGATCCTCGGCACCTACGACATCACCAAGTCGGCGCTGCTGCACCTCACCCGCCAGCTGGCCGCCGAACTGGCCCCCGGGGTGCGGGTCAACGCCGTCTGTCCCGGGCTGGTCAAGACCGACTTCGCCCGTGCCCTCTGGGAGGACGGCCGAGGCGACGAGGTGGCGCAGGGGTACCCGCTGAAGCGCCTCGGCGAGCCGGAGGACATCGGCCGGGCGGCGCTGTTCCTCGCCTCGGAGGCCTCGGGTTGGATCACCGGACAGGCGATCGTCGCAGACGGCGGCGGTCTGGTCGGCTTCCCCCACTGAGCCCACCGGCCGGGACGCGGAGGGAGTCGTGGACCTGGTCATGACGGGCACGGGCAGCCCGATTCCCGACCCGAACCGTGCCGGACCGTCTCAACTGGTTGTGGCAGCCGGTCGCCACCTGCTGGTGGATGCCGGCAGGGGGTGCCTTATGCGCCTGGCGGCCGCCGGGTCCGGTGCCGGTGCGCTGGACCGGGTGCTGCTCACGCACCTGCACAGTGACCACCTGACCGACTTCAACGACGTCATCACCAGTCGCTGGATCGGGGGCTTTCCGCCGGCGCCGCTGGACGTGGTGGGCCCGGTGGGGACCGAGAGGCTGGTCGGCGACACGTTGGCCATGCTGGGTCCCGACATCGGGTACCGGATCGCGCACCACGAGGACCTGGAATCCGGCCCCGAGGTGCGGGTGCAGGAGACCTCCGGCGGCCTCGTCCACGAGGACGACGAGGTGAGGATCACCTCGGCCCCCACCGAGCACCGGCCTGTGCACCCGACCGTGGCCTACCGCATCGATGCGGACGGCGGTTCGGTGGTGCTGGCCGGCGACACGGTGCCGTGCGCCGGCCTGGACGAGCTGTGTGTCGGGGCAGACGTATACGTCCAGACCGTGGTGCGGGACGACGCCATCCGACAGGTGGCGATCCCGCGTCTGATGGACGTCCTGGACTACCACTCCACGATCACCGATGCGGCCGAGACGGCGGCTCGGGCGGGTGTGGGGACCCTGGTGTTGAACCACGTCGTGCCTGCACCCGCTCCCGGCCAGGAGGAGGAACTGGTGGGCCGGGCAGCCGAACACTTCGACGGCAGGATTCTGCTACCCGCCGACCTGGAGCGCATCGCGGTGTCGGTCGCCTGAGCAGTGGCTCGCCGCCCCGCCCACCCGGGTTCGTTCCGCCTGGGTCCCGGTCAGACCTCCAACTGGCCGGCCAGCGACTCTGAGGCTTCGATGAACTCCTCGATCATCTCCATGACCACCTGTCCGGCCGACATGGGACGGTTCATGGACCCGACCACCTGGCCCACAAAGTAGGTCGCCAACTGCTCAGCGCCCGAGCCCTCGTGGTGGGCCGCCCGGTTGATCCGATCCTGGGTGCGGCCCGTCAGCATCGGTTGGAGTGGCATGCCGAGCGGGTCGGGGGTGTCCTCCCGGTCCCACTCCTCGGTCCAGGCCGAGCGGAGCATGCGGGCCGGCTTGCCGGTGAGCGACCGCGAACGCAGCGTGTCGCCGGTGGCGGCCTCGAGGAACTTCTGCTTGACGACGGGGTGGGTCTCGGCCTCGTCGGTGGTGAGCCACACGGACCCGCACCAGACCCCTGCGGCACCGAGTGCCATGGCGGCGGCCATCTGGCGGCCGCGGCCGATGCCGCCGGCGCCCAGTACGGGGACCGGGGCGACGGCGTCCACGACCTCGGGTACCAGCACCATGGTGCCGATCTCGCCGGTGTGGCCGCCGGCCTCTCCGCCCTGGGCGATGATCAGGTCGACCCCGGCCGCCACGTTTCGTTCGGCGTGGGCGCGGGTGCCGGCGAGTGCCGCCACCCTGGCGCCGGCCTCGTGGGCCCGCTCGATCATGTCGGGCGGGGGTGGGCCGAGGGCGTTGGCGACCAGCGCCGGGCGGTGGGCGAAGGCGATGTCGAGTTGCCGTTCGGCCCGGTTCAGGGAGAACGGGGCATCGGCCTCGACGTCGTCCGCCCAGTTGGAGGCGGCATCGGGGTGCTCGGGAACTTCGTACCGGTCGAGGAGGTCGCGCAGGAACTCGCGGTGTCCATCGGGAATCAGGCCCAAGGCATCACGGGCGCTGAGGCCCCCGTCGGCATCGCCGGCGTAGCGGGCCGGGACGATCAGGTCCACGCCGTAGGGGCGGTCGCCGACCTCGTCCTCGATCCAGGCCAGGTCCACCTCGAGGGCCTCGTCACCGTGGCCGACGGCGCCGAGGACGCCGAGGCCGCCGGCCTTCGAGACGGCGGCGACGACGTCGCGGCAGTGGCTGAACGCGAAGATCGGGAACTCGATCCCGAACATCTCCGTGACCGGTGTCTGCATCAGGCCTCCATGATCGCGCAGGCGGTCAGACCGCTACCAGTCCGTCGGGGTCGAGCTCGGCGGGGCGGCCCACGTGCTCTTCCACCGTCATGGCGGTGAGCCGTCCGGTGTCGCGGACCGTGCCCCAGGTGCGGGCGTCGCCGGGGGTGCGGAGGGCCACCAGGGCGTGGGTCGGCGCCCCGTCACGGCCGTGCATCACGGCGTAGGCCTCGATGGTCGCCGGGCCCACGTGGCCGTGGTCGACGGTCCGGGTGGGCAGGTCGGCGGCGCCGGCCTGCACGTCGACGGATCGGTAGGGCCGGTCCGGGGGTTCGGTGGCGTAGACGCCGAAGGCGTGCTTGGTGGCATAGCCGCCGTTGGCGTGGACGAGGCCGGGCCCGGGCTCGTCGCGCATGCGGTGGACGAGCGCAGCGACGGCCTGGCCGCTGTAGTTGTTGAACGGCCCGCCGGCGAAGGTCAGCCCGCCGGTGACCGTGAGGGGCCGGTCGTCGCCGATGCCCAGCTCGGTGATCGAGAGTTGCACCGACGAAGGGAAGCACGAGTACAGGTCGAGGTGGGCCAAATCGCCGACGCCGACGCCGGCGGCCTCGAGGGCGGCGGTGCCGGCCAGGCGGAGGACGGGGGCGCGGTGCAGTTCCCAGCGTTCGCTGATCCACACGGTGTCGAGGCCGGAGCTGCCGGCCACGGGGAAGACCCAGCGGTCCCGGGGCACGCCGAGGGCCTCGGCCCGGGCGGCTGAAACGAGGAGGACCGCCGAGGCCTGGTCGACCGAGTTGTGGGCGTTCATGGCCACCGTGTAGGGGGCGCCCACCAGGCGGTTGCCGTCGGTGGGAGTCGTGATCTGCTCCCCGTTCATGGGGGTGCGGACCGCGGCGTGCGGATTGCCGACGGCCACGGCATTGAAGCCGGCCCACAGGTCGCCGAGTCGCCGCCGGTGCTCGTCGATCGTCTCTCCACGGTCGTGGCGGATCGCCGAGTCGAGGAGCGGGTACACGGTGACGGGGGCGTCGACGCCCCGGGCCTCCTCCTCGGGCGTCGCCATCACGAGCGTTTCACCGAACTGCGTGGCGGGTGCCAGGCCGGTGTCGGCGTCGCGCCGGATGTCGACGCCGAGGCGCCTGGCCCGCCGCCGGGAGGCGTTGACCTCGCCGCCCATCAGGGCGGCGGCTTCGAGGTCGCCGGCCTGGATGCGGGCGGCCAGGTGGTTGAGGAGGAACTGCGGCGAGTGGCCCGACCAGGCGGTGACGAGCGTGGCGGCATCAGCCGCCCCGACGCGGTCGGCGACCTGCCGACCGGGGTCGGTGTAGCTCCAGAGCCCGCCGGACACCCCGAGGAGGTCCAGGTTGGCGAGGCAGCCGGGGGCGCCGCCGTCGATGGCCGCCGACTCGAGGGCGTCGACCATCAGTTCGAGTGGGGTTCGGGCGTCGGTCGGGTCATCGACCCGGTCGGTGACCTGGGCGGCGCCGACGATCACCGGGGTGCGCGGGTCGAGGCTCACGTGCCCAGCATGCTGCACGTGCCTCCATCCCGCCGAGGCGGGGGATGTCGAGGGACGGGGGTCGGCGCCTACACTCGACGGCATGGTGTACGAGGCGCCCGAGTACCACCCGGCGTTCGAGGAGTACTGCGAGGCCATCTTCGAATTGGCCGAGGACGACCTCGAGGTCATCCAGGCCCGGATCGCCGAGCGTCTCGACGTGAGCCGGCCAGCGGTCTCGGAGATGGTCAAGCGCCTGGAGTCCGAGGGTCTCGTGACCATCGACGACACGGAGATCGCGCTCACGTCCGAGGGTCAGGAGTTGGCGAACCAGGTGGTGCGCAGGCACCGGATCGCCGAGCGCTTCCTGACCGACGTCCTGGACCTCAACTGGACCGACGCCCACCACGAGGCGGGCAAGTGGGAGCACGTGATCTCGCCCGTGGTCGAGGAGGCGCTGGTCCGACTCCTGGGCGAGCCCACCACGTGTCCGCACGGCAACCCGATCCCCGGCTCCGACTACACCGCCCCCGACGTCCGCCACCTCGTGGAGGTCCCCGTCGGTGTGGGGTTCACGGTCAGTCGGATCACCGAGGAACTGGAGTTCGTCCCCGGCCTGCTCGAATTCCTCGAGGAATCGGCACTGGTGCCGGGGAACCGCGGCGTCGTCACGGCGGCCTCACCGGACGGCACCGTGACGGTCGATATCGGCGGTACACACGTCGGCGTGGGCTCGTACGCCGCCGAACGCATCTTCGTGACCGACTGAGGCCGCCCCACCCGACCAGCCGTCTCGCAGGTCAGGCCAGGTGGTCGGCTCGCCGGACAACCAGGAACCAGGTCAGCATGGCGCTGATGGCCACGAGCACGAGCGCCAGAATCCCCATCTCGGCCAGGTACAGCGCCTCGTAGTTGTCCCAGATCTCGACCACCAGGGTGCGGAACCCGATCGGCGCGACCAGCAGCGTGGCGGGCAGCTCCTTCATGGTCGACAGCATCACGAGGCCGGCGCCCGCAGCGAGCCCCGGAGCCATGATCGGACGCCGCCGTGGACCTGGCCGTCGACGACCGTCGGGTTCACGATCACCCCGGCGTCGTCGCAGCACACGTGGCGGAGCACGGTGACCCGGCCGATCTCGGCGTCGACCTCGACCACGCTGGCATGGACCCCGAACGGGAAGGTGGCGTTCTCGGGTTGGAAGTCGACCTCCGCGGCGAGCGTGGCATCGCGTCGATCGGCCTCGGCCGCCACGTCGCCCCAGTCGAGGCGCAGGGCGGCCAGGCCCCGGCGTTGGCGGAACCACCCGAAGAGCCCCCAGTCGGCCAGCGAAACCGCCGGGGCGACCAGGGCGAGGCCGATGACGAGCGTGCAGCCGGCCAGTGCGGGTGCCGTCCAGCGGCCGAGGCCCACGCAGAGGGTGGAGCGGCCACCGGCGGCCTCGGCCCGGGCGCCGCGACGCGCCACGGAGCGTTCGGCGGCGACCACGAGAAGGGCCAGCGCCAACAGGAGCAGGGCCAGGGCGAAGGCTCGGCCCTGGTCGAACAGTCGGTTGCGGTAGATGGTCTGCGTGAGGGTTTCGAACCGCATCAGGTGGACGGCGCCGAAGTCGCTCACCGTGTAGAGGAAGACCAGCAGGGCGCCGGCGGCGATCGACGAGGAGGCCTGGGGCAGGACGACCCTGCGAAAGACCCTCAGGGGCCGGTCGCCGAGCAGTCGGGCATTCTCCTCGAGCGAGGAGGGCAGGCCGGCCAGCCTGGCGGCCACCGGCAGGTACACGTAGGGGTAGGTGAAGAGGGTGAGGACCAGCCAGGCGCCGACGAGACCGTGGAGGCGCAGTTGCAGGTCTATGCCGAGGTGCCCGGCCAGGTCGTGGACGATGCCGCCCGGGGTGAGCCCCGAGATGAAGGCGGCCGCCCCCACGAAGCTGGGATAGACGAGCGGCAGTGGGGCGAGCACGCGCCAGAGCCGCCGCAGGGGGAGGTCGGTCCGGACGGTGAGCCACGCCAGGCCGGTTCCCAGTACGGCGGCGGAGGCCGACACCAGCACGGCCAGTTGGACGGTCCGCCACAGCGGCTCGAGGGCCCGCCGTTCGACCAGCAGGTGAAGGGCCCCTCCGGTCAGGGCCCGCCAGACCACGTAGCCGCCGGGGAGCGCGAACAGCGCTGCCACGAGAACGGCGCTGCCCGAGAGCTGCCATGGCGGTCGCCCGGTGCCCGCCCGGTACCGGGCGACCCCCGCTGCAGGAGGGTCGGTCGCGGAATGCGTGGCCGGAGCGGTCGCGTTCATCGCGACAGTGTGGTTCTCGCCACGCCGGCCACTACTGGTCGAGGGCGCCGCTGGCCTCGATGATCTCGATGGTGCGGGTGAACTCGGCGGTCATGTCGTCGATGTCGACGGCGCCGACGGTGTCGGCCGGACGCTCCGGCAGTCGGTCGGCGGTGGCCACGCCGATGGACAGTGGGTACTCGAACACGGTGTCGGTCAGGTAGCGCTGCTGTTCGTCGCTCAGGAGGAACTCGATGAAGCGGTTGGCGAGGTCCTCGTCGTCGCTGGAGTCGAGGATCGAGGCGGTGGCGATGATCATGAGGCCGCCGTCGTCACCGGGGGCGAAGCCGTGGTTGGCGGAGCGCTGGGCATCGCCGTTCTTCTCCGCCTCCTGGTGGTTGTAGTAGTGGTTGACGAGGCCGAAGCGCACCTCGTCGCGGCTGACGGCCTCGACGATGGCCCGGTTCTTCGGGTAGAAGCGGGCGCCGTTCGCAACCATGTCGTCCAGCCACTGGATGGCCACGTCGTCGCCGTTTCGGAGGCGGAACACGGTGAACCAGTCCTGGAACGACGAGTTGGAGCCGGGAACGGCAACCAGGCCCTCGTATGCGGAACCGGTCAGGTCGAAGACGGAGGTGGGGAGGTCGTCCTCGGCCACCTCGTCGATGTTGTAGACGAGGACGCGGGCTCGGCCGGCGAAGCCGACCCAGTGGCCGTTGGCCGCCCGGTTGGCGGCATCGACCTCGGCGAGGACGTCGTCGTCTACGACGGACAGCATGCCGAGGTCGTCGAGGTAGCCGGTCGGGCCGGGGCTCCGGGAGAGGAAGACGTCGGCCGGGGTCTTGTCGCCCTCGGTCTGGAGGGCCAGGGCCAGGTCGTTGGAGGAGCCGTACCTGATCTCGACGACGATGCCGGTCTCGGCGGTGAAGGCTTCGAAGATGGGGCCCACGAGTTTCTCGGAGCGGCCCGAGTAGATGGTGAGGGACTGTTCGCCGTCACTGCCACAGGCGGTGGCTGCGAGGGTGAGGAGGAGGACGGCGCCGAGGCGGCGGGCCGTGGTGGCGCTGAGGCGCATGGTCGGATTGGTCCTTGAAGGGTTGGTGTCCAGATGGTGTTAGGAGAGCCTAACTACCGGAGAACTGGGCTCACAATCCGAGTGCGACCGCTCCAATGCCGACATATGTCACATCCACCCGGTCGCCGCGCCGATGGGGCACGTCGGCGTCGGTCCGGACCTTGACGGCCGGGCCGTTGTCGAGCTGGACGTGGACCATGGCGTCGTGGCCGTAGTACTCCACCAGGTCGATCGTGCCGATGTCGCCGTCGGCCACCGCCAGGTCCTCGGGTCGCAGCAGCAGGTCGGCTGGTCCGTCGCTGGCGACCAGCACGGGTACCGCGCCGACCGGCGTGTTGCAGGTGCCGCTGGGATGGTGGCAGCGGAACAGGTTGGCGTCGCCGACGAACGTGGCCACCCACCGGTCGACGGGCCGCCGGTAGAGGTCGTCCGGCGTGCCGACCTGGGCCAGGCATCCGCCGTTGAGCACGGCGACCCGGTCGCCCAGCACGAACGCTTCCTCCTGATCGTGGGTGACGAACACGGTTGTCACGCCGAGGTCCACCAGCAGGCGGTGCATCTCGGCCCGGACCCGAAGGCGAAGTGTGGTGTCGAGGTTGGAGAACGGCTCGTCGAGCAGCAGCACGCCGGGCCGGGGCGCCAGCGCCCGTGCCAGCGCCACCCGCTGCTGCTGGCCACCGGACAACGTGCCGGGCATGCGGTCGGCGACGTCGGCGAGGCCCACCATGCCGAGCGCCTCCTCGACCCGGCCACTGCGCCGCTGGTCGCGGGGGAGCCCGTAGGCGACGTTCCGGCGCACGTCGAGGTGGGGGAAGAGCGCCCCGTCCTGGAAGACCATGCCGATGCGCCGTCGTTCCGGCGGCACGAATGTGCCGTTGCCGGTCACGACCCGGTCGCCGACGGTGATCGCTCCCCGAACGGGGCGCTCGAGGCCTGCGATGGTGCGGAGGAGGGTGGTCTTGCCACAGCCACTCGGACCCAGCAGGGCGACGAGTTCGCCGGGGGCGATGTCGAGGGAGAGGTCGGTGAGCACGGGTGGCCCGTCATAGGCGACCGACAGGTCGTGCACCCTCAGCCCGGCGGGTGAGGCGTCGTCGACCCGGGTGGAACGGATGTTCACCATGCCTAACAGACTAGGGGTGGTTTCCCGCACAGCCCAAGTGCAGGTCGTACGGGACGGTCGCCGTCCGGGCACTGGCTACCGTGCCCGTCCATGACCGACGTCGACATCGGCTGGTGGGGACTGGCCGCCTCGCTGCTGCTCGTCGTCGTCGTCGTGGCGGTGTCGTCGGCCCGAAGGCTCCGACTCGAAGCCGACCTGGTCGTCGCCACCGTCCGCGCCGTGGGGCAGTTGGTCCTCGCCGGCTGGGCGCTCACGCTGCTGCTCGACGACGACGTTTCGATCGCCTGGGCCTGGCTGTGGGTGGCGGCCATGGTGCCCGCCGCCGCCTGGTCGGCTCGACGACGCGAACCGAGGCTGCCCGGGCTCTTCCTCACCACCACGGTGGGCTACACGCTGGGGCTGGCCGCCTCACTGGCGGTCGTGTTCGGCCTCGACGTGCTGCCCATCGAGGCCCGGGTGCTCGTGCCGATCTCCGGCATGGTCGTCGGCAACTCCCTCAAGGTCGTGGTCGTGGCCGCCACCCGGGCGGTCGACGGCTTCCGGGACCGGGCCGGCGAGGTCGAGGCCCTCCTCGCCCTCGGCTTCGACCGACGCCGTGCCGCCCGGGAGGTGACCGGGGACGCCCTGCGGCTGGCGATCCGTCCCCAGGTCGAAGTCACCCGGTCGGTCGGCATGGTGTTCCTGCCCGGAGCCCTGACCGGGATGATCCTGGCCGGCGTCGACCCCCTCGACGCCGCCCTCGTCCAGGCGGCCATCCTCTTCCTGATCCTCGGATCCGCAGCCGTCACCGGCCTCGTGGTCGTGCTGGGCGCCGCACGGCGGTTCCTGACCGCCGACCAGCGCCTGGTGCCGCCGGCCCCACCAGCGGGGTGACGGGAGGGTGGCTCGCCTAGCCAGCGGAGTGGGCGCCCAGTGACCTGAGTGCCGCCAGTACGGCCGGGACCGACAGGCCGACCACGTTCTCCCGGCAGCCGTCCACCTCGGTGATGAAGTCGGCGCCGCCGCCCTGGATGGCGTAGCCGCCCGCCTTGTCGAGCGGCTCGCCGGTCGCCACGTAGGCGTCGACCTCCTCGTCGTCGAGGTCCCGGAACGTGACCCGGGTACGGACCACGCCCGAGATGGTGTGGCCGCCATGGCAGACCGCCAGGCCGCCGACGACCTCGTGGGTGCGTCCCGACAGCCGGTGGAGCATGTCGGCGGCCCAGTCGGGCCGGCCGGGCTTGCCGAGCACCTCGCCGTCGATCACGACCACGGTGTCGGCGGCGAGGCCGGTCTCGTGGCCCTCGACCACGGCCGTCAACTTGGCCATGGCCAGCCGCTGTACGAGGTCGCCCGGGTCCTCACCGGGCTGCGGAGTCTCGTCGACGTCGGGCCGGCGGACCCGGGGGTTGAAGCCGTGGGCCCGGAGCAGCAGCCAGCCCTCGGGGAGCACCACCCGCTTCGGCCCGGCACGGTGGCTGCGGGGGATGCGCAGCGAGTCGACGTCCAGTTCGAGGGCGTCGTCCAGCCCGTCGAGGCAGCGGTCCAGGTCGTCGAGCGAGCCGATCACCTGCAGGTCCCGTCGGGCGGCCGGTCCGGTGGCGTAGCCCTTCAGGTACCAGGAGGTGTGCTTGCGGAAGTCCCGGATGCCGTGCGGTCCGGCCCAGTCGACCAGCAGGGCGGCGTGGCGGCGCATCGTGGCGGCCACCTCGGCCAGGCGGGGCGGGTCGCTGGGCTCGGCGCCGCCCGACGCCGGGGTCGGGCCGAACACGGCCGCCAGGTCGCCGAACAGCCACGGGCGGCCGAGGCAGCCACGGCCGACGACGACGCCGTCGCAGCCGGTGGAGCGCATGAGGCGCAGGGCGTCCCACGGCTCCCAGACGTCGCCGTTGCCGAACACCGGGACCGTCGTCACGACCGCCTTGAGGTCGGCCACCGCCGACCAGTCGGCCTCCCCGGAGTAGAGCTGCTCGGCGGTGCGGGCGTGGAGCGCCACCGAGGCGGCGCCCAGGTCCTCGGCGATGCGGCCGGCGTCGAGGAACGTGAGGTGGTCGGCGTCGGTGCCGAGCCGGAACTTGACGGTGACCGGCACGTCGCCGGCGGCGCCGACCGCGGCGCCGACGATGGCGGCGAACAGCCGGGGCCGCAGCGGGATCGCCGCGCCGCCGCCCCTGCGGGTCACCTTGGGCATCGGGCAGCCGAAGTTGAGGTCGACGTGGTCGACCCGGTCCTCGCCGACCAGCAGCCGCACGGCCCGGCCGACGCTGTCGGGCTCGGTGCCGTAGAGCTGGATGCTGCGGGGCGACTCGTCGGGGGCGAAGTGGCTGAGCCGATTCGTCTTGAGGTGGCCTTCCACCAGCCCGCGGGCGGTGATCATCTCGCTGACGTACAGCCCGGCCCCGTGCTCGCGGCAGAGCGTGCGGAAGGGGGCATTGGTGACGCCGGCCATCGGCGCCAGCACCACCGGCGGCCAGACCTCGAGGGGGCCGATCCGGGGCGCCGTGAACTCGTCCGGTGCGGCGGGTGGGACGCCGGCGTTGACGGCGGTGCGCAGACCCATGCCCCAAGGCTACGCGTGTCGCCCCTCGGGCAAGCAGGAGGCCTACCGCGCCGGGCGTGCGCCTACCGGGCCAGGCGGAATCCCTGGTGGGCGGTGGTGCTCTCGGGGGTGGTGGCCGAGCGGGCGGCCGGGCGGTAGCGGTGGCAGTACGAGTCGTGGCAGAGGAATGAGCCGCCCTTGACGACCCGGTCGGTACCGAAC
>LUMD01000127.1_pt1 | contig 15163 bp, 13 predicted proteins | sample 729651 | NCBI WGS metagenome assembly LUMD01 (sample SAMN03860272, study PRJNA289734) | marine metagenome | biome: seawater column; feature: ocean; material: water; isolation source: Red Sea water column Station 34 - depth 258m | place: Saudi Arabia: Red Sea | collected 2011-10-15 | depth 258 m | reverse complement strand
GGATTCCACGACGACGACCACGACCACCGAGCCGCCGCCCACGACCACCCGTCCGCCGCTCGGGCCGGTCAGCATCTCCGATGTGGGGCTCCTCCTGCACGCCGCCAGCGACGCCTCGCAACTGCTCGAGCTGGGCATGGCCGCCGGCGACGTCCTGGACGGCGTGACGGGCGCACTCGGCGCCCCCGACGTCGACACCGGATGGACCGCCGACGCCGCCTGCGAGGCGGACCTCGCGCGGCGAGTCCGGTACGGCGGCCTCGAGCTGGTCCTCGTCGACCCGGACTCCACGGATGCCCCGCCGACCGAGACGGTGCCCGAAGGTGAGGCGGCGGCGGAGTCCGGGGGAGAAGGCGGGGGAGAAGGCGGGGGAGAAGGCGAAGGCACGGAAGAAGGCGGGGCCGAGGCCACGACGACGGTGCCGCCGGGCGTCCCCGGCTACGGCGCCACGTTCGGCCAGTGGTTCCTCAGCGGCGCCGACTCGGTCGACTCGGGCCACTGGACGCTGGAGCGGATCGGCATCGGCTCGACGGTCGCCGACATGCGCCTCGCCTATCCGGACGGCTTCTCGATCACCCAGGCCGTGGAGGGCGACCCGGCCGGCTTCTTCGGCCTCGACGCCGTCGGCATCGACACGGGCATCTCCGGTGCCACCAGCAATACGTCGGAGTCGGGCCGGGTGCTCCAACTCTGGGCCGGCGACGCCTGCTCGCGGCTGTTCGGCTGACCCGCCTGCTCAGCTGGCGGCGACCGCCGCCAGGGCCCGCTCCAGGGCTGGGACGAAGTGGTCGGCGGCGGTGACGCAGGCCAGGTGGTCGCCGTCGACCTCCTCCACGTGGGCCGCCAGCCCCTCGGCCAGTTCGTCGTCGGCACAGTCCTCGAGGCGGAACCGCCGTCGGGTGCGCAGTCCGTGCGACCCGTGGCCCCGGTGGTCGAGGGCGACCACGCGGTGGCGGTCGGACAGGGCTGCGTAGGTCCGGCACCAGTTCAGGTCGGCGTCGACCCACCAGCCGTGCAACAGGATGACGACCGGGGCGTCGGGACGGTCAGGTGATGGGCCCGAGTCGCGGACGACGAGGCTGCCGCGGCCGGGAAGGTCCAGCCAGCGGTACGGAGGCGCCCCGTCCAGCAGGCCGGCCGGAGGCCTCGGGTCGACCGCCGGGCGGTCCACCGGCACGGGGTCAGTCGCCGATGGCGACGACCTCGACCGAGAGGGTGCCGCCGGGCGCCTCGAACGAGACCTTGTCACCGGGGGCGCTGCCGAGCAGGGCCTCGCCCAGCGGCGAGCCGGGGGAGACGACCAGCACGTCGTCGCGCTGCTCCTCGATCGAGCCGACGAGGAGCCGCTCGGGCTCGTCGTCGCCGTCGTACAGGACCGTCACGATCGAACCCGTGGTGACCGTGTCGCCGTCGCCGACGGGGCCGTCGACGATGACGGCGTCGAGCAGCAGGGCCTCGAGGTGCATGATGCGGCCCTCCATCTTCCCCTGCTCCTCCTTGGCGGCGTGGTAGTCGCCGTTCTCGGAGAGGTCGCCGAGTTCGCGTGCCGCCTCGATCTTGCGGGCGATGTCGATGCGACCCCGCGTGGTGAGGTCCTCGAGCTCGGTCGCGAGGCGCGCGTGCGCGTCGCGGGAGAGTTGCTGCGGTTCGGCCATGCCGGGAGCGTAGCCACGCGGCGTGCCGGTGGCGCTGCGGGCCGCTTGACCCGCCCGCGGGGGCGCTTGGTACACTTCCACCCGTGCAGTGTTCCCGCCCGGTGACCATCATTCCGTAGCGCACGCCCTCCCGGCGTGCGCCCCGACCGTCCACCTCGGTGGGCGGTTTTTCCGTTCCGGGGCACACTCCAACCGACCAACCAGCATCCGACCGACGATTCCAGGAGCAGACGACAGGTGGCACACCGCATCGGCGTGATGGGTGGCGACGGGATCGGTCCCGAGGTCGTCGCCGAGGGCCTCAAGGTCGTGTCGGCCGCGGGCGTCGAGTTCGAGACGGTCGACTACGACCTGGGCGGCGACCGCTACCTGCGCGACGGCACGATCCTCCCGGACTCGGTCGTCGACGAGTGGCGCGACCTCGACGCCCTCTACGTGGGTGCCGTCGGCACGCCGGACGTCCCGCCCGGGGTGATCGAGCGCGGCCTGCTGCTCAAGATGCGCTTCGACCTCGACCTCTACGTCAACCTGCGACCCTTCGTCCTCGCCGATGCCGGCATCGACTTCTGCGTCGTCCGGGAGAACACCGAGGGCGCCTACGCGGGCGAGGGCGGCTTCCTCCGGAAGGACACCCCGCAGGAGGTCGCCACACAGGGCTCGGTCAACACCCGGATGGGGGTGGAGCGCTGCGTCCGCTACGCCTTCGACCTTGCCCGCAGCCGCCGGGGCCACCTCACCCTGGTCCACAAGACCAACGTGCTCACCTTCTCCGGCGACCTCTGGGAGCGCACCTTCGCCGAGGTCGCCGGCGAGTACGGCGACGTCGAGACCGCCTACAATCACGTCGACGCCGCCTGCATCTACTTCGTGCAGGACCCGCAGCGCTACGACGTCATCGTCACGGACAACCTGTTCGGCGACATCCTCACCGACCTGGGCGGTGCCGTGTCCGGCGGCATCGGCTTCGCCTCGTCGGCCAACCTCAACCCGGCCCGCACCGGGGCGTCCATGTTCGAGCCGGTCCACGGCTCGGCCCCCGACATCACCGGCAAGGGCATCGCCAACCCGACGGCGGCGATCCTCTCGGCGGCCATGATGCTGGACTTCCTGGGCGAGGACGCCGCCGCCGACCGCATCCGCACCGCCTGCGCCGACCCCGCCACCCAGGTGGAGGGCACCGTCGCCATCGGCGATGCCATCGCCGCCCGGGTGGGCTGACGCCCGAACCCACGCACCGCACCCCGACCGCACCGCACCCCGACCGACACAGGAGGACCCGACATGCCGATCCAGAAGGTCGACAAGATCTGGATGAACGGCGAGCTCGTCGACTGGGATGACGCCACGATCCACGTGCTCACGCACACCCTCCACTACGGCAACGGCGCCTTCGAGGGCATCCGGGCCTACGAGACCGACCGCGGGCCGGCGGTCTTCCGGCTGACGCCCCACATCGAGCGCCTGTTCCGCTCCGCCAAGATCCTCTACATCGACGTCCCGTGGTCGGTCGAGGACCTCGTCACCGCCGTCAAGGACACGGTCCGGGCCAACGACCTGCCGTCCTGCTACATCCGGCCGTTGGTGTACCTCGGATACGGCGAGATGGGGCTCAACCCGATCCCGTGCCAGGTGGACGTCTCGGTGGCCTGCTGGCCGTGGGGTACCTACCTCGGCGACGAGGGCATCACCTCCGGCGTGCGGATGATGGTCTCGTCCTGGCAGCGCCACGACCCCAACTCGATGCCGCCGGCGGCCAAGGGCTGTGGCCACTACATCAACTCGCAGATGGCCAAGGTCCAGGCCATCAACTCCGGGTACGACGAGGCGATCCTGCTGTCGCCGCAGGGGCACGTGTCGGAGTGCTCGGGCGAGAACCTCTTCGTGGTCCGCGACGGCACGATCGTCACGCCGCCAGTCAGCGCCGGCGCCCTCGAGGGCATCACCCAGGACGCCGTCCGCCGGATCGCCACCGACCTGGGCTTCGGCTACACCGAGGGCAACATCCTGCGCAGCGACCTCTACACGGCCGACGAGGCGTTCCTGTCGGGCACCGCTGCCGAGGTCGTGCCGGTCCGGTCGGTCGACGACCGCGAGATCGGTGACCCCGGCCCCGTCACCCGGGCCATCCAGGAGGTCTTCTACGAGGCCGTGCGCGGCAAGCGCCCCGAGTACGCCGAGTGGAACGAGTATGTCGACTGACGCCGCCCCGACTTCGGGCACCCTGCCGGCAGCGGTCGAGATCTACGACACGACCCTGCGCGACGGCGCGCAGCTCGAGGGCATCTCGCTGACCGTCGACGACAAGTTGCGGATCGCCGAGCAGCTCGACCGGCTGGGCGTCCACTACATCGAGGGTGGCTGGCCGGGCTCGAACCCCAAGGACGACGAGTTCTTCGAGCGGGCCCGCACCGAACTCGACCTGACCACGTCGCGCCTCGTCGCCTTCGGCTCGACGCGCCGCGTCAAGGGGAAGGTGGACGACGACCCGACGCTGGCCAACCTGGTCGCCGCCGGCACCGAGGTCGTCTGCATCGTTGGCAAGGCGTGGGACTACCACGTCACCGAGGCGCTCCGAACCACGCTCGAGGAGGGCGTGGCGATGGTGGCCGACTCGGTCCGGTACCTGAAGGAGCAGGGCCTCACGGTCTTCTACGACGCCGAGCACTTCTTCGACGGCTACGAGGCCAACCCCGAGTTCTCGCTTTCCGTGCTGGAGGGCGCCGCCATGGCCGGCGCCGACTGCCTCGTGCTCTGCGACACCAACGGTGGCTCGCTCCCGGGCCGCGTCGAACGGACGGTGCGCGAGGTGGCCGCCCACCTCGACACGCCGCTCGGCGTGCACCTCCACAACGACACCGGGTGCGGCGTCGCCAACGCCCTGGCCGGCGTGGCCGGCGGCGCCACCCAGGTGCAGGGCACCATCAACGGCTATGGCGAGCGGGTCGGCAACTGCGACCTGGTGCCGGTCATCGCCAACCTGAGCCTCAAGCTGGGCGTCGAGACCCTGCCCGAGGGACGCCTCGCCAACCTCACGCCGGTCGCCCACCACGTGGCCGAGCTCGTCAACTTCGCCGCCGACCCGCAGCAGCCCTACGTGGGCACCAAGGCCTTCGCCCACAAGGCCGGCCTGCACACCAGCGCCATCTCCCGCCGGTCCGACGCCTACGAGCACGTCGCCCCCGACCTCGTCGGCAACGGCACCCGGTTCGTCGTGTCCGAGATGGCCGGCCGCTCCACGCTCGAGCTCAAGGCCGCCGAGCTGGGCATCGAGCTCGACGCCGCCACCATGAAGGACGTCGTCGAGACGCTCAAGGAACTGGAGTTCGCCGGCTACCACTTCGAGGCCGCCGATGCCTCCCTCGAGTTGCTGATGCGGGCCGCCGCCGGCTGGGAACACGACTACTTCCGCCTCGAGTCGTTCTCGGTCAACGTGGGCCACCGGTCGGGGAGCGGCAGCAGGGCCTGGAACGAGGTCGCCGTCGACGTCGAGACCGAGGCCACGGTCAAGCTCTGGATCGACGAGGAGCGGGTGATCGCCACGGGCGAGGGCAACGGCCCCGTCAACGCCCTCGACGCCGCCCTGCGCGACGCCCTTGGCCCGCGGCATCCGACCCTGGATCGCCTGCATCTCACCGACTACAAGGTGCGTGTCCTCGAGACCAGCAGGGGCACCGGTGCCGTCACGCGCGTCCTGATCGACTCGACCGACGGCGAGCGCTCCTGGTCGACCATCGGCGTGTCGGAGAACATCATCGAGGCCTCCTGGCAGGCCCTCGTCGACTCCGTCGTCTACGGCCTCCTCCACGCCGACTGAACGCGGATCGGGGCATCGGCGATGACGTTGGAACGCCGTCGCGCGCTGCTGGCCGAGGGGCTGGGGACCTGCCTGCTGCTCGTCGGGGTGGTCGGATCCGGGATCATGGCCGAGCGGCTCAGCCCCACCGACGTGGGGCTGCAGCTGTTCCAGAACGCCGCCGCCACCGCCGCGGTGCTCATCGCCATCATCTCGATCTTCGGGACCATCTCGGCCGACTTCAACCCGGCCGTCACGCTCGGGGCCTGGCTGCTCGGGCACCGGCCGGGACGCGAGGTCCCGGCGATGGTCGCCGCTCAGGTCGTCGGCGGCTGTGCCGGCACGGTGCTGGCCAACCTCATGTTCGACCTCGTCTGGGTCGAGGCCTCGACGAAGGCGCGCAGCGGCGGCCACCTCTGGCTGGCCGAGGTGGTCGCCACCGTCGGCCTGCTGCTCGTCGTGTTCAGCCTGCTTCGCACCGCCCGCTCGTCGGCCATCCCGTACGTCGTGGGCGCCTACATCGGCGGCGCCTACTACTTCACCTCGTCGACCAGCTTCGCCAATCCCGCCGTCACGGTGGCCCGCACCCTCTCGGACACGTTCGCCGGCATCCAGCCGTCGTCGGCGCCGATGTTCGTGCTGATGCAGGTGGTCGGCGTCGGCGTGGCGGTCGCGCTGGTGCGGGCGCTGTTCGGCGAGCCCCGGGCCTGACCGGTCAGCCGCCGCCTTCGGCCAGGACGGCCGACAGGATCCTGTCGGCGAGTTCGCCGATGTCCGGGTCGGCGGGCAGCACGTTGGTCGACATGGCCATGGCGATGCCGTGCTCCGGGAGGTATGCGGCGTGGCTGCGGAAGCCCGGCACGCCACCGCCGTGCGAGTACGAGACGACCCCCTCGGCGGTCTCGACCGAGTCGCCGAGGGTGTTCACGTCGGCCTCGCCGACGCTGATGCCGAGGCCGTAGTTGCTGAACTCGCTGGTGGTCAGGAACTCCTCGACCATCTCGGGCCCGAGCAGGGTGCCGTCGAAGGCGCCCCGGAAGATCCTGGCCACGTCCGCCACCTGCGCCTCGATGCCGCCGCCGGTCCAGCCGGCCGACCGGATCGCCGCCTGTGGGACCACCGACACGTCGTAGAGGTCGTCGCCCACCGCCCCCGCCTCGGCGTACTCGGCGGTGGCGGGGATGCCGTCGAGGGCGGCCTTGAGCTCCGTGGCGGCGTACATGTGCACCACCGGGACCGGCGGCTCCTCGCCCGGCGGCAGGAAGATGGCCTCGAGTCCGAGGGGCTCGTAGATCTGCGCCCGGAGCACCTCGTGGGCGGGCCTCCCGGTGACCGCCTCGATGACGAGGCCGGCCACGTTGTGGCCGACCGTGTTGTAGGCGTACGCCGTGCCGGGCACGTACTGGGGGCCCTGGCGGATTCCCCAGTCGACGATCTCGAGCGGGTCGAAGTCCTGCTCGAGGCGCAGCGAGGCCTCGAGGTAGAACCCGAGGTCGAAGGCGTATTCGGCGAAGCCGTCGGTGTGGTCGAGCACCTGGCGGACCGTGACGGCGTCGCCGTGGTCGACCCCGTCGAGGACGTAGCCGTCGAGCAGGCCCGGCACGTAGGACTCGACCGGCTCGTCCAGGTCGACCAGCCCCTCCCCGACGAGCTGCAGGACCGCGATGGAGGTGATGGTCTTGGAGATCGAGCCGATGCGGAAGTAGTCGTCGGTGGTCACCGGCACCTCCGCCACGAGGTCGGCGAGCCCCCGGGCCACGAGTACCTCGGTGCCGTCGGGGAGCAGGACGGCGATGGTCACGCCCGGCGTGACCGGTGTGCCCTCGGCCAGCCAGGCCTCGGCGACGTCACCCACGATGCCGTCCCAGTCCGGCGGCGGGAGGGTCGTCGTGGTGGTGGTCGTCGTGGTGGTGGGGGCGGCCGTGGTGGTGGGGGCGGCCGTGGTGGTGGCGACCGTGGTGGCCGGCGACGTCGACCCGTCGCCACCGCACGCCCCGGCCACGAGGGCGAGCACGACGAGGAGGAGGCGGAAGCGGTGCATGCCGGGAGTCTGACCGCGCTCGCCTGCGTCCTCCCAGTCCGGCGCCGGTACGTTTCGGCGATGCCGGACATGCCTGCCCCGGAGTCGAACCCCTTCCGGGCATTCGACTGGCTGCTCCTGCTGACCGCCGCCGGCATCTGGGGGGCGTCCTTCCTGTTCATGGACGTGGCCCTCGACCACGAGCACCCCGGCCTGATCGCCTTCCTGCGTCCCGCCCTCGGGATGCTGGCCCTCTGGGCGTTCCCGGCCGCCCGGCGCCCCGTGGACCGGGCCGACCGGTCGCGGATCCTCGCCCTCGGTGCGCTCTGGATGGCGTTCCCGCTCACCATGTTCCCGCTGGCCCAGCAGTGGATCGACTCCTCGGTCGCCGGGATGCTCAACAGCGGCATGCCCGTCGCCACCGTGCTCGTCGGGGCGACGCTGTTCGGGGTTCGTACCGGTCGGGTGCAGCTGCTGGGGGTGGCCGTCGGCATCGCCGGCATCGCCATGATCGGACTGCCGACTGCCTCGACCGGCGAGACCACCGGCCTCGGCGTCGTGTTCGTGCTGGCGGCCGTCACCTCGTACGGCGTGGCCGCCAACCTGGCCGGCCCGCTCCAGCGGCGCTACGGCTCGCCGGCCGTCCTTGCCCGCGTCGCCACGGTGGCGACGGTCCTCACCCTCCCATACGGCCTCGTCGGCCTGGCCGACTCGTCGTGGTCGACACAGGCGTTTGCCGCCAACCTGGCCGTCGGCGTTGGCGGCACCGGAATCGCCTACGTCGCCGCCGCCACGCTCATCGGGCGCGTCGGGCCGGTGCGGATGTCGATCGTCACCTACCTGGTGCCGGTCGTTGCGGCGGTGCTCGGGATCGTCGTGCTGGGCGAGGCCCTCGTCGCCTGGCAGGTGCTCGGGGCGCTGGTCCTCATCGGCGGCGCCTGGCTGACCACGCGGCCCGCCTGAACCTCCGGGCGGCTACAGCATCTGGCAGAGGCGGCGCGCGTCGTGGAGGGCGGCGTACACGTTGCGGCTGGCGAGGGCGTCGCCGATGCGGTGCAGGTCGAAGCCGTCGCCGGCGTCGGGCTGGGGTTCGAGGGCGAGGAGGGTGTCGAGGTCGGTCACCCCACCGTTGTCGGCACGCCCCGACAGGTCCTGGAACAGGTCGTCGTTGGGAACGGTGCCGTGCTCGACGGCTACGAGGTCCACGGTGCGGCGCTGCACGGCGCCCGTGTAGGCGTTGGCCAGCACGGCCTCCAGGCCGGCGTCCCCCCGTTCCACGGCCACCAGCCGGTGGTCCGGTGTCAGGACCACGCCGTCGGCGTGGAACCGCTCGAGGTAGGCGGGGTACACGGTGCCGATGAGCTCATGGCCGACCATCCGGTCCGGCGTCACCAGCTCGACCCGATGGCCGCGGTCCAGCAGGTACTCGATGCACGAGAGGGCCTCGACATTGCCGTGGTCGTCGTACACGAGGACCGACGAGCCCGGCGCGTCAGGGCCGGCCTGTCCGGCGACCACGTCCGCAACGCCGACCAGCAGGTCACCGCCGGTCGCCCCCGACGGCAGGACGTCGACGTCAGGCCAGCCTCCGCTGGCGACGACCACGACGTCGGGCGACTCGGCGAGGACGTCCTCGGCGTCCACCGGCGTGTCGAGGCGCAGGTCGACGCCGGCCAGGCGCACCTCGGCCTCCAGCCAGTCGACGATGCCGAGCAGGTCCCGCTGGCGGGCCGAGGCCCGGGCCGCCAGGCGCAGTTGGCCGCCGACGGCCGGGGCGGCCTCGAACAGCACCACCTCGTGGCCGCGCTCGGCGGACACCCGTGCCGCCTCCAGCCCGGCCGGGCCTGCGCCGACCACGACCACCCGCCGGGACGGACCCGACGACGGCGGCGTGACCTGGGGGATCGTCGCCTCGCGTCCGGTGGCCGGGTTCTGGATGCACAGGGCGTCCTGGCCCACGTAGATCCGGTTCAGGCAGAACGACGCGCCGACACAGGTGCGGATCCGCTCCTCCTCGCCCCGCTCCAGCTTGGCGACGATGTGCGGGTCGGCGATGTGACCCCGGGTCATGCCCACCAGGTCCACGAGGCCCGCCTCGACGGCGTGCCGGGCGGTCGCCAGGTCGGGGATGCGTCCGGCGTGGAACACCGGGAGGTCGACCGCCTCCTTGACGGCGGCGGCCACCGGCAACTGTGCGGCCAGCGGGGCGCCCATCGGTGGGATCACCTCGGCCAGGGCCGGGTCGGTGGCCAGGTTGCCGCTGACGACGTTGACGAAGTCCAGCAGCCCGCTCGAGGCCAGGCGCCTGGCGATTTCGACGCAGGCCCCCTGGTCGAGGCCTTCGGCGAGGCGCTCGTCGCCCGACAGCCGGATGCCGAGCGGGAGGTCGCCGATGGCGTCGCGGATGGCCTCGAGCACCTCGAACCCGAAGCGGAGCCGGTTGTCGAGCGAGCCGCCCCAGCGGTCGGTCCGGCGGTTGACGGCCGGGCTCCAGAACTGGTCGACGAGGTGCCCGTAGGCGATGACCTCGACGCCGTCGAGCCCCGCCTCGGCGACCCGCCGGGCCCCGGCAGCGTAGGCGGCCAGCACCCGGCGGATGTCGGCCTCGTCCATGACCTTCGGGAAGCTGCGATGGGCGGGCTCACGCACCCGTGAGGGGGCGATCGTCGGCAGCCAGTGGCCGTCGTCCCAGATGGTGCGCCGGCCCATGTGGGTGATCTGGCACATCACGGCCGCCCCGTGGGCATGCACCGCGTCGGCCAGCCGCCGCAATCCGGGCACCACGTCGTCGTCGCCGGCGTAGAGCTGCCCCCACAACGATGGCGAATCGGGCGCCACGTTGGTCGAGCCGCCGATCATGGTCAGGCCGATCCCGCCCACGGCCTTCTCCTCGTGGTACCGGACGTACCGGTCGGTGACGAGGCCGTCCCGGCAGTAGCCGGGGGCGTGGCTGCTGGAGAAGACCCGGTTGCGCAGCGTCAGCCCGCCCACCTCGAGCGGCCGCAGGAGCGGGTCGTCGCTGGGTGGCATGGCCGGAGGATAGGAAGGCGGGTCAGCCGTGCCGGCCCGTGATGTTCCGGAGCCGGAGTGAGTTGCCCACCACGAACAGCGACGAGGCGGCCATTGCTGCGGCGGCGACCGGCGGGGCGAGGGTGCCCGACACCGCCAGGGGCAGCGCCGCCACGTTGTACGCGAACGCCCAAACCAGGTTGAGGCGGATCGTCGCCACCGTCCGGCGGGCGAGGTCGATGGCGTCGGGGACCGCCCGGAGGTCGTCGGACAGCAGCGTGATGCCGGCAGCGGCCGAGGCGGCGTCGGTGCCGCCGCCGATGGCGATGCCGAGTTCGGCAGCCGCCAGGGCGGGCGTGTCGTTGAGGCCGTCGCCGACCATCGCCACGCTCCCGGTCGAGGAGCGGAGCGTCTCGAGGGCCTCGACCTTGCCTTCCGGGCGCACGCCGGCCAGGACGCGGCTGATGCCCACCTCGGTCGAGACCCGGTGGGCGGCGGCCTCGGTGTCGCCGGTGAGCAGCACGACCTCGAGGCCGAGCGCCCGGAGGGCGGCGACGGCGTCAGCCGCCTCGGGCCGGACCGTGTCAGCCACGGCGACCACGGCGACCACCCGGGAGTTGACGGTGACCTGGACGGCCGTGTGGCCGGCATCATCGGCCTCGCCCGTGGCGGCGGCGAGCTCGGCGGGCAGTGGCCACGATGGGCGCCCCACCTCGACGGGCCGGTCGTCGACCATGCCGACGATCCCGTAGCCGGGGCGGGCCTCGACGCCGAACGCCGCCGGCGGCTCCTCGACGGCCTCGGCGATGGCCCGGCCGATCGGGTGCTCGGAGTGGGCCTCGACACCGGCGGCCAGGTGCAGGACCTCCACCGGGTCGACCCCGTCCACGGCGGTCGTGGCCACGACCCGCATCCGGCCCTCGGTGACGGTGCCGGTCTTGTCGAGCACGACCGCCGACACCTCCCGGGCCGACTCGAGCACGTCGGCGGAGCGGAGGAGCACCCCCAGCTGCGCCGCCCGCCCGGTACCGACCTGAAGTGCGGTGGGCGTCGCCAGGCCCAGCGCGCACGGGCAGGCGATGATCAGCACGGCGATGGTCGCCGTCACCGTGTCGTCCACCGGGCCGCCGAGGAGCAGCCGCACAACGAGGGTGGCCAGCGCCAGCAGCAGCACGCCGGGGACGAACACGCCCGTGACCCGGTCGACCAGCCGCTGGACGGGTGCCCGCGTGGCCTGGGCCTCGGCGACCGTGCGGGTCAGCCGGGCGAGCGTCGATTCGGCGGCCGGCTGGGTGGCCTCGACGGTCAGCACGCCGGTGGAGTTGACCGTGCCGCCGGCCACCTCGTCACCGGGGCCGACCTCGACCGGTGTCGGTTCGCCGGTGATCATCGAGCGATCGATCGCCCCGCGGCCCTCGACGACCCGGCCGTCGGTGGGCAGCCGCTCGCCGGGGCGCACGACGTGCCGGGTTCCGACCTCGAGCTCACTGGCGGGGACCTCGGTGCCGTCGGACAGGCGCGCCGTCGTGGGCGCCAGGGCGAGCAGGGCCCGGAGGGCACCGCCGGAGGCACGGCGGGCCCCGGCCTCCAGCCGGCGTCCAACCAGCACCAGCGTCACGATGATCGCCGCCGTCTCGAAGTAGGCGTGTGCGTCGTCGAGCGCCAGGGCGGCCAGCGACCAGCCGAGTGCCGCCAGCGAGCCCATCGAGATCAGGACGTCCATCGGGGCGGCGCGGTGGCGGACGGCCATGAACGCCCGCCGGTGGATGCCCCGGCCGGCCCAGACGACCACGGGGAGCGCCGTGGCCGCTGCGCCCCACCGGGACAGGCCCGTCGGGATCCCCGGCGCCATGCCCAGCACGGCGGCCAGCACGGTGAGTGGCACCGCCACGCGCAACAGGGCATCCAGGTGGACCGCCTCGTCGCTGCGCTCGCCCGTCGGGACGGCGTAGCCGGCGGCCTCGACCGCCAGGCGCAGGTCGGCCTCGGAGGCCCGCTCGTCGGCGGTGACCGTCGCCGTCCGAGTGGCGAGGCTGACCGTCGCCTCCTCCACCCCGTCGAGGGCCTCGAGTGCACGGGTCACCGACGAGGCGCAGCCCGCGCACGTCATGCCGTCCACCGGCAACTCCACCCGTCGGGCCTCCACGAGGGCCATGGCCGCAGCGTACGCACCCCACTGGCCGGGCGGCACGACGCGGCTGGTAGGCAGGGGTGACCGGCACCGGGCCGGGCACGCCGCGGAGGTCATGGCATGGGGTCGTCGGAGGTCGCCGAACTGGTGTCGCTGGCCGGCGCCACGGCCGTGGTCACCGGCGGTGGAGGGGGCATCGGCGGCGGGACGTCCCGGCTCCTTGCCGCCGCCGGGGCGACGGTGGTGCTCAACGACCTAGACGCCGAACTGGCCGCCGTCGCCGTCGCCGACATCGAGGCCGGCGGTGGATCAGCCATCGCCGTCGTCGGCGACATCCGCGACGCCGACGTCGTCGAACGGCTCCACGCCACCGCCACCGAGGTCGCCGAGGGTGCCGTCGACGTACTCGTCAACAACGTGGGCGACTACCGGCCCAACGGCCGGTTCGTCGAGACCGACGACGCGCAGTGGGAGGCGCAGTACGAGATCCAGCTCCGCCACGTGTTCCGCTGCACCCGGGCGTTCCTCCCCGGGATGCAGGCGGTGGGGCGGGGCGCCATCGTGAACGTGTCCACCGTCGAGGCGTTCCGCGGCATTCCGATGAACACCGCCTACTCGGCGTTCAACGCCGGCGTCTCGGCGTTCACGCGTTCCCTGGCCGTCGAGGTCGGCCGGGACGGCGTCCGCGTGAACTGCATCGCCCCCGACATGGCCGACACGCTCCAGACGCCGGCCGAGGCCATGCTCCGCGGACGGGACCCCGACCTGGTCGGCAGCTGGATTCCGCTCGGCCGTTGGGGGCAGCCGTCCGACTACGCCAGGGCGGTGCTGTTCCTCGCCAGCGACCTCTCGTCCTTCGTGACCGGCAGCACGCTCATGGTCGACGGCGGCACGATGGCCGCCAGTGGTTGGTACGGCCGGGCCGACGGCCGGGGCTGGACGAACCTGCCCGACCGGCCCTGAACCGCTAGCTCCCGGCCGGGTCCTCCGCCACGACCGCACGCGCCGGCTCGACGTACATGGGCCGGACGGCCGGGACCGCCGATCGGACCCGCGACTCGATGTCGTCGATCGCCGCCGCCACCCCCTCGGCGTCGAGGCCCGGGTCGAACCGCACCTTGGCCGCCACCAGGATTTCGTCGGGACCCAGGTGCTGGGTGCGCAGGTGCTCGACGCCGACCACCCCCGGGGCGCCAGCGATGGTGGACTCGATGGCCGCCCGGTCGCTGCGTCCCGCCGACTCGCCGATCAGGAGGCTCTTCATCTCCTTCGCCAGCACGATGGCGATCACGCCCAGCAGGAGTCCGATGGCCACGGTGCCGGCACCGTCCCAGCGCGGCTCGCCGGTGACCTCGGCCAGCACGACGGCCACGAGGGCCAGCACCAGGCCGATGAGGGCGCCGAGGTCCTCGAGCAGCACCACCGGCAACTCGGCGTGGCGGGTGTGGCGCACGAAGCGCCGCCACGAGGCGCCGCCGCGCACGCGGTTCGACTCGACGATGGCGGTCCGGAACGAGAAGCCCTCGAGCACGATGCCGAACAGGAGGATCCCGATGGCCCAGCCCAGTCCCTTCACCTCGTGCGGGTGCCGCACCTTCTCGATGCCCTCGAACAGGGCGAAGGCGGATCCGAGCGCGAACAGCACCATGGCCACCACGAACGACCAGAAGTAGCGCTCGCGGGCGTACCCGAACGGGTGCTCGGGCGTCGCCGGCCGCTTCGCCCGCCGGCCCCCGAACAGCAGCAGCGCCTGGTTGGTCGAGTCGGCCAGCGAGTGCACGCTCTCGGCCAGCATCGACGACGAGCGCGTCACGAGGAAGCCGACGAACTTGGCGACGGCGATGCCGGCGTTGGCGAACAGCGCCGCCAGCACGGCCTTGGTGCCACCGGATGCGGCCATGGTCGGGTACTCCGCCTGGTCGGGGGTCGGGACGGGCCGCAGCGTAGTGTCGCCGGAGGTCCACGGACCGGACGCAGAAGATCCCGAGACGATCCCGAGACGATCCCGAGGAGTGCCCCCGATGGCCACCGTGTTCACCAGCCCCGACGATCTCCCGGCGGCCGTCGGCACCCACCTGGGCCACAGTGAGTGGATGGAGATCGACCAGGCCCGCATCGACCTGTTCGCCGACGCCACCGGCGACCACCAGTGGATCCACGTCGATCCGGAGATGGCGGCCGCCGGCCCGTTCGGCACCACGATCGCCCACGGTTACCTGACCCTGTCGCTCACCAACTGCCTCCTGCCCCAGGTCGTGAGCGTCGAGGGCATCTCGATGGGCATCAACTACGGCACCAACAAGGTCCGCTTCCCGTCGCCCGTGCCGGTCGGCTCCCGCGTCCGGGTGGGCGCCGAACTGGTCGAGGTCGACGAGGTCCCCGGCGGCTACCAGACCGTCATCCGGGCCACCGTCGAGGTCGAGGACAGCGACCGCCCCGCCTGCGTGGTCGACGCCGTCAGCCGCTTCCTCCGCTGAGGACGACCGGGGACCGGACCCGCCGATCCGGCCGGGCCTGCTGAGCCCGACGCGGACCGTCCCCGCGGCGATCGGTCG
>LUMD01000465.1_pt1 | contig 15223 bp, 15 predicted proteins | sample 729651 | NCBI WGS metagenome assembly LUMD01 (sample SAMN03860272, study PRJNA289734) | marine metagenome | biome: seawater column; feature: ocean; material: water; isolation source: Red Sea water column Station 34 - depth 258m | place: Saudi Arabia: Red Sea | collected 2011-10-15 | depth 258 m | reverse complement strand
CCCGCCAGTGGGGACCTGCCGGCATCACCACCGCCGTGGTCGCCGTGGCCCCGGAGCTGGCGCTGGGCCCGCTGGCGGCCACCGAGGGTGCCGCACTGGCCGATGCCGCACTGGGTGGTCCGGGCGGTGCCGGACAGTTGGCCGGCCTGCTCGAGGTGCTGGCCTCGCCGGGCGCCGCCTTCACAACCGGTTCGACGATCGTCGCCGACGGCGGCACCTGGATGGCGCCGTGAGCCCGGACACCCGCACGCCCGTCGACACCGGACTGCTCGAGGGCCGGGTCGCCCTGGTCACCGGTGGTGCGGCCGGGATCGGCCTCGGGATCGCCACCGCCATGGCCGAACAGGGTGCGACCGTCGTGCTGGCGGCCCGACGCCTCGAGAACGGCGAGCCGGCCGCCGAGTCGCTTCGGCCGGCCGGCCACCGGGCGAGGTGCGTCCGCTGCGACGTGACCAGCCGGGACGACCTCGAGGGGGCGGTCGCCGCGGCTGTCGAGGAGTTCGGTCGCCTGGACTGCCTGGTCCACAACGCCGTGGGTGGCAGTGCCGCACCGGGGCCTCTGGAAGGCATCGGCGACGGCTGGCGGGGACTGCTGGCGACGACGGTCCGGGCCTCGTTCGACACCGCACAGGTGGCACATCCCCACCTGGCCGCGGCCGGCGGCTCGTTGGTGTTCCTGACGTCGGCCGCCGGGATGGAGGGCAGCGCCAACCTGCCCGCCTACGCCATGGTCAAGGCGTCGCAGCGGGCACTGGCCAAGAGCCTGTCCCGGGAGTGGGGATCCGACGGGATCCGGGTGAACTGCATCGCCCCGGTGGCGATGACGCCGGCGATGGCTCGGGCGTACGCGGCGAATCCCGAACTGGAGGAGCGGCTCGTCGAGCGGACGCCGCTGCGACGGATCGGCGACCCGGTCGAGGACATCGGGCCGGTGGCGGTGTTCCTCGCCAGCGACCTGGCCCGGTTCGTGACCGGACAGACGATCGTGGCGGACGGGGGCGGGTTCCTCGGGCTCTGACCCGGGGGGTCAGGCGCCCGGACGGCGCGGGCGCCGGAGGACGGGTGTGCTCAGACGGCGCGGGCAGTACCCGCGTCCGGTGTGTTCAGACGGCGCGGGCCAGGGCGGCGGCGGCGCGCTGGGCGGCCACCTGGCGGCGGCCGATGATCGGTGTGGTCGGGGCGAAGCCAGCGGTGGCCCGCTCGGACTCGGACTCGCCGCCCCAGAAGCCCAGCTCGCGGTTCTGGCGGGGGTACTCCTTGCAGGGGGCCGCCACCGGGCAGGCCTCGCACAGGTCGTTGGCCTTGGCCTCGCGGCGCACCCGGGCCTCGGGGCGCTCTGCGAAGGGCGCGAAGAACAGTTCGCTCTGGCCACGGCACTCGCTCTCATCGACCCAGGACATGCGGTCCTCCGCCAGCAGTGTCAGGATCGGCAGCGCATCCTCGGCTTCGATACGGGTCGCCACGTCGGTCATCGCAGTTCTCCTCCTCGTCGCTCCGATGGAGGCGGCTTGCGGCCGTCCCCCTCGTCCACCCGGGTGAACGTAGGCGCGCCGTCAGGCGCGCTCCAGTGGTTGGCGATAATTGTTAGAGAACCTATCTATCGCCAAAAGCGATTGATAGAGGCGTGTCACATAGCTGCCCACGATGACTCCCCGGTAGTAACCAGCGCCACGGGTCCCGGAACGCCGCTCCCGGGCCACGGGATGCCATGCTCTGGCGGATGCCGCCGACGCCCGCCGACCCCGGTCCCTACTTCGACGACCTCGCCGTCGGCCAGGTGCTCGTCCCCGCACCGGCGGTCACGCTCGACGAAGGCACCGCCGCCGCCTACCAGGCCCTCTGCGGCGACCCCCTGGCCACGTCCCTGAGCGCACCGCTCGGCACGGCGGTGTCCGGGTCGCCGGGCCGGCTCGCCAACCCGGCCCTCGTCATGCACATCTCCATCGGCCAGAGCACCGTCGCCACCCAGCGGGTGGTCGCCAACCTCTTCTACCGCGGCGTCGTGCTGCAGGAGCTTGTGCGACTGGGAGAGACCCTCCGTACCCACGTCGAGGTGCGTGGCCTGCGCGAGACCACCCGGCGGGACGACCGGCCGCCACGCGGCCTCGCCCTCCTCGGCATCCACACGGTCCGGGTCGATGACGGGGCAGCGGTGGTCGACTACGAGCGCTGCGCCATGCTTCGCTTCCGCGACCCCGACAGCGAGACCGGCCACGCCGACGAACTCGGCGCGGTCGACCCCGACGTCGACCTCGATGCCTGGGCGGCACACGTCCCCGCCGGCTGGGACGCCTCGCCCCTGGCCGGTGCCGCCGACCGCGACTGGGAGGTCGGCGGGACGCGGGCCGACCTGCTGCGCGACACCGTCACCGGCGCCCCCGAACTGGCTCGCCTGAGCCAGAACCTGGCGCCCGTCCACCGGGACGCCGGTGCCAACGACAGCGGTCGGCGGCTCGTCTACGGCGGCCACACCATCGGCCTGGCGCAGGCCTCCATGGTGCGGCTGATGCCCGGGACGGCCACGGTGCTGGGCTGGCAGTCCTGCGACCACCCCGGCCCGGTCCACGAGGGCGACGTGCTGTCGTGCCGCCACACGCTGCTCGACGAGCGGGAGGTGGCGGGCGGACGTCTGCGGGCCGTGCGCACCGAGGTGTCGGCCGAGCGGGACGGCGACGACGCCGGCCCGGTCCTCGACTGGCGCCTGGTGGCCTGGGGCGCCTGACGCTCCGACCGGTCAGCCAGCCGTCGCCACGACGCCGCGGTCGACCAGTGCGGTGACCTCGGCGGCTCCGAGTCCAAGGTCGTCGGCCAGCACCTGCTCGGTGTGCTCCCCGAGCCGGGGCGCCGTCGCCGAACCCCGGTCGTCGTTCCCGGCGAACGCCAGCGGCGATCCCGGCACCAGGTGGCGGCCCACACCGGGCTGATCCAGCGCGGCGAACAGCGGGTTGGCCGTCGAGCAGCGGGGGTCCTCGTCGAGCATCTCGAGGAACGTCCGGTACGGACCCCAGCACACGCCCTCGGCGTCGAGGACGCCGGCCACCTCGTCGAGGGTCCGCCCCGCGAACCAGGGCGTGAACAGCTGCCGCAGCCGGTCGCGGGCGAGGTAGCGCTCACCCTCGTCGGCGAAGTCGACGCCCAGCTCGCCTGCCAGGGCGGCGACCTCGTCCGTGGTGCCGGTGGCCGCCTGCAGGCCCCGCCACTGCTTGGGGCTGATGGCGACCACCATGACGCGCCGGCCGTCCACCGTCGGGAAGTCGCTGCCGTAGGCGCCGTAGAGGTCGTTGCCGACGGCGTCCCGCTGGGTGCCGAGCACCTCGGCCTCGGCCAGGTTGCCGAGCATCCCGACCGTGGCGAGGGCGACGTCGGCGAGCGCGAGGGTCACGAGGTCGCCGACGCCCTCGAGGAGGCGTCGCCGTTCGGCGGCCAGGAGGCCCACGGCGGCCATCTGCCCGCACACCAGGTCCCAGGCGGGCACCACGTTGTTGACCGGCCTCGGGTCGTCGGGGTGGCCGGTGACCGCCGGGTACCCGACGGCGCAGTTGACGGTGTAGTCGACGGCGGTGGTGCCGTCGTGGCTGCCGGTGATGGCGACCATCACGAGGTCCTCGCGGCGGGCGCGCAGCGACTCGTAGGAGAGCCAGCCCACGGCAGGGAAGTTGGTGACCAGGTTCCCCGCCCGGGCGACCAGCTCGGCCACCAGCTCCTGTCCCTCGGGGTCGCCCAGGTCCACGGCGAACGACCGCTTGCCCTTGTTGAGGCCGTTCCAGTAGAGGCTGGCACCGTCCGGGGTGAGCGGCCAGCGCCCATGGTCGATGCCGCCGCCGATGCGGTCGAAGCGGACGACGTCGGCACCCAGCTGGGCCAGGGTCATGCCGCCCGAGGGCGCGGCGACGAAGGCGGAACCCTCGACGACCGTGAGGCCCTCGAGCGGTCTGTCCATCCGTCAGGCCAGTGCCGCGATGTCGGCGAGGAGGTCGCCGGCGTGCTCGCCGAGCGTCTTGGAACCGTTGAGGTCGTACGCCTTGGCGATGGTGCCGTCGGGGGCGATCAGGTAGGAGACCCGCAACGGGAAGGCGACCAACTGGTCGTCGGCCGGCCGGGAGGCCTCGTAGGCCTCGCCCATGGTCCGGTCCGGGTCGGACAGCAGGGCGAACGGGAACCCCTCGCTGTCGGCGAAGGCCTTCTGCTCCTCGACGGTGTCGAAGCTGGCGCCCACGATCACGGCGTTGGCGTCTGCGAACTCCGGGGCTCGGTCACGGAGCCCCCCTCCCTGGATCGTTCAACCGGGGGTGCTGGCCTTGGGGTACCACCAGAGCGCCACCCACTTCCCGGCCAGGTCGTCCAGGGTCAGCGTGTTGCCGTCCTGGTCGGGCGCCGAGAACGCCGGCGCGGCGGTTCCTACCTCGAGCATTGTGGTCCCTTCAGGTCGGGAGGTCGATCGACGACCCTAGTTGGCGACCGCGAGGATGGCCCGATCAGCCGTCGATGGCCTCGACCATCACCGAGTCGACGGACACGGCGGGTTCGTCCACATCCGGTTCGTCGTCGTCGCCTTCGAACACCTCGTCGAGTACCGACATGGCCTCTTCGAGGGCCTTGAAGACCGCGTTGTCGCCCGTGCCGCAGGCGAGGAAGAAGTCGTCGATCGCATACTCGGCCTCGCCGGGGCTCCCGAACCCGTACTCCGACCCCAGGGTTTCGAGGGATGCCAGTTCGGGCAGGGCGGAGAGGAAGTCGTCCTTGCCGTCGAAGGCGTCGGCCACCCCGGCGACCACCGCGGACAGGTAGGCGGCGTTCGGCTGGAGTACGTCAGGGAGTTCGCCGACCAGCCAGGCCGCGTAGTCGCCGCCGGCACGCATGGTGTCGGCAAGGTCGGTGGGCGTGGCCGGTCGCCGGTCCATGTCAGCGAGCGCCGTGGCCACCCGGGCTTCGTTGTCGGCGCAGAGGCCCTCTGAGGCGGTCGGGCCGTCGGAACCATCGGACATGGGGATGTCCTCGAGGATCCCGACCTCGCCGTACTCGGGTTCGAGGTGGGCGCAGGCGGCATAGGCGTCGTCATGGCGGTCCTGGGACTCCTCGGTCCACTCCGTCCATGCACTCCTCGTGGGCGACCCAGGCCTCGGCCGAGGCGATCTGCTCCTCGATCCACGACCTCTGGTCTTCGGGAGCCAGATCGACGCACGACTTCATGCCCTCGGTGTACGCCGACCGGGACTGTTCGTCCTCGGAGACGGTGGCTTTGTCCATGCACTCTTCGTACGGGAGCATCGCCTCCATTTCGACCAACCACTCCTCCATCTCGGCGCGCTGGTCCTCGGGTGCGAGCGACACGCACTCTCTCATGGCCCGGGTGTAGGCACTCTGGGAGAAGTCGTCGTCGTAGGTGACGTGGCCCTCCATGCACTCTTCGTACGGGAGCATCTCCTCCATCGACTCGAGGTCACGCAGCATTTCGGCCTGCGCGTCCTCGGGCACCAGCGGCAGGCAGTCGCGCATGGCCTTGGTGTACGACACCGTCGACCACGAGTCCCGCGGCACCGCATCCTCGAGGCAGTCCTCGTAGGGGCCCCACTCCTCGTCGTAGCCGCCCCGGTCGTCATCGTCCCAGTCGCCGTCACCCGCACAGGCCCCGAAGGCGAATCCGGCGCCGTCCGAGACGGCGTCGGCGGGGTCACCGCAGCCGGAGGCCAACTTCTCGTCGTCGGAACCCGGCTCGGAGTAGTCCCAGAGCACGTCGCAACTCCACGGGTCGCCGGACGCGCATTCCTCGTAGAGCATGTCCTGGTCGATCTCGGGCATGGCGGACTCGGTGCGCAACGCACCGGCACTCGTGCTCGACGAGTAGCCGTCGTTCGGTTCCATCGCCCGGTCCATCCCGCCCTCGGCCTTGCCGTCGCCGCCCATCAACTCCTCGGAGGCACCGAGGATCTCGCCCGCCGCCACGGGTGCGAGGAGGACGTCCTCGACGCCGAGGCCGACGTCGTCGAAGGCGCCCGAGAGTGCCGCGTCGAGCACCACGGCCATGTACTCGACCGCGGTCTCGATCGGGCTGAGGTACCACGAGCCGTCGATCCTGCGCGTCACGACGAACAGGCCGTCGACGTCCATGCCCGGCATGGCGTCCTCCAGGCAACCGTTGTGCAGGCCCGCAGAACGCTCCGACCCACCGTCGCCCTGCAGGTCGGCCAGGTAGTCGAACGCCGCGCACGTGCCCCGTATCGTCAAGGTTGCATCGGCGGAGGCTGAACCCGCACCCTCGGGAAGGGTCAACGACCCGACCAGGTGCAGCACGACATCGGATACCACGACCTTGGTGCGTTCTTCGTCGAGCACCTCCTCGGTGGTGCCGATCTCGAGCGTGATGTCGAGTGTCGGCTCCAACTCGGCGACGAGCTCCTCGACCATGTCGGCCATCTCGTCGGTGTCCATCTCCTCGTTGATCGTCGCCACCGACTCGTTGACCTCGTCGAAGAGACCCTCGAACATGGGGAGGTGGTCGAGGAACACGGCCATCTCGTCGGGTGCGACCGGTATCACTCCCTGGATGGGATCCTCCGGGTCGATCGAGGGGATGAGCACCCCGGTCCGCAACTGGGCCAACACGGAATCGACCTCGGCATCGAAGTCGATGCCGTTGACCTGGTCGACCACCGACTCGAGCACCCCGGAGGCGCTGTCGGTGCCGGTCGGCAGGCCGGCCGTGGAACCCTCGTAGTCGACCGGAGGCAAGTCGAGGAGTGTCCTCACGTATTCGAAGATGGTGTAGAGCGGGCTCACGAACCAGCGGCCCCGCTCGTAGACGGCCATGACGAACACCTCGGAGGGTGGCCGGACGTCGAACAGCCCGCCCGGCTGGTAGCCGGCGGCCGCCTCGGCCAGGCCCCGGTTGACCTCGGCGAGGCTGATCGACTCGTCGACGGCCTCGGCGCCCTCGGCCAGCTCGGCGTCCATGGCCCCGGGATCGACCGTGAGGCCCACCGTGCCGTCCTCGAGGTACACCTTGTGGACCCGTTCGTGGAGCTGGTCGACGCGGATGACGAAGCCCGAGGCCTGCAGGTCGATGCCGGCGAGGGGGTCGTCGCCGGCCAGCGCCCCCTCCTTCTGCGCCAGTTCGATGACCCGCTCGTAGAGGTCGATGGCATGGCCGATCTCGGAGGGCGGGAGCATGGCGGCGGCCGCCACGACGTCCTCGTCGGCCAGGGCGGCGGCGAGGCCGTTCACGGCATCGGCGGAGGTGGCGGCGCCGACGACGGAGCCCTCGGAGGCGGACCGCAGGCTGAGCAACACGGCCACGACCACCGCTGCGGCGACCACGGCACCCAGCAGCATCCAGCGCTTCGAGCCGGCGCCGCCCTCGGTGCCCTCGGCGTCGGTCGGCCGGGTGTCGGTCAGCGTCGTGTCCATGCCGAGACGATACCGGCGATGGCCTGTGTGCAACCGGCAGCCCCCGCCAGCCAGGTCCCGAACCCCACGGACGTGGCGTCGGCCGTCGAACCGGCCACGCCGACGACCACCGCCACGAGTAGGACGAGGAGGCCGAGCGGCTGGTGGACCGGTCGCGCCCGGGGTGGACCGGGCCAGGTCAGGGCCAGCGCCGAGGCGGCACCCGCCAGTGGCACGAGGTACCAGGCCACGCCGACCCAACCGGGCGGCCCGGCGCCCAGGTCGTCGCCGACGGCCACCCAGAGTTCGGCCATCCGGAAGCCCGACACCGGCGAGCCGGCCACCTCCAGCCAGGTGGTCCAGCCGCTCAGGATGGTGACGGCGACCGCCAGTCCGACGAGGGCGGCGTGCCGCCGGTCCGGCCCGGCGGAACCGGTGGCGTTCACGCCAGCCAGGAGACCGCCTGGACCTCGCTGTAGGCCTCGAGGCCCCAGACGCCGCGGTCCCGGCCGATGCCCGACATCTTGAAGCCGCCGAACGGGGCCTCGTTGTGGGGCTGGATGCTGTTGAGGGCCACGTTGCCGGACTGGATCCGGCGGGCGATGCGCAGGGCCCGGGCGTTGTCGCCGGCGTACACGTAGCTGAACAGGCCGTAGTCGGAGTCGTTGGCGAGCGCCACGGCCTCGTCGTCGCCGTCGTGGGGCATGGCCACGACGACCGGGCCGAAGGCCTCCTCGCGGACGCAGTGCATGTCGGCGGTGCAGTCGGCCAGCAGTGTCGGCGCCACGTAGTACCCGGGCAGGTCGGGACGCTGGCCGCCGGCGAGCAGGGTCGCCCCGGCGTCCACGCCACCCTGTACGAATGCCTCGACGCTGTCGCGCTGGCGCTCGCTGACGAGCGGCCCGACGATGGTGTCGTCGGCACGGGGGTCACCGACCGTGAGCATCCCCGACACCGCCTGGAGCGACGAGACCAGCTGGTCGTAGATGCTGCGGTGGCAGATCACCCGGGTGGGGGCCGTGCAGATCTGGCCGCTGTGGAAGCCCCACACGGTGGCGATGGCCTGCACGGCGGCGTTGACGTCGGCGTCGTCGGTCAGGACCATGGCGCCCTTGCCGCCGAGCTCCATGAGCACGCGGGTCATGGTGGCAGCGCCGTTGGCGTAGATGGCGGCACCCACCGGCGAGGAGCCGGTGAAGCTGACCATGTTGACGCCCGGCGAGGACACGAGGGTGGCCGGCACGTCGGGGCCGGCCGATGTGAGGATGTTGACGACGCCCGGCGGGAACCCGGCCGCGGTGACCGCCTCGCCGAGGCGCAGGATGCCCAGCGGGTCCTGGGGGGCGGGCTTGATGATGACGGTGTTGCCCATCGCCAGGGCCGGGGCGATCTTGCCCGCCACGTTGACGAGGGGGAAGTTGTAGGGGGTGATGCAGGCGACCACGCCGACCGGCTGCCGGTCGACGACGGCGCCGACCACGCCGGCGGATCCCAGTGCCGAGGCGGCCACCGGCTGGGGCGGAATGCCCACGGTGAGGTCCCGGGGTTGCGAGTAGTAGCGGAAGCGATCGACGAAGGTGTGGCCCAACTGGAGCGTCTGGGCGATACGCAGGGTGGCGCCGGTCTCGGCCTGGACCAGGTCGGCCCAGGCGTCGGAGCGCTCGGCGAGGACGTCGGCCAGGCGGCCCAGCAGGGCGCAGCGGTCGGCCATCGGGGTGTCGCGCCAGCCGGGCAGGGCGGCGTTGGCGGCGGCGATGGCGGCCTCGGCGTCGGCGACGGAGGCGTCGGGGGCGTGGCCGACGACCTCGGTGGTGGCCGGGTTGACGACCTCGTAGGTGCCGGCGGCCTCCACCTGCTCGCCGCCGATGAGGAGGCGCCACGCCTCATCCGGGTCGATCTGGGGGGCGATCGTCGTCATGTGGGGGTGGTCCTCCGGTGCACCTGACCTGACGTTCCGTCAGGCCTCCTGTCGCCGCCGAGCGTACCGAGGCGCCCGGTGCGCTCCCCCACCGGCACGCCCGGCAGCCACCGGCCCCGTGCGGCACACCGACGGCACGGTTCCTAGGATCGCCGGGATGCACGACCTGTTGATCCGCGGTGGCTGGGTGGTGGACGGCAGCGGCGACGAGCGCCGTCGGGCCGACGTGGCGGTCGACGCCGGGCGGATCAGCGCCATCGGCCCGGACCTCGACGGCGACGCGGCAACGGTGCTGGACGCCGACGGGCGGGCCGTGTGCCCCGGCTTCGTCGACGTGCACACCCACTACGACGCCCAGGTGTTCTGGGACGGCACGCTCAGCCCGTCGCCGCTGCACGGGGTCACCACCGTGATCGGCGGCAACTGCGGCTTCACCATCGCCCCGCTCTCGGACGACCCGGCCGACGGCGAGTACCTGATGCGGATGCTCTCGCGGGTGGAGGGCATGCCGCTCGAGTCGCTGCGCGAGGGCGTGCCGTGGGACTGGCGCACGACCGCCGAGTACCTGGACGCCGTCGACCCGCTGCTCGGCATCAACGCCGGCTTCAAGGTCGGCCACTCGGCGCTGCGCCGGGTCGTGCTGGGCGAGGCAGCCACCGAGCGGGAGGCCACCGACGACGAGGTGGCGGCCATGGCCGGCCTGCTGCGCGACGGTCTGGCGGCGGGGGCGATGGGCTTCTCGTCGACCTGGTCGACCACGCACAACGACACCGAGGGGCGGCCGGTCCCGAGCCGCCACGCCTCCCGCGACGAGGTGCTCGCCCTCTGCGCCGTGCTGTGCGACTTCCCCGGCACGAGCCTCGAGATGCTGGCCGCCGCCGGCGGTCCAGTCGACGACGAGTCGCAGGCGCTGCTGTGCGACATGTCCCTCGCAGCCGGTGGCCGGCAGGTCAACTGGAACGTCATGCAGGTCACCGCCAACAACGTCGACGAGTGCCGGCAGAAGCTGGCGGCGTCCGACTACGCCGCCGAGCGGGGTGGCCGGGTCGTGGCGCTCACGATCCCGATGGTGATCGCCGCCCGGCTGTCGCTGGCCAGCGGCTTCGTGCTGGACGCCATCCCCGGCTGGGCCGAGGTCATGTTCCTCCCACCCGAGGAGAAGAAGCGGGTGCTGGCGGACCCGGCCGAGCGGCGGCGCCTGGACGGCCTGGCCCAGTCCGACCACCCGCTGCGGCGGCTGGCCAACTGGGGAACCATGACCATCTTCGACACGGTCGCCCCCGAGAACGACGGCTTCGTCGGCCGGACGGTCGCCGACATCGCCGCCGAACTGGGCTGCGACCCCTTCGACGCCCTGCTCGACGTGGCCCTCGCCGACGACCTCCTCACCTCGTTCGGCCGCGCCGACGCCCCCGCAAGCCGCGAGGACTGGCAGGCCCGCGTCGACGTCTGGCGCGACGGGCGGGCCGTGATCGGCGCCTCCGACGCCGGCGCCCACCTCGACCTGCTGGCCACCTTCAACTACCCGACCCGGGTGCTGGCCGAGCCCGTGCGCCAGCACGGCCTCCTGCCCTTCGAGGAGGCGATCCACCGCATGACCGCCGTGCAGGCCGACCTGTACGGCCTCGTCGGGCGGGGCCGGCTCGCCGAGGGCGCCCACGCCGACGTGATCCTCGTGGACGAGGACGTCGTCGACTCCGACCCGGTGTCGCTGCGGGCCGACCTGCCCGGCGGGGCGGCCCGGCTGTACGCCGGCGCCAGCGGCATCGACGACGTGCTGGTGGCCGGCGTGCCGGTCGTGGCGGACGGCGCCCTGACCGACCATCGGCCCGGGCGGGTGCTGCGCAGCGGCACCGACAGCCGCTGAGGGGGGATCCGCCCGTGTCCGCACACCGCTCCTTCTTCCTCGACCCGGACCTCCACGACTATGTCCAGGCCCACGCCCCCGCCATCGACGACGTGCAGCGGTCGATCATCGAGGCCACCGCGGCGTTCGGGCCGTGGGCCCGGATGTCGGTCGCCCCCGACCAGGCGGCCCTGCTGGCGATGCTGGTCGCCGCCGTCCGGCCCACCTTCGCCGTCGAGGTCGGCACCTTCACCGGCTTGTCGTCACTGGCCATCGCCCGGGCCCTGCCCGACGGCGGGCGGCTGCTGTGCTGCGACGTATCCGAGGAGTGGACCGACGTGGCCCGCACCCACTGGGCCATGGCGGGCGTCGAGGACCGCATCGACCTCGTGATCGCCCCGGCCCTCGACACGCTGCGGGCCCTGCCCGACGACCGGGCGGTCGACTTCGCCTTCCTCGACGCCGACAAGACCGGCTACCTCGCCTACTACGAGGAACTCGTGCCACGGCTCTCGCCGCACGGCCTCATCGCCGTCGACAACGTGCTCTGGTCGGGCCGGGTGCTCGACCCCTCGGCGGACGACGACGACACCGTGGCACTGCGGGAGTTCAACGACCGGATCGTCGCCGACCAGCGGGTGACGTCGGTGCTGCTGTCGGTCGGCGACGGCGTCAACCTGGTCCGCCTCGCCTGACCCATGCCCTGACCCGGCTCGGTGCACGGGGGCCGCACTCGGTAGGCTCCGAACCTACCAGCCGGTAACCGACCGGACCCGCTGACCGACCAGGAGCCCCACCATGGCCGAAGCCGTCATCGTCGCCACCGCCCGCACCCCGATCGGCCGAGCCGGCAAGGGCAGCCTCGTCGAGGCCCGTCCCGACGACCTCTCCGCCTTCATCCTCGACGACGTGCTCGGCAAGGTCCCCGAACTCCCCCGCGACCAGGTCGAGGACGTCATCTGGGGCACCGCCCAGCCCGGCGGCGAGCAGGGCTACAACCTGGCCCGCGTGGTCGGCCTGCTGGCCGGCCTCGACGCCCCCGGCGTCACCGTCAACCGCTACTGCTCCTCGTCGCTGCAGACCATCCGCATGGCTGCCCACGCAATCCGGGCCGGCGAGGGCGACGCCTTCGTATCGGGCGGGGTGGAGTGTGTAAGCCGCTTCCAGTACGGCGTATCTGACAACGGTCCCCATAACCCCCGATTCGCCGATGCTGAGGGCCGCACGGCCGACCGGTCCGGCGAGGAGGTCGACGACTGGACCGCCCCCGAGGGGTTTCCCGACATCTACATCGCCATGGGCCAGACCGCCGAGAACGTGGCCCAGCACAAGGGCGTGTCCCGCCAGGCCCAGGACGAGTGGGGCGTGGCCTCGCAGAACCGCGCCGAGGCCGCCCAGGTCCGCGGCTTCTTCGAGCGCGAGATCACCCCGTACACCCTCCCCGACGGCACCGTCGTCAGCCAGGACGACGGCATCCGCCCCGGCGTCACCTACGAGAAGGTGTCGCAGCTCAACCCGGTGTTCCGCCCCGACGGCACCATCACGGCCGCCAACGCCTGCCCGCTCAACGACGGCGCCGCCGCCGTGGTCGTCATGAGCGACACCCGCGCCGCCGAACTCGGCGTGAAGCCACTGGCCCGCATCGTCTCGTCGGGCGTCTCGGCGCTCAACCCCGAGATCATGGGCCTCGGCCCCATCGGCGCCATCCAGCAGGCCCTCGGCCGGGCCGGCATGACCGCCGACGACATCGACCGGTTCGAGATCAACGAGGCCTTCGCCGCCCAGGTGCTGCCGTCCGCCGACGAGGTCGGCATCGACCTCGACAAGCTCAACGTCAACGGCGGCGCCATCGCCCTCGGCCACCCCTTCGGCATGACCGGTGCCCGCATCATGACCACGCTGCTCAACGGCCTCGAGGACGCCGACGAGGAGTGGGGCGTGGAGTCCATGTGCGTGGGCGGTGGACAGGGCATGGCGATGGTGGTCCAGCGCCTCAACTGAGTCCGGTTCTGCCTGGGTGACCAGGGGTGCGGTCCCAGCGTTGACGCCGCCCCCGACTACTGGGGAAGGGCTGCGTGGTCGGGCGCGGCACTCACAACCGGAGGCCGCACTGGTCGAAGGCCTCGCGGGTGGCGCGCTTTTCGTCGTCGGTGAGCTCCAGCAGGGGTGACCGGACGCGGCCGCCCACCTGGCCCAGCAACTCCTGCCAGTACTTCTGGTGGGCGTGCGGCTTCTCCGGCGGGCGGGTGGTCCGCAGCGCCTCGCGCACCGGCTCGAGGCTGGCGCTGATCGCCCGGGCCTCGTCGACCCGGCCCTCGAAGGCGGCCTGCGTGTACTCGTGCATCCGCCGGTCGGCGGCCGTCTGCAGCAGGAAAGGCGGCGACGAGCAGAGGTAGAGCCGCCAGTCCAGGTCCAGCACGTTGTCCAGCCACTCGACCTCCGAGGCGGTGCTGACCTGGATCCGGTCGGCGGCCAGGTCGGTGAGCTCCGCGTACAGGTCGCGGGGGACGCTGTACTTGATGGCCACCACGGTCTCGAGGTCGGCCAGCCGGTTGCACAGCTCCGGCGACATCAGGTAGCCGCTGTCCGGGTGGCTCCATAGTGCGATGCCGATGTCGACGTGCTCGGCGATCGTCCGGTAGTAGCCGAGCACCGTCTCGTCCCGCTCGGTGGCGAAGTGCAGCACCGGGGCGTGGACCACGATGTAGTCGGGTCCAGGTTCTGGTCGGAGCACGACATGATGGTCCGGCCCCGACCCCGGCAGGCCTCGACGGCCAGTTCGAACGACCGCTTCCGCTCCTCGACCGACATCGAGAAGAACTCGCCCTGCTTGCCGCTGACGAAGATGCCCTCGATCCCGAGGTCCTCGGTCCAGTGGCGGACGTTCTCCCGGAAGCCGTCCTCGTCGATGGCCAGGTCCTCGGTGAACGGCATGAGGGCCGCCGCCCAGATGCCGGTCATGGCGGTCCGGGCGTGCGCCTTGGCGTCGCTCCGCGTGTAGTCCAACGTCCGACCGCCCCTCAGCCGATCTCGGTGCGGTGGATGACGTTCTTGACCACCAGGTAGTGCAGCAGGCCCTCGGTCCCACCCTCGCGGCCGTAGCCGCTGGACTTCACCCCACCGAACGGCGTCTCGGGGAGCGAGGCCTCCAACGTGTTGATGGACAGGTTGCCGGCCTCCACCCCGTCGACGAGGCGCTCCGCGTAGTCGGCCCGGTTGGTGAACCCGTAGGAGGCCAGGCCGTAGGGCACCGAGTTGGCCCGGGCGATGGCCTCGTCCAGCGAGGCCACCTGGTTGACCACGGCCACCGGCCCGAACGGCTCCTCGTGCATGATCCGGGCCTCGTCGGGCACGTCGGCCAGCACCGTCGGCTCCAGGAAGTAGCCGGTGGTGCCGATCCGGTTGCCACCGGCGGTGAGGCGTCCACCCACGGACACCGCGTCGGCCACCAGGTCGGCCACGTCGGCCAGGCGGCGGTCGTTGGCCACCGGGCCCATGTCGGTGCCGCTTGCGAAGCCGTTGCCGACCGCCAGTCCCTCGACGCCGCCGGTCAGCACCTCCAGGAACCGTTCGTGGACGTCGCGGTGCACGTAGAACCGGGTGGGCGAGGTGCAGACCTGACCGGCGTTGCGCATGGCCCGCACAGCCGAGACGGCCGCTGCGGTGTCCACGTCGGTGTCCTCGCACACGATCACCGGAGCGTGGCCGCCCAACTCCATCATCACCGGCGTCATGTGGTCCGAGGCCAGGCCGGTGAGGTGCCGGCCCACCGACGTGGAGCCGGTGAAGGCCACCAGCCGGATGGCCTCGTCGGCGATCAGGCGGCGGGAGATCTCGTCGGGGACGCCGAACACCAGGTTGAGCACCCCCGGGGGCAGGCCAGCGTCGTGGAAGGCCCGGGCGATGTGCAGGGCGCCGGCCGGCGTCTCCTCGGCGGCCTTGAGCACGATGGAGCAGCCCGAGGCCAGGGCACCGGCCACCTTGCGGGCCGGCTGGCTGAACGGGAAGTTCCACGGCGAGAAGGCGGCCACCGGGCCGATGGGTTGGTGGTGCACGGTGATGCGCACGCCGGGGCC
>LUMD01000266.1_pt1 | contig 15288 bp, 18 predicted proteins | sample 729651 | NCBI WGS metagenome assembly LUMD01 (sample SAMN03860272, study PRJNA289734) | marine metagenome | biome: seawater column; feature: ocean; material: water; isolation source: Red Sea water column Station 34 - depth 258m | place: Saudi Arabia: Red Sea | collected 2011-10-15 | depth 258 m | reverse complement strand
AAAGAAAACCGTTAGTTTCACGGAAGTGAAAAAGAAAAACTGGTTTGAACGGTATAGGTGGTTTTACACAACCGACGGTGTTTTAGCGGTGGGTGGACGGGATTCATCATCAAACTCTGCCATAATTAGAAAGCATCTTGAAAAAAATGATAAAGTGTTTCATGCTGAAATTTCTGGCTCGCCATTTTTTTTGTTAAAAGATAATGATACAGTTACGCCTGTAAGCCTTACCGAGGTAGCCCATGCTACAGTTTGCTTTAGTAAGGTATGGAGGGAACCTATGTACGGTTCAAGCGCCTATTGGGTTAATCCGGAACAGGTCAAAAAGGCGGCTCCTAGTGGTCAATCTATGGCTAAAGGCTCCTTTATGATCGAAGGGCAACGCAACTTTGTAAAAATTTCAACATTGAAGCTGTGTGTTGCCATTATTGAGCGGGATGGAACTCATCTACTGACATGCGGACCTCCGAGTCTGAAGAATAATTGTGTCTGTTATGCCATCATAGAGCCTGAAGGATCAGATATGGCTGATGTTGCAAAAAAAATCCGCTTTGAATTTGTATCACTTAATGAGGATATTGCCAAATCGTTCAGTGTTGATGAATACGTGCGAGTGATGCCCGCAGGTCCAAGCCGTGTGATAGAATCTGGTTCTGGGTCTTAATCTTCTCGATATCTTTTCTTGTAAGTATCTTTGTATCTTTTTTTCTTTTTGACGCTCTTAGCCAAGTGATATCTCATCCCCATCTTTGATGCCATCATACTCATCGGAAGACAGTATAAACAATGGGATATTTGCAAGTGCACAACCAGATGCTACAGTAAGATCCACCTTCTGGCAAGCCATTGCAAGCGGAGCCACATTGTTTGATTTTAGCGAATAAATTGTATATGCGCCTACACTGCTTCCAATCCCGTGGGGAAAAAGTAAGATGCAATCCTTGATGGATTTGCCAGATAACTCATGTTTTTGGTCAGTAATTGCTCCCGTTTTTTTGTCAATGGTACCCAGAAAGTTGATTGGCTGAGTAGATTTGAGAACTTTTCCTGTTACACTTCCCTTTACAATTGTTTTTTCAGTCAACTTGTCTCATCCTCGATAATTTTTGATAATGGTTTTAGATTTACATCTAAGCCGTTTGAGTTTTTCAAATAATATGCGCCTTTGATGCTGTTTGTGGTAACACTGTCAGCATCCTTCTTGGTAACTAGTGGAGTTAGACATATACAGCAGTCAGACAATAATTCACAACCCGCACTTTCTAGCTGGCCTGCATATCCTAGGTGCCGTGCTTGTTCCTGAATTGCCCTAGGGCAAAATATCAGACATCTTTTCTTGAATGATCTTCCCTTTAGCATTGCTACAAGGTCCGTCATCTCCTCAAGTCCCAGCTGTGGACTGCCAAGTGTAACCAAATCACCCGAGTCTGCGGTGTTTAGTTCGTCATATACCTTTTGCATCTCCTTTTCATCAAAATCAACTTTTTCAGATGCGTTGGAATTATCATCCAAAACAAACTTGCCACAGGTTCCTGATGTTCCTAAGCTGGCACAAAGTGACTTGTTACATCTTTTGTCCAAGTTATTTACACCAGAGATTGCTACAGACTTGTCCGCAATCTTTCCCGCAAAATATCCCAATAGTCCGAATGTTAGCTCGTTCGGTTCTGAAACCTTCATAGCAACTGACATGGTTGGGGAATCATCCTTCCGGAGATCAGAGTATGGACTCTTGCCGGTAATTGCGCTTGCAAGGGCGGAAAATGCGCTTTCTTTGTTTGTCTTTAGATTTCCAACAGAGTTTGCGTAAATTGCCGCATTGCTTTCTGCAAGTGATACCTGTGTGCCTTCTTGTGGCATATCATAGATTTCATAAGGAATGCAAGAGAATGATGGGGTAACACCCATCTTTTCGTATGATTTTTTGATACTTTCCTGCTTTTGTACAAAGTTTTCATCAAGACCAAACTTTTCTACACTGTCCTTGTCATAACCCATCGGGTTTACCGTTGTCCTCACCTTGAATTTTGCTTTCTTGCTTAGATTTGCTAAAAATTCTTCTCCGGCATCACCAATTGTGTTATAGTTTACACCAGATACATGCGCCCAATGAATTGGAACAAGTTTTTCAGCATTAGTTGCTTCGCCGGTGGCTGATAATATTCTATATGCTATTTGCAGCGCTTCTCCATGTTCTCCGTTTAGCGATTTCTCTTCTTCCTTTGTTAATTCCAATAATTACGATCTAGCTTTTCTCTATAATAGTGATTACGGACGTGATGTACCGCACATGCCACAAAACCTTGCCCCTGGTTTGAGTGATGCTCCACAGCTTTGGCAAAACTCAGATGGTGTTGATTTAATTTCCATTGTTCCCCAGTCTGTTTCTTTTTTCTTTGATCCTTCCCTAGCAGGTTTTGGTATTTTTGAGCCTTTCCTTACAGCAAATACACCACCAATTACTCCCCCTATTGCAACAACTGCGATTATGATATAAATTGGCTCGATAGACATTGAAGATGATTCATTTTTTTCATCTAGCTCACATACTCCAGCTACCATAACCGTTCCAGGTCCACATGCTGTACTAGATTCCGGAGTAGGCACAAGCTCACATACTCCATCTATTAGGACTGTTCCAGGTCCACATCCTGCAGATGCAATAGGAATAATTAGAATTCCAACTAGGAGAATTCCTAAACATACGGACAGAATCATTGTTTTTGCATACTCTTACTTACTCTTTTATCTATCGCGTTGATCCACAATTTGTACAAAACTTCTCTTCTTCAGAAATTACGCCTCCACATCTCACACATAGGCTTAGTTTGGGTTTCTTTCCTTCTGGACTGTCTACAGTTTCTTCAACTACAACTGTTGGTTTTGATTTTTTAGTTGTTCCCACTTTTTTGAGGTATTTTTTTTCATATTCTTCCAGCTCCTCCTTTCGTGATTTCTTAACGGGTGCATCTTGTTTCTTTGTAGGTTTTGGTTTTGGTTTAGGCTTTGGTTTAGGCTTTGGTTTAGGCTTTGGTTTAGGCTTTGGTTTAGGCTTTGACTGTGGAATTGGTTTTGGTGCAGACAAAGTTGAATCTCCTTCGCGTTTTGCGCCACAGTTAATACAAAATATTTCATCTATAGCCATCTTGAAACCACAGTTTGGACAAACATCTGGTTTAATCTCTGGTTTAATCTCTGGTTTGGTTACAGGTTTAGTCTTTGGTTTTCTTTGTGCACTTTCTCTGTTTGTTTTTTCACCCACTTCGCCATCCAAATCAATAGAAAAGCCTTCGGCTTTCGAATGTTTTTCTATCCTGTCCAAGTATTCTTTCTCATAATCTTCTAATTTTTGCGCTGGTTTAGGCGCTGATAGAGCTGAACCTGATTCTGTACGTTTTGTCCCACAACTTAAGCAAAACATATCATCCCCAGCAATACTAGAACCGCAGTTTGTGCAAACACCTGCTCCAGTCTCTGGGGTATGTATATGTCTCATTGAACGTGAGCTTGGCTCTGGGCTCAGCATAGCTCTTCCCAGATGATTTTTGACCAAATTTCTCAGGAATTCTCTGTCTGATATGTACAGCCTCTTCTTGTTCTCTAACCTCGCTCTCATATCCATCAATCTATATTTGTCTCCCTTACCAAGCGCCAGAAGTTCCTCTATGTCATCAATCAGAGATCTCAAGAATCTAACTTGATTTTGCCTAAAATTAAACTTATAAGAAAAAATCTCTGGCAAGCTTAGATTATAATAGAAATCACTATTCCGAATACTGCAGATACACCGCCTTAGAGGGATTGCATAAAGTTCAGACTGCCAGACCATTTAGAATATTGATTGCAACGGTACTTTCCGCCAGAACTAAAGATGAGAATACTACCAAAGCTGCTGATAAGCTCTTTAAGATATATGACACTCCCCAGAAACTGGCAAAAGCTAAGGTAAAAGATGTTGAGAAGCTCATCAAGTCGGTTGGATTTTACCATGTAAAATCAAAACGAATAATCGGTGTTGCAAGGTTGATAATATCCAAATATCATGGTAAAGTTCCTGCGGATATTGATAAATTGGTAGAAATTCCTGGTGTTGGTAGAAAGACTGCAAATTGTGTTCTAGTTTATGCATTTGAACAACCAGCAATTCCCGTTGATACTCATGTTCACCGAATCTCTAACAGGTTAGGTCTTGTAGATACAAAAATGCCGGAGGAAACAGAAATGGAACTAAGAAAAAAAATCCCTAAAAAATTTTGGCTTGACATAAACAATACTTTTGTTATGTATGGTCAGAATATCTGCAAGCCAATTTCTCCTATGTGTAATGTATGTATGATTAGAAACATATGTGATTATTTTAAAACTAAGAACGCTTAAGCCCAGTATTTTTTATAGATAAGATCTGAGGGTAGATTTGCTTAAAGGAAAAAGGAATGGCTTTTTGAAAACAAGACCCACAATTCTTAAGATAAGGTTGGTTACTAAATGAACCATGGATGACTGGCTTAAACCAAATCAGGAAAAAAGAGTTATAGAAAATTTTGTTGAATGTATAATGGATGATTTAGATTATTATAAATTTGATGAATTGATTATGGAAAAATATCAAAAAGAATTATTCCAGTTTTTCACGAAAATTTCTGAAGAACACAGTCTTTTTTCACCTGGATTTGATTTTTCAAACAAAAAGAACCTAGAGAAATCGACTAAACCCGTGGCTTCATGGACAGATATTCCAGAATATAAAAAAATATTAAAAAATACTGTAGAGGATTTTATTTCCTTCGTGGAAGATCCCGATTATGAAGAGCTTGAAAACATAAGCAAGTTAAAAAAAGAAATTACAGAACACTTTGATAAATTCTTTAAAGACCCAGAGTTTGATAGGTTGATGTCAAAAGCAGCCGACTGAAACTGATTCTCTCTTATAGAATTCTTATTTTTAAGAACGCCTCTTAGAAATAATCAGTACGACAACTATTATCCCAATAATACTGGTCACAACAAAAGGAAAGATTGAAAGTGGATTTTCGCCATAATCAGCTGATAAAATTTTTACATAGTATACCCCAGAAGTTACTGCAGGTGGATCAGTTGAACCCTCCATTCCATGAACAGAATATGATTTTATCGTAAAAGGTGAAAGATCAAGATTTGATAACACGTTTCTTAGACCATTATCAACAGTTAATCCATTTTGTTCTGAATATGTAATCTTTGTTGGCTTGCCTTGAACCCAACCATTTTCATAATTTGTGTAAAGCATAACATAGCCTGTTTCTGGAACTTGTGCAGCTATCCAATATTTGTTAGTAGGATGACTGCCCATCCCAATCTCGAAAAATTTGTCGGTGGTTTGTGCATCATAAATCCGTATCACCGCATTACCATTAGGATTTCCATACAACAAATTATTTTGTAGTTCCGCTTGCCAGCTACCCTCATGTATGTTTTCAAATTCAACTATTACTAGATCGCGTGATACCTTGTTAAACTCATGATAAGGAATTTCTGTTTCCTGAATCAATAAGGAGGGATTAGTTGAATCAAGATAATCACCAATCTTGGGATCTTGTGCAAATGCGGGGGTTACAGTCAACGCTAAAAAAACGAGTATAATATACTTCATATTTCAGCAGGTTTTTTGGCAAGGATAAAAGTCTAATCGACAAAGGGTTTATCATACTCAATAATCAGCTTTGCAACTTCAGGTCGCAAGATAAACTCTGAAGGTGATTTTCCTTCTTGAATTAAGGAACGCATTTTTGTCCCACTGATCTGTTCCCTTGATTCAGCATCGTGTGGGCATACTTTGGGATTTGTAAAGGTAAGACATTTTCTACAGTAAAAGAACGCTGGAAAGAAAATTGGTTCAATATCAAGGTCAGTATAGTCATCAAATATTTTTTGGGCTGCAAATGGATCGTAAAAATTACCAACTCCAGCATGATCACGCCCGATGATAATATGTGTACAGCCATAATTTTGTCTCATTATCGCATGATGTATCGCTTCCTTTGGTCCCCCGTATCTCATTTCTGTATGAAGTGTTGCTAGCTTACATCTGTTTTCAGGATAGTATTTTTGAATCATAACTTCATAGGATTTTATTATTACATCATCCTTGAAATCACCAGTCTTTTTCTTTCCGATGAGCGGATTTACAAAAACTCCATCACGTGTGGTTATCGCTGTCTTTTGAAGAATTTCATGTGCAACATGCGGTGGATTTCTGGTTTGAAATGCAACAATTTTTTTCCATCCAGCATTTGAAAATGTGTCTCTTGTCTCTTTGGGTGTCATTCTGTATTTTCTAATCTCCGTCTTTTCAGGTCGCTTAACATAGTCAATCTTTCCACTAACAAGAAAATCGTTCATTGCCATAGTTCTAGCCACGCCAGGATGCGAGTCATCAGTAGTACCATAAACGCCTTTTGCAACTCTCTTTTTATCAAAAGTGTAAGTTTCTTCCGCATTTAATATTGCAATACCTATTCCATCATTATTTTGTAATAAGACGGTTCTTGCATTTTTTATTTTAGATGCTGTTGACTCGTCAACGTCAAGTATAATTGGAATTGTCCACGGAATATCATTCGAGAGTCTTCCTTCTGTTATAACATTTTCAAAATCTGCCTGGGGCAAAAACCCTTCTAAGGGACTAAATATACCATCAGCAATATTCTCGACGTCATTTGCTAGGTCAGCACTTATCGATATAATTGGTAAGCCAGATGGGTTAGTAGTAGAAAATCTATCAATTAGTTTACCTCCATGTGGTTTAGAAACACCAGTAGTTTGAGACAAGATTCTTACTTGCTATGATCCATATGTAGGCCACACTCTTTATCGGATTGATTTTCCCACCACCAACGACCTGCTCGTAAATCTTCGCCTGGTTTTATCGCTCTTGTGCATGGCTCACAACCAATGCTTGGAAATCCTTGATCAATTAACTTGTTGTAAGGAATGTTATTTTCCTTGATATAACCCATTGTTTGATCCCAACTCCAATCAAGAATTGGATTAAGTTTTAGCATGCCGTTATGTTGATCATCGATTTCAATTTTTTTAGACGTTTGTCTGTTTTGAGTCTGATCACCTCTAAGTCCAGTAATCCAACCATCCAGTGTACTCAACATTTTGTTTAAAGGATGTACCTTTCTAACACCACAGCATAGCTTTCTGTTTTCAGCACTATCATAGAATAAATTCATTCCATGTGTCTGCACCATCTCAATTACTTCGCCGGCATCAGGGAAAGTAATTTCAATTTTAGTATTGTATTTTTTTCTTATTTCATCCATAACATCGTATGTTTCCTGATTTATTCTTCCTGTATCTAATGAGAAAACTCTTGCTTCTGGATTTATTTTTGATAGCATATGAATAACACAAACATCCTCTGCTCCAAAGCTTGACGCTAAGGCAAGTTTAGGATGAATATTTTCTAATCCCCATTGTAAAACCTCCTCCGGTGTTTTTAATTCATTATTTAATTCAGATACTTGTTCGGGTGTAAATTGCGACATAACACATACTCTCTAATTTCGTTTTATAATCATTACTAAGACCAGTCAATAACAATTCTAAAATTACAAACATGTTAGGGATCCATATTGGAAGATAATATTTTGGTTGTAGTGTTTCCATCGACTTTTTCCCTAAGCAAGATGAAGGCACTTATAACAAATATCAAGAAAATCCTAAAGATTAAAAATCAAAAATTTCATAAAATAAGACAAGAAGGAGATATAATAATAGTTGAAACAGATGATCCAGTTTTTACATCATCTACTATCAATACCTTATTTGGAATCAAAAGAGTTGCTATAGCAAAACAAGTTACGAATAATTTTGATTCAATCGTAAATGGTATTTCAAAAACTGGTGTGGATCTTTTTCTTGAAAGCGAAAGATTTCTAATACGTGTAGAAGGGCATGCCAAAGGTTTTATGACAAAAGATGTTGAAGTGGCAGCCACTTCTTCTATAATTGAAAAAACTGCTAAAAAGAGAATCAAGGCTGGCACAGATGAAAAACATGATAAGCAGCTTTATGTCTACTTGACAAAATCATATGCTTACATCTGTATTTATTCAGATGACGGTCTTGAAGGAATTCCTAATAATTCACAGAACAAGAAAATAATATGTTGTGTTTTTGATGAGTTGTCTGCAATATCATGTATTGAAGCCATCAAACATGGATTTGATGTAAAGATCATAATTTGTTTTATCAAAGAGTCTGAATTGTTACATATAGCAAAGATGCTTAATCAATTAATCCATAGGATGGTCAAACCGAAAATAGATTTAGAGTTTTATAAAATGCTGATTGATAAAAAGCCATCAGCCTTACTACTAACGGAAATTACGAGTGAATTACTCTCAACGATAGCGATATCCAATGATATAAAACGTATTTCTCTAAGTTTAACTCCGCTTATCCATCCTATAGATTTTCTTGAGAATGTGGTGGGACGAGTTTACAAAAAAAACTTGATACCGTATCTTCCATTATCTGGATTAGATAGCAATGTGTTAACTAGTGCGAGAGAGATTGGGTTAGAAAAATATCTACCCAAGATTAAAAAATATGGCAATGCTAAGTTTGATAATTCAAAGAAACCTCTGAAAGAAATAAAGAAAATTGTCGAGAGAACTGTTGGAGATAGAAAAATTATTTCTATTAAGGTGGCACAGAATAATGTTCATGATATTTTAGATAAAATTATGTCCGGGCGTTGAAAAATTGAGTGGAGGAATTAGATTTTAAATATGAAAAAGATAGGCGAATTTATCTATCCTTGGGGAAATGGTCATTACTCACGTATGATGAAACTTGATGAGGTGTTGCCAAAATATCTCAAAGAACCGTATGAAATGTTTTATTTCAGCAAGGGAGAGATTTACAAAAAACTGCTAAAAAAATTTCCTGACAAAAAAAATAATATCCACGAGATTTTAATGCCTACGCCGATAGATGGTAAGTACGGACCAAGCGTTTCGCTGTCAATACTTAACATGTTTTTTCCGGTAGGAACAAATCAATCATTGGTGAACCAGGTGAAAAATTACATGAAAAAAGAGAGAGCCATGTATGATAAAGAAAAGTTTGATTTAGTCATAAATGATGGGGACATGGGTTCTAATGTACTAGCTAAGAATAGAGGGATTACAAGTCTCTTTGTCACAAACCAATATTTGCCCAGATTATGGAAATCTCGTAGTTATTTCTATCCAGGAGTATATTTTGTTTCAAAACAAATTGCGAAGGCGACCAGAATATTAGTAGCTGACTCAGCTCCACCATATACGATCTGTGAATATAATTTGAATTTTCCGAATAATGTCAAAGACAAGGTAACATATGTAGGTCATTTCTCAGCTACAAAACAGAGAGATTCTAAACCACAAACGGATTTGGAAAAAATGGTTGAAGGAGTTGAATTTGGGTATTGGATGAGAACTGGAAATAAATCTACAAATGATATAACTGGTAAAAAATATGAAGATGTTTTTCATGAGACAAAGATGAATCATGAACGTAGGATTATTTCTCATGCTAAGAATGACAAATCTATTGATCGGGTTATTGGTAAAGACGGAAATCAATATTCCGTTACTGAAGCGTATGAAAAAAATATAGAATGGCTTCAAATTGACATTGGTTTTTTGACCGAATGTGAAAGACAGACTATGTTAAATGAATGTCAATACGCAGTAATCAATGGTTCTCATACAGTGATGGGAGAAATAATGGGTGCTGGATCAAAACCAATAATTGGAATGCCAATATATGACGAGCATACAAACCAAATAAGATGGGCAGAAGAAAAAAATCTTGGAGTTCTAGCTGAAAATAAAAAACAAGTGATTAATGCAATCAAAAAGATAAAACAAGATTATAATAAATATCAAGAAAATCTTCAAGAATTCTCGAAAAATTTTGATGGAAATGGTGCTGAAAATACTTCAAGAATTGTCTCAGAATCTCTTGAAAAAAACAAATAGTGGTTTTGAAATACTGATCTTTAGTCCGGTACGTGGTATGTTCGATGGGCGAACTGACCTAACGGGATGAAGATTTAATCCGCGTACTGGACGTCTTTCTAGTCTTTTTTATACGATCACTACAATTTGCGAACGCTTTTATGGAAAAAATCTACCTAAGTCAACATTGCCTAATTGCCCCGAATGTGTTTTTCGAGAGAAAAAAAATCTCAGAAAAAAATTTGAGATCGAAGCTGAAAAGGCAAATGAAGAAGGCAGAGACTATATGATTCCTAATGATAGGGATATAGAAAATGATATCGAGTTTCCTATGAAATTAGATCCTTCGACTAAACATTTTATCTGTAAGAGGTGTGGGTTGTATGCAACCAGAGAACAAGTTTCTGATATACGCCAAAGACTTAATCGTAGAGAATCGACAAAAGAAGATAAACAATATGATTATTTAGAATGGTGGCAAAAAAGTAAGAAAGACAAATAAAAAACAGTTAGTGAATAATTATCTATTCTGATTTGTTTCTATTCTCAAGTCGTTTCCTAAATGCATTACCAATTATTGGATTGATAAAATAGGGAAAATTTTGTTTTGCCCAAATTCCAACCCTGGCAACTGAAGGGACAACAATTTCTAGTCTTGAAGAATTTGCAGCTTTGAGAACCGCGTTTGCTACTGTTTCTGGACTTAAGGTAACTATTGTAGAATGTGAGAAATTTTTGTCAAAAGATGGATGATCAAATAGAGGAGTCTCTACTGCTATTGGACTAACTACCGTAATACCCACACCTGTTCCAGAAAGCTCATGTTTTAATCCCTCTGAAAAACCTAACATGGCAAATTTAGTTGCACAGTATGAAGCAACTCCGGCAATCCCAAAACTAGCACCGACTGATGCAACATTTACAATATGACCTATTCTCTGTTCAATCATATGCGGAAGAAAGCTCTTTGTACAGTATATCATGCCAAAATAGTTTGTTGCCATTTGGGATTCTATTTCTTCAATACTAAGATCTAAAACACTACCATAAATGACAAATCCAGCATTATTTACCAAAACATCAATTCGACCAAATTCATCTAACACATCGTCACTCATTTCCTTAACTTGTGACTTGTTGGAAACATCACATTGACAAATTAATATTGAATCTGTATATTTTGAAATTTCTTTTTGCACTTGCAGTAGTTTTTCTTTTCTTCTAGCCACTAGAACAATCTTGGCATTTTTTTTAGCAAATTTGATAGCTGATGCCTTACCAATTCCACTAGAGGCACCTGTAATTACAACTACTTTGTCCTTAAAATTCATGATTTAGAATTATGGAGGAAAAATAAAGTGCTTTCTATTCCGTTGAATGCTTGTTTTGCATATGACCGGCAAATTCATTGTTACTAATCATATCTCCACAAACTGGACATTTGTCACGAATGGTCTTTGGTTTCGTATATCTACTTAAGGCAAGTTTAACTAAGAGAATCCAAGTTATCGCAATTGGAATATAATACGTTGCAATTCTCCAACCTATCACAGCATTCCATTCAAGGACTTCCTCTGGAATTACCAAATTGAAAGGATTTAGGTTGTTAAGGTAAGCTACAATACCAAATTCCGCTAAACCAGAACCACCCACTGTAATTGGTAGGTTTCCTATTGCATTTGCACCCATTACTGCCATTATAGAGTCAAAAAATCCTACAGCAAAACCAACACCAACCGCTATTACCAAAAACGAAATCCCATAAAATATCCACGAAGCGAGAGACATAAGAAAACCAACGCAGAAAACTTTCCTTGATTTGCTAGAACCAAGATTTTGTCTACTCATCATACAAACTTCTTCAATCCATTCATCGGTTTGCTTTGCATATTTTTCACCGCGTTCTCCACCAAATTTTGTAAGTAACATTGCTATTCCACTTGGTAAGTGAAAAGTGTGTTTTGCTGAAAGAAAAAATAGAACAACCCATAGTGTAGTAACGGATACACTAGTTACTAGAATTATAGTAGCAACAACGTATGCACCATTAAGTAGTGCAAAAATTCCGGCAAGAATTGATAAAAGTCCTCCAGCAAAAACTTCAGTTACAATGTCAAGTAGTGCAACCCAAGATGCTTTTGATGGTGAAATTCCTTTTTTAGTCATGTAATAAATTACCACAAACTCAGCACCAACGAACATTGGTGTTGTGAACTTGATGAACTCACTGCCTATTCTCATGGCAGATAATCTTTTGATAGAATCAAAATTGCCTAGAAATGATCTTGCAATATAAGCTAGTTTTATCCCTTGCAATCCAAGTTTTACCATCATTGCCAAAATAGCTGCAATGAACGGCAACACACCTATGGCTAGTACATCTTCTAATTTTATGTCAAATTGAATCGTAATTATGATAATAGGAATCATAGTTACAGGAATAACCGCAATTCTCCAATTCATCGCTGAATTTTTTATGAATTCAAATATAAGCCAATAAGAAATTATACTTTGATGTCAGGTTGAAAGCAATTTTTGTTATTGGTACAGCGGGTTCTGGAAAATCAACGCTAACTTCAAGAATCTTACAATACTATGAAAAAAATAGTGCATTTGCTTCAGTCCTAAACTTGGATCCTGGTGTAGAGTCTCTTCCATATACGCCTGACGTTGATGTAAGAGATTATGTTGACATTGTGGCACTAATGAAACAGTATGACTTGGGACCAAATGGTTCTATGATCATGGCAAGCGATCTTATCGCATCAAAGCTCGATCAAATAGAAAACCAAGTTAGTAAAGTAAACCCAGATTATTTGATAGTGGACACACCTGGTCAAATGGAATTATTTGCATACAGAGCTAGCGGACCTTTCTTCATACAAAACATTAACGCAGAAGATAAGGTGAATGTGTTCCTGTATGATGCTACCATGATCACTTCTCCCAGCAGCTTTATCTCGGTTTCATTACTTGCGGCATCAATTAAACTGCGACTCGGATTACCAACTATCAATGTTATGACAAAGATTGATCTTATACCTGATAAGATTGATCAAATACTAAAATGGTCTTCAGATCATACATCATTAGAGGAGTCAGTTGGAAAAGATTCTGACGGGGAAACATATTCTCTGACTACCGATATTCTAAGAACCTTAAACCTTGGTGAGTTGACTGAGAAGTTAATCCCTATATCAAATGCAACTGAAGAGGGAATGATTAATTTGGAAAGTGCGCTTAGTAGAGTGATTAACTTAGGTGAGGAGGTAGAAGATTAATGGTTATGTGTGTTAAGGTGTACGCACCATCATCCACAGCAAATTTGGGTCCTGGTTTTGATGTGTTTGGTTTAGCATTAGATGCATTCTATGACAAAATAACACTTAGCAAAACTAACAAATCTATCGCTACAAACAGACCGTGGCACGGAGTTAGAATACTGACAACTGATAATGTACCAAAAGATCCACAACAAAATACTGCTGGATTAGTAGTCAAAGCAATGAAACAAAAATTTAAAATAAAATCTGGAATTGAGATTAAAATTAAGAAAGATGTTCCAGCTGGATTTGGAATGGGGAGTAGTGCTGCTTCGGCTGCTGCTGCAGCGTTGGCATTCAACAAATTATTTAATCTGAAATTAGATAACAAAACTCTAATCAAATATGCTGGAATAGGAGAAAAAGCGAGTGCAGGAACTATCCACTATGATAACGTTGCAGCATCGTTACTGGGTGGGTTTGTAGTAGTAAAAACAAAACCGTTTGATGTTATTAGATTAGAACCGCCTAAAGATTTAGTTTTGTGCGTAGCTATTCCAAAATTAAGAGTTCCAAAGAAAAAGACAAAGATTTCAAGATCTGTAATTCCAAAGACCGTTAAATTATCAGATTTGACAGCAAATCTCTCAAATGCCGCCAATATTGTTTCAGGATTTTTGCTTAAAGATTCGGATCTTATTGGAAGATCTATTCAGGACGTAATTGTTGAGCCAGCTAGAAAGCATTTGATCCCAGGTTTTTCAAAAGTAAAGAGTAATGCGCTTAACGCGGGAGCCTTGGGTGTCACTATAAGCGGTGCGGGACCATCTGTAATCGCCTTCTGTAAGAAATCTCAAAATCTAAAGAAGATTGGAAAGTCTATGGAAAAAGGATTCGATTCTGCAAAAGTGGGTTGTGATATAATTATTTGTAAGCCTAGTGCCGGTCCTAAGATTAGAGTTTGAGATGAAAAAGGCAGTGGTAGTTTTTAGCGGAGGCATTGATTCTATCAGTGCATGTGTATACTTAAAACCAAAATATGATTTGTACGGAATTTCTTTTTTGTATGGTCAAAAAGCAAATCAAGAGATAAAAAAAGCAAAAATATTTGCAAAAACTCTTGGTCTAAAAGATCATAAAATTGTGAACATCGATTTTATGAAAGAATTGTACGGAAATACAAATGTTTTAACAAGTGAAAAAAAAAAGATACCTGGCAAATTTAACTATTCAATAGTAGTGCCCATTAGGAATGGAATTTTCTTATCGATTGCAACTGCTTGGGCATTCTCACTAAACGCTTCTCTAGTGGCATATGGTGCGCACACGGGCGATAAAAATTATCCAGACTGTAGACCAATCTTTTCAAAAAAAATTGAGACCGCGTTTAATCAGGGAGAATTAGACGGAATTAGATCAGGAATTAGAAAAAGAATAGAAATTTGGTCCCCATACAAAGCCGGGCTATCAAAAAGTCAGTTATTAAAAAAAGGACATGCTGCTTTGGGTAATACTATTTTCAATACTTGGAGCTGTTATAAAGATGGAAAAGTACAGTGCGGCAACTGCGAATCATGCTACAACCGTAAAGCTGGATTTAGAGAAGCTGGTATTGTAGACAAAACACATTATCTAAAGTAATTATTCCGAGAAACGATTACCAAGAATTGGTTTTTTGAGTATAAATCCCCTAATAATTAGATACCATCCAATAAACACACCACCAACAATACTCCACCATATCCAATTCAGTAATCCCGTATCAGACATTTTTTCCTCCGATGGTGCACATTTGGACAGCCATGATACCTGTTCACAAAGCAGGAGGTTCTTTTCGCCTACCATTTCGTCAATAACTGGAATTAATTGAAATGCGATTAGGTTTGCTACTGCAAATACTATGGCAAATTCGATAAGATACCAAGTAAAACTAGGCCAGGATTCCTTTGGGATGTGAGCGTTATCTCGTCCTACCACAGTCTCGATGTGACAAATTGATTATTTATCTTTTCAGAAATTCTAAATAAAAG
>LUMD01000187.1_pt1 | contig 15379 bp, 11 predicted proteins | sample 729651 | NCBI WGS metagenome assembly LUMD01 (sample SAMN03860272, study PRJNA289734) | marine metagenome | biome: seawater column; feature: ocean; material: water; isolation source: Red Sea water column Station 34 - depth 258m | place: Saudi Arabia: Red Sea | collected 2011-10-15 | depth 258 m | reverse complement strand
TGAAGGTACACCAAGTTTACCAAGTAAGCAAAAATCACAACATTCCCATCTTGGGTCAGGGAGGGGTGTCTTCTGCTGAAGACGCGATAGAGTTTTTGCTTGCGGGCTCTTCTGCGGTAGGCGTAGGAACTGCGTTGTTTTTTGACCCCTTGGTTTGTAACAAGATCAACAAAGGTCTTGAAGAATATCTTGAAAAAAACAACTTTAACGGAATTGACCAGCTCATAGGAGCTGCCGCTTAAAAAAATGCTAGGTCTCGCCTACACAATTACCACACATTTGTCTGCTAGGATGTCTGTCATGAGGTTATTTGTTTTTTTTGCTGTGTTTTTTTTCTCGGGTGTGGTCTCGGGACAAAACGGCAAAACAGACAAAGGGGATTTGATTTTAAAATCAGGTTACACCTTATTGGTTCCGCAGTTTGGCCAAAACAGTCAGCTTGGTATGTCTAGATACGGGATGCCAACCCTTTCTGTTGGTTACCTTCTCAGCGATAATTTTAGCTTAGAATTTTTTGCGGGCGTCCCGTCTACAATCAGTGTTTTTAGTTCGGCGCCTGGAAAGGAAGCTAAAGTAGCCTCCTTTGTTCCCCTGTCACCAAACATGGTTTTGCAATATTATTTCAGACCGAAGAGCTCTGCTTTTAGACCCTATATTGGTGCCGGCTTAATTTACTCGTCTTTTCATCACGTAAAGCCGCTGGGTCCCTTAACTGGGGCTACCTTTAGCCTTAAGAACTCTTTAGACCCTGTGTTTCAGGTTGGGGTGGATTACCCCCTGAACAATAAAATTAGCGTTAACGTTGATATCAAAAAACTAAAAACATCTTCTGGCGCCTCGGCTACAAACCTTGATAAAACAGCCTTAGGTCCATACGCCCCAAAAAGCATAGACTATCAAATGGGTATGGAGCCACTAGCCATTAGCCTGAATGTTGTTTGGTTGTTTGACGACCCGAAAACAAGAAAGAAAAACAACCGCCCCAGAGCAAAGGTGAGACACAACAAAAGGCTCCAAAGAAGCCCTTTGTTTTAGCTTGTTAGTGTGCCAACTATATGTGCAATTATCCGGTATGGGTCTGCGTTAGACGCCGGTCTTCTGTCTTCCAAATAACCGTTCCAGTTATTGTCTACGGTGTAGATAGGGATCCTGATGCTTGCTCCTCTGTCGCTGACGCCATATGAAAAAGTGCTAATGCTTTGTGTTTCGTGCTTGCCCGTTAGTCGCATGTCGTTATCAGAGCCATAGTTTTTTATGCCCTCTTGATGGACCGCCCCCAGTTTTTCGCAGAGGTTATTCATTAGCTCTTCCGTGCCGGAGTCTCTCATTTGTCCGTTTGAGAAATTGGTGTGCATTCCAGATCCGTTCCAGTCACCTTGTTGTGGTTTTGGGTGGATATTGACAGAAACACCGTACTCTTCAGCAATTAAATGTAGAAGATAGCGGCTTACCCAAAGATCGTCCGCGGCCTTTAAGCCCTTGCCGAAACATTGGTATTCCCACTGACCAAGCGCGACTTCTGCGTTGGTGCCGGTGATCATGATCCCTGCCTCTAGGCAAGCGTCCATGTGTGCTTCGGAAACCTCTCTTGCTTGAACGTTTCCAGAGCCAACTCCGCAATAGTAGTCTCCTTGAGGCCTTGGTGTTCCGTCTTCCCAACCAAGAATGGTCCCGTCTTCAGGGTTGGTAAAAAAGTATTCTTGTTCAAAGCCAAACCACCAGTCATCAGACAAAAGCTCAACGCATGCGTCCCTGGTGTTTGACGGATGTGGGGATTTGTCAGGCGCCAACACCTCACACATAACGAGACTGTCTGAAGACCTGGGTCCTTGGTATTCATTCACAGGTTTTAAAATACAATCCGAGCTCCCTCCTTCTGCTTGCTGTGTAGAAGAACCGTCAAACGACCAGTCAGGGGGACTACCGTCTGTAACCTTGACTTTGCTTCTTAGTGAGGGTTCAGGCTGATATCCATCCAACCAAATGTATTCTAGTTTTTTCATGTTGCTCCTTGTTTTCAATTAAGCATAGGTTAAATTTGTGCTGGGCAATAGAAGAACTAATTATGAGATAAACGACATCGTTTCTTCAGCTTCCGCTTACTTGCGTCTCACAATCGGTTTAAAACCAAATGTATGTTTGCGCGTTGTGGAAATACACCAAGCAAGGCCCATAATACTTGGGAACACCGGTAGAATCAATTATAGTTTTGTGGCTGCTTTGTATACTATAAACAAAAAAGAACGTTATAATTCAAGACACCAGCAGCATGGAAGACTTGGTTTCTCTTTGTAAAAGACGTGGATTTGTTTTCCAGTCAAACGAAATTTATGGTGGCGTGCGGGGTTTGTATGATTATGGCCCGCTTGGCGTGGAGCTAAAAAACAACCTAAAAGCAGCTTGGTGGTCTTCTATGGTTTACGAAAGAGACGATGTTGAAGGGCTGGATGCATCAATACTAAGCAAACCCTCTGTTTTAAAATATTCTGGGCACGAAGACACTTTTACGGATCCCTTGGTTGACTGCAAAAAGTGCAGGGCACGTTGGAGGGCAGACCACATCAAGGGTGACGCTTGTCCCGGCTGTGGGTCGGACGACCTGACGGAACCGCGGCCTTTTAACCTAATGTTTAAAACCAGTGTTGGTCCGATTGATGACGGGAAAAACTTTGCTTATCTTAGACCAGAAACAGCTCAGCAAATTTTTATCAATTTTAAAAATGTGTTGGACTCTACCTCGCGATCAATACCCTTTGGTATCGCCCAAATTGGGAAGGCCTTTAGGAACGAAGTAACGCCAAGAAACTTTATTTTTAGGTTGCGTGAGTTTGAACAGATGGAGCTGGAGTTTTTTGTTGGTCAAGGCGATGATGATAAGTGGCACGATTACTGGGTAGAACAAAGAGTTGCGTGGTGGAAGCAGCAGGGTTTAAAAGAAACAAGCCTTAGGCTGCTAGACGTGCCTAAAGCCGACCTTTCTCATTATTCAAAAAAGACTGTAGATATTATGTATGCTTTTCCTCACGGAGAAGAAGAGCTCGAAGGGGTTGCGAACAGAGCGGATTTCGACCTTGGTTCTCACACAAAAAATCAAGCGGACTATAACATTAACTCAAAGGTGGTTGGGAACCAGGAGTCCACAACCAAGCTGGCTGTTCAAAACAACAAAGACAAAAGCTGGCACATACCTTATGTTATTGAGCCGTCTGCGGGGCTTGATCGAGGGGTTCTGGCCGTTTTAAATGAGGCATATAAAAAAGAGCGCCTTGAAGACAACAAAGAAAGAACCCTCCTCTCTCTAGCCCCTCACCTGGCTCCAATAAAAGCCGCAATAATACCCTTAAAGAAAAACAACGAGCAGCTTGTTGGTCTGGCCAAAGAAATAAAGGCGGGCCTTCAGTCGCTTGGTCTTGGAAGGGTCTTGCTAGAAAACACCGGCAACATTGGAAAAAACTATAGGCGACACGATGAAATTGGAACCCCTGTGTGTATAACGGTTGACTTTGACAGCCTGGACCAAGAAACCGTTACTTTGAGGGACCGGGATACCATGGCCCAAAAAACAACCAACATAAGCGAACTTAAGAAAGTTTTTACAGAAACAGTTAAAAACTAATCGGCCTTGTAGTTTATGCGTCATCTGGTTTTGTTTGTCCGCTCTCTAACTTACACGTTCTTTCTGTTTTCAAGTTTTTTGTTTTTTTGCTCTCTTGCGCTTCTACCAAAACCAATTGTTAATGACAAAAGAAGGTGGTCGATTGCAGCTCTTTGGGCTGAGACAAACCTTTATTGTTTGAATAAGCTTTGTAGGCTTGAGTACGAACTAAAAGGGGAGGAAAACATACCTTCTGAAAAATGTGTTGTTTTCATTAAACACTCTTCTGTTGTGGAGTTGTTTATAGGCTTAAAATACTTTAGCCCATCTTCATGGGTTGCCAAAAATGAGCTTATGTATGCTCCGTTATTTAGGGGCGCTATAAAGAAGTTTAAATTAATACCCGTTAAAAGAGGCATGGGTAAAAGCGAAGTTGAAAGAGTTATAACAACGGGAAAAGAAAGACTCAAAGAGGACAAGTGGATTATCATCTTTCCAGAGGGAACCAGAATGCCTTACAACCAAACAAAAAGATACGGTTTAAGCGGTGCTTTATTGGCCAAGGGTGTGGGATGTAATGTTTTACCTATATCTCACAACTCAGGGAAGTTTTGGAAAAGAAGGGGCTTTTTAAAACACCCGGGCAAAATAACCTTCAGCATAGGCAAACCGATTAACGCACAAGGGAAAAGTACAGAGGAAATTAACAGACAAGCTCAAACATGGATTGAAGCAGAAATAAGCTCTTTTGATAATAAATAAAGAAATTACCGATTTTCTATCCGTTTTCGTGTGTTTTCTAGCCCCCAAGGGCTGTTTTCTAAGACTTATATGTCTAGGTTAGACACATTTAAAGCGTTTTCTTCTATGAACTGCCTTCTTGGGGCAACTTCGTCGCCCATTAAGGTTGCAAATGCCTGGTTTGCTTCCTCTTTGTCGTCGATATTAACCTGAACCAAAGAGCGCGAACTGGGGTCGAGTGTTGTTTCCCATAATTGTGCTGGGTTCATCTCACCAAGCCCTTTGTATCTTTGAATGTTTTGTCCTTTTTTTGAGTTATGAAGAATGTGGTCTAGACAATCTGTGATTGAATCAAAGCTTGTGGCCCCGTCTCCGTTTGAGAGGACTACCTTACCAGGAAAGTCTTTTTTGTACTTTTGATAGGGCGTGAATGACCTATACTCTAACGACTTCAAAAAAGTAATGGGTAGCTTTTTTTCTGTTGACGCCCCATTAAGGCCTTCATGAATTGACACATAAAGGATGCCGTCTTCGTCGTTGTCAAGCTTAACAACAACCTCATTGTCATTTTCTTTTGCTGTCTTTTTTGCTGCTCTAGAAAAACTTTTAACCCAAAGATCGAGCTTCTTTTTGTTGTTAGCGTCTGTTTTTGTTATTAGCTTGTGCTCAGAAAGCGTTTTAGCAGCGTTGTGCCCAATCTGTTTGGAAAGCTTTTCGATCAAGCCTGTGGTTTCGATATGCTGTGTTAGTATATTAAATAGCCCGTCTCCCTCAAGCCCTTTCTTTTTTCCTTTCTGTGCCAGTTTAAGTCCAGCAATAGCGTTATTAATTATTAGGTTATTAAGCTCTTCCTCACTGTTTACATATTGTTCTTTTTTTCCTCTTTTTACTTTATAAAGCGGTGGTTGAGCTATGTATACATGTCCTGCGTCTACAAGATCATAAAGCTCATTAAAGAAAAAGGTTAGCAACAGAGTTCTTATATGGGACCCATCTACATCAGCGTCTGTCATTATGATAACCTTGTGATATCTGAGGTTGCTTAAATCAAACTCATCATCAATGCCGCAACCCAATGCCGTTATGAGAGTTGCTATTTCTGTTGATGAAAATATTTTGTCTTTCTTTGCTTTTTCAACATTAAGAATCTTTCCTTTAAGCGGAAGTATTGCTTGTGTTTTTCTGTCTCTGCCTTGTTTAGCAGAGCCGCCTGCGGAGTCGCCCTCAACCAGAAATATTTCGCTGAGTTCTGCGTCCTTTTCTTGGCAGTCTGCTAGCTTTCCAGGCAACCCTGTCATGGAAAGAGCTCCTTTTCTTGTCATTTCTCTTGCTTTGCGGGCAGCCTCTCTTGCTCTTGCTGAGTCTAAAATTTTCTGGATAATAATTTTAGCTTCAACGGGGTTTTCCATTAAGAATTCTTTAAGGTGCTTATTAACGACGGACTCAACAACGCCTTTTACTTCTGAAGACACAAGTTTGTCTTTGGTCTGAGATGAAAACTTAGGATCAGGGTGTTTAACAGAGATTATTGCGGTCATTCCTTCTCGGCAGTCTTCGCCAGAAACTGCTTTTTCGTTCTTTAGCTCTTTGTCGATATAAGAGTTAATCGTTCTTGTTAGCGCCCCTCTGTAGCCTGCTAAGTGTGTGCCTCCATCCTTTTGTCTAATGGTGTTAGCAAAACAATACATGTTTTCTCTATAGGCCTCGTTCCACTGAATAGCAATTTCAACGTTAATGTCTTTAAGTGTTTTCTCAATGTGTATAACGCTTTCATGTATAGGTTTTTGAAGTTTGTTTAGGTGCGATACGAATGCCTTAATACCTCCTTCGAAATAAAATGATTCGCTTTTGTTGGCCCTTTCATCCGTAAGGTTAATGGTGAGCCCAGAGTTTAAAAAGGACAGCTCTCTCAGTCTTTTAGCAAGCACATCAAAACTGTATTTTGTGTTTGTAAATGTCTTCGAGCTCGGCTTAAAGCTTATGGTGGTGCCGTTTCTGTCTGACTTTGATCCCTTTTTAAGTGCTGCGTTGGGCACTCCGTGAGTGTAATCCTGCAGGTAAACGCTTCCGTTCTTGTGGATTCTTAGATTAAGCGACTCTGATAATGCATTAACAACCGAGACACCAACCCCGTGTAACCCCCCAGAAACCTTGTATGAATCATCGTCAAACTTCCCACCAGCATGGAGCACGGTCATAATGACCTCTGCTGCAGATTTCTTTTCGCCTTTGTGTTTGTCTACAGGTATCCCTCTGCCATTATCTTTAACGGTGATTGAGTCGTCTTGATGAATAATCACTTCAATATGGCTGCAGTGGCCAGCTAATGCTTCATCTACTGAGTTATCAACCACCTCAAAGACCATGTGATGAAGACCTGTGCCATCGTCTGTATCGCCGATATACATGCCCGGTCTTTTCCGAACAGCATCAAGTCCTTTAAGGACCTTAATGTTTGTTGAGTCGTATTTTTTTTTGGAGTCTTTTGTTTTTTTTGGCATTATTTGTTTCTTGTTTGAAACAACATAATTATATCAAAAATGTGTGGTTATTTTTGCTTTGGATACAATAAATTACCTTGTAATGTGTTGTTAATTTTATGGTGCGGCAATGACGTTATAACTAGTTGATTTTTAAGGCTTTTTAGTATATTGAAGAGCCTGTTATTGGCTTCTTTGTCTAGGCCTGATTCTGCTTCATCGATTATTACTATTGAGCTTGTTTTTTTGCGCTCTTCTATTACAAAATTTAATGCCAGTATCAGTGAAACGGCGGCTAGCTTTTCTTGTCCGTGAGAATAAAAGCCCTTTGTTCTGGTGTTGGTTACAACAAGGTTGAAGTCCTCTTTCTGTGGTCCAGAAGACGTGGTTTTTAACGCGTAATCTTTTTCAATTGTCTCTTTAAGGCTCTCAAGATATGTTTTACCTTCCCAGCCTTGTTTCAGTTTTAAACCTATCTTGTTGTAGAGCAATTCTTTTGATATAAAACCAAGCTGTTCTGTTGTGTCAACAAGCATTTTTCTTCTTGCCTCGCTGATCTTCTCGCCAACTTCTGCAAGCTGTTCATCCCAACTTTGAACGCTTCTTTTGTCTTCCCCCCCCCTAAGAGCTTTATTTCTTTGTGATATACACTTTTTTAGTGTTTTATGGTTTTTTGCGTGCTGTGGTTCCACGTGGAACACCGCCCTGTCAAGCAAGTCTCTTCTATGTGCGGGTGCCCCGGATGAAGCGCTTATAGAGTTTGTGTCTATTAAACAAAGAGGAAACCTTTGGTGGGCGCGTTGTTGCCCAAGCCTTTTGTTGTTGAGTTGGTGTATTTTTTTGTTGTGAGCAAAAGAAAGGGTGACTTTGTCTGTTGAGTTGTTTTCTTGGACAACCTCGCCAATCAACTCAAAACTAGTTTTGTTTTTGCTTACTATTTCTTTAGTAGTAGAGCCTAGAAAGGATCTTCCATTAAGAAGCAAAACTGTAGCCTCTATTAGTGAGGTTTTTCCTGTTCCGTTGTTACCAACAATATGATTGACCTTTTCAAAAACAACCCTCTCTTCACAAAGGCCTCTATAGTTTTTATGGGCCAGAGACTTGATCTGCAATGTTCACAGCCTCATAGGCATAACCACAAACTTAGCTTCTGGATCTGTGGGATCAGTAATCAGTGCGCTTGTGTTTTCGTCATTAAGCCCAATGCTGACAAGGTCTCCATCACAAGCTGAGACTGCGTCTATAAGGTATGAAACATTAAAACCAACCGATAGTGTTTGTTGTGTGTCGTCTATTGTAATTGTTTCTGAGCCGCTTTCTTGTTCGGGGTTTTCTGACGATATAGTTAGTTTTTCATTGTTAATATCCACCCTAACCCCCTTAAATTTTTCATTAGCTAAGATAGAAACCCTTTGAAGCGCAGGTTTAATTTTCGATGCTTTAATTAATATCTTAATTGCTGTTTCATCAGGTATCACTCTATTGTAGTCAGGAAAGCTCCCGTCTATTTGTTTGGTCGTGAGCGTAACCTTGTTTAGATTAAAGGTGGCCTGGTTGTCAGAGAATGAAAGCTTCGCGTCTCCTTCATCGCCAATGATTCTTTGAACCTCCTGAACTGCTTTTCTCGGAATTATAAAATTAGCTTCATCTAGTTGTGCCTTGTCAACGCTAGCAACTGTTCTAGCCAGTCTGTGGCCGTCTGTCCCCACTGATACTAGCTTATTTGGGGCTATTTCTAACAGTAGACCGTTTAAATAGAACCTAACGTCCTGCTGAGCCATTGCAAAATGTGTTTTTTGTAAAAGGTTTTTAAGGTTTGCCTGTTTTATAACAAAACTGGTTTCTTTGCTTCCAGGCTCGAAGAGCGGAAACTCATTTGGTGGTAAGGTTTGTAATTTAAACTTACTGTTTTGAGACTTTATAACGATGTTAGAGTCGTTAAACTCAATAATAATTTCTTTATCGTCTAAAGATCTAATAATGTCGTAGAGTTTTCTGCCGGGTGCGGTCGCTATTACGTTGTTTTGTTTATCATCAATGTTTGTGTGTGCTTGTATTTGTACTTCTAGGTCAGTTCCTGTGAGAGTAAGCTTTCCTTTTTTGTTTTCAATAAGAACATGGCCAAGAATTGGCATGGTTTGTTTTCTCTCAATAACGCCTATAACGTTTTGTAAGGCTCTAGAAAGAGTGTTTGAATTTATAGTAATATTATTCATTTTATTTATTTATTATTATTATTGGTTCTGTTGATATGTTGATAATCTCATTATTACATTAAGAATCAATGACTTATCAGTTTTTAATTGATAGGAAAATGTACATAAGATACCTATAATGTTAATAAAGTGTGAATAAATAAGGAACGATATTTTGTATACAGTTTATTCACAACATTAGTAACCTTTTGATGTTGTTATAGTCTTCAGATAATTTCAAATCATCAGACTTAAGTTCTTCAATTTTTTTACAAGCATGTATAACTGTGGTGTGATCTCGACCACCAAAGAGGTCACCTATTTCAGGCAGGCTGTTCTTGGTAAGCTCTTTAGAAATAGACATGGCTAGCTGTCTAGGCCGGGTAATCGAGCGGCTCCTTCTTTTCGAGTGAAGATCTGAAACCCTTATATTGAAGTATTCAGCCACTGTCTTTTGTATGTTCTCTATGGTGATTTGTCTAGATTGTAACGACAGAAGATCTCTTAGACACTCTTTTGCTAATTCGACAGAAACCCCTCTACCAGTAAAGCGTGAACTGGCTATAACTTTTCTAAGGGCCCCCTCCAGCTCTCTAACGTTTGATCTTATGTTTTTAGCTATAAAAAAAGCAACGTCTTCAGGTAAAGCAAAGCCCTCAAGCTCAGACTTAACCATTAATATTGCAACACAGGTTTCCATCTCAGGCGGGTCTATAGATACGGTTAGGCCCCAGCCAAACCTCGACCTAAGCCTTTCTTCTAAACCCTTTATTTCTTTTGGGTACTTGTCGCTTGTAATAATTATCTGAGAGTTGCACTCAAGAAGAACATTAAAGGTATGAAAGAACTCTTCTTGAGACTTATCTTTACCTGCAAAGAACTGGATGTCATCAATCAGCAAAACGTCTAAGGAGCGATAATTGTTTTTAAAAGAATTAAGCGCATTGTGTTGAATTGCAGAAACCATTTCGCCAACAAACCTTTCAGAGTGAACATAAGCAACCTTCATGTTGGGTTTGTTTTTTTTGATCGCGTTACCAACGCTTTGCATAAGGTGTGTTTTTCCAAGACCCACCCCCCCATAAATAAAAAAGGGATTGTAAGACGTTCCTGGGTTTTCAGTAATCTGTAGCGCAGCCGCCCTAGCCAGTTGGTTGCTTTTGCCACCAACAAAGTTTTTAAAAACATAACGACTATTAAGCGGAGAGCCAACAGGTGTTCCAGCTCTCTTGGTTGAAGAGGGCGATGTCTGATCTGAGTAAGGCTCTTCACCTACAGAGATCGCAACAGTGGCATTACCAGCCAGTTTTTTTGAGGCAACGTTCTTTATTTTTTCTAAATAGTTTTTTTGAACCCAGTTAACTACAAACTTGTTTGGAGCAAGCAGAGTTATTGTTTGTGATTCTTCGTCTTCGATTACAGAAAGCGGTTTAATCCAGGTATTAAATTGTGAGTCTGTTAGGTCTGATTTTAGTATTGATAAACAATCATTCCAGACCTTGCTTTGCATCTTTGCTACCTTTTTTAGTGGGTTTGTATAAAAATTCTTAAGAAAATAAATACTATACTTTTAACAAACAGTTATCCACAGGTTGTTTTTGGGTTGACATATTATAAGGACTTAAATACTCTTCTATGCCCTAAACATCATTTGTATCGTATTGTTTTTAAATAAGGTTTTAGTTAGCTATGAAAAGAACATATCAACCAAGTAATTTAAAGAGAAAAAGAACACACGGCTTTAGGTCGCGCATGGCCACTAAAGCTGGGAGACTTGTTATAAACAGAAGACGAGCAAAAGGCAGAAAAAAGCTGTCGGTTTAACCAAGATGCTTCTTTCGGCGGGCATAGACTTTAACAAAGGCATATCAACAAAACCTGTTAGCAAAGATGAAACATTTGTAGTACACGTCACCCAAAACAACAAAGACAAATGTAGACTAGGTATCAGCGTCCCAAAAACAAAAATTAAAAACGCAACAGAAAGAAACAAGCTTAAGAGGGTTATCAGACACACGCTCTCAGGCCTTGAGTTCAAACCTATGGACATAGTCTTGGTTTACAGGGGCACAGCAAAGAAATATGATGCTAAAATTGTTTCTAGCAGTCTTGGGTTTCATAAAGATAACATTGTTAATTTAACGGAGCATAATTGGAAAACCTCAGAGTAATTTTATGGGCAGGCTTTGCTGTGTTGCTTTATGCAACATATGCTGAGTGGTCGTATGTGCCTCCAACACAAACAAACGAAACAACCACCCTGGTTGAACAAAGACCCACTAGACAGAGCGCCCCCAGAACAGATTCTGTGTTAGGGCTCTCAGACACATTGCCCACAATTGAAAACAACACCGTTGCAGAACCATCCCCCTTGTCGGCAGTAAGAACAGAGCTACTAAAAAACAATGTTGTTGAGCTAAACATAAACCCAAACAAAGGGGCAGACATTGTCGGCGCAAAGCTCACAAATTATCATCCATCAAAACAACAAGAACAAACACCCATAGAGCTGCTTTCCCTAAGCGCTGAGGCTTATCATTACTTTCAGACTGGGCTGCTTTCAACCACCAATGAAAACGAGGCCAACCACACACAGGCCTTTAAAAAACTTTCTGGCCCGACAAAAAGAGACGGGAAAACCACGGTTAGATACGTTTGGGAGCAGGACAACATTCGGGTTATTAAAACCTACACGCTAACCGAAGACTCTTATGAGGTTACCCTTCAACAAGAGGTCTCAAACTACTCGGATCAAGCCTATGCTTTTGTGCCATACGTACAACTTGTAAAAAGAAACGCAGAGGTTGAAAGGTCTATGTTTAATGTTGAAACCTACTCGTTCGACGGAGGAATTGTTTACGACGGAGACAGCTATGAGAAACTGTACCCGGACGACCTTGTTGATAGCCCATATAACAAAATACACAACTCAGGGTGGGCGGCCAACATTAAGCACCATTTTTTGGTGGCTTTTTTACCGCCCATTAACGAGGCGTACAGATATGAAGCAACACATAAAGAGACAGACCGACTAAACAAGCTTTCAGCGATTTCACTAGAAACAAGAACCTTGTTTTCAGGACAGACAGACACGGTGACAACAACGCTTTTTATTGGGCCAAAGCTTCAAAAACACCTCAGGGCAGCAAGAAGCGGCTTGGAGCTAAGCGTTGATTTCGGCAAACTCTCGTTTTTGGCCGCACCCTTGTTTTGGTTGCTTGAAAACATCTATGATTATGTGGGCAACTGGGGGCTAGCAATTATTTTGGTAACCGTGCTCATAAAAATTGTTTTTTTTAGGCTGACAGAATCAAGCGGTAAGTCAATGGCAAGAATGAGAGAACTACAACCGAGAATCAAAGCCATTCAGGACCGCTATGAAAATGACAAACAAGCCCAAGGGAAGGCCACGATGGAGCTCTACCAAAAAGAAAAAGTAAACCCAATGGCAGGCTGTCTTCCAATGTTAATTCAGATTCCTTTTTTTATTGCCTTTTACTGGGTTTTGCTCGAAAGCGTTGAGATCAGACAGGCCCCTTTCTTTCTTTGGCTAGACGACTTGTCGTCTAGGGACCCCTATTTTGTGTTACCAATTCTGATGGGGTTGGGAATGTGGTTTCAGCAAAAACTAAACCCGGCGCCGCCAGACCCCACGCAAGCAAAAGTTATGGCCGTTCTTCCTATAATGTTCACCGGCCTTTTTGCTTGGTTCCCATCAGGGCTGGTTCTTTATTGGTTGACCAACTCACTTCTTTCAATCGCACAACAGTGGAGAATTAACAAGAGAATCGAGAAGGGAAAAGCGAGCACCAAATAAACAACAGACCTTGAACAAAAAGATCGAAAAGCTTTCTGGAACAATAGCCGCTCAGTCATCAGCTCAGGGAGCCTCTGGGGTTGCCGTTATAAGGGTTTCTGGAGCAGAAGCAAAACAGATAGCAAAAAAAACCACAAGAAAAAACCTTCGGCATATGCAAGCTGAGCACACCCCTTTTTATGACGCTAAAGGCAACATAATAGATTACGTCGTTGTCCTTTTATTTGAGTCGCCAGCATCATACACAGGCGAAGACACTTTCGAGATTAGTTGCCACGGCAGTGTCGCCATTATTGACGAAATACTTGCTGTGCTTTATCAAGAGGGGGCAAGACCAGCAGAAGCGGGCGAGTTTACCAAAAGAGCGTTTCTCAACGATAAGCTTGATCTCACACAGGCCGAGGCAGTGTCAGACCTAATTGAAAGCACTTCTGCCAAGGTTGCAAAAGCAGCCAAACACTCTCTAGAGGGCGCGTTCTCAAAAAAAATATTCTCCCTGCTTGACTCCCTTGCCGAGCTTAGAGGCAGCGTAGAGGCAGCGCTTGATTTTCCAGAAGAAGACCTGGACGAAACTGGACACGATAAAAACTTAAGAAAACTGTTTAGGCAAACAAGAAAGAACTACCAGAACCTTCTTGACCAAACCAGAATAGCCTGCAGAGTAAGAGAAGGAATCGTTGTGACAATAACCGGCAAACCAAACGTTGGAAAATCCACGCTTCTTAACCAGCTTTGTGGACACAACAGGGCTATTGTTAGTGATGAGCCAGGCACCACAAGAGACACAATTGAGGTAAACACAACCATCGATGGGTACGCGGTTTCTTTTATTGACACTGCTGGAGTAAGACAAACCGAAAACAAAGTTGAACAAGAAGGGGTTCGTAGGGCCCTGGAGGCAGCAAAAAAAGCGGACCTAATTATAAGGGTCAAGGAGGCAGGAAAAGAAACAACAACAGAGGAACCACCCGAAGACCAGCTCCTCGTCTTTAACAAATGCGATCTATTAGACAACAAGGAGTGGACAACAGTAAAAACAACCAATACCTTCCACGTTTCAGCACTCAGTGGAGAAGGGGTTGGAAAAATTGTGGAAAACATAAGCAACAGGTTTAGGGGCTCAAAAAACACAGAGCTCACCATGACCGCCAGAAGAAGACATTTGACCAGCCTCCAAAACTCTTTTATGGCGTTTGAACTGGCAAGCGAGAAGGTTAAGGACAAACAGGCCGGGGATATGGTTGCAGAAGAGCTGCTTCAGGCGCAGAATGGTCTTTCTGAGATAACGGGCGAGTATACAAGCGAGGAGCTTTTAAACGAGATATTTAATAAGTTTTGTATTGGGAAATAGCTTGAGCAAAAAAGAAAAGAATTTTGACGCAATTGTGGTTGGCGGGGGACATGCCGGAACCGAGGCTGCTGCTGTCCTCTCGCGAATGGGGCACAGAACCCTCCTTTTAACCCACAGCAAAAAAAGCATTGGACAAATGAGCTGCAACCCCGCTATTGGTGGTGTGGGTAAAGGACACCTCGCAAAAGAAATAGATGCTCTTGGAGGGCTTATGGCAAGAGCAGCAGACATTGCTGGGATCCATCTAAAGACATTAAACTCAAGCAAAGGTAAGGCCGTTCAGGCAACAAGAGCACAAGCCGACAGAGCGTTGTATAAAAAAGCAATACAGGCACAATTAAAGCAACACAAAAACCTAGCTATTGTCGAAGGCGCCGCTTCAAGGGTTTTAATAAACAAAGGAGCTTTGCGCGGAATAGAAACAGAAGTCGGCGAAACGTACTTTTCTAAAAAGCTGGTGCTAACCGTTGGGACCTTTTTAAACGGAGTGATCCACACTGGAAGAGAACAAACCAGCGGAGGCAGAAAGGGCGACAAGCCATCCATCGCTTTGGCCAAACAATTACTCGAGTTTTCACCCAGAACAGGAAGGCTCAAAACCGGAACACCGCCAAGACTGCTTAAAAGCAGCATTAACTTTAACCTGCTTCAGGAACAACCGGGCGACGAACCCAGGCCGGTGTTTTCTTTTCTGTCATCAAGAGCGGATCACCCCAGGCAAGTCAGTTGCCACATCACACACACCAACGAAGAAACGCACGAGATTATTAAAAACTCTCTGGAAGACTCGCCGCTACACACGGGAGCAATTGAGGGTGTGGGGCCAAGGTACTGCCCCTCAATTGAAGACAAGGTGTTAAAGTTCGTAGACAAAACCAGACACCAAATTTTTGTAGAGCCAGAAGGGCTAACCTCTGAGGAGGTTTACCCAAACGGCATCTCCACCAGCATCGAGGCAAAACAACAAGAGCGTTTCATCAAAACCATCCTGGGGTTTGAGGACGCGGTAATAACGCAAACAGGTTATGCGATCGAGTATGATTATTTCGACCCCAGAGACCTCACTCCGGCTTTTGAAACGAAAACAATAGAAGGCCTTTATTTTGCAGGACAAATTAACGGGACAACGGGTTACGAAGAAGCAGCCGCACAAGGCCTTCTTGCAGGCATTAACGCAGGACTGTCAATAAGAGGCGAACC
>LUMD01000234.1_pt1 | contig 15422 bp, 14 predicted proteins | sample 729651 | NCBI WGS metagenome assembly LUMD01 (sample SAMN03860272, study PRJNA289734) | marine metagenome | biome: seawater column; feature: ocean; material: water; isolation source: Red Sea water column Station 34 - depth 258m | place: Saudi Arabia: Red Sea | collected 2011-10-15 | depth 258 m | reverse complement strand
ATAAATGGTATAAAAAGTACCGCCGCCTGTACCAATCAGCCCATATTTGCTTAGTAGAGGGAGTGCATCGAGGACTACTTCGTCCCGACTTTCCTGTGCTAGGTTGGTTTGCTCCAAACGCTGTTGCACTTGTTTAAGACCAAAAAGGCTACTCACCAACAAAATATCAATGATCAACATACTAACGAAAAGAGTGATATAGCTTTTTTGACGAGGCTTGAAATAAATCAATCCGAGGGTAGCTGTTACTGTCATGGCGATAAAGAATGCGCTGTTTCCCATTCGCGAGCGAGACATAACCAAGGCAATCACCATGATAATAATGCCTATGCGAAACAGCACCCCGTTGCTGAGCCAAAACTGTACAAGCCTTCGGAGTTTCTCACGTTTACTGGTGTCAGCATCTAAGTGTAAACGTGCAATTAAATACCCAATGGCTGCACTTAAGCAAAGCATCAAAAAATTAGCGTAATGATTTTTGTAGATAAAGCTACCTGTTGCGATATGTGATACAGGCTCTTTGAACACCAAGCTATACTTTAAGCCTGACATGACTTCCAGTGAGCCATAAATAGCTTGAAAAACACCTGCGGCACTAATAACAATAAGTGTGTACCTTAAGCGCTCGGCCGAGTTTATGAGGGTTAGCGCGATAAAAAATAAAAAACAATAAGCAAGGGACTTAAAAAAGGTGACATCGCTTTGACCGACGTCAAAGCTTAAAGATAGCCACATTGAAGTAACATTCTCTTGAAAACCTAATCCATTGCCCAGAAGGTGACTGACACGCTCCGGCCGAATTACTTCGACAAGCGAAAGGGGGAGGGGGACAATATTGATAAGCTGCCACCCAAGAAAAGCGAGCCATAAAATAACGAACAGCTTGTATCTTGTATAAAGCTGAGATAGCAATGAAACTCTGATAATCACTAACATTCCGCCAATAAAAAATACTGACATTTGCATCAGTGCCCATGCCCACGGACGGTTTGCACCCAAAGACAGCGGAAGCCAGAACAGAGTAAATAAAAGAAAACCGAAAAGAAACTTTTCGGTTTTCAGAACGTTAACCATAAAAAACTACAATATAAATAGTTAAAGCTTAAGCAGTTATAAGTTGGCTAGTTGGCCGAGATTGTTGTGTCACCACCACCGGCACCCGCTGCACCCGTACCGACACCAAGAGGAGAAAATGTATTTCCGGTTCCACCCGCTGCTGTCGCCGTAAGTGTGCTTGGGTCTATTCCAGCATTAATGACGGCCAACAATGCATCCTCTTCACTTATTACCTGCATTTGCAGAGCAATGTTATAAACTTCACTGGCGCTATCAGGGAACATCAGAATAGTAATAGTAACGACTTGAGGTGCTTGATCGGGAAGTTGCGCAAACCCGGCTATTGCTAATTCAAATCCTGAAGCATTGTCGTTAAGTAAACCTACTAGAGACTCGAACACTTTCTGGTTTTCGGCAAGATAGGCAGTGCCTGAAGCATCAAAATAAAGAGCTTCATCAATTACTTTTTCGCTTACTTGGTTAGATGCGCCCTGAATGTCCGTACCTTTTTCAAGTTCAGTAACCAGCAAGTTTCTTACTTGAATGCCAGGAACGGTACCTTCTTGCGCTGACGACAATGGAGAAAGTGCAAACAGTACAACAAAAAACAAAGATAAAAAAACGTTGCTACGCATAGCTTATCCTTTTATTCATAAACTTGAGCCAGCTTCTTGCTAGCACCACTTGGTAATATTGTACAACAAGTAAACTGGCTAGGTCTTCACTTTGTTATACGACTTTTCGATAAGGTTTTTAATGTTGCCAAAGCGTAGGCTTGGCAAAATAAAATCCCTGCTGATAAGCCACGTCCAGTTGAGTTAGAGCCACAGACTCTTCTTCATTTTCAACTAGCTCAGCAATAACGTTAATTCCTAACCCGCGTGCTATGCTTAACAAGCTACTTACAAACAACTGATTGTCTTTGTCGCTTTGGATATCTTTTGTAAGTTTTCCAGAAATTTTTACGAAATGAGGCTGAAGTGCTCTTAACCCTGCAAGTGATGCAAGATTTTCTCCAAAGTGTTCAATTGTTACGCGACATCCCAACTCCATCAGAGTTTTACAAAAAGAGATAGCGTCATCTTTATAATGAATAAGCGCAGCGTCCTCGAATTCAAACACCAACTTAGTGCAAAGTGCGATATTTTGGTTCAGTTGTGACACCAACCAAGACCTAAAATCAGCACTCGCCAATGATGCGTTTGCAATATTAATGGCTACATCGCATTTGGTTTGGGAAAGCTTTCTTAGAACAAGGGTCACTACCAATTTGTCAACTTCTGGGATCAGGTTCAAACGTTCTGACGCCGGTATGAGTTGAGACATGGGTATAATACTGCCACTTTCCTTGTCTTTAAAGCGAGCAAAAGCTTCAAAGTAGGATGGGGTATTTGTTTCACTGCTCATAATGGGCTGGATGAGAATATCTGCGTTTTGTTGCTCCAAGATAATATTTAACCGCTCTCGCCAAGCTGTATTGCTATGAATATGAGAAAGTTCTGAGGCAAATTGCCATCCGCTGGCTTGTTTAGTTGCCGCCATAAGCGCACTGTCAGCATTTTCCATAATTTCGGAAAATGATTGCTCATCGCTAAATCGTGTCACACCCATCCAAACTGAGCGGTTACCGTCTTTCAAAGGGTTGCTGAGAGCTAGGGTTTCACTGAGTCTCCCAATTCGGTCGGCACATTCTCTTTTAGATACTGCTTCAGTAACTAGCGCAAAGTCGGCGCCAGATAGTCTAAATAAATGCGTCGTTTCTGCCGATTCGTGAGTAAATTGCTTGAGAATGTTGGCTATGGAGGTAACGTAGCTATCGCCTTCTTGGGCGCCAAGAGATGTGTTAATTGCGTTGAGATGGGCCAACCGAACAATCACCAAATAGCCTTCAATTGAGTGGGCTGTAGAGCTCAATAGAGCGTTCATATGACGGGTAAATGCGCCTCTATTTTGAACCCCCGTCAGGCTGTCTTCGTACGCTTGAGCTTTAAAATGCTCTGCTTTTTGAGTGAGTTCCTTAAACATACCCTCTACAGAAGAGGATAACTTATTCACTGCTTGAGTGATAAACGTAAGCTCTTGCGTAAACGGCTTGTAGTTTATTTGAGAGAACTTTTGGTTTTGAATGTCGTTAATCTTGTGAACCACAATTCTCAGTGGCTTTGTAATAGTAGTAATAATGAAAAGTAACGCAATGTACGCTACAACAAATGCGGCGAAAAACATAAAAGCACTTTGCTTGACGCTTTCATAAAGCGTTTCGTTTGCAAGCCCGGGATGGCTTTGAACTGTCAGTTCTCCAGCAAGGGTCCAGCCATCATTTAATTCTGTACGTTGAACAGGTGGAGTGACTTCGACTAGGTTAGTGAACCACGTAGGCACTGAATCTTGAGTATGTGGGTTTTGGCGTTCAATAAGTAAGTTGCCTTCCATGTCAGTGACAGTAATGTACTGATAGAACCCTCTGTCGAATATGGCATTTACCATAGTTTCTGCAACAATTATTCCGTTGGGCTCGCCAATATAAGGCGTTATAGAAAGCCCTAGCGACGTTGCCGTATCTTGTGCGTGAGTCGCCAATTGCTCATTCACATACTCGCGAGTTAGCTTAACATTTATTATGAAAGAGCCAGCAAACACTAAGACCAGAAATATGGCCAAGCTCGTACTTAATTGGGTAGATAGTCTCATTATTTTTCTTTATCTCCGTACATTACGCGCTCTAGTCGCTCTACCATGTCGTCCCACATTTTCATCGGGCCACTTCCTCTCAATTTGCGGCCCGTACCCATTGCTTTTGCTGCCCACAATCCATTACCGTTAAAACTGTAGATAGGGGACAAGTCTCTACGTTTATTTGCAGGTAAAATTTGTCTATTAATATTGTCTAAAACCAACGGTATTGAGGTGGGCGTTTTGTAATAAGCTAACACCATATGTGGTTGGCGCAATTCTAACGCCGTAACATACATAAGCCTTAGCTGACTTTCGGGTACCCCAAGTTCAATCAGTGAAAAATATTTCGCAATGGTATAATCTTCACAGTCACCGGCGCCGGTGGCTATAAACTCTATTGGTGTGGCCCAGTAATCTTTCTCATTCCAGTGAACTAGATCATCCACAAAATCAAAGCGGTTAAAAAAACGGTTGATAGAATAGAGTTTTTCATCAATCGCTTCATGCTGTAATTCATCGATCAATTGTCGCCAATCTGCAACATCTTCAGCGGCATCGCTGCCATACACCATATCAATTCGCTGATAAACCTGCTCAGTAAAGACCGTCTTTTGCTGGGCAACACCAGAGGTAAGAAAGCAGGCGAAAAATCCTAAAACGGCGCCAACACGTGCAGCAGTAGTTAAACTGCTTGGAGTGGCTGAGCTTTGTGTTCGCGTGCCGTAGCGTTCTTTTTGGTGCAAACCGTGGGTACTTAAATGCAATAGATTAAGGTGAGTGTAAAAAATGTTTCACTACAACGGTGTACGCTGACTCACCTGTGATTAGGTTAATGATGGCAAACTTGGTGATAACTTAAAAGGTTTTTGCTCAACTGAATTATCTTTTACTCAAAAGTGATCATAATTGGCATAATTCATGTTTCTTAATTACAAGGTGTATTTACACAATCCCCTAATAAGTCTCTATAATTTTGAGCCTTTGATTCAATTTAAAGGGTAGCAAGCGTGTACGGGTATTGATAACCCCTTATACTATTGCAAATGTTTGTAGCTTTATTACAACGAAAAGGAATTTTCATGAAGTACTCAGCGCGTCCAGCGGTGTTTATTATAAATTCACTTGAAGGCGGTGGCGCTGAACGCGTTATGGTTAAGCTATTAACCATAATGGAACCTTATTTCAATGAAAGAAAGACGCCCGTTCATCTCATCCTTTTAGATGACCTCCCTGAGTCTCATCAATGCCCCGTGTACGTCAACAAGACGGTCCTGAATTCACAGGGCAGCCTAATTAAGGGCTATCAACAATTAAAACCAGTATTGCAAAAGCTCAACCCAGAATATGTGTTTAGTTTCCTCACGCGCAGCAACTTCCTAAATGTCTCACTTTCCAGGCGGATGGGTTTTAAATCCATAATCAGTGAACGGGTCCACACTACTAGTCACCTTTCAGGCGGGTTAAAAGACACCGTAAGTAGGCTGCTTGTTAGGTTGCTTTACAATAAGGCCGATAGTGTAGTTGCTGTGTCTGAAGGAGTAAAAGCCGACTTAATTCAAAATTATGCGGTGCCGGAATCTAAAATCGCTGTGTTATATAACCCCTATGATATTGAGCAATTGAGGGGGCAGGCAGCGGAAGGTGTTTCAGATTTACCATCAACGCCCTATGTCATCAGTGTTGGACGATTAGTAAAAAACAAAAATTTCTCACTTTTGATTAATGCGTATGCAAAGGCGAATATTTCAGAAGACCTAGTTATTCTAGGCGTAGGTGATGAAGAATTATTGCTTAAAGAACTGGCAAACGAACTCGGCGTGGGTAACAAAGTTCATTTCCTCGGATTTAAATCGAATCCATATCCTTACGTGAAAAGCGCTGAATATTTTATTAGCACATCGAATGCTGAAGGGTTTCCAAACGCTATTGTAGAAGCAATGTGTTTAGAGAAAGCGGTAGTCGCTACTAATTGTGAATCGGGGCCTGCTGAAATTATAGCTGAAAAGTATCCTTATCATGTGTCTGGTGCGAGCCAAGAAAAAAACGGTATCCTATGCGAATTGAAAAACATAAATGGTGTGTGCAGCGCGTTAAAACTGTTTGAAGACAAGAGCGTACGCATCTCATATGCAATGAAGAGTAAGGTCTGTGCGCAGCAATTCTCTTACCATGCCTTCCAAGAAAAGGTGATTGCGATAATCGATAAGGTTTGTAAATAAGCATGTTCGAAGGGTTAAAAGTTGTTGTTGGCCTGATCAGTTTCATTATGGTGTATCGCACTATAACTGGGAACTGTAACAAATACTTAGCGTTCGCCATTTGCGCGATCTGGCTTAGGTTTTTTTTAGCAGCATTTCATACTATTACGTACCCTTCACTGGTTGCGGGTTTTTCCATTAATGCTTTAAGCAGCATTAGCATTGCTGCTTTGGGCCTATTCTTTCTCCCGCTCAAAGTGTTTGCGCTCAGAAAGTTGGCACCTTTCTATTTTTTATTTTTGACAATATTTGTCAGTGGATTCATTAATTTAAAGATACCGGGCACCATTAATGTCTTGGTAAAATGGTGTTATTTTCTTGTTTTAGCGGGCGCAATATTTCTTTCTGTAAGAGTCCAAGGTCACAGTGAGACGTTTAAGAAGTTATTAGTTTGTTTCTTTATGCCGGTTACTTTACAAGTTTTGTCTATCGCCCTTGGTGAAGTTAAGGCGACAGAAAACGACGGCTCAGCCAGTTATATCGGAGGCTATAACCATGAGGCCGCGTTTTCGATGATCATTGTGAGCTTCATATTTGTGTTAGGCTTAACAGAGCGAAATGCAGTAAAGTTTCGACCAACCTTGTTCACCGTCGCAGTTTTCTTACTGATCTTGGTTAATTATCGAACTGCTGTACTCACTATCCTTCCCATAGCTGCAATATTTTACTACTCGTTGGTCGAGCAACGTCTCAAGCCTTCTCAAAAAGCGCCTGTTTTGACTATAGTTTCCATGCTGCTCATTTTCGTATTTGTCGCCATTTCTTTTACTTTAAGAGAAAGGTTTGCGGATGTAGGTACGTTAGCTTCTAACCTGGATTTGATATTTAAATCACCGATTTATTTCAGTGAAGCAGAAAAAGATATCATGTCTTCTAGAGTTTATCTGTGGAGTCAGTACATCAACGCACTTACCAATTCAGACTTGCTTCGACAAATGATTGGCTTTGGCCCTGACTCTTGGAAAGGTGTATTTAAGCATTATGCACACAATACCTACGTTTCTTACTTCTATGAGTATGGTTACATTGGCCTAATGTCTTTTCTTTTACTCTGTCTATATGCGCTGTTTGTAACCGCAAACGTATCAGACAAGCGGTTGGCAAAAATTTTACCTTTATCCCTAATTGGCTTTTTGACAATGAATTTAGCAACTATGCCTTTATGGAACATAGAGGGGTTAATCTTTTTTGCAATCCTGATTGGGGTGTCTTTAGGGAATACAAAGCCTTCGAAAACCCACTTAAGCTTTAGAACTCAGCTAGCACTTTTAACGACAAGGGATTAGTTTTATGAAGATTTGTGCAATTGGCCTTCGCGGTATTCCGGATGTTATGGGGGGAATAGAGTCCCATTGCCAACAACTGTATCCCAAAATGGTGCAGCAAGGGGTACAGGTTACTGTGCTTGCTCGCTCCCCTTATGTGAATCAAAAGCGCTACAATTTTGAAGGTGTTGAAGTGATTAGCGTTTGGGCGCTTCGGCACAAATTATTAGAAACGTTCCTTCATACGTTCATTGCAATTATCTACGCAAGATTGTTCGTAAAACCTGATATCGTGCATTTACACGCAATTGGGCCTGCACTTTTTACACCTTTGGCTCGACTACTTGGTATGAAAGTCATGGTTACCCATCATGGTGCAGACTACGATCGACAGAAATGGAGTTCTTTCGCTAAAAAAGTACTTAGATTTGGCGAGAAAATGGGGATTGTATTTGGGAATAGGGTGCTGGTAGTTGGCCGTAGTTTAAGCGAAGCGCTTAAAATTTCATACCCCGAGCATGCCGATAAAGTGAGTTTTGTTCCGAACGGGATGCTTCCCACATTTACCGGAAAACTATCAAGTAATTACTTACCCAAAGATCTAGATATAAATTCAGATGACTACGTTCTCACGGTAGGAAGGCTCGTTCCTGAGAAAGGTTTTCATGACCTAGTTGACGCTTACAAAAAATCAGATATAACGAAAAAACTGGTTATTGTTGGTGATTCAGATCATCAAGATGAATATTGTAGCAATCTACGAAAATCTGCTTCTAGCAATATCCTGTTCGCCGGAAGGAGGTCTGGCGACGAACTCAAGGCGTTGTTTCAACATGCATCCGTATTTATTTTGCCTTCATACCATGAAGGTTTACCTATAGTTGCATTAGAAGCAATTAGTGCCGGATGTCCAGTGTTATTGAGTGATATTTCTCCTAATTTGGACATTGATGCACCGAAAGACTGTTATTTTGGAGTGGGGGATGTAGAAGTGCTAGCGGGAAAATTGTCATCATTATCCGGCCTAGACTTAAATCTCAATAGAGATGCGTTTTTGAGTAAATATAATTGGGAAAGTATTTCAGATGTTACTTTGGGACACGCTCAAAATTTGCTAATTTAGCTCCTAATTTAAAAAATTAATTCCACGCAGTTAGAAAGGAATCTAGTTGGACATTTCAGTTGTAATTACGACACGTAATAGACCCGCTTTTTTGATAGAAGCATTAAGTGGCTTATCTTTACAAACGAAAAAGCCAAAAGAAGTCATAGTGATAGACGATTGTTCTGAAGAATCTTATCAAGAAGCCTTGAGCGCTATTCAGAGAAATAATGCAAAATTCGTCCGCCTAGATAAAAGGAGCGGAGCTAATAGGGCAAGAAATATTGGTATTACTAAGAGTTCAGGCGCAGTTATTGCTTTCTTAGACGATGATGACGTTTGGCTACCTGATTATCTATGCGAAATTTCGCGCCAGTATATAGAAGGGGCTGATGCAGTAGTAACGGGGTTTAGACAGTTAGGGAATGAGAGTGTAATAGTCGTAAATGACGACGTCAGAGTAACTGAAACTTCGTTATTACGTGGCAATACTTATTGCGGTATGTCTGAATTTAGCTGCAGAAGGGATTTGTTAGAAAACCTGTGGTTCGATGAAGAACTCCCTAATGGGCAAGATTGAAATATTTTTGTGAGGTTATTTTTGAGCAATGCCGAATTCCGAAATATTCCAAAAGCATTGTTTTCATATCGATTTCAAAATGCTGACGGTATAGGAGCGAAGCTTCGTCACTTAAGCCCTGAAAACATCTATCCCAGGTTAGCCTCGGCAATTAAGCATAGAAGCTTCCTTGGTGATTATTGGTTCAGAAAGCGAATCAGTGAGCAAGTATTGTTTTCACTTAAATACAAAAATAGCAAAACAAAATGGGTTTTATTATCTGTAAAGCTCGCTGGCGTTAAAGCAACGGTCAGTTTTTTCTATCGAGCTTTAAGAAGAAAGGTTTTAAAACAACCCATGTCTATTTAGTACAAGAAATAAAAGCTAAGGGAAAGTCGCAAATTGAAAAGATGTAAAATGAGTCAGGAAATTGCAGAAAAAGCTTTTATGTACCCACCTAGAAGTCAAAATGAGTTCTTGAACTTAAATAAAATAGCTCTTGAAAAATTAGGCTATGACGTTCAGCCTACTGATTTTGCATTTATTAAGTATTTAATTACTCGTCCAAACAAAGCAATTGTTGTTTTAAATTGGGTAGAAGACAGAGTGTATGGCAGATCTTATAAAACAGCAGTCCAATACTTCTTCAAGATGATTGCTTTGATAACTTTTTCAAAGATTTTCGCTAAAAAAGTGGTTTGGGTGAAACATAATTTCAGGCCACATAATAGTAATGGAAGCACTAAACGTTTTAAATTTCTATGCAATCTATACACGTTACTGAGAATCCGCCCAGTGTCATTGGAAGATTACTTTAGTTCTCCTTCACTTGTTCACCCCCTATACAAGTCCGATAATGCGATTTTCGCAGATATGAAGCAGGGCGAGAGTGAATATACGACCGATGTTTTGTTTTTCGGAGGGATAAAGCCCTATAAAAATTTGGACGTAGTTCTGAGTAATTGGCCAGCAACGCTTTCACTTAAGATTGCAGGGAAGTGTTCAGATCCAACTTATACAAAAAAACTAATATCTATTATCGAAGAGCGAGGGCTTAACGTTGTTTGGGACAACCGGTTTCTTTCCAGTGAAGAGCTGAATTACCTTCTTCGAACGTCTAAGTTTGTCCTTCTACCTCACTCTGACGGCACAATGATCAGCTCGGGATCTTTTTATCATGCTATCGGGGAGGGGTGTAACGTCTTAATCAACGAAAGCGAATTTGGTCGAGTCAAGAATGGGCAACACTCTTTTGTCCATCTTGTGGACACTTCTAATCTCTCCGAGAAAAAATTGCAAAGTATGTTTGTACCCAAAAGGGAAGTTCTCGAGGAAGTGATCGCATGCTACGGAGAAGACAAAGTGGTTAATGCTTGGAAAGTTATTCTTTCTACAGTTTAGAATCTTAAAGAGAAATGGAATGAATTCAGATTATAGTTTTCCGTCATCTACTCCGAAAATTAGTGTCCTAGTCCCAGTATACAATGATATCGATAGAGTAGGCCTTTGTATCGAAAAGCTACAAGCCATCGACTACCCAGCTAGTTGCTATGAGGTGATAATTATCGATAACGGTTCTACTGATGGAACATATGAGTACTTGCAACAGTTAATGGAGGGGATAGCGAGCGATACTTTTCGTTTACTTCAATGTCTAACGCCAGGGTCATATGCTGCTCGAAATAAAGGTTTGCAAGTCGCATCGGGCGAGTATGTTGCATTCACAGATTCTGATTGTTTGGTGTCGACAGAGTGGCTTACTAACTTACTAAGATGCGCGGCGCAGCAGCATGGCGATGTGATAGTCGCAGGAAAGGTCTCATTTTTCTCCGATGCCTCAAAGCAAACGCAGCAAAGTGCGTTGGATTTTGAAAATATGTTTTCAATGAAACAAGATCAAAATGCTAACAGTGGAAAGTGTATAACTGCCAATCTTTTTTGTTCGATGTCGCTTATAAAAAAGCACAAGGGTTTTAACGAAAAACTAAAGTCAGGTGGCGACGTTGAGTTCAGTCAGCGTGTAGTTAATTCTGGCGGAAAAATCATATATTCAGAAAAATCAGAAGTTTTTCATCCTTCCAGAAATAAATCGGAATTGTTGATAAAACGGAGGCGGGTTGTCGGAGGAACATGGGATGCTGAGCTCTCAAAAGCGGGTTTTAAGGAGAAACTGAGGTTTTGTGTAGGATTGGTAAAAATGTTTTTGGGGAGAACAAAAAAAACCTGTTTGCACTCAGGCTTGTCAATAAAACGAAAAATCAGCTTGGTTTGGCTTTTGTTATTAATTTTTCTTACAAGCTTAAGTGAATTCACAAAGCTTCAGTTGGGAAAAGAAGCGAATAGAGCTTAATTTACTTTCCTTAAATCTCTTCAAATTCACTATTGAGAAACCCAATGTCGCTTAAGAAAAAAGCCACCAAAGGTAGTATTTGGACATCGCTTACAAGAACAGGGATCAATGTTGTAGACTTCTTAGTTTATGCATATCTTGCTAGAGTTCTAACGCTAGAAGAATTTGGATTAGCTGGTTTCTGCTTTCTATTCATTGAATTCGCTAATACTCTTGTAAACGCTGGCGTTAACCAAAACCTCGTACAGCGTGATAAGTGGGAAGATAGATACGCAGCAAGTACTATGACATTCGTCGCCGGAATGGGATTGGTTGTAGTTATCGGTATTCTCGGTATCGGTGCTCCAATAGCTTATTACTCCTATTCTGAGTTAGCAGCATGGGTAGTTGCAAGCCTCGCACCGATTACTCTCGTAACAAGCTTACAAGTGGTTGTTAGCGGAAAACTTCTGCGTGAGTTTAAAAATAAACAAATGGGTATCGCAAAATTCTGTGCGACCCTCATTTCTGCAGCCACCATTATCGTGTTGGCTGAGAGTGGTTATGGCCTATGGTCATTGATAATTGGTAAGCTCGTCAATGCTATCATTCAATATATTCTTCTTATCTACGTTGCTAAATTCAAACCTTATTTTCACTTCAATAGAGAAGATAATAAAGAACTCATCAGAGACAGTCATAAAGGGGCGCTTGTGATAAATCAAGTAACCATGAGCTCCATAAATTCAATGGTCGTTCCAAGCTTTTCAAGAGTCAAGAAAAGAGATGACTTGGGGAACCTTTTTATAAAAATGGTAACAATAACGGCATTACTAGTGTTGCCGATTTTTATGGGACTAGCGGCGGTAGCAGACCCATTTGTAACTATTGCGTTTGGAGATAAGTTTGCTCCAAGTGCAGAGTTTATGGCTATATCGGCATTTACCATGTTTCCAGGTGTAGTTGCTTGGTTTTTACCAAACCTTTTAATCGCAAGCGGGAAGACAAATGATGCCTTTAAGTTGACACTGCTTAATTTGATTTCGAATATATTGGTCGCTGGGGCTACGATATGGTTTGGCATCAAATTTATGCTCATCAGTTTGGTTGTAGCAAGCTTCATCTCTTTGCCAATTAGAATCTTTATTGTGAATAAACATGTTTCAATAGACTCAAAGCGTTTGTTTAGTTCACTCGTGCCACCTAGCTTCTCAGCGCTTTCAATGTACTTTTTGTTAATTGCGATAAAGCCACACATAACCAATTGGGTAAATAGTGATGTTTTATCGCTAATCCTTCTGATTGCAAGTGGGGCTTTAATCTACCCTTTCATGTATATCACCTTGTTCTTTGGCCACGCTAAAGTGCAACTCAATGAACTTAAGGAAATGTTGGCTTCTAAAAAGCGGTAATGAAGTGTCAAATTATTTAACAAGAGCTGTTTTATTAAATGACTGTCAAATTCAAGTTTATGATTTTGTTGTTGTTTTTGTATTGGCTTGATAGTTGCTTGATGATATTGGTCTCAAAGGAGTTCAAAAAGCAAACACGCTTGATGAAGTAATTATTGTATATCCGGAGTTGCAATGAAGAGTATTTTTCTGAAAGCTATTTTTGCTTTCTGTTTTTTAAGTGTGAGTGTAAACGCCAACGCAGGGCTTCTATCTGTTAACGGTAGTGAAGTAAATGCTTTAGATATCAACAAATCTTTAGTTTCTTTCTATAACTTTTCAAAAAGTAACTACAGTGCCAATACTGGATTTGAATTAGCTAATCAGTTAGTGGGTTTTTTCGCTAATGATAATGCTGGACAGCTTGGTCTTTATTTAATATTTGGTGGTCCAGGGAGTGTCAAGGGAAATGTAAATTTTGATATCACTCTCAGTGACGGGGAAATCGTTTTTGTAGACGATCCAAATGTAGCTCTGAGAAATGATGTAATAACTACGACATCTTCTGGGTACAACGTTGATATGACGTGGGGAGCTAATCGTACTGATGGTCTAATTCTTTCTTCGTTTTCAAGTGATTTTTGGTTTATTAATTTAGATTTTAACGCCTTGACTGGTATCAATTCGTTTTCTTTTCTTACCTTCGATGCGAATGGCGTAGAAAGCGTACAAGTATTCGAAAAAGGCTTTAATAGCTTGTCGATCACTTCTTTACCTACAGGCAATGTTAGTACAGTCAGTGCACCTTCAAGTATTCTTCTTTTGTCGCTAGCCTTAGTGGGAATTGGTGCATTTAGAAGAACAAAACGTTAATAAAGAATTTACTTTTAAGCCAGCTATCATGCTGGCTTTTTTTTTGCTTATCGTAAAGGTAATTTTGGACTTTTGAAATGACATTGTGGTTTTAAAAGTTACAACGTAATTTTATTTACCAACAAGTTTGCCTGAAGGGAGTATACGGGATGAATCATCTTCACAGGTTTCATTACATTGTCAAACACCCAAGCCTCGTATGGACGCAGCCAAAGCGGCTGTTCATGCTCAGCCATATGAGAAGTCGCTCTTCTCTATTATCACACATACTTGGTTCTAATGAAGCTATAGCTGGGTACAGTGAACTCAGCATTAGATACAAAAACACTGGCTCACTGCTCGATCAGAAAATAGCTTTGCATCAAGACGGACTGGAAATAAATTCCAACACAATACTTTTTGATAAGGTCCTCCATAATAGCTACGATTTTAAAAAGGCAGAACTTTTAAATAAAGATGAGTTTAAAGTAATTGTTATGGTTAGGCCGCCAGAAGCAACCGTCAAAAGCATAGTTACAATGGGCAGAAAGCAGGGTAACGCAAAATATGGCAATATCGATTGGGCATGTGATTACTACATTGGGAGACTGGATAAGCTAGTACGTATTTCGCAACACCTCGATGATTATATATTTGTGAATTCCGATGACATTGTGAATTGCTTTATCAACAGAATACTCATCCTTTAATAAAACAGGAATGAAAAAGTCTGGTGATACCTCTGATAATATTAAAAAAGGGAAAATAGTACTTACACGTGAAAATAACGACATTACTATATCTGAGTCGTTATTAAAAAATCTAAATAACTGCTACGAGTCTTCGTTTCGTAAGTTAAGTGAAAAAGCTGCGTTATAAATCAGTAACCTTGGAGTAGAGCACTATTAATTTATAGTGCTCTTGGCAAAACTTAATAGTATGTTCTCCATGCAAGGAGAATGGAAATCTTCATACCAACCATCTAACTCAAAAGCTTTCAGTAAGTTTGATGCGAGCTCAACCTGCTCCTGCGTTATGTTTTCTTTCCAGATTGTCAGTGGATCTTTGTTCTCTATGACGGAGCTTCCTTTAAACGATACAATAGAAGATTCTCTTAATTTGTTTGGAGTTAACTCAGCGTTTTGCTTCTTCCCACTAAAAGCTAAAGCCTCACCTATTTCTCTTTGAGGATCCTCTAAAACTTGCTCGTAACAAATAATGTGAATTTCATCTAGTGTAAATTGCTTAGAAATGACCTTATGTATAACGCACCAATTCAATATTTGCTTCTCTATATAATCGTTCCTTTGTGCGACTTTTAAAATTACTTCATCCAACCCTTTTAGGTGCGTGGCCATTAACGCTTTGTCATTTAAAAAGATTTCTGGCGAACTTGGCCAGTTCCAACGTTTAGTGACATATTTGGATGCAGCCACTGACAGTGGGTTTCGTACGAGGAGTATTGGCTTAACAAATGGAAATTGGAGTACAGACCATTTCGCGTGCAAATTAGCGAAGACATCTTTTACCAATAAGCCCTCATAACTATCAGAAAGAAGCTCTTTATCTATCCATGAATTCGTAAGGGAACCGTTGAAAACAGAAGCCATGTACCGTTTTAACGCGGGGTTTTTTGAATCCGCATCTACGAACATATTTTCTCTGAACTCCTTTGCCCCGTTTACTTTTTTAGGGTGAAAAGGCTCAAACATTTCTCTATATGATTTATCCGCGTTTAATAAGCTTGCTATCCAAGTTGTTCCGCTTCTCCCGTCTCCAATAAGCCAGATAACATTTGAAAAATCACCACGTGAGGTTGCTTTTCTAACTCTGAAGAAGTTTCTAAATTCGGTCAGTTTGCTGCTTACGTATTTCGTTACAGATTTTCGCATTAGTTTACTTTCAAATTATGTGTTGATGTATTAGTTCTTGGT
>LUMD01000314.1_pt1 | contig 15424 bp, 10 predicted proteins | sample 729651 | NCBI WGS metagenome assembly LUMD01 (sample SAMN03860272, study PRJNA289734) | marine metagenome | biome: seawater column; feature: ocean; material: water; isolation source: Red Sea water column Station 34 - depth 258m | place: Saudi Arabia: Red Sea | collected 2011-10-15 | depth 258 m | reverse complement strand
CTTCTGATTCATCAATTGACGCGATTTGGCATTTGGCCACCTATACCGATGAGATCCTCACGGCGGTGTCCCATTTAGCCGTGTCGTATAACATCACGATTATCGCGGGTTCTATGCCTGTGGTAGAAGAGGAAGAGCTCTACAACGTGAGCTACATTTGTAAACGCGACGGGACCATAGAGAGCCAATATAAGTTGCACCCTACTCCCCACGAGAAAGAAGATTGGATCATGAAAGGGGGCAATAGCCTTAAAACCTTCGATACCGATTTCGGTAAAATTGGTGTATTGATTTGTTACGACGTGGAGTTTCCAGAACTTGCACGTATTCTTGCCGATCAAGAAATGCAGATTTTGTTTGTACCATTTTGGACAGACACTAAAAATGGCTACTTACGTGTGCGCCGCTGTGCACAAGCCCGTGCAATTGAAAACGAATGCTACGTGGCAATTGCAGGCAGCGTAGGTAACCTACCTAAAGTTGATAATGTAGACATTCAGTATGGCCAAACTGCGGTATTCTCCCCCAGTGATTTTGCTTTCCCACATGACGCAATTGTCTCTGAAACCACGCCAAATACAGAAATGACGCTAATTGTTGATTTGGATTTGGATAAACTGACCAAGCTTCAAAATGAAGGTTCAGTGCGCAACTACCTGGATAGAAGACGGGATTTGTATCGCGTTGAGTGGATTGGCGATAAGCAATAACGCCAAGGGTTAACGCAATTTTAACTTTTTGTGGCTTATGTATAATTGACATTCAACATAAGCCATAGAATTTCCTTTAATTTAGCGATAACATGCTTATGCGCGCAAATATAAATGTGTTGTCTTCTTATTGAATTAAGCATGTTAATGCAGTGAAGAGAACACTACATAACGAGACTATTAATTTACTATGGCAAATAATTCGAAAAACGATGAGTTCCCAACCATTAGATTGGATGAGGAAGACCGTCGTGATTATCAAACCAAACGTCAGGCAGCTCCAACAAAGACAACGCCTCCGCCGTCATCTTCCCCTTCCGCCAACCGTCAGCCTTCTGGTAGCGGAAACGGTAATGGAATCTGGGTTGTATTAGTTGCCGTTATCGCTTTAGCGGCGTGCGGTGGTTGCTATTACCTGTACACCCTGCTTGAGCATCAAAAAGCAGTTGCTGAGCAAGCGGAACAACGCATTTTGCAACTAGAAAACAAGCTATCTGCCACCGGTGAAGAAATCGGCGAATCTACCGTAGCCTTACAAGTTAAAGTCACTGAGCTGACAAATAAAACAAACGAGCTATGGGAGCAAATGGATAAGCTGTGGGCATCGGCTTGGCGTCGCAATCAGCAAGAAATAGCTGATCTTGGCGACCGCGTGGGCAATGTTCAGAATTCGTTGAACAAAAATATCAGTTCAGTTTCAGAAAACGTTAAATCGCAAGCAGCAGCCATTGGTTCTGTGAAAAATCAGCTCGCGTCATTAGCTGACGAACTGCTAGCTGTTAATGTTCAACTTGAGCAAGCAGCAAGTGACAAACAAAGTGCTCAGCAAAGCGTGCGCAATTTAACCGACAAGCTGTCAGTGCTAGTGCAACGCAACACCACATTGTCGGGGCGCATTACCAGCCTAGAAAATGAAATTCGCGATATTGCCACCAAAGTCGTGTCAAGTGGCAGCTCGACGGGTGGTAGCGGTTCTGCTCCCTCGCCTACGGGTAATTAATAGCAAACATCACTTGGTGTAAAAACAGTCAAACGACCGCAACAAGCACTGTTTAATGAGTAAAAAAGAAAGGGGCGAATCGCCCCTTTCTTTTTGCCGTGATAGTATTGCACTCTTTTTAAAATCTATAGGACTTAATGCGCAATGAGTGACCAAGCGCCCAAACGTTTAAATAAATATATCAGTGACACCGGCCTGTGTTCGCGACGTGAAGCTGATAAACTCATTGAGCAAAACCGCGTTACCGTTAACAACCAACCGCCGGAACTTGGCACCAAAGTGGGGCCTGGCGATACCGTAAAAGTAGACGGAAAAGTGGTTGGTGCCGTTGCATCAGACAAGTCAGACCGCGTATACATTGTTTACAACAAACCCATTGGTATTACCTGCACCACAGAGCGCCATGTAAAAGGCAACATTATTGATGCTATCGGTCACAAAGAGCGAATTTTCCCTGTAGGGAGGTTAGATAAACCTTCTGAAGGGTTAATCATACTCACCAGCGATGGTGACATCGTAAATAAAATCCTGCGTGCTGAAAATGCCCATGATAAAGAGTATGAAGTTACGGTGAATCAACCCATAAGTGAGCGCTTTGTTAATCGTATGGCACGCGGTGTACCGATCCTTGGCACAGTGACTAAACCTTGTGTGGTAAAGCCTACCGGTAAAAATAAGTTTAGCATCATTCTAACTCAGGGGCTTAATCGACAAATTCGCAGAATGTGTGAGTTTTTAGGTTACGAGGTCACGAAACTTAAGCGAACTCGCATTATGCACCTTGAACTTGGTTCATTAAACCCTGGTCAGTGGCGTAATTTGACAAGCCGTGAACTCGCTATAATGCAAAACGCGGTTCGCACTTCAAGTAAAACAGCTAGCAATGCCGAGTTGCGTAAATAAATGAAACTACTACATTTAGTAGTAGTTGGTTGAAAACACAATTTAAAACTTTAAAAAACGGACATTATCACTTTTTTTCGGTAAAGGATTTCCCACCGAGCACTGAAATATTGGCTACTTACGATGTTACTTTCGTAGTGGCCTCTGTTGTTATTGCGATTTCTGCTTCTCTTATCTCTTTCGTACTGTCGGCAAAGATGTCGCAGACAGAGCTACAGAACGAGCGTTCTTTTTGGTCGCTGGCTTCGGCGTGCTTCCTCGGTTTCGGCATTTGGGCAATGCATTTTGTCGGAATGCTGGCTTATCAGCTGCCCCTTGCAGTTTCCTATGGCCCGTTTGTTACATTGCTGTCGGTTTTACCCGCTATTCTTGCGAGTATCGTTGTGATGAGCAAACTGCCACACAAAGCTAACTCGCTCTGGCTCAGAAGCTTATATATGGGCCTTGGTATAGGCAGCATGCACTATATTGGCATGATGGCAATGCAGATGGATGCCATCATGGCTTATGACGGCTGGTACTTCTGTCTATCAATAGTGGTTGCCGTAGGCTTAGCTGGTATAGCGTTAAAAACCCATGAATACGTGACCACGTCTCAGCTGCGAATTACTAAGCAAATTGTTCCTGCAATCATTATGGGCTGCGCTATATCCGGTATGCATTACACCGGAATGCTGTCTATGCACGTGTATGCATTGCCCTCAACGCAAATTTTGCGAGAGCCGGAAACAAAGAACCTCGCTTATCTGGTCATGCTAATGGTGATGCTTTTCGCGTTTACCATCCTTATCTTTATTGAATTGCGAGCCCGTACTCTTCTGTTGGAGCGCTATAACGCGGTGTTAAATACTGTTCAGGAAGGCGTACTGACCTTTAACAATGCAGGAAAGGTTGAATTCGCAAACCCTGTCGCGCTAAGCATGTTTGGACTTGATGCTTTTACACCTCAAACTGTCCATATAAGAGAACTTGTAAGCCCTTCTCAGCACGTACATGAGCCACTCCTGATTGGATTGAAAAAAGCAGCAAGAAATAGCGCAGTACATCATATGCCACTAACGCTAGATGGGATAAGAAAAAGCGGTAAGATGTTCCCTTTAACATTGCGCATCAACCTGCTCCCAGGCAATGACATATCCTATGTGTGTACGGTGAAGGATTTATCTGATGTCAAAAATCAGGAGGTCTTTGCTCAAACGGTATTTGACGCGCTACCCAATATGCTGATTGTCAAACGTGCCGACACCCTTTCTATCACCCACGTAAATGACGCGGGAAGCAAAATATTAGGTGCTGATAAAGCCTCTCTCGTCGGGTTATCAGATTTTGATATTTTCGACGAGACAGAAGCTAAAAAATTCATTTCGGCCGACAAACAATTGCTTTCGAGCTCTGAAAAGCAAAACGTAAACGAGTTCGAGCTCAACGTTGACGGCGTAACGCGCTTTTTTGAAACAAAGAAGATCGTAATTGATGATAATTACGGTAAGCCGCAATACATCTTGGCGCTTTCTGAAGATGTAACCAAGTGGCGTGAGGCCCAGCATACACTTAAAACACTAAACAGACGTATGTCTATGGCCGCAGATGCTGCTCACATAGGCGTGTGGGAATGGGACACTTCCACTAACGAGCTCATTTGGGACGATTGGATGCATAAAATTTACAGTGTCTCCAAGGCGGGGTTTAGTGGCCAATTTAGTGACTGGGAAAGTACGGTCCACAGTGACGATATCGTTAACGTAAAGAAAAAGATTAATCAGGCAATACAGGAAAGATCAGGCTTTCATGCGACCTTTCGGGTAAAAGCGGCAAGCGACAAGTACCGCCACATAAGTGCGTATGGACGTATAGAAGGCAACAAGATGTTTGGTATCAATGTTGATATTACCGAACAAGTGGAGGCTGAGCAGCAAATTAGGAAGCTAGCGAATAGCGATACGTTAACGGGTTTAGCCAATAGACTTGCACTTTCTAGCTACATGCGTAATGAGCTTGCTCGCTTAGAGAGAAACAATAAACTGTGTACTCTCTTATATTTGGATCTCAATCGATTTAAGCCAATTAATGACGAGTATGGGCACACGACAGGTGATGAAGTATTAGTCGAGCTTGCACAAAGGCTTCAGTCAATGTGCCGCGTGTATGACATTGCTTCGCGCGTTGGCGGTGACGAATTTATCGTTGTTATCACAGAGCTAAACAAGGATATTAGCGTAGAAGCATTAAAGACACGATTAGCTAAAAACCTGACCCAACCTATTTCCACAGCTCATGGTACGTTCAGTGTTGGCGTCAGCATTGGTCATGCAAGTTACCCTATTGAGAAGCTAAACAGCAATTAATCTTATCCTTTTACGCTTACCCTATTTCGTCAGGTGGCTAACATCTCGAATAAGCACTGCACAAACGAAGTTACTATATCACTTCGTAAAAAAAAAGCGCCCATTGGGCGCTTTTCTTGAAACCTAGTCTTATCGACGTAGACCTAGACGCTTGATAAGGTCAAGGTAACGCTCAGCGTTCTTGCCTTTAAGGTAGTCTAGAAGCTTACGACGTTGGCTAACCATACGTAGAAGACCACGACGTGAGTGGTGATCTTTCTTGTGATCAGCAAAGTGACCTTGAAGCTTGTTGATGTTGTGAGTAAGCAAAGCAACTTGAACTTCTGGTGAACCAGTGTCGCCTTCTTTAACGCCGTACTCAGCAATGATTTTTGCGGTTTCTGCTTTAGTTAGTGACATATCATTCTCCTAATATTAATGCTTCGCCGATCACTAATTCAGCAAAGCGGAATGAGCGCCGTATTATAATGACGTTTACAGACTTAGCAAGCCATAAACCGTCTTTATTTACCAGCGCAGCTACGATGGATAAACAACTCGACGTTTTGGGTTAACAAACACTTCTTGTTTAGGGATACCTTGGTCTTTCGGGTCAAGAACCCCTTCCCCTACGCCTAAGAAAATACCACTAGTATCTTCACCGTGGTAAACGCGGTAAGATGTACCTTCAATAAGTGATTCGCTACATACCCCTTTTACAGATTGACCGTTATCAAAGCGGTTTCTTTCCGCATCGTTAATAGTCACAAATGGTAACCGACTTACAGCCGTATCCATAGGAATCAATAAGTCATCCAGCGCTTTGAAGTCACCTTCTTCCAGTGATTCCTGAATTTCAATCAACTTATCCAGCGATACCATTTTATCTGTGGGATAGTCTGCTACTTCCGTGCGGTGCAAGCGAGTCACATAGGCGCCACAGCCAAGGTTTTGACCCAAATCATCCACGATAGAGCGAATATAGGTGCCCTTGCTGCATTTAATGCGCATTTCCACAAACGGCAGTGCAATACGCAGTACATCCAGTTCATACACTTCAATATCGCGGGGCTCACGCTCAATTTCTATGCCTTGACGAGCATAATGATAAAGCGGCTTACCTTGATGTTTAAGCGCTGAGAACATGGATGGTATTTGTTTGCTCTTACCTAAGAACGCCAAACACGCATCGCGTACTTGTTCTTCGCTTACTTCAACAGACTTTTCTTCAACTACTTCACCGTCCGCATCAGATGTGGTTGTGCGTACGCCTAATTGAGCAGTTACCTCGTAGGTCTTCTCAGCATCCAGAAGAAACTGAGAAAACTTGGTGGCTTCGCCCAAGCAAAGCGGCAGCATACCACTGGCAAGCGGATCAAGTGCGCCTGTGTGCCCGGCTTTTGCCGCTTTATACAGCCAGCGCACTTTTTGTAGCAGTTGGTTAGATGACCCACCAAGCGGTTTATCAAGCAATACTATGCCGTTAATCTCACGGCCTTTACGACGTCTTGCCATTTACTCCTGCTCTTGTGATTCGTCTTTATCGCGCTTTGACTCATCTTTTGCGATGGTCTGTGACACAAGATTAGAGATACGCATACCTTCAACAATCGACTTATCTTCAAAGAAGTGAAGATCTGGTACTGAACGCATGCGAATACGTTTCGCTAGAATACTGCGGATAAACTTTTTGTATTCTGCCAGTTGTTTAATTTGCGCTTTACCTTCTTCTTCGGTGCTGTTGTAGATAGTCACAAAGATTTTTGCATGCGCTAAGTCGCGCGATACATCTACGTCAGAAACCGTGATCAAAGGTATATCGCCTACGCGGTGCTTGTATTCGTTTTGCAGAATGCTCGCCACTTCTTTATGGACTTGCTGAGCTACTCTGTCGGTACGTGAAAATTCACGGGCCATTGTACTCTCCTTTCCTTATGTAAACGTCGAGCATGCTTTGAATTTATTGACTAAATACAGACAAAAACGGGAGCACTCGGCCCCCGTTTTTCACATGCCGAATTAACTAAGGCAATTAAATTTCGCGCTTAACCTCAACGATTTCGAAGACCTCGATTTGGTCGCCTACTTTCACGTCGTTGTAGTTCTTAACGCCGATACCACATTCCATACCGTTACGTACTTCTTGTACGTCATCTTTAAAGCGACGCAGTGATTCTAACTCACCTTCGTAAATTACTACGTTGTCACGAAGTACACGGATTGGGTTGCTACGCTTAACGTTACCTTCAGTAACCATACAGCCCGCAATTGCGCCCAGTTTCGGTGACTTAAACACGTCACGTACTTCTGCAAGACCAATGATTTCCTGCTTGAATTCTGGTGCAAGCATACCACTCATGGCCGCTTTCACTTCGTCAATTAGGTTATAGATAACGCTGTAGTAACGTAAATCAATTTCTTCAGCTTCTAATACGCGGCGCGCTGTAGCATCAGCACGAACGTTAAAGCCTAGTACGATAGCGCCTGATGCAGCCGCAAGGGTTGCGTCAGTTTCAGTGATACCACCTACACCACTACCTACAATGTTCACTTTTACTTCAGACGTAGAAAGCTTAATAAGTGACTCAGAAATTGCTTCTACAGAGCCCTGTACGTCAGCTTTTAGTACGATGTTCAGTTCACTAACGTCACCTGATTCCATGTTCGCAAACATGTTTTCAAGTTTCGCTTTTTGCTGACGAGCAAGTTTAAGTTCACGTTTCTTCTGGTGACGCTTAGCTGCTACTTCACGCGCTTTACGCTCGTCTTTAACAACGGCTGCGTCTTCACCCGCTACTGGCACACCTGAAAGACCAAGTACTTCCACTGGCGTAGAAGGGCCCGCAACTTTAATTTCATTACCGTTTTCGTCGCGCATTGCACGAACACGGCCGTACTCTTCACCACAAAGTAGGATGTCACCAGCGCGTAATTGGCCTTCTTGAACCAATACAGAAGCAACTGGACCACGACCTTTATCAAGGCGAGATTCAATAACAATACCGCGACCTGGACCTTCAGCTACTGCTTTAAGGTCAAGAACTTCAGCTTGTAGAACGATAGCTTCAAGCAGTTCGTCTACGCCCATACCAGTTTTCGCAGAAACGTTACAGAACTGGTGCTCACCGCCCCACTCTTCTGAGATAACTTCTAGTTGAGATAGCTCAGTTTTAACGCGATCAGGGTCAGCTGTTTCTTTATCCATTTTGTTTACTGCAACGATAAGAGGTACGCCAGCAGCGCGAGCGTGCTGTACCGCTTCTTTCGTTTGAGGCATTACGCCGTCATCTGCAGCAACAACAAGAATAACGATATCTGTCGCCGTAGCACCACGAGCACGCATTGCAGTAAACGCGGCGTGTCCAGGTGTATCTAGGAACGTAATTTCACCGTTCTCTGTTTCTACTTTATATGCACCAATGTGCTGGGTAATACCACCCGCTTCACCATCTGCTACTTTCGCGCGGCGAATGTAGTCAAGCAATGACGTTTTACCGTGGTCAACGTGACCCATGATGGTTACAACAGGTGCACGTGTGGTCTTTTCACCGCCGGTGCCGTCTGCCAACAACTCATCTTCAAGTGCGTTGTCGTTAACAAGCTCGTACTTATGGCCCATTTCTTCAATCACTAGTACCGCAGTATCTTGGTCTAGTACTTGGTTAATGGTTGCCATTTCGCCCATCTTCATCATCGTTTTGATAACTTCGTTAGACTTAATTGCAAGCTTACTTGCAAGTTCGCCAACTGTGATGGTTGCGCCAAGCTTAACTACACGCTCTACAGGTGCAGCTGGCTTGTTAAAGCCTTGCTTAAGATGCTCACCCGCATTTTTCTTCGACTTACGACGACGGCGTGATGAACGCTCAACCTGCATATCTTCTTCGTCTTCAGCTTCTTGAGCATAACGGTTAGAGTGCAAGTGAACTTCTTCAGCTTCTTCTTTCTTACGACGCTCTTCTTCTTCTTTCCAGCGACGCTCGTTTTCTTCAGCAAGTTTACGCGCTTCATCAGCCGCTTTCTTCGCTTCTTCTTCAAGCTTTTTCTGCGCTTCTTCTTCTTGCGCTTTACGAAGACGCTCTTCTTCCTGACGAGCCGCTTCTGCTTCCGCTTTTTCAGCTTCAGTTAGTTCTGGCTCGTCTTTCTTGCGTGCTTCAGCTTCTTTCTTCGCTTGCTCAGCACGACGAGCGCGCTCTTCTTCAGCGGCTTTTTTCGCTTCTTCAGCTTTACGCGCTTTCTCTTCAGCCGCTTTTTTGGCTTCAGCCGCTGCTTTTTCTTCCGCTTCGCGCTTCAGACGTGCTTCTTCTTCAAGACGCTTCGCCTCTTCTTCCGCTTGACGCTGCTGCTCTTCAATGTCGCTGCGCTTAACGTAAGTGCGCTTTTTACGTACTTCCACTTTCACTTCTTTAGACTTACCAACACTCAATGTGCTGGTTGTCTTACGCTTAAGTGTCATACGCGTCGGTTCAGCTGCGCTGCCGTGTTGCTTACTTAAATGATCCAATAGTTTTTGTTTCTCGTCTTCGTTTACCTGATCGCCGGCACTCTTAGTGATACCCGCGTCTTTAAACTGGCCAACCAATCGGTCAACGGTCGTACCAATGTCGCTGGCGAGCTTTTCAATAGATACATCTGCCATTACGTAATTTTCCCCCTGTTGACCTTACTCTTCTTCACTGAACCATACGATATTACGAGCCGCCATGATTAATGCACCGGCTTTCTCTTCGTCTAGTTCATCGATATCACTGATATCATCGGTACCTTGTTCTGCTAATTCTTCCAGGTCAGTAACACCGCGGCTGGCCAACACATAGGCCACGTGTTTACTCATACCTTCAAGATTTAATAAGGCTTCTGTAGGCTCTGCACCTTCAAGCGATTCTTCGTTCGCCAGTGCACGCGTGGTTAGGAAAGCACGCGCTCTGTTGCGCAGCTCTTCAACCATTTCTTCATCTAACCCTTCAACCGCTAGAAGTTCACTTGCAGGCACGTATGCCACTTCTTCAAGCGTTGTAAAGCCTTCATCTACCAGGACAGACGCGAACTCTTCGTCGATGTCCAAACCAGCAGTAAATAGATTAAGTACCTTCGCGTTTTCTTCTTCGTGCTTCTTGTTGAGATCGTCAACCGTCATCACGTTAAGTTCCCAGCCAGTCAGCTGGCTAGCTAAGCGAACGTTTTGACCACTACGGCCAATCGCCTGAGCTAGGTTGTCTGCTTCAACCGCAACGTCCATTGTGTTGCTGTCTTCATCAACAACAATTGACGCAACTTCAGCAGGTGCCATTGCATTGATAACGAATTGCGCTGGGTTTTCATCCCATAGCACGATATCAACACGCTCACCGCCAAGTTCACCCGATACGGCTTGTACACGTGAACCACGCATACCAACACACGCACCTACTGGGTCTAAGCGTTTGTCATTAGTTTTAACAGCAATCTTCGCACGAGAGCCTGGGTCACGAGCCGCAGATTTAATTTCTAGTGTTTCTTCCGCAATTTCTGGCACTTCTAAGCGGAATAGTTCAACTAGCATGTCTGGGTGCGTACGGCTAATGAATAGCTGTGCGCCACGGGCTTCTGGACGGATAACGTATAGAAGACCACGTACACGGTCACCCGGACGGAAAGTTTCACGAGGAAGCATGTCATCGCGGTAGATAACGCCTTCAGCGTTGTTACCCAAATCGATGATGATATTGTCGCGGTTAACTTTCTTTACCGTACCGGTAACTAGTTCACCCACTTTGTCTTCGTACTCAGCAATCATTTGCTGACGCTCAGCTTCACGTACTTTTTGTACGATCACTTGCTTTGCGGTTTGCGTAGTTATGCGGTCGAATTTTATAGATTCAATCTGTTCTTCCACATAATCGCCAAGTTGAATCTCTGGTTCGTCGATTTGTGCCGCAGAAATCGTAATTTCAGCAAATGGGTTTTCCTGTTCTTGATCATCAGGAATAACCAACCAGCGACGGAATGTATCAAAGTCACCAGACGTTCTGTCGATGCTTACACGAACTTCAATTTCGCCTTCGTTTTTCTTTTTTGTTGCACTAGCGATCGCAAACTCTAGCGCTTCAAAAATTTTCTCTCTAGGCACTTGTTTTTCATTTGAAACGGCTTCCGCCACTAACAAAATTTCTTTATTCATTTTCGCCTCACTTTTGCTTTCGTCGATGAAAGCAGAGCTGTTCCGTTAATCGAACGTGGGAACAACGTTACCTTTTTCGATATTCGCCACAGCTAACTGGAACTGCTGGCCATCCACTTCAATACTTACAATGCCATTTTCGCACGCGAGTACTTTGCCTTTAAAATTACGTCTGTCATCCATTGGCATAGACAAACGAATTTGAACCACTTCACCCACAGACTCGATATAGTGCTTCTCTTTGAAAAGCGGTCTGTCCATACCTGGTGATGACACTTCCAAGTTGTATTCAGTGCTAATTGGATCTTCAACATCCAAAATTGCGCTAACCTGATGACTTACATCTGCACAATCATCTACGGTAATACCGTTTTCATGATCAATAAAAACACGAAGAATCGAATGTTTCCCCGCTCGTACAAACTCGATGCCAACCAATTCGAAACCTAGTGCTTCAACACCCGGCTCTAACATTTCGGTTAGTTTCTCTTCAAGTTTTGCCAATGCAAACCTCCAAAAACGAAAAAAGGGCCTAAAGCCCACCTGTCATCACCCGGCTCAGCGAGGCTGACTCCAGGTTTTAATACAACAAAAAGCCCCGGACTAGCGGGGCTTTTATTAAAATTCTGAACCCATACCTGCCAACGTGGGCAGTTGCAAACCTATGGGTAAAACCACCGTTAGGTGATAGCTTGCTAATGATAAGTGCGTTACTTTCCTGTACTGAGGGAGCCCGCTCTCATCACGTAATGCGCACATTATACGTCTAGGCGCCGGATTAAGCAACAGCCAATAGAGTCTGCTGTTAATCCTCGTCTTTAAATGTTGCCTTTATGTCGAGTATTTTTGGCATTATCTCTAGCATAAGGTCGACAAGTTTAGGTTCAAAATGTTTACCTTTTTGGCTTTGCAGGAAATCTACCGTCTTTTCAATGCTCCACGCGTCTTTGTAAGGTCGTTTACTGGTTAGAGCATCGAACACGTCAGCGATAGCGCAAATACGCCCTTCAATAGGAATGTCTTCACCGGCAAGCCCTTTGGGGTAACCCGTCCCATCCCACTTTTCGAGGTGGGTCAACGAAACAGATTTAGCGACTTTCAATAACAAAGAATCACCGCAATCACCAATGATTTCCGCACCAATCTCAGGGTGATGTTTCATAGTGGCAAACTCTTCGTCGGTAAGCTTCCCTGGTTTTAACATTATGCTATCAGCAATACCTATTTTGCCGATGTCATGCATAGGTGCCGCATGAAGCAGAATTTCCGCCTGTTTATCTGTAAGTCCATAGGCTAGCGCAAGCTCTTTAGAGTAATGGCTCATACGCATGACATGCATGCCCGTTTCATTATCTTTGTATTCTGCTGCTCTCCCCAAACGCTGAACAACTTGTAATCGGCTGTTCAACAACTCGTCTGCCTGTACTAAGCTAAGATGAGTTTTAACCCGCGCTTTTACAATGGCTGGTGATATAGGCTTTGTAATATAGTCCACCGCGCCAGCTTCAAAACCTTCTGTCTCTTCGTGCTCGTCATTTAGCGCTGTGACAAATATAACGGGGATATGCCTTGTACTTGAAAGCTGTTTAAGCTGACGACACACTTCAAAACCCGTCAGGCCTGGCATCATAACGTCTAGAAGTATTAAGTTAGGCTGTCTTGTTTGTGCTAGTTTTAGTGCTTCCTCACCATTTCTGGCGAAAATTAGTTGGTAGTCATTGGCGAGAAGCTGCTTTAAAACCCGCAGGTTTACCGGCTCGTCGTCAACGAGGAGTAAAGTAGGTTTTGTGATTTCAATTTCTAACATGCCGTGTCTCTTGGCTACTTTAATTCTTTTATCAGTGTAGAGATGCGCTCATGCGCTAACTCAAACTCAAAATCATCGATATCTAAAAGTATTTGCGTAATCTGTTCTTTATGACTCGAACATCCAACTTCGCGTAAAAATGTCAATTCCTCTTCATCTACCATGTTTTGCTCTACACTATCGAGCATAGCTTCCAGATGACTAAGCAGCAACGCATTGTCGATACTTTCATTAATTGCATTCTCGGCGTACAGTGGCGATTCACTTAACATTAATTCGATTCTTTCTAACGCATCGCGAAGACGATTGATCTCTTCAATATTAACTATCGATTTCAAAGCCTGCGCTTCAATTTCTCTGGTGGTATGGTAAAAAGTGGTTAAACAGAGGTTACCTGACGTTCCTTTCAATCCGTGGGACAGCGTAGCGACAGCTTTGTAATCTTCGCGAATAGCCGCTCCCATTAGCTCATCTATCTTATCTCTGCATGTTGATGAGAATTTATCAACTTCTTGTAGGATGGCTTCTTCACTTCCCCACAAATCCACCGCTTTTCTCAAATCCAATACATTTTTATCAACTTTAAGCGATGGTTCAGATGTGCCAATTACTGGATTTTCCTTGGCATTATCTATCACGTTTGTATCTATATTGAGTACGCGCGCCACCTCTTCCATCAGCTGTGCAAAATCGACTGGCTTGTTAGCAAAGCCTTCCATGCCTGCTTGCTGTGCAGCATGCTTATCTTGCACCAATACGCTAGCCGTCAGCGCAACAATGGGCGTCGGAGGTAAGCTATTTTCCTTTTCAAATTCTCGACGCTGTTTGGCTGCTTCCAAACCGTCTAGCTTGGGCATCTGTAAATCCATTAGCACAACATCATATGACTGTGATTGCATTTTATCTAATGCAATCAAACCATCAGTTGCGGTATCTACATTATGACCAGCACGCTTCAATAACAATGAAAGAAGCTCTAGATTTTGTTGGACGTCATCGACAACAAGTACATTTAATGTGGTTTCTATTCGCGTAGCTTTTGACGTTGTGTCACTCGAAATATGCTCATCTATTTCCACAACTTTCAGCGGAAGTCTAAATGTAAATGTTGTGCCTTTGCCTTTTTCACTGCGTGCGAAAATATTCCCGCCCATCAGTTCGACCAACTGCTTGGATATAGTAGTGCCAAGCCCCGTGCCACCGTATTTTCTACTCATTGACGCATCGGCTTGCGAAAATGGATCGAAGACGCGTTCCACTTGCTCTTGCGTCATACCAATACCCGTATCTGACACATCAAAGTAGACAAATTTATCGTCGCTTTTTACGTTAATTGTCACCTCACCTTCGTGGGTAAATTTAACGGCGTTACCAATAAGGTTGTTGAGTACCTGACGCATGCGCTCGGGTACGCCTCTATACCCATTAGCTACTGAATCATCCACATTGAGTACAAGTCCAACTTTCTTACGTTTAGCTTCTAACCAAAATGTAGAAATGACCAAATCTAACTCTTCGCGAATAAGAAAATCGCGATAATCCAAGTCGAGCTTTCCTTTATCTAGCTTAGCACTATCGAGGATGTCGTTAAGAAGGTGGAGTAATGAACGAGCAGAGCGATTAATGGTAGTAAGGTGGGATTTCTGCTCTTCCCGAAGCGATTCGCCTAACATCAAGTCACTAAAACCAATAATTGCATTCATTGGCGTTCTAATTTCGTGGCTCATATTCGCTAGAAAAGCAGTACGTGCGGCGGCGGCTTGTTCAGCTTTTTCCTTTGCTGCTTTTAGCTCATTTTCCATGACTTTTCGGTGCGTAATATCAGATATGAAGCCGTCTACATACAGTACCATGCCTTCGTCATCTTTAACCTGTACGCCATGCTCTGTAACCCACTTAACTTCGCCAGATTTCGCAATGATTCTATATTCATATGAGAATTCTCCTACCTCAGGGCTTATGGTAGAAAGACGCTCAGCATCTTCAGGATGATAAAGATCAGCAAAAGAGCGTTTCGGATTAGGTAGAGTAAAATCCTCCGGCGGGTAGCCAGTAACCTCTAATACAGCGTCACTGATAAATACCATAGGCCAGCCTGGCATATTCAAGCAGCGATACGCCATACCGGGAATGTTTGAAATAAGGCTTCTAAACTTGGCCTCACTTTCACGTAAAGCATCTTCCATTTCTTTGCGTTTACGCAAATCAGAAGCAAACGCCACGAAAACAGGTTTCCCTTCAATTTTTGTATAACCTACCCCTATACTAACGGGTATCCTCTCGCCATCCTTACGTAAAACTTCAACTTCCCTACCAGCGCCAATAATTTGTTCTGTTGGTACTACCCGCTGACTAAAAAAGTCATCACCGTATAAATGGCGTCTCTCAGGCGTCACAATGTCGAGCGCGTGCATACCGATAATTTCTTGCTGAGTGTAACCATAAATACGTTCTACAGCAGGGTTCGCGGTTTTGATAATACCTTTATCATCTACAGTAAGGATGGCATCGACAGCAGTA
>LUMD01001330.1_pt1 | contig 15498 bp, 17 predicted proteins | sample 729651 | NCBI WGS metagenome assembly LUMD01 (sample SAMN03860272, study PRJNA289734) | marine metagenome | biome: seawater column; feature: ocean; material: water; isolation source: Red Sea water column Station 34 - depth 258m | place: Saudi Arabia: Red Sea | collected 2011-10-15 | depth 258 m | reverse complement strand
CTCGTGGCCGCACTCGAGTCCGCGTCCTCGGACCTGCCCGCGGACAGCTGCGTCGCCGTCACCGAGTCGGGCCGTTCCCGCTACGCCCACCAGGCCGAGGCACAGTTGGTGCCGGCGAGTACCCAGAAGCTCCTCGTCGGCGCGGCGGTCCTCGCCGTGCTTGGACCGGACTACCGCTTCACGACACGCGTCCTGGCCCGGGCCACCCCCGTTGATGGCGTGATCGACGGTGACGTCTGGCTGCTCGGAGGCGGTGACCCCGTCCTGACCACGGCCGACTACAGCGAGCGGTACGACGACGTGCTGCCCTACACGGACGTCGACATGCTGGCCCAACAGGTGCAGGAGGCCGGGGTCTCCACGATCACGGGCGCCGTGATCGGCGACGAGAGCCGCTTCGACAGCCTGCGCTGGGTGCCCAGCTGGCCGGAGCGTTTCCGGCCGGGGAACCAGACCCAGTCCGGGCCCCTCAGCGCCCTCAGCGTGAACGACGGCTTCAGTCGCTGGGACCCCACCCGGACCTCCTACGGGCACGGCACGCCTGCGGCGGCTCCCGCCGAGTTCGCCGCCGCCTTCTTCGACGACCTGCTCGAGGCCCGTGACCTCGTGATCCGTCGGCGGGCGCAGGCCGGGGTGGCACCCCTCGACGCCACCCACGAGTTGGCCAGCATCCAGTCGCCGCCGCTTGGGGACATCGTGCGCCAGATGCTCCTGACCAGCGACAACATGACCGCCGAGTTGCTCCTCAAGGCCCTCTCGGCAGAGGTCGAGCCGCCGGGCGGGACGGCCGCCGGTGTGGCCCTCATGCGTGGCGCCATCGAGGAACTCGGGATCGACCTGGCCGGCTCGACCAGCGCCGACGGATCCGGCCTCGACGGCGGCAATCGGGTTTCCTGTGGGCAGTTGGTGGCGATCCTCGACCTTGCCGGTGGCCTCGGCGACGCCATCGACACCGGCCTTGCGGTGGCCGGCGAGTCGGGAACGATGCGCAGCCGGCTGGTCGGGACTGCCGCCGAGGGTCGGGTGTCAGGCAAGACGGGGACACTGCGGGACGCGGTCAGCCTGGCTGGCCGGGTGGAGAGCGTGGCTGGCCGTTCCCTCACGTTCGCCATCCTCAGCAACGGCTACCCGATGCCGGAGGGGGTCCGGACCGTTCACGACCGGATCGTGCTGGACCTCGTCGCCTACCCCGATGGGCCGGACCTCGCTCTGCTCGAGCCCCTGCCGGTCACCACCCGCTGAGCGGTGTCAGACCGACGGCACCCTGCTGCCCCCTGAGGCCGTGGACGGCGATTCGAGTCCGGCCGCCCCCCGGGTCGAGGCCATGTTCCCCCTGGGGACGGTCCTGTTCCCCTCGGGCCTGCTGCCCCTCCAGGTCTTCGAGCCGCGTTACCGGGCGATGTTCGCCGACCTGCTGGCCGGGGAACGCCGCTTCGGGGTGGTGCTCATCGAGCGGGGGAGCGAGGTGGGCGGCGGAGAGGTCCGCAGTGGGATCGGGACCCTCGCCCGGATCGTCGAGGCGCGGCCCGCTGTGGACGGCCGCTGGTCGGTGGCGGCCGTTGGCCTGCGCCGCATCCGGGTGCATCGTTGGTTGCCCGACGACCCGTACCCACGCGCCGAGGTCGAGGACTTGCCCGACACCTCCCCGGCCGGGCCGGCGGACACCGAGGCCTATCCGGAACTGGTGGGCCGACTGCGGCGCGTCCTGGCACGCCTCAGCGAACTGGGCGAACCGGTGGCACCGAGCACGTTCGAGGCGGCTGAGGAGCCGGCCCTCGGCACGTACCAACTGGCGGCGCTTGGGCCCTTCGGCTCCTACGACCGCCAGCGGGTGCTGGAGGCGACCAGTGTCGCCTCCCGCCGGGCACTCCTCGACCGGCTCCTCGCCGAGGTGTCCGAGGACGTCGATCGGCGCCTGGCGGGAGAGGGGCCGGGCCAACGCCGCTAGCCAGCCACCTTCCGGCCCCGGGGCACGTCCCGGGCGCACAGTCGTTACCGTTGTGGCCCATGGCCAGCGACGGTGACCTCCTCGATCTCCTGAAGCGCTATCTCCGTCAGGAGACAATCGACCCCCTGCGTTCCATCGGTCGCCAACTCCTCTTCGGCGTCCTGGGTTCGCTGCTCCTGGGCGTCGGCGCGGTACTCCTCGCCGTCGGCGCCCTCCGCGTGCTCCAGGACTGGGACTCCCTGCAGGGCACCTGGTCCTTCGCTCCCTACCTCCTGGTGGCCTCGGGACTGGTTGCGGCCTGCATCCTGGCCCTCCGGGGAATCTCGAGGCGGAGAATCGGCTCGTGAGTGGGGAACACCTGACCCGCCAGGACCTCGAGGCCGGGGTCCGGGAGGTCCTCGGCGACACCGGGGGACGGGTCGAGGCGGCCCGCGTGCCGCTCCTGGCCGGAGCCGCAGCCGTCGGCGTGGTCCTACTGGGGGCGGCCTTCCTCGTCGGCCGCCGGCTCGGTCGGCGTTCTTCGACCACCGTCGAGATCCGGCGGATCTGATGGCCGGCGAGATGCTCCGCCGCGGCCTACGACGGGGACTGCTTGGCGGACACCGGGGCTGGCAGGCCGTGCTGGTCCTGGCCGCCTTCTGGCGGCTGGGTCGCCGGTTGCTGCGCCCTGGCCCAGGTCCCGTCGTCCACAGCCAACGGCTGACCGTCGGCCAGGGTCTCCTCATCCGCCACCTGCCGGCCGAGCAGGCCGCGCCCGGCGGGAACCCGGACCACCGAGGGTGATGCGGGTCCTGCTCCGCAACCCCTCGCGCACACTGGAGGTGGCGGGACCGCTCTCGGTCGTGGCACTGCTTCGCCGGTTGGACATCGAGCGGGAGTCCGTGCTGGTGATCCGGGACGGCACCCTGGTCCCCGGTGACGCCCAACTCGGCGCCGAGGACGAGGTCGAGATCCGCCCGGTGATCTCGGGAGGTTCCCGGGGACAGGGGGCGCGACCATGAAGTGCCGGGTCTGCCGTGGTCCGGCGGTCATCGACGTCCGGCGCCACAACGCCAACTTCTGCGAGGAGCACTTCCTGCGCCACTGCCGCGAGCAGGTGTCCCGTGCTGTCGAGGACTTCGCCATGCTCCGGCCCGGTGACCGCATCCTCGTCGCCGTATCCGGCGGGAAGGACTCGCTCGCCCTGTGGGACCTCCTACTGGAGGCCGGCTACGACGTGGACGGTCTGTACGTCGGCCTCGGCATCGGCGACTACAGCGACGCCTCCGGGTCGTACGCCCGTGCCTTCGCCAGCGACCGCGACCTCTGCCTCCGGGAGGTCCACCTCCGCGAGGAGTACGGGTTCGACGTCCCGGCCGGGGCCCGGGCGGCACGGCGCCCACCGTGCAGTGCCTGCGGGCTTTCGAAGCGCCATCTCTTCGACCGGGCCGCCCGCGAGGGCGGCTACGACGCCGTTGCCACCGGCCACAACCTCGACGACGAGGCCGCCGTGCTGTTCGGCAACGTGCTGCGCTGGGAACGCGAATACCTGGCCCGACAGGTGCCGGTCCTCCCCGCCGGCAACGGCTTCCCGAGGAAGGTGAAGCCACTCGTTCGGCTCGCCGAGCGTGAGACCGCCGCCTACTGCGTGCTGCGCGGCATCGACTACCAGGTGGAGGAGTGCCCCATGGCCGAGGGCAACCGCCACCTGGGCTACAAGGCGGCGCTGGCCGGCATCGAGGCGCAGTCCCCGGGGGCCCGCCACAGCTTCTACTTCGGATTCCTCGAGCGGGCGGCGGCCCTCTTCCGCCAGGACAGGGACGCCGTTGCGGTTGAACCTGGCACCTGCGCGACCTGCGGCGGCCCCGCCAACGGCGAGATCTGTGCCTTCTGCCGCCTCGTGGAGCGGACGATCGCACCGCCGGACGAGGAACCGGAGTGTGAGGCCGTCCAGCCCGTAGCCCTCGTGGAGCGCCCCGCCGGCGGTCGGACAGGATGAGCGGGCCGTTCGCAGCCGGGGACCGGGTCCTGCTCGTCGACCGCAAGCGCCGTCGCTATCTGGTGACCCTGGTCGAGGGAGGCGAGTTCCACTCACACACCGGCGTCGTCGACCACGGCGACCTGATCGGTCGGCCGGACGGCAGCCGCGTGGCGTCCAGTCGCGGCAGCTCCTTCGTGGCCTTCCGACCGACCCTCGCCGACTACGTGCTCGAGATGCCCCGCGGGGCGCAGGTCATCTACCCCAAGGACCTCGGTGCGATCCTCATGCTGGCTGACGTGCAGCCGGGCCACCGGGTCCTGGAATCCGGGATCGGGTCAGGGGCGTTGTCGACCACCCTGCTGCGCGCAGGCGCCCACGTCGTCGGCTACGAATTGCGCGACGACTTCGCTGAACGGGCCCGCAGCAATGTGGTGGCGATGCTGGGCGAGGCGGTCCTCGACCGCTACGACGTGCAGGTTCGGGACTGCTACGAGGGCATCGACGAGACCGACGTGGACCGGGTGCTGCTCGACCTGCCCGAGCCCTGGCAGGTTGTGCCGCACGCCGCAGGGGCGCTGCAGCGCGGGGGGATCATCCTCGCCTACACCCCGAGCATCGTGCAGGCCGCGACGTTCCGGGCGGCACTGGCGGAGCACGGGTTCGCCTTCGCCGAGACCCTCGAGGTGATGCACCGGACCTGGCACGTGGACGGGGCCGCCGTCCGGCCCTCCCATCGCATGGTCGGCCACACGGGGTTCCTCAGCCACGCACGACTGCTGGGCGAATGAGGCCCACCCCGGCGCTGCTGGCCTGCCACCGGCTCGACGACGGTTCCGGTCGAGGGCACCGCGCCGCCGCCCGTGCCGGACGCCGTGGTCGCCCGGGTCCGTGCGTCCACCTTCCCCGTCCGTGGGCTGGATTGCCGCACCTCCCAGGTGGGCACCGCCTTCGTCGTCGACGAGGACCTGCTGATCACCGCCGCCCACGTGGCGGCGGGCATACGGTCGCCTGTGCTGGGCCCCGAGGATGCGGCACTGGCCAGTCGTGTGGTCGCGTTCGACCCGGTGGCCGACCTCGCGGTCCTGCGCGTCGAGGGCTCCCTGCCGCCGGCACTGCCCCTCGGCGAGGCGGAGGTCGGCTCGGCGGTGGCGCTGGTCGGCTACGACGGTGATGGCGTCGAGGACACCCGCCAACTGGTGCTCCGACAGGCCATCCGCGCCACGGGCAAGGACATCTACGGGGTGGCCGGCGAGGGCCGCGACGCGCTGCAACTCGACGGCGTCGTCGTCCACGGCAACTCCGGCGGGCCGATCATCGACGCCGACGGAATGGTCGTCGGGGTCGTCTTCGCGAACGCCCGGGGTGGCACGCACACCTCGTTCGCTGTGCAAGTGGGCGAGGTGCAGCGGCTCCTCGGGCAGGTTGGCACGGCGCCGCTCGAGACCGAGTGCCGCTGACCCCAAAAAGGCGTCCGGGGGGCCCGGAGGCCCCCCGTTGGCACGGACTTCGGTTGGGGGTGTGCCCTAGTCGATCTCGATGAAGATGCACTCGCCGGGGCATTCCTCGGCGGACTCGATGGTGGCCTCCTCCTGGCGCCCGTGCAGAGATCCTGGTCGATCCAGACCTTCATGGTGGTGGGGGTTCCCTTCTTCGGTGGATCGGGCGTGATCGCTGGCCGCCGGCTGGCCTGGACGAGGAGTCACCGGCGCGGTGCGCGGCACCCGCCGGTGGGCGCCGTGTACGCACGGGAGTGTATCCGCGCCCCCTGGGGAAGGGAACGAACGAACAGAGGGTCCCACCGGGATCCATGAATCGGCGGCTCCCGGGGCTAGGGTCCGCGTCGTGGTCGAGGACGTGACACCGGGCGACGGAACAGGCGGCGAGGGCGAGGCCCTCCGGGCCCAGATCGCCGACCTCGAGGTCGAGTTGGACGAACTCCGTCGGCGCCTCGTCGACACCCCCCGCCGCCTCGCAGAGATGGACGTCCAAATCCGGGACGCCAAGCGTGAACTGGCCCGGGCCATGGCGAGGAACCAGAAGCTCAACACGACCCTGACGTCGGCTCGTGAACGGATCGAGGTACTCCGGGAGGAGGTGGACAAACTCTCGCAGCCACCCTCCTCCTACGGCGTGGTCGTGGGCCGCAACGACGACGGCTCTGCCGACGTCAACGCCGCCGGTCGCAAGATGCGTGTGAGCATCCACCCCGAATTCACCGAGGACCTCGAGGTCGGCATGGAGGTGGTCCTCAACGAGTCGATGAGCATCGTCCGCTCCCGCGCACCCGAGCAGGTGGGTGAGGTCGTCACCGTCAAGGAGGTCCTCCCGGAGGGCCGTCGGGCCGTCGTCGTCGGCCGCGCCGACGAGGAGCGGGTGGCCGACCTGGGCGACGAGATCCTGCGCACCGGTGTCCGCAGCGGCGACGCCGCCCTCTTCGATCCGCGGTCCGGGCTACTCCTCGAGCGCTTGCCGCGCCCCGAGGTCGAGGACCTCGTCCTCGAGGAGGTCCCCGACGTGACCTACGCCGACGTCGGTGGCCTCGACAACCAGATCGAACTCATCGTCGACGCGGTCGAGCTGCCGTTCATCCACCAGGCCCTGTTCGCCGACTACGAACTGCCGGCTCCCAAGGGCATCCTGTTGTATGGGCCGCCGGGATGCGGCAAGACCCTCATCGCCAAGGCCGTGGCCAACTCGCTGGCCACCAAGGTGGCCGAACTGTCGGGCGACCGCGCGGCCCGCAGCTACTTCCTCAACATCAAGGGCCCCGAACTGCTCAACAAGTATGTGGGGGAGACCGAACGCCAGATCCGCCTCGTGTTCCAGCGGGCCCGGGAGAAGTCCGAACAGGGCTGGCCGGTCATCGTGTTCTTCGACGAGATGGAATCGCTCTTCCGCACCCGTGGCACCGGCATCAGCTCAGACATCGAGTCCACGATCGTGCCGCAGCTGCTGGCCGAGATCGACGGCGTCGAGGCGCTCCGCAACGTCATTGTGATCGGGGCCTCCAATCGGGAGGACCTCATCGACCCGGCGATCCTGCGGCCCGGCCGCCTCGACGTGAAGATCAAGATCGAGCGACCCGACGAGACGGCCGCCGCACACATCTTCGCCCGCTACCTCACGGACCGCCTCCCGATCGACGAGGACCTGGTCGAGACGCTGGGCGGTGGTGACCGGAACAAGGCCGTCCTCGGGATGATCGACGAAGCCGTCGAGAACATGTACGGGGAGGACGACGGGAACCGGTTCCTCGAGGTCACCTACCAGCACGGCGACAAGGAAGTGCTCTATTTCCGGGACTTCGCCTCCGGCGCCATGGTCGAGAACATCGTGCGCCGCGCCAAGAAACTGGCCATCAAGCGCGAACTGGCCGGTGGCAGCCGGGGCATCCAGTCCGACGACCTCGTCCGGGCGGTGCGCCAGGAGTTCAAGGAACACGAGGACCTGCCCAACACGACCAACCCGGACGACTGGGCCAAGATCTCGGGCAAGAAGGGCGAGCGGATCGTGTACGTCCGCACCCTGCTCGCCGACGCCGACGTCGAGGGTGGCGGACGGGCCATCGAGGCCGTCGGCACCGGCCAGTACCTGTAGCCGGGGACCCGGGCCCAGGTCGGACCGCCGCTAGGGTCCCGCGCATGGCCGTCCCGAAGACCCTCGGCATCGAGACCGAGTTCGGCATCCTCCACCGGGGCACCGCTGAACCGAACCCGGTGCAGGCCTCGTCCCTGCTGATCAATGCCTACCTCAGCCCCGTGGGTTCTCGGCCTTCGACGCCATCGCCCCCGAGATCGAGACGCACCTCGTCAACGCCGTGTTGACCAACGGCGCCAGGTACTACGTCGACCATGCCCATCCCGAGTTGAGCACCCCCGAGTGCCTTGACCCCCTCGAGGTGGTCCGTTTCGACAGGGCGGCCGAGCTCATCCTCGTCGAGTCCATGGCCGCCGCCAACGAGGTCCTGCCTGAAGGCCAGGAACTGGTCGTCTACAAGAACAACTCCGACGGCAAGGGCAACTCGTACGGCTGCCACGAGAACTACCTCGTGGATCGGGCCACCCCCTTCGGGCGGATCGTCACCCACGCCACCACGCACTTCGTGACCCGGCAGGTCTTCACCGGGGCCGGGAAGGTCGGCTGCGAGCAGCCCGGGCGCAGTCGCAGTGACATCGAGTTCCAGTTGACCCAGCGGGCCGACTTCTTCGAGGAGGAGGTCGGGCTCGAGACCACGCTCAAGCGGCCCATCATCAACACCCGTGACGAGCCGCACGCCGACCCGCTGCGATACCGGCGCCTCCACGTCATCGTCGGCGACGCCAACCTCTGCGAGGTCGCCACGTTCCTCAAGGTGGGCACCACCGCGATCGTCCTGGCGATGGTCGAGGACGACTTCCTGCCCAGGGAGGTCCGTTTCGCCGACCCGGTACTGGCCCTGCAGCAGGTCTCGCGCGACGTCGACCTTCGCCAGCCCCTCGAACTCGACGACGGCTCCACCGTCACCGCCCTCGACGTCCAGTGGGACCTGCTCGAGCAGGGCCGCAAGTACCTGGAACAGCGGGGCAACGACGGCCTGGGCGGAGCCGTCGCCGACCAGGTGCTTGACCGATGGGAGCAGGTTCTCACGACGCTCGAGCACGACCCCGGGTCCCTGGTCGGCGTCCTCGACTGGGTCTCGAAGCGGCACGTGATCGAGGGCTACCGCGAACGCCACGACCTGGCAGCCGACGACCTGCGGCTGGCGGCGCTGGACCTGCAGTACCACGACCTGCGACCCGACCGGTCTCTGTTCGCCCGACTGGGCGCTGAGCGCCTCGTCGAGCAGGGCGACGCCGAACACGCCATGACGAATCCCCCGGACGGTACCCGGGCCTACTTCCGCGGTCGCTGCCTCGAACGCTGGCCGGACCGGATCGTCGCCGCCAACTGGGATTCGATGGTGTTCGACGCCGGCGAGGAGGCCCTCCGACGGGTCCCGATGATGGAACCGACCCGTGGCAGCCGCGCCCACGTGGCTACGCTCATCGATGAGAGCGAGGACGTCGCAGAACTGCTCGAACGACTCTCGGGCCGTTCGGACTGAAGCGCCGAGCAACGATCGGGAGAGGACCATGGCCGAACGGGAGCAGGTTCGTCGGGAGCGGGCCGAGCGCGAGTCCGAGGACGTCGAAGAGGCTGCCGCCCCGGCGGTCAGCGAGCGGGGCGAGCGGCTCAAGGAGGAGCTCGACGACCTCCTCGACGAGATCGACGGGGTCCTCGAGACCAATGCCGAGGAGTTCGTGAAGAGCTACGTGCAGAAGGGCGGCGAGTAGCACGCCGTGACCCTGCCGCTCTTCACCCCCGACCAGGACCCCGGCCCGAGTTTCCTGGGCCTGCTGGACCGCCTCGGCCTCGGCCTGCCCGAGGTGGTGAATGCCGCGCCGCCCGGAACCATCACCCACGGCACCACGGTCGTCGCCATCCGTGTGGCCGACGGCGTGGTGATGGCGGGTGACCGCCGAGCCACCCAGGGCAACCTCATCAGCCACCGCTCCATCGAGAAGGTCTTCCCGGCGGACCGGCTTTCCGGGGTCGCCATCGCTGGCGCCGCCGGCCCGGCCATGGAGATGGTTCGCCTGTTCCAGCTCCAGCTCGAGCACTACGAGAAGGTCGAGGGCGAGGCCCTGAGCCTGGAGGGCAAGGCCAACCAACTCAGCCAGATGCTGCGTGGCAACCTGGCGGCAGCCTTCCAGGGGCTCGGGGTGGTCCCGCTCTTCGCCGGCTGGGACGAGCGCCTCGGACGCGGCCGCCTCTTCCAGTACGACATCACCGGCGGCCGTTACGAGGAGCGCGACCACGCCGCCACCGGTTCCGGCAGCCTCCACGCCACGACCGTGCTGAAGCTCCGGCACCGGGACGACATGGACCGCGCGGCCGCCGTCGACGTCGCCGTGGAGGCGCTCTTCGAGGCCGCCGACGAGGACAGCGCTACCGGTGGCCCCGACCCCATCCGTGGCATCTACCCGGTGGTGGCCACCATCGGCGCCGACGGCTTCACCCGCCTCGAGGGCGACGACGTGGCTGCCCGGACCGCGGCCCTCCTCGCACGACTCGAGAGGAGGGACGGCCGATGAACATGCCCTTGTACGTGTCGCCCGAGCAGCTCATGAAGGACAGGGCGGACTACGCCCGGAAGGGGATCGCCCGGGGCCGCGCCGCCGTGGCGTGCACCTACGCAGAAGGTGTCCTGCTCTGCGCCGAGAATCCTTCCAACACGCTCCGAAAGGTCAGCGAGATCTACGACCGGATCGGCTTCATGGGGGTGGGCAAGTACAACGAGTTCGACCAGATGCGCATAGCGGGCGTTCGACACGCCGACCTGAACGGCACCGTCATGGACACCACGACGTACGTCGTGATCGGTGGTGAGGCCGACGCCATCGGTGTCCGCCTGGAGGAGGCCTGGTCCGTCGGCCTGGACCTCGGCAACGCCGTGGCCGTGGCCGTCGGCGCCCTGGCCGGCCCCGACCGCACGTTGGTGCCCGATGACATCGAGGTGGCGATCCTGGCCCGCGACGGCAGTCGGCGGGCGTTCCGACGCATCGAGGGCGGGGACCTGGGGGACCTCCTCGGGTGAGGTTCCGCAGCGCCCCGCCGCCGATCGGCCGGACGGCCTGAGAGGACCGGCGTGCAGCGGCGGATCTACGGCATCGAGAACGAGTACGGGGTCACCTGCACACTCGACGGCCAACGCCGCCTGAGTCCCGACGAGGTCGCCCGCTACCTGTTCCGGCGCGTCGTGTCCTGGGGGCGCAGCTCCAACGTCTTCCTCGTCAACGGCGCTCGCCTCTACCTCGACGTCGGCTCCCATCCCGAGTACGCCACTCCGGAGTGCGACTCGGTGTCCGAGGTGGTCGCCCACGACAAGGCGGGGGAGCGGATCCTCGAACAACTGCTCCACGGGGCCGAGGAACGGCTCCGCGAGGAAGGCATCCGGGGCGACATCTACCTCTTCAAGAACAACACCGACTCGGCCGGGAACTCGTACGGCTGCCACGAGAACTACCTGACCACCCGGCGGGACGACCTGGCAGAGACGAACGAGGTCCTGATCCCGTTCCTCGTGAGCCGCCAGATCTATGCCGGGGCGGGCAAGGTGCTCCTGAATGCCCGCGGCGCCATCTACAGCGTCAGCCAGCGCGCCGAGCACATCTGGGAGGGCGTCTCCAGCGCCACCACGCGGTCGCGTCCGATCATCAACTCCCGCGACGAGCCCCACGCCGACGCCGAGCGCTACCGACGACTCCACGTCATCGTCGGCGACTCCAACATGAGCGAGTACGCCACGTTCCTCAAGGTCGGGGCCACCGGACTGATGCTGCGCATGCTGGAGGAGCCCACGGTGAATCTGCGGGACATGACCCTGGAGAACCCGATCCGGGCGATACGGGAGATCAGCCACGACATGACCTGTCGGCGAACCGTGCGCCTGGCCAACGGACGCGAGGTCACTGCGCTCGACATCCAGCGCGAGTACCTGGAGCGAGCCCAGCGCTTCGCCGAGCACAACGACCTCGACGACGAGGAGAAGAAGTCCCTGGCGATGTGGGAGCACTGCCTCGACGGGATCGAGCGCGACCCTCTCACCCTCGACCGGGAGTGCGACTGGGTCGCCAAGTACCACCTGATCGAGAACTACCGGAGCCGGCACGGCCTTTCCCTGGGCAATCCCCGGGTCGGCCTGCTGGACCTCCAGTACCACGACGTGGACCGGGACCGTGGCCTCTTCTACGCGCTCCAGCGTCGCGGCATGGTGGAACGGATCGTCGACGACGCGGCCATAGCCACTGCCGTGGACCAGGCCCCCCAGACCACACGAGCCCGCCTGCGCGGGGAGTTCATCCGGCGTGCGAAGGACCGCCGACGGGACTTCACGGTGGACTGGGTGCATCTCAAGCTCAACGACCAGGCACAGCGCACCGTCCTCTGCAAGGATCCGTTCCGCTCGTTCGACGAGCGGGTCGAGAAGTTGATCGAATCGCTCTGAGGGTGGCGCGACTGCTGCCCGGCGGACGGGCATCCGGCCACCTAGCATGGCGACCCGGTCGCAGGCGGCCCGAGGAGGTGGATCCGCGGCGGTGGAGAGCAAGCTCGGACGACTGATGAACCTGGTGGCCGCCCTCCTGGCCGCCGAGCGACCCCGCACCCGCGACGAGTTGCGGGCGGGGCTGCGCGGGTTCTACGCCGAGTCCGACGAGAGCTTCCGGCGGACCTTCGAGCGGGACAAGGACGAACTCCGGGAGATGGGCATCCCCATCGAGACCCTGGCCGTGCCCGCCACCGATCCGCCCGAGACCGGCTACCGCATCGATCCTGATCGGTACCGAGGGAGCCTGCCCGACCTCACGACCGACGAGTTGGCCGCCCTGCACCTCGCCAATCGGCTGGTCCGCCTGGGCGACGGCATCGACGAGGAGCCGTTCTGGAAGTTGGGCGGCCGGCCCGACAGCGGAGCGGTCGACAGCCTCGCCACCCTCCCCGACGATCCGGCCCTGCCGGCCCTGATGGACGCCGTCGTCGAACGTCGGATCGTCACGTTCGGCTACCGCGGCGTGGCGCGGGTCGTGGAGCCGCACCGCCTGGCCCTCCGCAACGGCAACTGGCACCTGAAGGGCCACGACCGGACCCGGGGCGAGGTCCGCCAGTACCGGGTCGACCGGATCGAGACCGACGTCGATGCGGGCCCTTCCGACGGGTTCGACCGACCGCCCCGAACCGCCGACGTGGAGGACCGCCCGGCGTGGCGCTACGGGGACGACGAGCCCGTCACCGCACGACTGCTGGTCGACGCCCACCACGTCCCCTGGGTGGCCGGGCACCTCGGCGAGGAGGCGATCGTCGAGGAGCGTGCCGACGGCGCCGTCGTGGTCGAGGAGTCCGTCTGCAACCGGGCGGCGTTCCGCTCGTTCGTCCTGACCTTCCTCGAGGGTGCTGAGGTCCTCGGCCCCGACGACCTCCGTCGAGAGGTCGTGGAATGGCTGGAGGGCCTGGCGTGAGCGGCCTGACCGCCCTCGACCGGGTCCGGCGGCTGCTGGCGATCATCCCCTGGGTGGCCTCGGAGGGCGGCATGTCGCTCGACGAGCTGGCCAGCCGCTTTGACTACCCCCGTGAGACCCTGCTGGAGGACCTCTGGTCGGTGGTGCAGATGGTCGGTGTCGCCCCCTTCGGACCGGGGGACATGCTGGGCGTCCTGATCGAGGACGACTGGGTTTCGATCGACTACGACCACTGGTTCGTCCAGCCCATGACCCTCCGTCCCGACGAGGTGGTTCGGCTGCGGACGGCGGCCCAGGCGGTCGCCGGCCTCGCCGCCACCGAGGACCTCGGGCCGCTCGAGCGGGCCACCACCAAACTGGCGGCCTTCGTGGAGCCCGAGGCGACGTCCACCGTCGACGTCCGCCTGGGCGTGGTTGACGAACAGGTCCTCGGGGCCCTCCAGGGCGCGGTGGCGGACCGCCTGCCGGTGGAGATGGACTACTACTCCTACGCCCGCGACGTGCCGACGACCCGGACGGTCGAGCCGCACCGCCTGCTCGCCGACGGTGGGCACTGGTACCTGACCGGCCACTGCCGGATGGCCGAGGCGCCTCGCGTCTTCCGGCTTGATCGCATCAGCCGCTGCGAGGTGGGCGAGGATCCGTTCCCGGCGCCCGAGCAGGCGGCCGCCGGACCCGAGGGGTTCCTCGACCATGGCGACTTCCAGGAGGTCCAGCTCCTCCTCGAGCCCGATGTGCGCTGGGTCATCTCCCAGTACCCCCACCGGGAATCGGAGGTGCTCGAGGATGGGCGCCTGCGCGTCCACCTGGCCGTGGCCTCCACCGCCTGGATGGAACGCCTCCTCCTCCGACTCGGCCTCGCTGCCACCATCGAGGAGGCGCCGGTCGGGCTGGGCGAGGACCTGCGCCGCGCCGCTGCACGACGGGTCCTCGGGCGCTACCGCCCGTGAGCCCCCGCCGCCGCGGCGGTGCGCCTGGGGAGTAGGTTCCCAGCCGTGCAGGATGACGGGGACAGCACCATCGGCGACGATCGCAACGAAGACGCCGAGTGGGCCGACCACGGCGACGATCGCAAGGAAGGCGCCGAGTGGGCCGACCACATCCTGGAGCGAGCCCGGGCCCGCAGCACCGGCCAACCGCTTCCCGAACAGGATCCCCCCTCCGCGGAGCCCGCCCCCACGGAACCGGCGGATGCCGCTGGGGAGCCGAGCACCGAGGAAACGCCAGTCGAGGCGGTCGCGGACATGCCGCCCCGCCGCCCGGTTCTGCCGACCGTCGAGGATCCCTCCCCGGGCGAGGCGTCAGCGCAGCCGGCTGAACCGGACGAGTTCGAGCCGTTCGCCGAGGCGTACGCCCGACCCGGTGCGGAGTCGCTGGCCGCCGAGGCCGCCGTCTTCGGGTCACCCGAGCCGCTTCCACCGCACCTGGCGGTTGAATCGGCGCCGCCCGACGACGACCTCAAGATCCCCGGGCGGGCCGCGGGAACGGCACGTGGCGTCCTCGAGTGGGTCGGGGTGGTCCTCGGGGCACTGGTGGTGGCACTCCTCGTGAAGCAGTTCCTGTTCGCCGCCTACTACATCCCCTCGCCCTCGATGGAGCCGACCCTCACCGACGGTGACCGGATCATCGTGAACAAGTTGAGCTACCGGCTCCACGAGGTCAACCGGGGGGACGTCGTGGTCTTCTCCCGGCCACCCAACCAGCCCGAGGGCATCAAGGACCTGATCAAGCGGGTGATAGCGCTGCCCGGCGAGACGATCGAGGTCGTGGACGGACGCGTCTACGTCGACGGAGGCCTACTGCTCGAGCCCTACCTCGCGGTCCGGGACGGAACCTCCGGCTTCCCCCTGCCCCCGGGCTGCCTCGATGCGGCCGGGTCGATCAGCCGCTGCACGGTGCCGGACGGTCATGTGTTCCTCATGGGTGACAACCGTCCCAACTCGAAGGACAGCCGGATCTTCGGCCCGGTCCCCGAGTCGGACATCGTGGGACGGGCCTTCCTCCGGGTGTGGCCCGTTGGCGACCTGGGTCGCCTCTGAGCCCAGCCAGCCTCAACCGCCCCGGGCGGCGGCCACCAGGCGGTCCACGTGGTCGCCGAACACCCCGTCGACCCCGATGTCGAGCAGGGCCGCGGCCTGGCGAACCTGCTGGGCGTCCCATCCGAGGCACTCCAGGCCGAACCGGTGGAACAGCGCACAGAGCCCACCGCTCCAATCCGACTCGGGCAGGTTGATGGCGTCGATCCCGGCCTCGGCGAGGGTGGCGGCCCGCCGCTCGGGGCCCTCTCGAATGCGCTCGAGACGCGTCGAGTCCACGAGGCGAACGGCGTCGTCGAGGTGGCGCCAGTCCGCAAGGGCCTCGATGTCCGGCGACGCCAACCAGAGCTCGCCCGTCCGTCCCCGGTCGGCAATCCGCTCGAGCAGCGGGACCGCGGCAGCGTGGTCCTTGACGTCCAGTGCGACGTGCACCGTGCCGTCGGCAACCTCGGGGAGCGCGTCGTAGAGGTTCTCCAGCGAGGGGACGTGCGAGGGTAGGTCCTGGCGCTGTCTCTTATA
>LUMD01000239.1_pt1 | contig 15513 bp, 19 predicted proteins | sample 729651 | NCBI WGS metagenome assembly LUMD01 (sample SAMN03860272, study PRJNA289734) | marine metagenome | biome: seawater column; feature: ocean; material: water; isolation source: Red Sea water column Station 34 - depth 258m | place: Saudi Arabia: Red Sea | collected 2011-10-15 | depth 258 m | reverse complement strand
TCATAGATGAGAATGGTCGCTTTATTAAACACCATAATGGGCTACCTTTTTATACTATCGGTCAGCGAAAAGGTTTGGAGATTGGTGGAGGATATAGCGATTCCCCCGAACCTTGGTTTGTTGCTGACAAATTGGTCGAGTCAAATGAGATTTTAGCTGTTCAAGGGGACCACCCATTGCTTTATCACAATACACTTATTGCAGATAGTGTCCACTGGATTGATCAGTCACCCGCCCTACCCCACAAATGCAATGCTAAAATAAGATATCGTCAAGCATCCCAAGAGTGCCAGGTAATGGAGATAGATGGCGACTGTATCCAGGTTAATTTTATGGAGCCACAAAGAGCGATAACGCCCGGACAGTCAATCGTCTTCTATGACCGTGATGTTTGCTTAGGCGGAAGTGTAATCAAATCAAAATCGAATGAATAAAGCAGCAAAACAAACTCTAGCGTTGGCAAGTATATTTCAAACAACTGCCCTAGTTCATCAACTTGCCTCTACAGGACAATGTGACAGCCATAGTAACAAAGCAAGTCTGAATAGTATTCTCAGCAAGAGTGAAGATGTCGATGAAATTTTTTCCTCGCCCGAGGATTTACGAGTCGGCTTTGAATCCCTAAAAGCATTACTCGGTAAGAAATCTATCAGTATACAAAATATCATGTTCTATTCAACATCGCTTATTAATCTTGAAAAAAAATTAATGAAAAAACCTCAATTACTTACTCAAATTTCGACTGAAATTGACCACTTAAAAAAACAAGATTTTTTTGATATTCATCACACTAACTCAATTGCCAGACTTGCCGAACTCTATAAAAATACTTTAGGCAGCCTCAACCCAACAATTATGGTTCGAGGTGAGCAAATCTATTTAACCAACAGACAAACAGCAAACCATATCAGAGCCTTGCTTCTTGCTGGCATTCGGGCAGTTTCGTTATGGAAATCTCAAGGTGGAAAGACATGGCACTTGCTACTTAACAAGAAAAAAACGCTTCGCTATGTTAACTCCTTGGACGCATAAATAGGTGAAAAACAAATACTTGCATTAATAGTACTGAGACTTTATAATTCGGTCTTTTGAAATTTAGCATTAAATTAAAGACAATATGGCCAATTCAGCAGGATCTAGAAAACGCGCAAGACAGGCAGTGAAACGTAATCAACATAATTCTCAAATCCGAGCTAAAGCTCGTACTTTTGTGAAAAAGGTGGCTTATGCAGTTGCAGCTGGAGAGAAAAAAGAGGCTGCTAGCGGTTTTGCAGCAATGCAAAAAAACCTAGACCAGGCTGTTAGTAAAGGCTTAATCCACAAAAACCAAGCCGCCAGAAAAAAATCGCGGCTTAGTGCTCAAATTAAAGCCTTATAAATAACGTTTCTGTTCTCTAGTTCAGCTTTTACAAGGTTAATCTTTTAATAGTAAAAATCGTTGCTATAATAAAAACCCTCCAAAAGGGTTTTTTTATGCATCATATTCAGCTTTATTATGATTGATGAAAGCGATAAATCGTTGTTTAGAAGTGCCGTTAATCAGCAAATGCCTATCGATAAGGATGGTGACAATGAAGAAATCTATGACAACAAAAATCATTGTAATAAACCTTTTGAAGATTTTAGCTATTTAGCTAAACCCAACCTGTCAGCCTCGGACTCTGTAAACCATTCCCAATCGGGTGTATCACCTAAAACATTAAAAAAAATGAAACAAGGCAGGATCGGCTTTACACCTTCTGTCGATTTGCATGGACAAAAGGTTGAGGAGGCATGTCAATCTCTATCAAAATTTATTCACTACCATAGCGATGAACGTTTTATCCAAATCATTCACGGCAAAGGGTACAACTCTGATCAAAACCTATCTACCTTGAAATCACAGGTAGTACACTATCTCAAACAGCACCCTCAAGTACTTGCATTCTGCTCTTGTCCTCAAAATAGGGGCGGCACGGGAGCGGTGTTTGTTTATCTTAAAGGCAATGTTTAATCTAGACGAAGTTTACTCCGTTTCTGATTTTTTAAACTTGTGTAGAAATTCGGTTGAACAAAACATACCCCATTGCTGGGTCCAGGGTGAAATTTCAAATCTATCCAGACCCTCCTCAGGGCACTGCTATTTCTCACTAAAAGACTCCAAGGGGCAAATTCGTTGTGCTTTTTTTCGTCTCAATCAACGTAAGGTCCAGTTCACTCCAGAAAACGGCATCTCTGTTGTAATAAGGGGTGCGCCAACGCTCTATGAAGTTAGGGGAGATTTCCAGCTGATTGTGCAACAAATGGAACCTGCAGGTATAGGTAATCTGCAGATTGCCTTTGACCAGCTAAAAAATAAACTTAAGGCTGAGGGCTTGTTTGATGCGGAAAACAAAAAAAACCTCCCTGTATCTCCAAAAACCATCGGTGTCATCTCATCTTCTAGCGGCGCTGTAATACGTGATATCATCCACGTATTAAAAACAAGATATCCATTTTCCAACATTCTTCTTTACGATACTGTAGTACAAGGTGAAGATGCCTACAAAAAAATCATCAAAGCACTTCGAATTGCGGATAAAGATAAACGTTGTGATGTTCTCATATTGGCAAGAGGTGGAGGCTCAATGGAAGATTTATGGTCTTTTAATGAAGAAGAGCTCGCGAGACAGATTTTTGCCTGTAAAACACCAATCATAAGCTCTATAGGCCATGAAACAGACACTACTATTGCGGATTTTGTAGCTGATGTTAGGGCTCCAACACCCAGCGCTGCTGCCGTTATCGCAACACCTGATCGACTTGCAATAATCAATCAGGCAACAAAACTCAGAAAACAATTGCAGGATAGTGTCAATCAATCCCTTGACAAAATAAAGCTCTCCCTTGACCTACTTCAAACTAAAATTATTGACCCCAGCCGACAATTGCAAAGAAATGCACAGAAACTAGACGAATATGAGTTTCGACTTTTCAGACAGATAAAAAGAGCTCATCAAATATATCTATCACAACTCCAACAGCTAAACATTCGTCTACGCAATAACGTGGAATATTTTCTTAAAGATCAGGCAAATCAATTTACCAACAAGGTCAACCGACTCAACCTACTAGAGGCTACAGCATTACACATGATAAAGACGGCAAGGTTTTACTTTCATCAAAGAAGATCAATCTCGGAGACCATATCATTTCTCAACTTCATGAGGGAAAAGTTACTTCAAAGATATTAAAGAAAGAGGATAATTAGTAGCCATTAATTGTGCATTATTAATGAAGCTAAAAAACATATATGAAATCCAATGTCTCATTTCTACGTCGACTAGGTGCCATCATCTATGATTTTTTTCTTGTCTTTTCTTTTGTTTTTTTTATTGAAGGTGTGGTCATTATTATCAACAATAAACAAGCAATAACGAGTAGTCTGTTTTTCTATCTTCTAACCTTACCTCTTATTTATGTTTATTTTTCAATGTCTTGGATTAAAGGCAAACAAACACTTGGGATGAGGGCTTGGAAATTTGAAATCATACAAAAAGACGGTTCAAATGTCACTCAAAAACAGTCACTAATTAGGTTCTTATTGGCTATCATTTCGTTGTTGGGTATTGGCTTTATTTTTCAACTCTTTAACCAAAATAAGCTCCCTTTGCATGATTATTACTCAAAAACTTACCTGATATCAACCGTGAAATAATATGATCGAGAATTACCAAAAACCAAATAATAAAGTTTATGCAAAATGACACCCATAAAGGCATAGTTGGTTTTGTTATTAAATACAAAATCTCGTTAATATTAATTCTGATATTGATTTCACTAGTGAAGCAAAATATATTGATTAATGACTTTCCCAATATCATTTTCCAAAAACAAAAAACTATTAAGGATATGGAATTGATTAATAAACAATTGCAAAACGATAATAAAAAACTTCAGGAACAAATTAACGCCTACACAGAGGAGGATTTAAGCGTAATTGAATCACAGGCACGATTTAAATACGGACTCATCAAAGACGGCGAGGTGTTTTATCAAATCAACACAACCATGGAAACCGATAATGTAGCAGATTCTAGTGAGTCTACTTTATAATAAAGACGATAAATTTCTTACTCCTAAAAGGATCATTTAGCTGTCATGCATGATGATAATTGTTTCTTAATCATTCCGGCCAGTGGCAAAGGTTCGCGCATGAATACAGTCATTCCTAAACAATATCTAAAACTTGAGAACGGTTCAACCATTCTAGATCAAAGCTTGCAAACTCTTTTGGATATGGATCAGATATCTGGCTGTGTCGTCGCCATCTCAGATAATGATGAGTATTTTATGACTTCGCCTTATTATTCTCACCCAAAATTGCTTGCTACTGCTACAGGTGGTCCAGAACGTTTTCATTCTGTTTTGAATGCCCTAATCTCTCTAATTGAATTTGCAAAAGACGATGATTGGGTGCTCGTGCATGATGCGGTTCGACCCTGTATAAAAAAAGAAGACGTAGAAAAATTAATAAACGAACTACAAAACCATCCTATTGGAGGTATTCTTGCCGTAGAAGTTGTTGATACATTAAAAAAAGTCGGAAATGAGGATGTTGTAAGGACAATTGAAAGAAATAAATTGTATCAAGCACAGACCCCACAGATGTTCCGAATTAAACTCCTAAAGAAAGCCCTAGAAAAAGTGGTCGAAGATAACGGCTACGTTACAGATGAGGCTGAAGCGATTGAACGTTTAGGACATTCTATAAAGATTGTATCAAACTCTAAAAGTAACATTAAAATTACCCACAATGACGACCTCAAATTAGCCAATTATTACTTAAATAAACAATGAAAACAAAAACCGGCATCGGACAAGACTCTCACGCATTTGAAGAGACACCAGGAAAACCTTTAATATTGGCTGGAATTAAACTTGAACACCCAACAGGACTCAAAGGTAATAGTGACGCCGACGTGGTATTGCATTCGATAACAAATGCCATTTCGAGTATTACAGGTCGCAATGTACTGGGTTCATTCGCCGACAAACTTTGTCAAGAAGGTGTGACTGATAGCAGCAACTATTTAAAACTAGCGCTTGATGATTTAGGAGATTGGAAAATTAGCCACATAGCAATTGCTATCGAATGTCTAAAACCGAAAATTTCATCCCAACTTGAGTCAATGAAAAAAAGCATCGCCAAACTATGTCATACCAATACATCCGATGTAGGAATCACTGCAACGACTGGTGAGGGTTTGACGGCATTTGGCAAGGGAGAGGGAATCCAGGCAATAACCATCATAACGGTCAATAAATCATGACGCTAGTTGAGAACCCGACCCGCTCAAAAATCAAAAAAATTCACTTCATAGGTATTGGTGGCTCCGGAATGAGTGGTATAGCAGAAGTCCTAACCAATTTAGGTTACGAGATATCCGGTTCAGACATTGAGTCAAGCAATGCAACCAGAAAACTTGAAAAACTGGGCTGCACAATTAGTTATCAGCATCAAGCAAAAAATGTGACTGGCAAGCAAGCAGTTGTCGTTTCTTCTGCTATCAAGAACAACAACTCGGAACTTCAAGAAGCCAAAAAACAGCAACTTTTAATAGTTCCAAGGGCGGAAATGCTTGCAGAGTTGATGCGATTTCGTTTCGGTATTGCTGTTTCTGGTACTCATGGAAAGACAACAACTACCAGCCTCATTGTGCACATATTGACTGAAGCTAAACTTGACCCGACTTATGTCATTGGTGGCATTATAAATGCCACAGGTAGGAACGCCAAGTTAGGGAAAAGTGACTACTTAATTGCAGAAGCGGATGAAAGTGACGCTTCATTTCTCCACCTCCAGCCGATGTTGAGCGTTGTTACCAATATTGATGAAGACCACATGGGAACCTACAAACATAGCTACAAAAAACTTACCGATGCCTTTATAAGTTTCACCTCAAATCTGCCCTTCTATGGAGTTTGCGTTGCTTGTATTGATGACCAAGGTGTACAAGATATTCTTAAAAAAGTACACCGCCCTATCATGAGCTATGGCTTTAGCGATGATGCCGACGTTAGAGCCTTTAATGTTGAACAGAAGAAGATGAAAATGTCGTTTGACGTTAGTTGTAGTAAATACAAAAAGAAATTTCCTGTAACGCTAAATTTAATAGGAAAACACAACATTTTGAACGCACTGGCAGCCATTAGTGTTGCTATCGAGCTTAATATTAAACCGAAAATTATTCAACAGGCTTTATCTAACTTTAGTGGCGTATCAAGAAGACTGGACTATCATAAAGATTTAATAATCAACCAGAAACCGATACCATTATTTGATGACTATGGTCATCACCCCAATGAAGTTGCGGCTGTTCTAAGTACTCTAAGAAACACCTATCCAAAGAATCGCTTGGTTGTTATATTTCAACCTCACAGGTACTCTCGAACTAGAGATTTATTCAATGAATTTGTGAGTTGTTTATCCAAGGTAGATGTTTTGATTTTATTAAATATTTATGCAGCCAACGAAACACCTATAAAGAAAATTAGTTCGTCAACACTGGCCGATTCGATTAGACAGAGAAGTACAATTGACCCAATCGTCGTTAAAAATAGTGGTGAAATCATTGATGTACTGCCAAACGTTGCATCAGAAAATGATCTCATCCTTACGCTCGGCGCTGGCGATGTCCATAAAATACCTCAAAAATTAAAGAATCATTTTGCCATTAACTAGAAATGCTGAAGTACAACGAACCTATGTCAAAGCACTGTTCATTAAGATCAGGTGGACATACTCGTGAATTCTTTCTACCTGGAAATGTAACCGAACTCTCGGAATTTCTAAGTGATAACTCAAGACAAGTTTTATTTGTCGGACTGGGAAGCAACCTGCTTATTCGAGATCATGGTTTCAACGGTGTCACCATTCATACCAAACACTTAAAAGAACTCACAATTTCAGAAGGCATCATTGATGCTGAGTCTGGAACAACACTGGCTAGATTGTCAAGATTTGCACAATTAAACAACAGACATGGTGCCGAATTTCTTAGCGCCATACCGGGAACTGTTGGTGGAGCACTTGCAATGAATGCGGGTGCGTTCGGTTCTGAGGTATGGCAATATGTAGTGTCCGTTAAGACTATCAATCTGAATGGAAAGGTGCATCAAAGAAAAAAGAGCGATTTTGTTATAGATTATCGTTCAGTGTCTCATAAACATATTGACGAGTTTTTTCTCAGCGCTCGATTCGATTTCAACCTGCATCAACAAAATGACGATGTTCGCGACTTGCTTGAAAAAAGGAACTCTACCCAACCCATAGGACTGCCTAGTTGTGGCAGTGTATTTAAAAACCCAAAAGGTCATTATGCAGCTGAATTAATTGAGTCAAGCGGGCTGAAAGGTTTTTGCGTCGGTGGCGCCTGTGTTTCAGAAAAACACGCAAACTATATCATTAATCATGACAACGCGACCGCTGAAGATATTGAAAATTTAATTAATCACATCAAAAACACCGTAAAGTCGGTGCATAACGTTGAACTTGAGACTGAAATAATAATCATATGATCGCAGTTTTAATGGGCGGCTATTCCGCCGAAAGAGAGATATCGCTAATGAGCGGTCAAGCCGTTTATAAGGCCTTACTCAAAAATAATGTTGAGTGTTTTTCTTTCGACTTGACCAAAGACAACCTTGATAAATTATGGATCCAAGAATTCGACAAAGCATTCATTATTCTGCATGGTCGTGGGGGTGAGGATGGCTACATACAATCCCTGCTAGGTAAAAGAAAGATCCCATTCACAGGCTCCGGAGTTGAAGCCTCTAATCTTTGTATGAATAAAGCCGCTACTAAAGATGTTTGGCTGAAACACGCATTACCTTTATCACCCTCAATCGTTGCCACTCAGGGCAAGCCTATAGATCCAATAAACTTCCCGCTACCTTGGGCTGTAAAACCGACAATGGAGGGCTCAAGTATTGGAATCACCAAAGTAGAAAATAAAAATGAACTGGAAATGGCACTTGAAATTGCATGGCATTACAACAACGAAGCATTGATTGAACACTGGATTGAAGGTGATGAATACACCGTGGCAATTCTGGGTAATCAAGCACTACCGAGTATAAAGATAATCTCAGACCACGATATTTATGACTATCACTCTAAATATTTCAGCAATAAAACCGAGTATCTATGCCCTTCAGATCTCACAGAACAACAAGAGAAAAATATTCAAGCGATCGCAATGAAAGCCTTCGCTCTAACTGGAGCTAAGGGCTGGTGTCGTGTTGATTTCATTTTGGATGAAGATAAAAATCCATACCTCTTGGAAATAAATACGGTGCCCGGTATGACATCTCATTCACTCGTCCCTATGGCCGCAAAAGCCGCTGGTATGAACTTTGAACAACTAGTGCTAAAAATTCTAAATGGCTAAAGAACGACTTAATCGCTTAATAGAGCCGAAGAAACCTTTCAAACTCCTAATACTCGGCTATCTCAACAAACTAACCTATTTATTTGTATTTCTGTTATTTGCCGGCCTAATTTATGTCATTGACAGTTCTGATCTGTTTGAACCAAAAATTTCTTGGGAGGTCAACGGTAGTCTAACAACCGAAACTTCACAATATGACCGACTAATCGAACCACTTCTCAACAACAAATATTTGATTGACCTATCGCAGTTAAAAGAAAAAGTAGAGCTACACCCTTGGATATCCGGAGCTGAAGTCAGACGACTATTCTGGAACAAGATTCGAATCGCTGTTGTTAGGCATGAAATTGCAATGCGCTGGGGTTCTGAAGGTTATATTTCAACTCAGGGGGTATTGTTTAAACCGAACCTTTCAATCGACTCTGGAGCACCCATTGCTATCGTTTCAGAAGACCAAATTGGACAGTTTTACGTCGACTTTTTGAACTATCAATCAATTCTAGGTCCATTAATCATCAAACAGTTTGAGAGATCACTTATTGATGAATTAACTCTCGAACCAAACGTGAAGGTTATTTTGGGCTACCAACAACAAAGCGAAAGATTAAAAGTCTTCATGAAAGCTTACGACCAGCTAAAGGGGTCTTCAAAAATTAGAGAAAGGGGTATTTTTGATATGCGTTATCCTAAAGGTTTTGCGCTGAGTTATTCGCCGCAATAACTCGATAGCACAATGCAAAGCTGATCGACATCCAATATATTATGATAATCATTGATGCCCAGAAAACAAACTCGGCGCCTATCAATATCACCAGAGCAACCAGAAAAGTAGGCACACCCAATTTAATCAAGAAGACACTTAACTGAACCCTTGCCGGTAATTTTATTTTTTTGTAGGGAATATCGTTGGCTATAGAAACCAAATTAAGGGCAAATGGAATTAAAAGAAAGTAAACCAACGGAATCAGAAGCGGCGAAATAAAGAATAATGGCAATTGTGTTGCTATAGACAAAAGCAAAAATAAAACGAAGAAGCGACCCAAACGAATGTTCGGTAAAACAACTCCAAACCTAGCGACGGAACCAGCCCCTGAAACCACCAATCGATAGACATTGATTAGTATTGCCATATAACCATAGTCAAACATTAACAAGTAGAGTGGATAAAACTGGGGATAGGCTTGGACTTGGCCTACTCCGAATAATTGAGCTTGCAGAACAGCCATCATTTCTGGCAGAATGGTAACTAAAGGGAATGCCATCAGCAATGGAAACACGCTCACTTCTATTAACTTTTTCCAATTAGAGAACGCGAAAGCCAAACTGGCAAGAATGGTTTGTACAATCGGTAAAGTTGTCATGATAAGTTTGAGTTTACTACACTAATTGTAATGGTCAATTTTTCACCTGGCTGTAAAACATGATCTGCATCTAAATTGTTCCATGAACGAATATCAACAACTTTCACATTGTATTTACTGGCTATAACTGAAAGGTTGTCACCAGACCTCACTGTATAGACAATTTTTCGACTAATATCTATTCCTGTATTGGCTATATTGGCTAGCTCGGTTTTATTCTTATTGTCAAACCAAACAACCAATTCCTTTCCTATAGAAAGTGGCGCAGAAGGAATCAGCTGATTCCATCTCACAAGGTTATTAACCGTTGTATCAAATTGTACTGCAATTTTCCACAAACTGTCACCAGAAACAACTTTATAAATGACTTTTTCAGCGTTTTTTTGAGTATTCAGTCGGCTTTTCTCCCTCTGTTTCTCGGAAAGAGTATAGTACCCTTCTGTTTGCTGAGCCAAAGGTACAATCAGATAGTCACCAATCCTAATCAAATCGCTACGAAGTTCATTGACACTTTTAATTTGTTCAATAGTTGTCTTATATTTCTTTGCAAGGTAGTTCAAACTATCGCCAGATTTTACTTCATGGCGGACCCAACTAATTTGCGGCCTTTCTCCAGCTTGTGATAACTTGTTCTCAAAACGAGGAACCACATCCTCAGGAAGAAGGATTGTATATGGAAGAGTGACTGGCGTTGCCCAACGCCTGAGTCCGGGATTAAAGGTATATATTTGATCAATACTCAAACCTGTCCATTGGGCAATCAATGCAAGATCGAACTGCGAGTTAAGCTCAATGGCCTTGAGATAAGGATTACTATCTATCTTCAATAGGTTCTGATTATAACGCGATGGATTCTTAACAATCTTTGCCAAGGCTAATAACTTAGGTACATATCTTGTAGTCTCTTTAGGTAAACTTAAATGCCAAAAATCTGTCTCTTCACCCTTTTCAATATTTACCTTGATAGCTTGTTGAATTCGACCAGGTCCTGCGTTGTATGCAGCTATTGATAAGAGCCAATCACCATTAAATAATTTATTCAGGTCTTTCATATATTTTACAGCTGCCCTAGTCGAGGCTAAAACGTCTCTCCTATCCTCATACCACCAGTCTTGATCCAAGCCATAAAGTTTTCCTGTTGAAGGTATAAACTGCCAAAGACCGACCGCAGTGCCGTGTGAAAAGGAAAAAGGGTAATAGTCTGACTCTACAATCGGCAACAAAGCAATTTCGATAGGTAAACCCTCTTTTTCAACTTCGGAAACGACAAGATAGAGGTAAGGCTGTGCCCTTTTGGAGATTCGAGTAAGGTAGTCAGGATGTTTTTGATACCAATCAATCTGCTCCAGAATCCTCGGATGGTTTTCAATTACAAGTTCTTGATGGCTCGCTATGTAGTTCCATAGGTTTGATTCATCAAAATATTCAGTGCTACCAGTGGAGTTGACAACCTCATTTCCTAGCTTTTGCGAATTATCAATAATATTCTGGCAAGCAGAGAGCAGTAACACTGACAATAAAAGAACAAATTTCACTTCTAAGACTTGCTAGAACATTCTGGAGACTCTGGTGCACTCTGGCGCTTTTGCCATTCCTGAGGGGTATAGGTATGCATAGCTAAGGCATGAATATGTCTAAGCTCTTCAGCGAAAAGTTTATTGATAAATCGATGTCGGTCTATAAGCTTCATTTCATTAAATTGCTCACTCACAACCACCAATTTAAAATGGGATTCAGTTGCTGGTCCTGAGTGCATGTTAGACTCATTAACAACCTCACAATAATCGGGCTCTAGAGCTACCGCTAGTTGCGTTTTTAAATGGTTTTCCATGTTATTTGTCATCGCTACTCTCAAAAGCATATTCAAAGGCATCTGAAAAGAAGTTCTTCTTACTTAGGCCTTGCTCTATGCAGCCTTTTGCTGCAGCCTTAACCATCACTGGGGGGCCGCAAGCATAGACGTCATAATCCGACAAATCTTCAAAATCTCTCATCACAGATTCATGAACATAGCCACGCTCGCCTTGCCAAGACCCATTTGCTTGTGATAATACTGCAACAAACTGAATTTTTGGAGATTTTTCGGCCCACTCACTTGGAAGCTTTGAATACATATCAACCTCATCTCTAACACCCCAATACAGATAAACAACTCTTTCTGAGTTGATGTTAATCAGATGTTCAATTATAGACTTTATAGGGCCAAAACCCGTACCGCCAGCAATCATAATAATTGGCCTCTCACTGTCCTCTCTGAGAAAAAAATCACCCTTGGGTCCTTCAATCCTCAGAATGGATTTTTCAGCCAAGCTATTAAAAATAAAATTTGTAAATTTTCCATCTTCAACCAAACGAACATGAAGCTCAATTAAGTTTGAATTAGCTGGTGCATTGGCAATCGAAAAGGCTCTCGGTTCGAAATCTGAATGCTCTAAGTCCAGGTATTGACCTGCCAGATATTGCAAAGACTGAGCGCCAGGAATCTTTAAAATAATTTGAACAACGTCATGATTCAAATGATTTATTTGCTCAACCTTACAAGGAATGCTACGAACTTCAATACTGTCAAGCGCATCTAGCTCATCAACGGCGATGTATAAATCACTTTTTGCTCTGCATTGACATAGTAAAGCCATGTTCGATTCAACCTCATCCTTGGTGATGGCTGACGGAATTTCACCGTCATATTCAATTTCACCATTCAAGATAACGGCTTTGCATTTACCGCAAAAACCGTTTTGACAGCCATAGGGGAAATTCAAACCACTCGAAAGTGCACCATCCAAAACACTTACTTCACCATTACTTTGAAAGGACTTTCCACTAACCTGGTTCAATACTGTAAACATTGTTTTGGAGCTAAATGCACAAAGCTGACATTATAATGTAGGTCTGAGTGTTATAAGCCTAGTATTCTTATGAGAATATCTTCAAACGATTCAGTGGTTTTTTTGATGGGGCCAACAGCTTCTGGAAAAACTGAATTGGCACTAGAAATATTTGATCGCTTTGATGTCTGCTTGATAAGTGTTGACTCTGCGTTAATCTATCGCGGCATGGATATTGGCACCGCCAAACCGAGCCCTGAAATCCTCGCAAACTATCCACACGCACTGATCGATATTTGTGAACCAGAAGAGACTTTTTCTGTCAACCATTTTGTATCCCTTGCAAAAAATCATATCGACTTAGCGCTGAAAGAAAAAAAACTGCCAGTTTTGGTGGGCGGCACCTCTTTTTATTTCCATGCACTCGAACATGGATTATCTGAATTACCTGAGTCCACAAAAGATTCGAGAAAACATTTTAATAATCTTTTAAAGAATAAAGGTAGTGAAAAATTACACTCACAATTGGTAAAAATTGACCCAAAGTCTGCTGAACGCATCCACCCTAATGATTCACAAAGAATTACCCGGGCACTTGAAGTTTTTCACCTTTCGGGGCAAACATTGAGTGAACTTCAAGGCAATCAGGCTATAAATAAGCTGAATCATCGAATCAAAAAAATTATACTCATGCCTGACCGTTCAGAACTTCACCTGAGAATTGAAAAGCGCTTTATGAAAATGATGGAGAGCGGATTTCTTGATGAAGTTGAAATACTCAGGAACAACAAAAAGTTGAGCCTAGATTTAGCTTCTATGCGTTGCGTTGGTTATCGTCAAGCTTGGAAATATTTTGATGGAGTCTATGACATGCAAGAAATGATTGATAAAGCAGTTATTGCTTCGAGACAACTGTGTAAACGCCAGTGCACCTGGCTAAAAGATGAAAACAATGCACTTGTTCTTAAAAAGGCAAATTTTGAAGAGGTGATAAAGTTTCTTCAATAAATTCTAACTTTAACTAGATAAGGTAATGGCGAATTTCAGCTAACTACGACCCTTGCTGGTGAATTCTTCCATAGTGTGAAGCATTGTTCTTAAGCTGTCTATGGTAGTTTCGAATTCATCACTCGTCAAGTCGGACACAGCAACATCTTCGATTTCATGATATTTTGAAAAGACTTTTTCCATAAGCTCTTCACCAGCCTTGTTGATATGAACAACAACTCGTCTAGCGTCATTTGGATGAGCGAGTCTTTGACAAAAACCATGTTTTTCTAGCGTTATCAAAATTCCTGTCAATGTACTTTTTGCAATGCCAGCATTTTTAGCCAGTTTTGCGGTTTCAAGATCTCCCCAAACCCACAATACCCACATAACAACAAAGCCAGAAAAGGATAGATTAAATTCCTTGAAAACATGCTTTTCTGCATAACTCCTAATAATTGATGTAAGTCTGAAAGCGTTTGAAATAATTGAGACTGATCTTCCATATAGTCCAACTGAAATTAAGTGTTGCTTAGCTTTCTCTTCAGCACTTGTAGCTTTTGGAGGTGTTTTATTTATAGATTTATCCATCAATGATTCTTATTACATAGTTAATTGGAGTTATGTTAAATTCTTTCTATCAAGAGTTTGACCGCCCTTCCAAGACACACCAACTTGACGGTAATAGCCCTGAATTAGTTCCTCAGGTTCGAGCAAATGAAATTCCTCAACCGGTGAAGAGAACAATTCAAGTTCAAAGGAACCTTTGAAGGTAAGACCAATCTCGGCATCAAAACCTGACATTGTTACTACTTCATTCAAACTGTCTTTGCCATCGCATTCAATCGCCGGCATCCATCGGTTGTGAAGCATCGGTAAGGCATTGACAAACCCCGCATGATCTGATTCTGACTCAATAGTGAACTTGGCTTGAACTAGGCGATGATCATAAGCAGCTAGTGTAGCCCCAAAAACACCTCCAGGCGCAAGTCGAGGCCCTGCTTTTCCTACAGTTGTCGACCTTGTCAAATGAATGGAGCCAATTTTTTTCGGATATCCCTGAAATTGACCACGAGCAGCAGAAAAATCCTTGTCCACCCAAATATATATACAACGTGAGTAGGTTTTTCCTTTATATTTACAACGAACAACAAAGAACACCTCTTTATATTGGGCACGAACAGGATCTAATAATTCGTTAAAGTTATCGCTACAACTTTGCCAATCTGCCCAGATAATAGCGACAGCTCCGGGATCTTCTTCAGCCAACTCAATTCCATCTGGCAAAAATAAAATAAAATTAATGTTATAAACACATGATACCATTCGGTATCGAATGAAATTATCAAAATTAAATGCATGTCTCTGAAATTAAGTCATAATTCATAAATCATCGTATATAATATATAATCATTCGTACCCAAACGAAATATAGGAATAAGTATGCCAACCAAAGAATATCGGAAAATACTATTAAATGGAGAATCGGTTCAAGTTACTGTAGAGGGAGATGAACTGGTTACTAAAGACGGAAAAATTGTTGACATCGAAGAAGCGCATCATCTGCCACCAACTCAACCCTCGAAGATTATTTGTGTTCATTTAAACTACGAAAGTCGCGTAAAGGAATATATAACAAAGCTACCACCAGCTCCTACATATTTTCACAAACCTATCACCGCGCTTAATAGCCATCAAGGTGATGTTGTAAGACCTGAACGCTGCAAATGGTTGAACTATGAAGGAGAGATTGCCATAGTGATTGGTCGAAGTTGTCGTAATATAAGCCCTGCTGATGCAGGAGAATACATTGCAGGTTATACAATAGCTAATGATTACGGTTTGCATGATTTTAGAGATACAGATGCAGGGTCAATGCTTAGAGTTAAGGGTTCAGACACTCTATGCCCAGTCGGACCAGGT
>LUMD01001699.1_pt1 | contig 15529 bp, 15 predicted proteins | sample 729651 | NCBI WGS metagenome assembly LUMD01 (sample SAMN03860272, study PRJNA289734) | marine metagenome | biome: seawater column; feature: ocean; material: water; isolation source: Red Sea water column Station 34 - depth 258m | place: Saudi Arabia: Red Sea | collected 2011-10-15 | depth 258 m | reverse complement strand
ATGAATGAGTAGCGGCGTCTTACCCGTACCACCAACAGTCAGGTTACCAACCACGACAACCGGTACGTTGATGCTGCGGGCGATGAGCAGCGGTTCATCACCACTGCGCAATACTTCCGTGTTTGGCGTTACCCGAACGGGATAGGACCCTTTAGCGCCGTACCCCCTGCTTACTATCCCAGGCTTGTATCCATGCGCCACCAACTGCTTTGCCAGATGAATGAGTAGCGGCGTCTTACCCGTACCACCAACAGTCAGGTTACCAACCACGACAATCGGTACATCGAAATCCCGGACCGTCAATATACCCGATTTATACAATAGGTGCCGAGCAGCGATGAAAAGCCGATAAAGAAAACTCACAGGCATAAGTAAAGCCGTTGCCCACGTCGGGGCATACCACGACTTAACCAACAATTTGCGAACTGCACTCATCAGGCATTGGGATCCGTACTCTCAAGCTCCTCTTTTTTCTGTCGAAAATGCAGCGCGGCATAATGACCATCCATCTCCAGTAACTGCCGATGCGTGCCTTGTTCCACAATCCTCCCGGCCTGCAAAACCAGTATTCGATCAGCCTCGACCACCGTACTTAAGCGGTGGGCAATTATCAGTACGGTTCGTTCAGCCGACAGTGCCTTGATCCCTTCCTTAATCTGACTCTCAGAAACGTTGTCCAGTGCAGAAGTTGCTTCATCCATGATGAGAATCGGCGCACACCTGTAAAGCGCTCGCGCAATAGTGAGCCTCTGCCGTTGTCCGCCAGAAAGCCTAACACCCTGCTCTCCAATAGACGTCTTCAACAAATCAGGCAACTTGTCAGAAAAGACCGATATCTTGGATGCTTCAACCACCTCAGTAAGCACCTTCTCATCAATTTGAGCAACCGAGTAAGCGACATTGCTTTCAATTGAACCGTCAAACAACACTGCCTCTTGTGATGCAAAACCAATCTGGGAGCGTAGAAACTCAACTTGATAGTGTTCTATGGGTGATCCATCAATCAGTATCTCACCTTGCTGAGCCCGATAAAATCCAAGAAGTAGAGAGGCAATACTCGTCTTGCCACTGCCTGAAGCACCGACAAGCGCCACAGTCTCACCGCGATTGATTCGAAACGAGACATCCCTCAGGGCATTGTTGTCAGCCATATCGTACTGAAAGGTGACATTTTTGAATTCGATGTCTCCGTCTATTTTTTCAGCCATCTTGTTACCGCCAGTTTCCTCAATCGTTTTGTCGAGCACGTCGAAAACGCTCTCGGCAGCGGCTACACCGGTTTGGAGATGTTCATTTACGCGGGCAAGCCGCTTGACCGGACCCATTAACAACAGGATCGCGCCAAGATAGGAAACAAAAGTACCAGGACTAACAAGTGATTCGATAACACCACTCATTGAAAGATAAATAATAAGTGCCACAGTTACGCCGGCGAAAAATATTAGCAGCGGAACGCTGACAGATGCCACCAAAGCTTTTCGCATCGACTGTGCCCGGTTATCACGGTTTGCCTGTTCAAACCGCCTTCAGCCGATAGGGCCAGACATGGCCAAGTAGTCGCCGGAATATTCGCAGTCCGCTCAATGGGTTAACCGAATCAAGATGCTCAATGTTGTTTTTGCATTATGACCGCCGCAATCGGAGTGACTACCAGGAAAACAAGCGTGAGCTGCCAGCTCAGATAAGCCATCCAGCTCAGCAATCCAACACACAAGATACTGTCCTTGATAAATATCCGTATCGCTATCGAACTGGCTACAGCAACTTGTTCAACGTCATATACAAGTTTAGACACCAAAAGTGATGACGGATGCTGGTCAAAATATCGACTGGGTAGCCGGATCATACGATCGAACATCAAAGTCCTTAAGTCATAAACCACATAGCGGGATACCCTGGATATACAGTACTGGTCAGAAAAAGACCCGAACGAACGCACCAAAAAAATGATAACCAGCACACCTGGTGCTCAGCCGATAGGGCCAGACATGGCCAAGTAGTCGCCGGAATATTCGCAGTCCGCTCAATGGGTTAACCGAATCAAGATGCTCAATGTTGTTTTTGCATTGAAAATGTCAGTTTGAGAAAACCAACCCGCTGAGCAGCATCCAACGCCGTCATAACCGACTGATGGGTAGCCATTCGGTCTGCGCGAATAATAACGATTGGGACCTCCCACCCTGAAGAAAGGCTCAATAATTGCTCAGACAATTCTGCTGCGTCACTACCATTAAACTTCTTAGTCGATGAATCGCTTCCACGCTTCAAGACATATTGGCCCTGCTCTGAGATGCTGATCACAATTACCTGCTCCTCCAGCGTTGTCTCTAAAGGGAGATCACTAGTTGGCAGCCGCAGGCTCAACTGAGATTCTTTGGAAAACGTCGTCGAAACCATGAAAAAGATCAGAAGCAGGAATACAACATCAATCAACGGCGTTAAACTGATTCCGACTTCTTCTTCTCGATGCTGGGAGAATCTCACAGCTTCTGACTTCCCTGCATCAGGTTTAGCAGCCGTAACGCATGTTGCTCCATATCGACGGTGAGTTCATTAATTTTTCCCTTGAAATAACGGTGGAACATGAGACTTGGTATACCCACTGATAAACCTGCCGCAGTTGTGATCAAAGCTTCGGAGATACCCCCCGCCAGAATTTGGGGATTACCCACACCAACTGCAGTAATTGCCGCAAACACCTTGATCATCCCAATCACCGTTCCAAGCAGTCCCAACAGGGGCGTTATTGCGGCTATAGTGCCTAATGCATTGAGGTATTTTTCAAGTTCATGGACAACGTGCCGCCCCGCCTCTTCGATCGACCTACGAATATCGGCAGGCGCTTGATTTGAAAAAGACAGTCCTGCAACGAGAATTCGACCAAGATATGAACTTTGTTCGAGTTCCTCAAGTCGGTCATCTGTTAGTTGATGTTGCTCCAGCAAGTGTTCAATATCTATAACGAGGTCAGCCGGAGCTACACTGTCTTTCTTCAAGGTCCATAATCGTTCGATAATAATTGCAACCGAGATCACAGAACACAATATGATCGGCACCATTAGCCACCCACCGCTACTGATTAGTTCGAACATCTAATGGACCTCTCGCGCCTTGGATTATCGTATTGGTTGTGATTCTACCGACAATATCTACTCTATCGGTGTGTTGGGGTGAGTTTGGTATCAACTGTGCCAGAAACGTCGATAATGTCGGACCCATGTGCGAACCGTATTTCTTCTGTTACCACTTTTGATGATGATCTCTCCGTGCTGTGCAGTATTAAGCAAACGGATACCCAGTCGTTCATATTGGTCGATCACCTCTGGACTGGGGTGTCCATAGCGATTATGCGAGCCCGCACTCACAACCGCAATTTTCGCCCCCACAGCGGCTAGGAAAGATTGTGTAGATGAGGTGTTCGATCCGTGGTGCGGGACTACCAGTACCGAGGATTCTAGTTCGGTTCCGTAGGCTCTGACCAGAGCCTGTTCAGCTTTTGCCTCGATATCCCCAGTCAGTAGAATGCGACCACCACCACTAATGATCTGAACAACACACGAAGAATCGTTGGAACTAAGACGGTCGTCACCAACGGGCCACAAAATTCGGAATTCTACTTCGTTCCAGAACCAGGTCTCTCCAGAGCGACATCGCCGACTACCTTCGAGCCTGTCAGATTCCCCTGATAGAACATCATCTACAGGCAGATTGAGTAATATAGCGTCCAAGCCGCCCGCATGATCTGCTGCAGCGTGACTTACTATTATTCGATCCAACCGGGTGACTCCGTGTCGCCTGAGCGCCGGTAGCAGCACTCGTTCCCCTGTACTGAACTGTCCAAATTTTGGTCCGGTATCAAACAACATCGCGTGATCACGCGTCTGAACCAGAATTGCCAGTCCTTGACCAATGTCAAAAACCCGCATCCGTACTTCATGATTTTTGATGCCGGAAGTAGGCGTTGAGCCGACCAACAGAATCACAGTCACAGTTCCTATCAATAAAACCCGGAGTTTTCTAACATAAAGCATCGTGCCTACTAAAACCCCTACAACCAGGAGTAGCTGGTTGTTGTTGGACACATCCAGGGTGGAAAAACTAAATTGATCAAGTAAGCTAAGGGGCTTCAAAAGCCAGGTTATCATCCATCCACTGGCGGCTAAAAGCCCTCCGCCAATTGACCCACCAATAAAGAGCAGGCCAAAACAACCACTCAGAATCATTGGCACAACCAGCAACCCAAATACTGGCACATAAAATAGATTTATGAATGGTGAAACCAGAGACACGCTTCCGAAATACAATGCTTGTACAGGCAGCAAGCCAACAAACAAAGCGAATTGGATAACGCATAGGGTGAATACGTAATTCCGAACCGTATATCCAACCGACTTGTCTCCAACTGAATAGTGGCTCACTGTCGAGATTTTTTTTCGATAAACTTTTTGCGCGCGGAAGATTACCCACACTGCTACAAAAGACAACCAAAACCCAGCTGAACCAACATCTATTGGGTTCAGTATTCCCACCGTTAGCATTGCAAGCCCAAGGAACACTTCCGGACGATACATCCGATTAGCCAAGACGCCTAAAACCGTATACGTCGCTAACATAGTCAACGCTCTTACCGCCGGAAGCGGGAAGCCGGCCAAAGCCGCGTAAGAAAATCCAAGCAAAAGACCTCCGACTGACACCAGGTGAGGGCGTGGAATCCTACCGCCTGACAATAGGCCCACCCGCCACAGTAACCGAATAATAAGGCAACCAAAAAGACTTGCTAAACCAACGTGCAAACCGGAAATCGCCATCAGATGCCCTATGCCTGAAATTCGAAAGGTCTTCCATTGTTGTGTAGAAATAGCTGAGCGCTCTCCTATCGCAAGTGCCAGAATAATGCCTAGAGCAGGTTTCTCTCCCAGGGCATCTTGAATCTTTAACCGGAGACGATTACGCAGAGAGAGAATAAAATTCTCTGATTCAGCCTTTCCTATCATGCTCTCTGAAATACATCAATTCCCGATCATGGGTGCCCACGTTGCGATACCCACGAACAGGCTTTAACTTTATCTGTAACTGCCACTTCTGCCCTGGTTCGAGTATCGGTCTACCCCCATACCAACGAAGGCGAACGTTACTCCGCCTGGCACTTGTGACCGTCCCTGCGATTAGTTGATGAAGTCTAAAGTCGAACTGCGTGTGAGTCGTTCTAACAACAGGGATACTGTTTACTACTCCGACTGCTGTAACTGGTTGGTATAGGAAATGCCGGTCGGGTCGTTTTTCTAATTGATATTGCGCATAAACACTGGCCCACAACATGCCAAGGCCTAGGCAAGCCAAATAACGAGTCCATCCCTTTACGACCCCAAAACACAAACAAACTACACCACATGCCCACAGAAGCGCAGTCAACGAGACGCACAAATGGATAAACAGTGCACCAGCTGTATAAGCCAGTGCTATGACAAATATTCGTGGCATCCTTGCCCGCTGATATCGTCCTTGATCTTTACTGTCTACATTTTATGAGATATCACCAGGCAATCAAGCTATTAGATTAAACAGAACAATTCTGGAGAGTTCCATTCGCAAGTTTGTAGGTATGATCAAGTTTCCTTGCCAAGCCTAGATCGTGGGTGGCCATAACAAGACTCGTGCCAAACTCGCTATTTAGAGTGAAAAAGAGCTCTTGAACTGAATTTGCAGTCTCGTAATCAAGGTTCCCTGTTGGCTCGTCGGCCAGGATACAGTCGGGCTGCCCAACAAGTGCACGGGCTACAGCAGTTCGCTGTCTCTCTCCTCCGGAGAGCTCGCCTGGCTTATGATGTTCTCGTGTCCTCAAGCCTGCCTTTTCCAATAACTGCGACGCATCAGATAAAGCTGAAGTATGAGATTCGCCACGAATCAATAACGGCATTGCTACGTTTTCCAAAACTGTAAACTCCGGCAAGAGATGATGAAACTGGTAAATAAATCCAAGCGAGCGATTTCGAAGAGCGCCAATAGCCTTTTCACTCAAGCCCGCCAGTGGCTGACCACATAATTGAACGCTGCCTTGTGTTGGCCTATCCAGGCCGCCCAGTAAATGCAAAAAAGTACTCTTCCCGCTGCCTGAGGCCCCGACTATCGCGATAGTCTCACCTGCCGCCACTGTCAGGTTGATATCGTTAAGCACCTGAACCAGGGTGCCTGCCTCTGTAAACGATTTATATAGCCCGGAACATGCCAGAATCGGATTAGTCGGGTTATTCATATCGTAAAACCTCGGCGGGATCAGTTCTCGAAGCTCTCCACGCGGGGTACAACGTTGCGACCACACTCAAGACAAATGAAATGGAGATAATCTGGGAAACATCCCTCCACTTTAGCTGAGCAGGAAAGTCAGTGATCACATATACGCTTGACGGAAAGAACTCGATTCCAAACAGCCCCTCCAACCAAGGGACCAGGGTTTCTACATTTACAGCCGTTATTACACCCGAGATACCGCCGATAAATGTTCCGATAAGCCCGATCAGCGTACCCTGAATGACAAAAATAGCCATCACCCTGCGCGGTCCCAGTCCCAAGGTCCGTAAGATAGCGACATCTGGGCGCTTATCAGTCACCAGCATCACCAGAGTAGATACGATATTGAATGCAGCAACCGCAACGATAAGCAGCAAAATGATGAACATCACCCGCCGTTCTATTTTTATCGCCCGGAAGAGATTGATGTGTTGGATTGTCCAGTCAGTTACGCGGTACTCTGCTCCCAGAACTCTGGAAAGCTGCTCTCTTATTCGGGGTGCCTGGTATAGGTCTGCAAGTTTTAAACGCCGGCCGCTGACCAAGCCCTCGGTCTTAAAGAGTCGAACCGCGTCACCCAAATGCAAAATCGCTAAACCGTTATCATGCTCGTACATGCCGAGCTCAAAGACTCCTGCTACAGTAAATCGTTTCAGCCTAGGCAACAGCCCCGCTGGAGTAATCTGGCCATTTGGAGCAACCAGGGTTACTTTCTGACCCACCGACACACCCAGTTGTCGCGCAAGTTCCGATCCGAGAACAACCTGCCATTTACCCGATTCTAGGGCGTTCCAATTGCCGTCTTTCATATTCTCAGACAAATTGGAAACACCGACCTCTTCTGCAGGTAACACGCCTCGAATCAACGCTCCTTTGACCATTCGGCCGCCCGTCAAAAGGCCCTGACCAAGTATAAAAGGCGCCGAGGCCAGTATTTCTGGATGTTTGTTGATTTCGCTTTTGACTGTCTCCTGTTCGCTAAGCCATCCATTGTGACCGCTAACAGTGACATGCGATGCGACTGAAAGTATTCTTTCTCTGAGTTCGCGCTCAAAACCATTCATGATGGATAGAACAGTGATCAATGCCCACACACCGATCGCGATTCCGATCATCGATGTCATCGAGATAAAGGAGATAAAATGATTGCGCCTTTTAGCTCGGGTATAGCGCAACCCAATTAACAGCTCCAGTGGCCGGATCATGGTAATTCGCAGGCAATCAGAGCATCTTGTGACAACAGATCAAAGCACCTTAATTGTTGTTGTCAGATCGCAGGTGTGGGAACAATAATACGTCCCTGATCGACGAGCACCCCGTCAACAACATTACAAAACGGTCGACGCCTAGTCCACCGCCAGCGTTTGGTGGCAAACCATACTCCAGCGCGGTAATGTAGTCCTGGTCAAAAAACATAGCCTCCTCATTTCCAGAAGACTTCGCGAGTGCTTGCCGCTCAAATCGTGTCGCTTGATCTTCTGCATCGTTTAACTCTGAAAAGCCATTAGCCAGTTCCCGCCCCGCTATGAATAGTTCAAACCGATCAGTCAGAGTAGAGTCATCGTCATTGCGTCTGGACAACGGTGAGACCACTTCCGGGTAGGCGGTTATATAGGTAGGTTGTATCAGGTAATCCTCTACAGTCGCTTCGAACACCAGCATCAATATCTCGCCAGTCGACAAATCTGAATCGACCTCAACGCCGTTGGCCAGAAGTATGCTTGTCAGCTTTTTTTGATCTTTAATGTCAGAGCTTGAAAGCTTGGGGTTATGCCTCAGAACAGCCTCACTCATATTCAGCCTTTCAAAAGGCTGGGCGAGGTCGATGCTGTGTCCTTCATATTCAAGTTTTGTGCTGCCATTGACATCCTGAGCAACTATTCTGAGCATCTCTTCAGTTAGGTCCATGTAGTCGCTGTAGTCAAGATAGGCTTCGTTGTATTCAAGCATCGTGAACTCTGGATTGTGTTGAGTACTCAACCCTTCATTACGGAAATTCCGATTTAATTCGTAAACTCGCTCAAAACCACCGACCAGACAGCGCTTAATATAGAGCTCCTGAGCGACTCTCAGGTAAAGATCCCGATCAAGAGCGTTGTGATGTGTAACGAAGGGTTTTGCGTTTGCACCACCCGGAATCGCCTGCATGATTGGCGATTCGATCTCGATATAGCCCCGATCATCCAGAAACTTGCGAAGCGACCTGATGGTCGCTGCTCGCTTACGAAATACTTCACGTGAAGTTTCGCTGACCAGTAAATCTATATATCTCTGACGATAGCGAATTTCCACATTCGTCAGCCCATGATGTTTCTCGGGCAGTGGGTGCAACGATTTAACCAACAGTTGAAACTCAGACACCTCGATCGTCAATTCACCTGTCTTTGTGATAAATGGACGCCCAATGACGCCGATAATGTCTCCAATATCAAACTTCTTGAACGATTCATTGTATTGCCCGTCAGGTAATCGGTCGCGCTGCGCGTACAACTGGATCCTGCCGGACTCATCCTGAATATGTGCGAAACTGGCCTTACCCATAATGCGTCTGGACATAAGACGTCCAGCCAACTTGATTTCATCTCCTCTTGTTTCCGGCTCTTGAGAGGCAAGTCTTTCCTGCTGCTCGAATACACTCTTTGCACAACTGTCCCGTCGAAAATCATTAGGGTACGGATTTCCCTGTTGACGTAACTTGGATAGTTTCTCTTTCCGCTGTACGGTTTGATCGTTTAGGTCGCTTACCATGTTTCTAACTTTTCAGTGCCTTAGAGAGCAGCTTTTAAACTCGCTTCTATAAATTGTCCGATATCACCGTCTAACACGGCCTGTGTGTTGCCCGTTTCCACACCCGTTCGCAGGTCTTTGATTCTAGATTGATCCAAAACATAAGACCTTATCTGACTACCCCATCCGATATCCGCTTTAGAATTCTCTAGTTCCTGCTGTTCCTCCTGCCGCGCACGCATCTCCGCCTCGTAAAGTCGCGATTTCAGCATGGACATCGCTTCTGCTTTATTGCGATGTTGGGAGCGATCGTTCTGGCATTGCACAACAATCCCACTCGGCAGATACACAGAGGCAAATGACGTATGTCGCCGGTTCCCCGAATCAAAGGGGGATTTTCTGACCAACCTGTGAACGCCGGTTTCGGTTCTGAGATAGCCATAGGCATACTCGCCACTCACATGAATGGTCGCACTTTTGATGCCGGCTACTTCGCCTTCTGACTTTTCAACCAGTTCGACCGAGTATCGCCCTGATTCCGACCAGCGTAAATACATTCGCAGTAGCATTTCTGCCCAGTCCTGCGCTTCGGTTCCTCCGGAACCAGCCTGAATATCGACAAAAGCACTGGCTTCATCCGCTTCACCGGAAAACATTCTTCGAAACTCGAGCTTCTCCAGTTTCTGTTTGGCACCTTCCGACTCTTTTGCTATCTCCTCTATCGTTTCATCGTCATTTTCAAGCCGTGCCAGCTCAAGTAAATCAAGTAAATCGCTGAACGTCCGGGCCAGGCCATCCAACTGTTCCACTGTTTCCTCGAGCCTGGCTCGTTCTTGGCCGAGGCGCTGAGCTTCTTCTGGATTATTCCACAGTGAAGGATCCTCTAACCGAAGTAAAATTTCTTCTAGACGCTCTTTTCGGGAGTCATAGTCAAAGATACCCCCTGAGCCCTTCAATTCGCTGAGCGCAATCATTTAGATCCTGAAATATTTCTCCTGGCTCTGCCATGATAAATCTGGTTCGGATAAACTATAATTATGGAAGGGGAAGGATACCGGATTTCCAGTTAATTCGATACGGACAGCATCATCTGCATATCCAGTTGTCCATTGACCCACACCTGTCGTTCGTTTGTGATTGTACATCGACGTCACAGTGCACCAGGTTTGCACTTGGCGAGCACAGGCATCTAAATAAAGAAACAGTAACATTGAAGGTGTGATTTAGCGGTATGCAAATAGGAATACCCAGAGAAATATATCCCGAAGAATGTCGCGTAGCAGTAACCCCTGAGGTTGTCAGTCATCTGACCGAGCTGGGCTTCACCGTTAAACTCGAATCCAATGCCGGCAAACCTGCAAGTTTCTCAGATGCTGCGTATACCCGAAGTGGTGCTGCGATTGTCACCAGTGCGGTCGAAATCTGGGAATCCAGTGACATTCTCCTCAAGGTAAGAGCACCATCAGAACATCCCGATCTCGGTCTACACGAGGCATCACTTCTTAGCCCAGAACAGACTCTAATATGTTTTATATGGCCAGGACAGAACCCAGAACTTGTGTCTCGCCTTTCCGATTCGGGAGCTCATGTCTTGGCAATGGATGCTGTACCTAGAATTTCTAGAGCTCAAAAATTCGATGCATTGAGCTCTATGGCAAACGTTGCTGGATATCGCGCGATCATAGAATCAGCTGGCGAGTTTGGCAGATTCTTCGCCGGTCAGATCACAGCCGCCGGCAAGGTGCCTCCGGCTCGGATACTTGTGATAGGCGCTGGCGTGGCGGGGCTCGCTGCGATAGGAGCTGCCGGAAGCATGGGCGCGAGCGTCCGTGCGTTTGACACTCGGCCAGAAGTAAAAGAACAGGTTGAGAGCATGGGTGCTGAGTTTCTAATGCTGGACTTTGCTGAGGACGGTAGTGGAGCCGGGGGCTATGCGAAAACAATGAGTGAGGAATTCATTGTTGCAGAGATGGCGCTATTTATGGAACAGGCCAAAGAGGTGGATATCATAATCACTACGGCCCTTGTGCCTGGTAAACCTGCACCGCGCCTGATCACGGCCGAAATGGTAGATGCCATGAGAGACGGCAGTGTTATTGTCGACCTGGCTTCTGAACAAGGCGGTAACTGCGAACTCACCCAACCTGGCCGAGTGACCCACGTCAGCGGCGTGCGCGTGATCGGCTATACAGACCTTCCCAGCAGAATGCCAGCGCAGTCAAGCCAGCTTTACGGAACCAACATTCGACATTTTCTAGCTGAAATCTGTCCAGAGAAAAACGGGCAGATCGAACTCGACATGGATGACGATGTTGTACGTTCCATGACTGTCACTCGATCTGGAGAAATCACCTGGCCCCCGCCGACGATCGAAACTGCAAAACCGACTGAACCGTCCAGCGCTCCGCCCCCTAGTATTGTTACAAGCCCCGTCAAGTCGCCTGAAAAACAAAACAACGTCGCCACCCTAATCGGTCTGGGTGTGGTTATGCTGCTCATCCTCGGCGTAGGTGCTGTTGCGCCCAGTTCCTTCATGAATCACTTCACAGTGTTTATTCTAGCTATCTTTGTCGGGTGGCAAGTGGTCTGGAATGTTACGCCTGCACTGCATACCCCTCTGATGAGCGTAACCAATGCGATTAGCGGAATTATTGTGATCGGGGCACTGCTTAAGATTGACGCGGGGTCTTCATTGGTTGTTCTGCTCGCAGCAATTTCCTTACTGATCGCAAGTATCAATATCAGTGGTGGTTTTCTGGTGACCCACAGAATGCTACGGATGTTTCGGAGAGATATCTGAACGTGTCTACCGGTATCATCACCTCAGCCTACATCGCGGCTAGCGTATTATTCATTCTCAGTCTCGGCGGGTTGAGTCATCAGGAGCGCGCTCGGCGAGGCAACCTCTTCGGAATCCTTGGGATGGCGATAGCCATCGTTGCCACGATTTATAACCCCGCGGTAGGTAATTATGCGCTGGTAATTATTCTGATGGTGTCTGGAGGTGGAATCGGGGCGTTAGTCGCCGCCCGCGTTCAGATGACCGCTATGCCACAACTGGTCGCGTTGCTCCATAGCTTTGTGGGACTAGCGGCTGTTTTGGTTGGATTCGGGACGTTCCTAGATCCTACAGCTGGATATTCCGATATAGAAAGAAACATTCACAATATTGAAATCTACTTAGGGATATTGATAGGCGCAATAACCTTTACCGGGTCGGTTATTGCTTTCGGAAAACTTCAAGGCATCATTAACAGTCGACCCCTCACCCTCCCTGGCCGACATCTAATCAATATTGCTATAGGGCTCGCCTGCTTGTGGTTCTGTCTCTTCACTGATATTCGGAGCACACATGGTTTTGGCCATCGGCGGTGCAGACATGCCGGTGGTGATTTCTATGCTGAACAGCTATTCAGGCTGGGCCGCTGCAGCAACTGGATTCATGCTCGCAAATGATCTGCTGATCGTGACGGGTGCACTGGTGGGAAGCAGTGGCGCCATATTGAGCTACATCATGTGTCGCGCTATGAATCGACATTTTCTTGCTGTGATTCTCGGAGGATTTGGTGAATCAGTTGGTTCGAGTTCAAAGTCAGTTAGCGATCAACAGGTTATTGCGATCAGCCACGATGAATCCGCGCAGTTGCTGCGAGATGCCGACAGCGTGGTTATTGTTCCAGGATATGGCATGGCGGTTGCACACGCCCAACAGCCCGTATCCGAACTGACCAAGGTCCTACGCAGCAAAAATATCGATGTGAGATTTGCCATACATCCAGTTGCCGGCAGAATGCCAGGACACATGAACGTTCTCCTCGCGGAGGCAAAAGTACCTTATGATATCGTGCTAGAAATGGATGAAATAAACGATGATCTTCCGGATACGGATGTGGTTCTCGTAATTGGTGCAAATGACATCGTCAATCCATCAGCCCAAGAAGACCCCGATGGTCCGATAGCAGGTATGCCGGTACTCGAGGTTTGGAAGTCAAACGCCACTATAGTATTGAAGCGGAGTATGGCAACAGGGTACGCAGGTGTCGACAATCCCCTCTTTTACCGGGATAAAACAAAAATGTTATTCGGCGATGCCAAGGACAGTATGGACAAAGTTCTTTCTGCCTTGAAATAGGCCGACCGCCATTCGCGTCATCTATTAGACCTGCTTCATGGTGCTGCCAATCTCAGCCGGGATTCTTGCCCAGAAGAGCCCGACATCTCCCACTGCCGCCATTTTAGCTCCGGCCATACCTTCACTTGTCACCTGCGACAATAGTACCCGCTTGACCCATCGGCTTACCCGGACCTGCGGATGACCGGGCGGGTAGGATCCGTAATCCACTCACTCCACGACCCCGGGTATAACCGCGATCCAGATAGGCCAGCTATTTCCATCGCTAAGAGATTGTGACAGGCCGTCACACCTGAGCCACAACTGTGGACAACCTGATTGGTGGGAGTATTCCCAATCAGGTCGATAAACTCCTGTCTTAATACGTCGGCAGATTTAAAGCGACCGCCCGAAAGATTACACATAAATGGCCGATTGATAGCGCTGGGTATGTGGCCTGCAATGCGGTCGATGGGCTCTTCGAGACCGAGGAACCGTTTGTTTTCTCTTGCATCGATGATCAATTGATCGGGGTCATCAACGACCCGCATTAGCGAATCAGTGTCAGTCCAGTGACCCTGTTGCGGCCGGCCGGTAAACTCACTCACTGGATAGGCCTCAGTACCATCGACCAAGACTCCTGCCTCGTCGATCCAAGCATCTAGACCGCCATCAAGCACGTAGACGGATTGATGACCGAACCAGCGGAGCAGCCACCAGCATCGAGCTGCCATCGCGCCTGGTCCATCGTCGTACGCGATCACCGTCGAATCGTCTGCTACCCCCCACTTGCCTACCGCCTCCTGAAAAAGGTCCACAGCGGGGAGTGGGTGACGACCTGTACCAGCTCCAATGGGACTCGACAGATCATCACCAAGATCCAAGTGTATAGACCCTGGAATATGACCTCGTCGATATGAAGCGATACCGGCTGCCGGGTCGGTGAGCACATACCGACAGTCCAGAATGCGGGTATTTTCTTCCCCGCGTATCTCCATCAATGATTGGGCTGATATTAACATCTGAAAAGATCTGGGAATTTTCTGGACCGAGGGGTGAAGTTTACCATTCGGCTATCGTCGAGGTTCTGTCACCGATCTGATCTGTGACAGCGGCCATAGACGAATTCGATTCAACTGTACTGAGTCAGAAACAATTGTTATGGCGGAGAGGGAGGGATTCGAACCCCCGGACGGTTACCCGTCAACGGTTTTCAAGACCGCCGCATTCGGCCACTCTGCCACCTCTCCGGTCTAGGCTGATTGTAGCCCATCCTCTTGCTCTACCCTTTCAGCAGATTTCATAACAATCAAGCGTTCATAGTTCTACAAAAGCTTGATTTTTGAAAGAATGGCCCTATCCTACTGCCTGTATACGCTTGTGAACTAACGCCAACATGGAGCAATAGCACGTTATGTTTAACAAAGTACAAGTCGCCTCTCACCCATCAGCCTCCAGTGCTGTGGAATTTAACAAGGTCCTCCGAAATACCTATGGACTACTCTCCGCGACGCTGCTTTTCAGTGGCGTCTTCGCCGGACTCTCCATGGCTTTTAACTGGCCACATCCGGGTCTTGTGATTACCCTGGCTGGTTATTTCGGTCTACTTTTTCTGACTCGCCGGTACCGAAATTCAGCGCTTGGGCTGTTGTTTGTATTCGCTCTGACAGGATTCATGGGATTGACCTTGGGGCCTATCATCGACTTCTATTTGACAGTTGTCCCGAACGGCCACCAAGTAGTGACGACTGCCTTAGGTGGGACGGGTGTCATTTTTCTGGGTCTGTCAGCCTACGCCCTGAGTACCCGCAAGGATTTCAGCTTTTTGGGTGGAATGCTGTTTGCCGGCATCTTGGTAGCATTTATTGCTGGATTAGGTGCCGTGGTTTTTGGAATCCCCGCACTATCCTTAGCGGTATCCGCAATGTTTATCTTGCTGATGAGTGGACTCATTTTGTTTCAGACAAGTCAGATCGTACACGGCGGTGAAACAAACTATGTCATGGCAACCATCACACTTTATATTGCCATTTACAACTTATTCCTCAGTCTGCTCCAGATCCTGGGCATATTTGGCGGTGACGATTGATAGGCAGCATTCTCAATTAAATGCCCGGGTCCGGGTATTTCCGAGGCCAGACTATTGCGCACAGCACTCTCAGGCATTCTGGATTCTGTCACATCCACCTAGATAAGGCCGTAGTACATCTGGAACCGATATTGATCGGTCTTCGTTCTGGTAGTTCTCCATGATTGCTACCAATGTCCTGCCTATAGCAAGACCTGACCCATTTAGGGTGTGTACATACTCCGGTTTGCTCGTTTCAGGGTTACGCCAACGAGCCCGCATGCGCCTCGCTTGAAATGTCTCATAATTACTGCACGAAGAAATCTCTCTATATT
>LUMD01000612.1_pt1 | contig 15555 bp, 15 predicted proteins | sample 729651 | NCBI WGS metagenome assembly LUMD01 (sample SAMN03860272, study PRJNA289734) | marine metagenome | biome: seawater column; feature: ocean; material: water; isolation source: Red Sea water column Station 34 - depth 258m | place: Saudi Arabia: Red Sea | collected 2011-10-15 | depth 258 m | reverse complement strand
CCGTAAGATTCTTTAAAAGCACCTAATCGAAATGTTAATTTGTCTAGCCATGCTCTGGCGCTAATATTGCCAAATTTAACAATCCCACCCCCAAAATGGGTTCTTGATCCAATTTGATCCATGTATATACTTTCATAATTTGCACTGGAGGCCTCATCATTCCATATTTGAAATTCTCCAAAGATATTTAAATCATTTCTAAATCCTGCATTTAATCCGAAACTAAAACTGTTAGGTGCATAAATATCAGATACTTCAATAGTGTCAACGTTTACATTGGCAGGATAATCATCTCTATCAAAAGTATAATTATCATTTCTATCTTCAAATAAATCAAATTTATACAATGCCCCTGAAACTGGTTTCCCAGTCATACTAATACGCGCAAAAGCTAACACTATTAAATTATTATCATTATAAAAGTTACCAGCAAAATTTAAATTCATTACAGTTCCACTATAAGTACGAACATTAAACAAACGGTAATGAAGACCCAGCCAATAAACCTCCACCAGAGCGAAATTCTTTATTTGTAATTAAATTTTTTCCCTGAAAATCAAAAGTCGACGAATCAGTTTTAAAATATGAATTATGATTATTTTCTAGTTTGAGTGAAAATCCTATAGCATAGCGGTCCTGTATTGGAACGACAAACTGAATTTTGTTCAACCCATTCCCGTATGTGACATTATTTCTGTTTTCTAAACCTACACTACTACTATTGTAAGAACCGCTTATAAATGTAAATTTTAAACCTGGCCATGTTGCAGGATTATCCAATGAAACACCTGGATGAAAAGTTGGGACTAAACCAATACTCCCTGCGCCAGAAGTTGCTGTGTGATGCGCGCTTTTTGACAATCCTAATCCGTATGCATTGAAAACAGATTGAGCATAAATATGATTAAGTAATAATAGAGATATAAATATATTACGGTAAAACATAAATCACTCGCATTACAGGAAAATAATCAGGGCTATCTATGCTATAAAACAGCATTGTTTTGAAAGGATCGTTACTTAGACTAGTTTCCAACTTAAAACCATAATTAATATACTTTTGATGTCCAATTTCAGTGGCTATTTTTCGATGATTGATTTTCAATTTATCATCTACGATTGAAGTTGAAGTATAATAACTAAAATCCTCATCGTATGGATCATTGTCAAATGAAGAAAACTGCAAAAAGTCACCCTCATTTATTATTGGGTAAGAAATAACCATATAATTTTGCAAAGTATCATTTAGTGCAGAATTAAATATTAGTTCAGCCGAACTGATAATAGCCTTAGGATCGAGTATCCAATCTCCCATATCAACAAGTACAATTGACTTTAGTCCCATTGCCGCTCCAACCGATAAATATGATGAATCATCTGTTGAAATATGGGGAGGAATTATCACCGACAAGTCTTCTATTGCTGCATAGGTCCTGAATGTTGTATCGAGTACCACAGAATCTGAAACAAATTGACGATAGTACACTTTGAGTTGTGGACGATCTCCACCTATTTTATCAGTGCTGTGAAAAATAAACGATTCGAACTGTTCATTTTTTAGTTCCACTAAAAATGATCGGTTAAAAGCTGTAACGTTTGTATCCTTAAACGCGTTTACAATAGAAGAATCCAGTAAAAAATTCAAAAATACTTTTGTTTGATTAGTATCGGTCGTATCCGATTCTAATTGAGCGGTACTAATAAAAGTAGATGCAATAGATTTATCGAAATTTATATAATTTGATTCTAATTCATTAAATACGGAATCCCCACCATTAGGAAAATAGTGCAGTTGAAATTCGGCATTATTTTCAATAGAATCAGAATCCAAACGTAAAGAGAATTTTAAACTATCAACGATAATTAAAGAATCGTTGTAAAATGAAAATGGAGTTCCTGCTGTTACACTACTACTATCTAATTTGATAAGATTATACGGAAAATTATATCCATCTTTTTTGCCAAAATATAATAAATCTGTTCTACCCATCTCTGGTGGAACCTGGTATGACATTGCTTTTATAACTGGAAATGAAATCGTGTCTAATTTCATTGGAATACCATCATCTTTAACTGGAATGGCAGCTTCCTCACAAGAGATAAAAGTAATAAAACCAATTAGGCAAAATCCAATAATTCGATTTTTCAAAAGAAAAAAATTCATGAATGATTATTTTGTAATTATTGTTACGATGAATTAAGCGAAATGTTTCGTCAATTCTTCATTCAATGCATTGGCAGTAGCTATAAAATCTGGGGATTCATCATCATTGAGCAAAATAGATACTACTTTCTTTTTGTTGGCTTTAATCCCAGGCAATTTCATAAGCTTTTTTGTTACATCATTAGATGGCGTATCTATAGCAATAATCAAATCCGCAAATGGTGCAGCAGCTTCATAACAGTTTACCTTATTTCCTTTAATACTATCAGGCAGTGTAACACCAGCTTTAGCATAAACGTCACGAGAAAAATTACAATATTCATCAACAGAATGAACTGTTATGACAGTTTTAATACCACCATAAAATTCTTTTGAATCATAAATTTGCTGATAAATCATAGGTACAAATGCGCATTGCCAGTCATTTGAGATCAATACATCCGGTTTCCAGAACAGGTGCGGTAAGGTTGCAATCGCCGCTTTTGAAAAATAGGCATAGCGTTCATCATTATCGGGCAAAACACGACCATTTTTTGCTTTATAAAGCAAATTTGTTAATGGCTTAAACCAATCCACATTTTCTAGAAAATAAACTTGCACTCTCGTTTTTGGGATAAAAGCACTTTTGGCTGATGCAATCGCCTCATCACCATCGAATTGGAACGGAATTTCACGTAAACGAATGACTTCACGTAGAATATATTTTCTTTCACTTACAAAACCATATTTTGGAATCATCGTTCTAATGTCATGTCCCATTGTCTGTAGCGTCAAAGGGATATGGACTGAATATTCACCTAAATTAGATGTATGAGCAAAAGGAGTAATTTCAGTTGTGAGAAAAAAAAGTTTTAAAGACATTTTTTTGTTTATCGTATCTTGATTTGCTTGATTGATTCCCTAGCTTTTGCAAAAAATTCTGAGCCAGGGAAATAATCGATCAATCGCTGATATTCTTCACGTGCTTTATCTATATTCCCCATACTGCGGTGACAATGGCCCAATTTCAATTGCGCATCATCATCTTTATCCGTCCCGGGAAATGTGAAAACTTTTTCAAACTCAATAACGGCGCGTTTATAGTTTTTCATTGTATAATAACACTCAGCCAACCAGTATTGACTGTTATCCGCCAAATCATTACCGGGGTCACTCATAACCAATCCGGCAAAACCAGTGACTGCTTTTTCAAACTCGCCATTTTGATAATTGGATAATGCATCAATATAAGATTTCTTGTATTCTGCAGGGCTAATTTTTGCACTTACCTTATCATTCACCCGATTGTTCTTCAGGTTATACATTTCGGTAAAACTATTGGTCAGAGTCACAATTTTATTTTCAATCATGACCAGTTGAGCGAGAATTTCAAAATTCACACTATCGATATAGGCGGCTTTATCTTCCATAAGTCGCATTTTATTTTGGATTGTATTGATTCTATTGATCAAGAGAATCGCAACAGAATCGGTTTGTTCTTTTGCCTTCAAATTTGCTTTCAATGCATTTTGAAGCTCAGGAAGCAACATCCTAATTTGAGTATCTAGTGAATCAACACGCACATTTTGGCGGTCAATTTTTGCATTCAGTCGTTTCATCTCACGCTTAGTGGCTGCATCTTGTGCAGTCACTATTGAAAATGAAGCCAGTATCAATATGGTTGCTATGGATTTAAACAATCGATTCATCATGAAGTTTAGCCTTGGATTTAATAATCAAATTGTGGCAGGGAATTTACCGCTTTTATTCCCTTCCCGGCATTATCTTTTTCGAATAGAATTAATCTAATTCTTCACGACCGAAGTTTAGCACTAATCCAATCATCATAAAACTAGATAACAAAAACGAACCCCCATATGAAACAAAGGGCAAGGGCAATCCTTTCACTGGTATCATTCCGGCCGTCATTGCACAATTCACAAATATATGAGCCATAAATATCGTTGAAATACCAATAAGAATGAGTCCAGAAAAACGGTCGGATGCATTTAATCCTAATTTAATTATTTTCACGATAAACCAAGAAAAGAGGACAAGCATAATGAATAACATAACGAAACCAAACTCTTCTCCGATTACACTCACAATGAAGTCCGATTCCTGTACAGGGAGGAATTTCAAATGGGTTTGCGTACCTTGACCCCACCCTTTTCCAAATAAACCGCCGGACCCTAAAGCTGTTTTACTTTGAATAATTTGATATCCGGCACCTAAAGGATCTAAATCAGGATTGATAAGAGTTAATACCCGTTTTTGCTGAAAAGGACGTAGAGCATTCCACATAAGTGGAAAAATCAATCCTAAAAATATATTGCCGAAATAAATACCAACCCCATGCCATAGTTGGGGTTTTGCCATATAGATGACAATTGCCAATATTGTTGCCCAAATTGTGAAAGTAAACTCATTTGATGCGGCCATTATGCTAAATAATGGGGCGACTATTAGAAATAAATGATATGGTCGTGCACCCACCCAAAACAACATGGGAATCACTGGGGTCATCATCACAAATGCTGTACCTAAATCCGGCTGATTTAACACAATGAAAGTAGGTAGGATAGCAATCGCAAAAGGAACTAGGTTTGACGCAAAATTTCCCAGATTAATCCAACGGTATGTACCGGCCACCTTTTCACCAAAAAATGGTATAAAAACAGCCAAAACAATAAATCCGTATCCCAAATATATATATTTATGGACCAACCCTTTTGAAACGAGGGTCATGAAAATCATCAAGATGGTGGCAGGAATTAAAAATATCATCTGCTTCGAAAATGCATTCGGTGGAGTCTGTGCTTGAACTTGAGCAATGCTGTAAAGTGTGACCAACCCTATTGACAATAATAAACCCACAACGAGCAAAAGGCTTAATGGCGAATTTTTAATTTTATACCAAAACTCTGCAAACATTACTTAGACACCAGTTTTGTAGTTTTCGGACCATAATAATGTTGAAACACTCTTTTCGCGATAGGTGCAGCGACTTCACCACCGCTACCACCATTTTCAATCAAAATGGTAATCGTAATCATTTCATCATCTTTTTCACCGTAAGCAATAAACCATGCATGGGGTTCACCATGTGGATTTTCTGCTGTCCCCGTTTTGCCACCAATTCTCAGACCAGGAATTTTTGGATTAGACCAACGGCCTGTCCCATTGGATTGGGTAATAGTGAGCTCCATATAATCTTGAATACGATTCCATGTTCTACTTCGTATAGCCGGTGCATCAATAATTTCATTTTGCGATTGTACGAGGTGCAATGGATATGTTTTTCCCCGTGTGGCTAGCAGATTCGTATAAGCCACCATTTGCAATGGTGTAACCAATATTTCACCTTGGCCAATAGATAGGTTTAACATGGCACCTTTGGACCATCCATAACGTCCATGTAGTTTATTCATAAACTGGCGATCCGGCACCCTTCCCTTCATTTCTGTAGGTAAATCAATTGCGGTTATCAAGCCATGTAAAAACTGTTTTGATCGAATCGCTAAATCATTGATATCCACATTTTGGATGGCCTGATAAAAATACACATCACAAGACTGTACGATGGCTTGTTCTAAATTTATTTTTCCGTGTCCGTTCTCATTCCAACAACGAAATGTGCGATCGTAAAATTCATATTCTCCTGTACAAAAAACAGACCAATCTGTTGTAACCAATTGCTTTTCTAATAGCTCAACACCAACCACCATTTTATAGATGGATCCCGGAGGATAGGTTCCATTGGTTACACGGTTTAATAAAGGTCGGTTTGAATCAGCAATAACGGTCTTCCAATCTTTACTGGATACCATTCCTGTAAATAAGTCTGGTTTATAGTCTGGAGCACTCACATAAGCCAAAATACCGCCAGTCCTTGGATTGGATACAATAGCTGTTCCTTTTTTATCGTTAAATTCATTTTCTAATAAAGCCTGAAGGGATACATCCAAAGTGGTGTGAATATCATTCCCGGGATTGGGTAAAATATTATCATGGCCTTCCACAGGTCCAGCTTCACGCCCAAAAGCATCCACTTGATAATAGGCAACCCCTTTTTCTCCCCGTAACTGCGATTCATATTGACGTTCTAACCCGGACCAGCCCACGAGATCGCCATATTGATAATCACTTTGTTCATCCATGTCAACCATCATGCCTTGATCAATTTCCTTTAAATAACCCAAGACGTGAGATGCACGAATTTTTGAATTGAATATTCTTTCAGGAAATTGTGAATAGACAATGCCCGTCAGCTCGTCTTTTGCTTCCTCTAATCGACTCAATTGCTCAATCGTAAGGTCTTTCGCCAATCGCGCGGGTAAAAACCGGTTTCGATAATAGTTTTTGTAATTCTTTTTTAAAGTGGATGTATCTATTCCGGTGGCAGCACTGATGACTTTATAATTTTTTTCTTTATTGACTGTTTCAGCACCAATGGCCGACACAATGTAGGTGGGATAATTATCTACAATAATTTCACCATGTCGATCCAGAATTAATCCTCTGGGTGCAGGAATCGAGGTGGCACGAATACGATTATTTTCTGCGCGTCGGCTATATTCGTTATGATCCAATACTTGTAACTGAAAAAATCGATACGCCAATACTAAGTGCATAAATATGACAAATCCAGCCAAAAACCAAAATTTTGATTTTGAAACGGTATTAGCGGATTTCAGCACGAGAGGCTTCTCTTACTGGATAGAAAAATTGAATGATAAAGAAAAATATCATGGTATATCCGAAAGATAATAACCACTTCATTCCAAACTCAACCCAATCTGATACCATTACGGTTTGGAACCGAACATATGTCATCATAAAGAAATGAAATCCAATTATTCCAATCCAAAATAAATGAAATACATAAGGTAATAAGCGTTCATATTTTCCATTTAAATACCCCGTTAAATATGCCGTAATAGACAGGGTTAATGGGCCTAACCCGAAGTGAGAGCCCACTCCTGTAAGATCTGATAATAATCCGATGGTAAACCCCATTATAATTCCTGGTGCTCTCCCAAACATCAAGCTAAAATAAAATACATAAATCACAATAAAATCCGGGCGGATCATGTTAATAGATAGAAAATCAACCAAAAGAAATTGAATTAGAAAAACCATGAGTGGCGGAATAATACGATTAATCCAAACCATTTTGGTCTCCCATAACGATAAACACATACATTAGCGCACCTAAATTTGGTTTAATTCGAACCCGTGCGACTTTTTGAAAGCTGTTTCTTTCATCTAACACTTCTATTACTTCACCCACTGGTAAATTCTTAGGGTAAATTTGACTAAACCCGGAGGTTACCACTTTATCGCCAATAGAAATTTCAGCATTCTTTTGCAGTTCTCTCACTTCACAATTGTTATTATTTAAAAACTGAAGTATACCCACACTACCTGATGGTATAATCCGTACAGACAATCGATAATTAACATCATTAATAATTTGGACCACAGTGGTATTTTTCCCTACCACAACCGTCTTACCGACTACACCACCGGGGACCACAACTGGCTGACCAACCTTCACACCATCATTAGACCCAATATCTAGTTAGACTACTATCCTGCTTAAATCCCACCAATTTGCGCATGTCGTGGAATTGCGCTTCAGATTGAAGCATGGCTTCCATTTGTAAAGTTAATTGGACATTTTTTTCACGGAGCAGTTGTGTTTCATCTTGGAGCTGTATCATACTTCGCATCCATGCAAAGGGTGATGAAATAATGGAAAATGTATCACTAAATTTTCCTCGAATGATATGCACATTCGGAGAATCGTTTTTTAAAAGGATTGTGAGGGATAGCGAGACCGCTACCAGTAGAATAAAATGATCTTTATATTTTAGAAGAGCTAGGACAAAATTCCGCATTCAAGGCTTAAATCAGGACGGACTCGTATTTTTTAACATCTTCGAGTACTTTACCTGTACCTCTCACTACGGATAAGAGCGGTTCTTCAGCAATATTAACAGGTACGTTTGTCCGCTCTCTAATGAGTTGATCAATACCTTTTAACATACTGCCGCCACCGGTCATGATAATTCCACGATCCAAAATGTCAGCAGATAATTCTGGAGGTGTCTGTTCTAATGCACGCTTTACCGCTTCGACAATGGCGTTGATTGGATCTTTTAATGCCTGCCGAATTTCATCGGATGACACTTCGATTGTTTTTGGAATCCCAGAAACAAGATCACGACCTTTTACCCCAATCATTTCACTTTTAACACGCATGGCCGAACCAACGGATTTTTTAATATTTTCTGCGGTTGATAAACCAATATCCAATTTATGTTCATTGCGGAACCACTGAATGATGGCTTCATCCATTTCATCACCAGCAACACGGATAGCCTCTTTTGTCACCACACCATCCAATGCAATAACAGCAATCTCAGTGGTACCACCACCAATATCAATGATGATGTTTCCGATGGGCTTTGAAATGTCCAATCCGATACCGATTGCTGCAGCCACCGGTTCTTCGATGAGATAGACTTCTCTGGCATTTGCTCTTTCGCCAGAATCCCGTACAGCACGACGTTCTACTTCTGTGACGCCAGAAGGAACACAAATAACCATCCTTGGGCGCGCCAAACGGTTCATATTAATCTTATTGATGAATCCTTGCAGCAATCCATCGGTCATATTAAAATCGGCAATCACACCATCCCGTAAGGGGCGAATCGTTTCAATTTCACGATGAGTTCTGCCCACCATGGCCTTTGCTTCATACCCAACGGCAATAATTTTATCATCATGGACAGATTTAGCAACAATGGATGGCTCATTAATCAGCACACCCTTCCCCTTAATGTACACTAAGGTGTTTGCAGTGCCCAAATCAATGGCAATATCGCCGGATACCCAGCTCAGTGGATTGGCAAGGGAATTAAATAAGCCCATGAATTCTTCTAATTATATCTTTAAGCTCGGATTAATGACGCCAAAGTTAATCTAAAAGTCTGTATCGATTCATTAAATAAAAGCGGAAAAGGAATTATTTTTTCCCCAAGGCTCGACCGGCATTGGCCAATTTATCTGCTACCGTATTTTTGTCTCTCAGTACATGGGAAAATGTGTACTGCTCCAGTTGATTAAATAACGCCATGGCCTGATTGTAGAGTTTTTGCATTCGGGGATTTTTTACCTTGTATTGACCATTGATTTGTTTTACGACCAGTTCACTATCCGAAAAGATTTGTACAGACAATTGACCTAAAGCAATTAGATGTTCAAGTCCCCGAATCAATGCAGTGTATTCTGCTTCGTTATTGGTGGCATCATCCAAATATTCAGAAAAGGAAATTAATTCATTATTATTGCGATAAATAACGCCGCCGATGCCAGCAGTTTTAGAATGCAGATCGGCTGCACCATCAATATATAATGATATTTCATCACCTCCATCTATTCGGTCGAATAATGATTCCAATGTTTTATTCCTTCTATTTGATGGATTGGATAGTAAAGTTTTTAGCGCGTCTATTTCGTTTTTATCTAATTTCATTTCGATTTAAATGTATGGGTTGGCACCATCCTTTGCTGAACATTCTTCCCAGTAATAGCACCAGTTGCAAAGGATGCTTTCTTTCGGTGCGAACGCACCCCCATTCTGGATGTGCCCTCTGATTTCATCAATTCGTAATTTAGTTTGATTCACCAATTGGGTAATCTGCCCGGATGTTCGAGCAGAGTGCACCTCTAAATTATGCTGTAAAAAATGCCATACCAATTTGACGGAGGATACATCTGACTTGGATTGCTCTAGTGCCACCTGATATGTTGCCAATTGTCGATCCCGATCTGCATTGTATTGATTCATGGCTCTTTTTCCACTTTTATAATCATGGATTTTATAATTGCCATTTCCATCGTGGTCAATCCGATCTACAATACCTTTCATCATGTAATCATCTGAGTTGTCGATTGAAAAGATAAATTCAACTTCTGTACCAATCACCGGTTCAGTAAAAGGACTGTGTTTTCGATAAAATGCAGCAATACATCTTTCACCCAATTCATAGTAAAACTTTACTGAATTCTCTTTTCGAACAATGGCAATACGATCATGCCAATGTGATTCCCATACTTCATGATATTTTTCTATCACCCTATCCAAAAACGGTAATCGACTGGCCAAAACTTCATCATAGAGATATTCTAATGCTTCGTGGACGCGTTTACCCATAAATGCCTCAATGCCTTCATCTCGCTTAATTACCTTATCGATATATCGAAATCGAAACTGGGCAGGGCATTTTTTATAGGTTTCTAGACTACTGTATGAAAATCGTTCAATCATGAATGAATTAATATTTTATCGAGGTGAAAGATACGTCGAGACAAATGTCTGATTCTACGATAGAAGCGGAATTAGGAAATAATTTTTATAAAATACAGAGGGGCTGAATACTACCAGCTTTGTCCGCGGAAAAATGGTGTTGTCAATCGATAGTCACCAAATCCTTGCTCATCTACAAAATCAAAGTATTTATTGATCCGATAATAATGCCACCGTTGAGAATAATACCGCGTCATAGGATCATTATACGTTTCCAAGTCATCCGGTGGGCCGAATAAAATATATATCATACCCATATCCGTTTTCCATCCATGGGTATACCCCTTAAAATTTGCATTGGAATAACTTACACGAGAAAAATATTCGTCCATCAATTCATTTTCCGGCGTATCAGGCGTGGGGTCTTTTCCATCCCAATATTCTAAGAAAAGGGTTTCTTGGTCATCCCCTTTTGCCTTGCTCAATGTTTTCCATTCATCATCTTCTAAAATATATCTCATATTCTGAACAGCTTGAGAAATATCACCTATAGACCTAGAAATCCCTTGGCGAGAGATGGCCAGCATGACAGATGCCTTTTTCTTCTCACCTCCCTGTTTCAACTCAATATCAACCCGTTTTCGAAGGCCCTGCTTGGCCACTTCTTCAGGAATGATAATCCGCTGATGAAAATAATTTTCTGATGCAGTAGACTGAAATGTCTTTTTCCATAATTCTTTTTTCTTTGAATTACGTATGACAATTTCCAAGTCATAAGGCCCTTTTTCCACTTTACCTGAAATAAATATAGATGTACGTGTTAGTTTTTCTCCAAGCATGCTTTGAAATAATGGAATTTCATTATCATTCAATCCCCACCGTCCGGATAAATAATCCAGGAAAAAAGGTGTATAAAGGGCGATTTTCTCTCCATGCTTTTGGAATTTGAGTTCTTTATTACGAACGCCACTATTATTGGAGTCTCTGTCTAATAATTCAGCGGAGATGACATAATCCCCCGGGGGCACTTTGAATTCATAAAAATGGATGGTAAAGATATCACGGGAAGCAGATTCGAGATAATTTTGTGTTTGGAGCGATTTGGCCCAGTGTTTTCGGCCCACTCGAACACCTTTTTTCTCCTTTAATGAAATGGTGGCTTCATATTCAGCTTCAAAACCATTTCCGGATTTTATGAATTGAAGCACATGATTGGGCACGGATAAATAAGATAAGACACGTATGGAGTCAGAATATGCATCTGCAACGCTGTAAACAAAAAATCCATACTGGCGGATTACATCTTTTTCCCGCTTGCTAGACGGATTCATCTGAGCTGATAAATGGGCGGCCAGCATCAAGCAACCAACTATAGCTATTCTAAATTTATTCTTCATTTGTATCGATACGAAGTGAGGCCTTCGGATGTTCCCATCCAAATTTTTCTACCATGAATATACATGTCGTTCACCTGTCCAATGAACGGATAATTATAGATATCCATTAAATGTTTTTTCATCTCATACTTTGTAATGCCATTTACTGTTGAAATGAATATTGTATTTTTATCCACTGCCATTGCCTTCACATCTATTCCACCATAAATACTCGCATCAACTGCATTAGACCATTGGCGGTTCCGAAGATTAAATTTTAAAATACTTGAGCGATTTGCAATATATATATTGCTTTTATCTTGAGTGATGGCTGTGTAGTCATCGTGCCGGACAGGATATATAAATTCTTTAGGTTTATAACCAAATGATTCACCATCATATAATTTTTGATTTTTTGTATCAAAGATAAATAAGCCTGTTTCTGTACCCATAAAAATTAAGTCGTTACCAAATGTCAAATCATGGATATAAACATTGTTAAATTGATTGATGAGTTCATGGTCCACTTGCTGTTTATCTTTAATATTTAATAATGCAAGACCATTAGGAGAACCAATCCATACTTGCCCATCCACTTCAATCATATCAGTCACCCAATTTTTCCCCCCGCCGAGACTTAATCCATAATTTCGCCAATATTCCTTTTTCTTATGATAAACCAAAATGCCATCCTCTCCACCAAACCAAACCTCTTTCTTCAATTCAAGGATGGAAAATATTGAAATGGGATCCATATTGATACGATCTTCAAATACATAAATATCCGAAATTTCACGATCTGAATCAAAATAGGTAATACCATCAGTTTGGCTATTTAGCAATCCTCCAATCCAAAACGAATCTTTCCCTCCTATGGATTGAATGTCCACTTGCCCTAGTCCAAAATGATAAGGCGTAAAAGTTTTCATGGTTGGATCTCCACGAAAGAATGTGCCATCCTCGGTACCAATCCATAGTTCACCCATCCGGTTGCGGGCATAAGTGGTTAATCGCATTTGCCGACCATCCGGATTAAATAGGGAATGGAGGTCAGTCATCCACCCATCGGTGATTGAATATTCAATCAATTCGTTAGATAAATCGATATGAAAACGAGCCAATCCTGAACTCCATTGCACCGGTTCATCAGGATTCGGCATGATACCCAATTGAACACCTGTTAATGGATCAATACGACGGACTTCAGATCCTACATCAAGCCAAATATAATTATTGGATTCTCCTATCCTTTCCACAAATTGGTTAGAGAAAAAACCAAAATGGTTGTTCGCCATAAACCGCCAATTCCCAGCTTCGTCATAACTATGCTCAACACCAAATGGTGTGGCCACCCATAAAACACCATTGGTAGCACGGTGAACTGCTGTTATTGAATTACTCTTTAATCCTTGGGCACGGGTAATGGGTTCTTCAAATCGATTAGAAAATATATTAAACCGCTGAACACCGCCGTGATGCGTGCCGATATAAGCATACTGATCACTAAAAGAAATTGAATTTACTTGTCCCGGTTTTCGGTATTGCACAAAATCAAATGGATGAAACCGAAGATCAGGTTGAGCGAATGTCGCTCCTATAAATGATATGATTACCCAAAATTGACGAAATGATGTATTTCCGTGAGACATGGTTAGGAATTTAATATAGAAAAAAAGGGAAATTAAATGATGTTATGGTGTTCCACCATTTCATTCAGCATTGTGAGCGTAATAGGGACAACACCTGCTTCTTCACATACTCGACCGGCAGCATAATTAGAAAGCGCCACTGATTCTTCGGGTGAAGCGCCACATAGGTCTGCCAAAGTAAATGTAGCGATAACTGTATCCCCGGCACCGGATACATCATGTACACGCCGCGCTTTTGTAGGGATATGATGATAGTCAGAACCGGCAAATAATGAAACACCGTCTGCACCGCGAGTAATCATCAAAATTTCTGCATTCAACTCATTTTTTAAGTTAAATCCGGCTACCTCTAAGGCATCCTGTTCATCAAAGGCATTTCTGAATTCAACTAGATTTGGCTTGAATAATCTTACATTTTTATAAGCTTTAAAATTGGATTTTTTCGGATCTACATAAATGGGGATTTTTCGATCATTTGCCATTTGAATTAATGACTCAATTGAGATAGAGTTCAGTACACCCTTGTTGTAATCTTCTAAAACAATTGCATCCATTTGATCTAAGCTGGAATTCACTGATTCAGCCAATGCTTTATTGGATGTTTCAGACAAATCTATATTCACTTCTCGATCGGCCCGGACTACTTGCTGGTTTTGGGCCATAATACGTGACTTAACTGTAGTTGGCCGTTGATCACTTTCTACCAAATTAGTGCAAACAATATTCCTACGATCCAATTGGTCTGCCAATATTTTACCTTCGGGATCTGATCCGATTAATCCAATAACGGATACTTCACATCCCAAGGAGGCCAAATTCAATGCTACATTTGCTGCACCGCCGGGGTTGTGTTCAATTTTATTCACCTGAACCACAGGTACAGGCGCCTCAGGTGAAATACGATCTGTATGTCCCCAAAGATACGTATCAAGCATTAAGTCGCCGACAACCAGCACCTTTTTACTCGAGAATAAGGATGTAATTTCTTGGAATCGTTCTTTTTGCATCATTAAATATCTTCGGTCATGATGGTTCGTTCAGGCAATACAACGGCCAGGATGATATATAATAATAGACCAATGCCGATACTCATGAGGGACCCAAAAACCCACAGGGCACGAATGATGGTTGGGTCTATACCCAAAGATACACCTAAACCGCCACACACACCGGCTAATTTTTTATCTTGGTCAGATAAATGAAGCGGCTCCCAATCTTGAGTATCCTCACTGGATCCTTTTACCGTTGTGGATCGGGAATAGAGTAAAAATATACCCGAACCCACCAAAAATAATGCCACAAAAATATTGAGGAGGTTATCCCAGAAAATATCCCAAATGATGAATAATGCATGATCAAAACGAATAAAAACGGCAATACCTGCAATAATCAATAAAATTCCCCAAAGTGGATTTTGTTTTATGGAATCTAGATTAAACTTTTTGGGTGTCTCTGACTCGTCAGGGATCATTATCCATGACACAACATAGGCCAATATACCTGCACCACCAAAAATGGTGAAGAATACCAATACCAAACGCACCAAAGTGGGATCAATGGAAAAATATTGAGCCAGACCGCCACACACACCGGCGATCAATCGGTCAGAATCTGATCTGTAGATACGTTTCATTACGGAAATTTACATCATTTATTAAGATTAGCGCGCTGATCTTTGTCTTGGCTGCCTTCTTCTTTTATTTTTCCGTCCGGATTGCTGAGGCCGCTGCTGGCTTGTCCCTTTGCCTTTCCCAACCCCAGGTCTAATTTTCGCAATATGGCCATTATCCAAATAAATCAATACAGATGCAATTAATTTCAAATGCTGATCGTGTGGTGAAGATAAGAGAATGGTTGTCCCTTGATCTTTATTCATTCGATTCAACCGTTTCCGAAATTCTAATTCCATATCCTTATCAAAATAAATGCCATAATCATCAACCAATAATACTCTGGGATCGGATTCAATCGCCAATGCCATATTGATACAGGCCACCTCGCCCTTGGACAAGTCAGAGACTGATCGATCCAACAATGACTTCCAAGTGCCATTATGAATATAGCGAGAAA
>LUMD01000188.1_pt1 | contig 15562 bp, 8 predicted proteins | sample 729651 | NCBI WGS metagenome assembly LUMD01 (sample SAMN03860272, study PRJNA289734) | marine metagenome | biome: seawater column; feature: ocean; material: water; isolation source: Red Sea water column Station 34 - depth 258m | place: Saudi Arabia: Red Sea | collected 2011-10-15 | depth 258 m | reverse complement strand
GATTGACCTTCAGACCCCTTGCAGAAACAGCCAGAGCCACCCTCGACTGGTGGAAGACTCTTCCTGAAGAACGGAAGAACAACCCCAAAGCGGGACTGGCGAGAGAGAAAGAGAAAAAAGTTCTAGAGAAGTGGCACAAGCGGGGGTGAGGTTGCCAACGTTCAACAACCTGATGGGATCTCCAAAGGACCCTTCGGGAAGGCAACCTATCAGGTTTAGAAACAGACCAGGCAGATTACTCCTCCTCACGCTGGCGTTCATGATAGCGCCGCTATCACTTCAGGGTGGTCGCATCTACGATATTATCGTTCGCAACGGCGCTGTTCTGGACGGCACAGACCGTCCGGCTTATAAAGCGGATGTGGCGATCCACCGAGGGAAGATTGCAGCGATTGGCCACCTCACTGATGATAGAGGAAGAGAGGAGATAGACGCCGCCGGCCTCACCGTCTCTCCCGGTTTCATCGACACGCACAGCCACGCCGGCCCCGGTTTGGCCACTGAGGAGCTGAGCCACGGGAGGCCCCTCCTCGCCCAGGGGATTACCACTGTTTTCATCAATCCTGACGGCGGCGGAGCCACAAACCTCGCCGCTCAGAAACGGGCCCTTCGCAAGCACGGTCTCGGTGTGAACGTGGCGCAGTTCATTTCTCACGGTTCGGTGCGGCGTGAGGTGATGGGTCTTGAGGCGCGGAATCCGACAAAGTCGGAACAGAAAGGGATGCTAAGAGTAGTGGCGCGTGCCATGCGAAACGGCGGCTGGGGCCTATCCTCCGGCACGTTCTATGCGCCGGGAAGTTACGCCGAACCGGAAGAGATCATAGACCTAGCAAGAGCCGCATCGAAGTTCGGCGGCGTGTACCAGAGCCACATTCGGGATGAGTCTAACTATTCGGTAGGGCTTCTGGCGGCGGTGGAGGAGGTGATCGAAGTGGGGCGGCGGCATCAAGGCGTTAGGGCCGCCGGTGTGGGGCCAGTCCGAAGAGGTAATCGCACGGATTAATCGCGCCCGGGATGAAGGGGTAGAAGTGTACGCCGATCAGTACCCTTACACGGCCTCTGCCACAGGACTGACAGCAGCGCTGGTTCCGCGGTGGGCTCAGGCCGGTGGAAAAGACTCTCTTATTGCCCGTCTTGGAAGCTCTGAAACGGAGACGAAAATCAAGTCGGAGATGAAGAAGAACCTTGTCCGCCGGGGAGGGGCCAAAAGAATCCAGTTTCGGCGAGTCAGTTTCGATCCCTCGTGGGAGGGGAAAAGACTGGATGATGCAGCGAAAGCGTGGGACGTGTCACCCATCGACGCCGCCCTGAGACTGGTGACGCAAGGATATGTTGGCATTGTCTCTTTTAACATGAGCGGTGAGGACGTCCGGGCGTTCATGAAACAACCGTGGACAATGACAGCCTCCGATGGAGGCCTTGTTCCGTGGATGGAAGGGGTTCCCCACCCCCGCTCTTACGGCGCCTTTACGGAGAAAATTGAACGGTATGTGATGAAGGAGGCGGGGGTGGACCTGCCGACTGCCGTCCGGAGTATGACATTCCTGCCGGCGAGAGTGTACGGCATGGACGACCGGGGAGTCCTTGAGGAAGGGGCGGTGGCGGATATTGCCATTTTCGATCCTGAGAAGATCAGGACACCCGCCACATACACAGCACCCCACCGACTTTCGGAAGGGATGGTGTACCTCTTTGTAAACGGGGAAGCGGCGATCCGAGAGGGACAGTTCACGGGCGCTCTTGCCGGAAAGGTGCTTCGGAAGAAGTGATCCGTTGTCCCTGCCGGAACAGTATTACATTCGAACCCACAATTAAGCAAATGAGATAGGTTCACACCCCTGGTAAGAAAACAAGGAGACATTATGATTGACAGAAGAAACTTTCTCAGGACGCTGTCGGCGCTCGGAATATCGCTTCCTGTGATGGGGCGCGGATCGATGAAGCCGAATCCAGCAGCCAGGAAAAACAACCCCGTTATCCTCTGCAGCAGAGGAGCAGACTGGGGGGGGAAGGTGTTAAAGCCCGGGTGGGATATTCTCGCCAAGAAAGGATCGCTTTTGGATGCGGTGGAAAAGTCAGCGAACGTGACGGAACTCGACCCTAAAGACACGTCAGTAGGCTATGGCGGTCTTCCCAATGAACGGGGTGTTGTTCAGTTGGATGCCTCTATCATGTACGGACCGACACACAACTGCGGCTCGGTTGCGGCGCTGGAAGGGATCAAGACACCCTGCTCTGTGGCACGACTTGTCATGGAAAGGACAGACCACATCCATATTGTTGGGAAAGGGGCGCAGGAGTTTGCCATAACACACGGTTTCAAAGTGGAAAACCTACTGACGGAGGAATCAAGGAAGCTATGGCTCCAGTGGAAAGAAAACCTCTCTGATGACGACGACTGGTTTCCTCCGAAAGACGGTAATTACCAAATGGAACGAACATCAGGAACAATCAACGTGCTTGCTTTAGACACCAACGGCGATATGGCAGGTATTACCACCACCAGCGGACTGTCATGGAAGATTCCAGGCCGCATTGGGGACTCCCCCATCATCGGGGCCGGGCTTTACGTGGACAATGAAGTGGGCGCAGTGGGAGCAACCGGAAGGGGTGAAGAGCTTCTCCGCTCCTGTGGATCATTTTACGGCGTGGAGCAGATGAGAGTGGGTAAATCGCCACAGGAGGCGTGTGAAGCAGTGTGCCAGAGAATCATCGATATCAATGGCGGGAAAGACAAAGTTGATTTTGATGATAAAATGGTTGCCTTGAACAAGGACGGGGAAGTCGGATGCGCATCAATCCTCGGAAGTAAAGGGAATGAACCTGAGGTGGCGTACTGGTCCAAGAATGGATTCAAAGTATTAAAGGGCACCTATCTGATCAAAAGCTGATAGCTCTGAATCAACACAATTAGAGCCTAAGTTTCAAACGTAGCGGAGCCTCACTCCGATCATGTCAAATCTTTTTTAATAGACTGATGAAAAATCGCACTACAAGCTTGTCTCGAGACATGGGCTTATTGGGTCTAACCGCCACGGGAATCTGTTCCATGATGGGGGCTGCCATCAATGTAGTGCCTATAATGATACAGCGAAACGTGCCGGGAATCGGCCCATACGTTATTCCTGCCTATATGCTTGCGGCAGTCCCCGCGGTTCTTGCCGCCATGGCCTATGCTATTCTCGGCTCCGCCATGCCCCGCGCGGGGGGAAGCTACATTTATGCCAGCCGAGGGTTAAATCCCTATCTTGGTTTTGTGGCAAGCTTCTCGCAGTGGTTTGGTCTCTCCATTGCCATAGGGGTAGTCTCCTATGTGATGATCCCTTTCATAAGGGATATTTTGTCAGCAGTGGGGTGGGACGGCATGGCCCAAAGCCTCGATGAAGGTCCCGTACGTGTGACCCTGTCACTGGTTTTTCTCTGGTTTTTTGTGTTTATCAATATAAGGGGGATTCAAACCTATGAAAGAACACTGATCCCTCTCATGTTTCTCATGTTCGCATTAGGGAGTGTCGTAATTATTGCTGGATTCTCATTTGACCATGAGGATTTTGCTTTGGCAACTTCGGTCTCTTTCAGCGGTGATTCGCCCCCTCTCCGTACAAGTCTTATGCTTCCTGCTGCTGCTGTCTTATTCTCAACCTTTATCGGGTTTGATTCCATTGCCCAGGCCGGTGGAGAGGCTCGAAACCCAGCACGCAACCTGCCTCTCGCGACAGGCATGGCCGTGTTGATCGTTGGATCGTTCTATATGTTGTTCACAGCGGCGGTTTATCATGCTGTACCGTGGAGTTATATTGCTGAAAATGCTCAAATGCGCGATCTGACAGCGCCGGGATTGCTGGGGACACTTCTGTCTCCAGGTTGGACAGTGACCATCGTAGCCGGCGCAGCAGTAGCGCTGATCAACGATCTCCCCGCCATGTTGCTCGCGGTTTCAAGGCTCATGTTTGCCTGGGCTGAGGACGGCATATTCCCAAGCAATGTCGCAACAGTGAGCCGTCGCTGGCATACGCCCCACTTGGCAATTGTACTGAGTGGTGTTATGGCGACGGTGGGCATTCTTGGAAGTCATATGGCTGGGGATTTTTTTCTCGGAGTTGATATCTTGGTAACATCCATGCTGGTTAATTTCCTGCTCATGTGTGTAACCGTTCTAACGTTGCCAAAACATAATCCTCAGATCGCAGCCGGAGTCAAAGTTTTCTCTTCCAGCAAGATTCAGATTCCACTAGCAGCGGCCGGCGTGGCCATACTGTCACTCTTCCTGACGGTTCACATCTGGAAAGATCTGTCATCCCCAGCGGAAGCGTGGTACCTTCACTCCACAGTCATTTGGGCAATCGTGCTGACCATGGCGTCTTTGATTTATTTTCGTGAACTGGCGAAACTTCACCGGAAAGGTATTGATGTGAAGAAACTTTTTTCAACGTTACCGCCGGAATAGAGAACATTGTCCCCTCAGGTTGATCGTTGCGAACTGGCCCCCGGTTTATCCGTCTCCCGGATTATCACCGGATTGTGGCAGATAGCTGATATGGAGAGAGCTGGAGATCTCCTGGATCGCAAGGCCACTGCCTCAGCCATGGGAACCTACGTGGACATGGGTCTCACCTCATTTGATATGGCCGATCATTACGGTTCAGCAGAGGAGATTGCGGGGCACTTTGCCAAAGGGCGGAATGACGTCCAGCTCCTGACAAAATGGGTACCTGAACCGGGCCCTCTGACAGAAAAAGATGTACGTGCTGGAGTAAAGCGCGCCCTGAAAAGGATGAACCGTGACACCATTGACCTTATCCAGTTCCATGCGTGGAGCTATACTGACCCCTCTTGGCTGGACGCCCTCTTTTATTTGGATGAGCTAAAGAAAGAGGGAGTTATCCATCACATTGGACTGACCAATTTCGATGTAGCCCATTTGAGAATGGCGGTTCATTCTGGGATTGAAATCGTTTCAAATCAGGTTTGTTTCTCTCTCTTGGATCAACGGCCATCAGCGGCAATGTTTGACTTTTGTCAACAGAACAATATCAAATTGCTGGCGTACGGGACATTGGCGGGCGGGTTTCTCTCAGAGAGGTGGCTCGATTCACCTGAACCGGAACTCGATACACTCAATACGTGGTCACAGATGAAATATAGACGATTCATCGATGTCGCCGGCGGGTGGGATAAGTTCCAAAATTTACTTCAGACCCTTAACACTGTTGCGAACAGGAAAGAAGTGTCCATTTCCAATGTAGCTAGCCGTTACATCTTGGAGCAACCTGCAGTTGGCAGCGTTATTATAGGGGCTCGTCTCACCGAGAGTGAACACGTCAAGGATAACCTTCGCCTTTTTGAATTTTCGCTTGACCAAGAAAGTCAATCTGAGATCGAAGTGGCGATTGCAAAGCTGACCCCAATCCACGGCGATTGCGGAGATGAATATCGAAAACCGCCCTTTCTTACAGCATCAGGTGATCTTTCCCACCATATAGAGACTATTCCACCACCCTATGAAACCCGTCATAGGGCCGGAGGGAAAACGGTGGCTTTGTCCGGTACTGTCTGGGAGACAATGGCCGGGTACAGCCGAGCTGTTCGACAGGGTGATAAAATCTGGGTTTCGGGGACGACCGCGAGCCATGGCAGCAGGCTCATCGGCGGAAGTGACCCTGTGTCCCAGACACATTTCATTATTGATAAGATAGAGGGTGCTATCCAATCCCTCGGTGGGGCGCTAGCGCAAGTGGTTCGAACTCGTATATTTGTCTCAAGCCTAGACCTTTGGGAGGCGGTAGCCCGCACCCACGGCGAGCGATTCAAAGAAATTCTTCCCGCCAACACGTTGGTTCAAGCATCTCTTGTGGGAGAAGAGTATCTTGTGGAAATGGAAGCTGAGGCTGTGGTCGTATCTAACAAGTCCTCATCCATCCCTGGTGTTGAATAAGATCGGCTCTTTTCCACTTTGTGTTTTTTGGCATGAGGAGTTTGTTCCTATTCGCTGTGGCTTAGCATGGACCATCGATGTCACCCTTTTTTTCTCTAAGGAGATTTAGGATAGAAAAAGAACATTTTCATCGACAAGAGTCTTTCTGGGCTCTCAACTTGAAAAGTGGTCATTTCTCGACGGAGCTTTACTCGAGAAATGAGTGAAAAATGCAAAAAAAACCTTGCCAACATTGAAATGAGGGCTAAATTCGCCGGTGAAATTAGGGGTAACCCCCAGTTGGGGGCTATTTGTGCATAACCTAAGAGTTTTGAAAAAGGAGTCGAATATTATGAAACAGTCTCGATTGCTGGCAACATTCTTGGTGACAGTTTTTCTTGTGACAGGCCTATCGGCGCAGGATGCTGTCGTATCAGGTCGTATAACGGATACTTCCGGCGATCCTCTGCCTGGAGCAAACGTGGTTGTAGAACTGACCAATTATGGTGGCGCAACAGATGTGGACGGTAATTACAGTTTCACAGCACAGGCCTCCGGCCAAGAGGTTAAACTTACCGCCCGCTTTATTGGTTACCGAACCCAAACAGTGTCAGTCACTCTCTCAGCCGGAACTATCACGCAAGATTTTTCACTGGAAGAAGACGTCCTACAGATGGATGCCGTCGTAGTAACGGGACTTGTTGACGCGACACCTAAAGTAAAATCTCCCCTATCAACAGGGCAGGTGACTGCCGAAGCTTTGGAACGGGTTCCTGCAACATCTCCAGCATCTGCACTTTACGGAAAAGTTGCCGGCGTGAAAGTTGTACAGGGTGGTGGTCAGCCTGGTGATTCCCCCTCGGTCCTCCTTAGGGGCCCAACAAGTATCAACGCTTCAGGCCGTTCTCAGGACCCCCTCTATATTGTTGATGGTGTCGTTATTGACCCTTCGGTAAGCGGATCTCCCCTGTCAGATATCCCCGGGGATGATATTGAGAGCATAGAGGTCGTAAAGGGAGCTGCCGGTGCTTCCATGTATGGAGCTCGTGCTGCTAACGGCGTTATTCAGATTAAAACCAAGCGGGGCAAAGCTCTGGCACAGAACCAGACAAAGATTAGGTTCCGCAGTGAGTATGGCAGAAACGATCTCCCGAACACACTTGATGTGAACAGATCACATGCCTATCTGCAAAACAGTGCGGGGGATTATATCGATTCTGATGGAAACGTCATTGACCCCAGAGAAGTTGGAAGAGCGTCTGATGTTTTTAAGAAGTCGGATGGCACAGCAGTTCCGGGCATTGAGTTTTATGACAACGAGTACAAATATGTCTCCACAGGAGAGGTGGGTGATGCGAAGGTAAGTCTCCCGGCAGGTGGGTACGACCAGATGCGACGCTTTTTCGGTACGAATGACCAAAACAGCCAAACGGTTACCGTGAGCCGTAATATGGACAACACCAATTTTGCGGTGTCTATTGGCAACACGACCCAGCAGGGAATTCTTTCGGATATCAGTGGTCTTTCGCGGCAGAATTTCCGCTTGAATATTGATCATAACTTCCGGAATAGTCTTGATGTCTCCTTCACGTCTCTTGTTAGTCAAACGGAACGTGACGTTGTTGCAAGTACTTTTGGTGGCTTTTACGCCATTACATTCATGGCGCCAGACGCCGATCTTACAATGATCGACCCGGCCACCGAGCGACTCTATATTCGACCTGATCCCAACTCTGTAGAAGAAAATCCGCTTTATTTTCTCCGTTATAACGATAGAGATGACTTCAGGCGGCGAGTTATGACGAGCATGAGCCTAAGGTGGTCACCTCTTGATTGGGCGAATGTTACCGGTAGCCTCAGCTATGACAGATCTAACCGTAACTACGATTCACATTACCCGATTGGGTTTATAAATATCAACTATGCGGGTACTAACGTTGATGGTAGGTACATAAAAACGACTGACTATGATATGGGTATCAATGGTGACGTCAAGTTTATGGCCACCAGAACTTTCGGGGATCTGACAGCTAAGCTGACCGCTTCTTCCACCTTTGAACAGTCCAAGTCTGACGGATTTGACGCTGACGGTCGTGACTTCGCCGTTGGAGGCGTAAGGAATCTGAGCAACACCGCTGCTGATAATCGCCAGCTTTCTTCCTGGCAGCAGGAAGTTACGGGTATTAGTAACCTGGGTGGTGTTATGCTAGACTATGCCGATAAGTATATTGCCGACTTCTTCTTCAGGAAAGAGGGGAGCTCCCTTTTCGGTCCTGATGACCGTTGGCACAACTACAGCAGGGTTGCTGCTGCCTATCGAATTTCTGAAGAACCTTTCTGGTTCCTGCCAATGTTTGATGAATTTAAGCTTCGGTTTTCCTCCGGAACGGCAGGATCCAGGCCTCGATTCACCGCCCGGTTTGAAACCTGGAATATTTCCGGCGGGGTAGCCTCCAAAGGCAATCTTGGCAATAAATCTCTCATACCTGAGTTTCAGACCGAAACAGAGATGGGTTTTGATTTTACTCTTATGAACAGATTCAGCATGTCGGCAACTTATGTATCAGCTGTCACAGAAAACCAGATTCTCTATGTTCCGCTCGCAGGCTACTACGGTTATGGTAACCAGTGGCAGAACGCGGGAACTTTGGAAAATGAGTCCATCGAAATTGAAGCCAATGCATCACTGGTCAACACATCCGCCTTCAAATGGGAAATGGGCCTTACCTATTACTCTCAAATGAAATCGGAAATTACAAAGCTTGACATTGCACCATATATGCGCAATCCATTCTACATCATGGAAGGTGAAGAGTTAGGTGCTATGTACGGCGCCAAATGGGTTCAAGATGTGGCTGATCTTCCTTCTGAGGTTTCCGCAAGTGAGTATGATACCAACGATGACGGATATGTCGTCTGGGTCGGCGCAGGAAACAGCTGGAAAGATGGTATTGCAAAGGATCTTTGGGGCACCTCAAGCGCAGACGGCCATAAATGGGGAATTCCTATCAAGCAGTTGGATGAGGAAGGAAGCACCTTTATGAAACTCGGCGAATCGATTCCCGACTTTGATATGGGTATTTCCAATACACTGTCATTCGGTGGTCTTGAAGTTTATGCCCTTGTGGATGGTCAGGTGGGCGGTAATGTCTACGCCAACACCGTTCAGTGGGGCCTTCGGGAATTGAAACTCGGCATTGTGGACCAGGCCGGAAAGCCGGAAGGCGAAAAGAAGCCCGGCCTTTATTATGCCACCCTTTATAACGTTAACGCTACGAACAGCCATTTTGTTGAGGATGGGAGCTTTTTCAAGCTTAGAGAGCTTTCTGTGACATACTCACTCAATCGCAACCAGCTTGGAAATATTCTTGGCGGAGCCATCAGTAAGCTGTCTGTAGGCGTGGTTGGGCGTAACCTCATAACCTGGACTGATTACTCGGGTTATGACCCTGAGGTGGGTCGCAGTGATGGTTTCGACCTGGGTTCCGCCGTAATCGCCCGGTATGACGGTTTCGGTTATCCCAACTTCAGAACGGTTTCTGGTGTTTTCGAAATTGAATTCTAATCGATCGTAAGGAGTTAGTCATATGATCTCAAAAAGAAAATTAAACAGGCCTTTCGCAGTCGCCGTTATGGCTGTAGCGCTCGTCTTCTCAGGATGTCAAGACGAATCTTTCCTGGATACGACGAATCTCAATCAGCCTGACGAGTCCCGGGCCCTTGCTAGCCCTTCAGATGTGGAATCTCTCGTTAAGGGGGCCGCAGTCAGCTATTTCGCTGCTCATGATTATGGCGGGTATGAGCATCTCCTGGTATCATCAGATGTGATGACCTGTTCTTGGGGCAACGCTCTTATGAAAGAGTCGTCCTCAGAACCAAGGGTTGCTTTACCGAATACCACAAGCCACAGTTATGCTTATGCCATTGAGAACAATTGGTATAGGATGTATCGCGCCATTTCGTCGGCCAATGATGGCCTGAGAGCCATTGAAGGCGGAATGCAGATAGGTGAAAATGGTGCTGACAACGAAAGGGTTAAAGCCTTTGCTAAGCTGATACAGGGAATGGGCCACGGCCTACTTGCGTGTTTCTATGATAAGGCCTTCATCTTTGATGAAACAGTTGACTTAAACACGGATGTTTTAGAACTAAAGCCTTACTCGGAAGTTATGGCGGTGGCAATCGCTCAACTTGAGGAAGCTGCTAGTATCGCCACTGCAAATTCTTTCACCATGGATGGCTGGTGGAACGGACTGACTCATACCAATGAAGATCTGGCAAAAATTGCACATTCTTTTGCGGCAAGATACTTGGCGCAAGGTGCTAGAAATCCGACAGAACGTGCTGCCGTAGATTGGAGTAAGGTCATTACCCACGTGTCCAACGGCATCACCGAATCGCTGTCGCCACATGGAGATGGGTATAACAACTGGATTCATTCAGGTCAGGAGTTCCATAATGACAGAGGCCGTTCTTGGGCCAGGATGGACTACAAGTTCATCGGTGGGGCTGACGCCTCTGATGGTTATAAAGATTGGCTTGCGACGGATGTCCAGTCAAGGACTGAATTCTTTATGGATATCAGTGATAAGCGTGTCACTACGGGTGAAGATGCCGATGGTGACGGGCTCGATGATGAAGGTCTTTACGCCGGACCGAGAGGACCATCTCCTTTTAGAGCAAATCGTGGCACCTATCATTTTTCACGTTACTCCTTCCATCGTTATGCGGACTTTGCTGGCGGAGGTTATGTTGCGCCGATTCCTATCCTGACCGTTGCGGAAATGGATTTTCTGCACGCTGAAGCACTTCTCCATCAGGGGAAGGGTGATGAAGCAGCGGCTATCATGGATAAGTATCATGCCGACCTTGGGGGCTATCCGTCAAGCGTTGGAACAGCTGTAGGCAGCATCTCTGATGTTATGGGTCCCATCGACGGTCCCGTTTCACCTGGGTCACTCTGGTCCATTTTGAAATACAACAAAATGATGGAAATTGCTCTTACAGGGGCAGGAGTTGAATTTTATGATGTTCGAGGCTGGGGTGATTTGACTGCCGGTACGGCCATTCACCACCCAGTACCCGCAAAGGAACTCGGTGTTTTGCAGCAGGAACTATACACCTTTGGTGGTGCAGGCGGAACGGATGCTGCTCCTGGGAATCCGGCGGCACCAAGAGCTTACCACGGACCTAAGGTTCCAAGGTAATCTCTTGGAAAGAAACGACCTTCCCTGAGGAAAGGAAGGTCTAGCTTTATTAAATAGAGGGGCTCCGAGCCCCTCTATTTTTTTGCGAACAATGAACAAGAAGCATTTAGTTATCGGCGCTGGCCTCTTTTTTCTAATGGGAGCCTGTGCTTCTTCGGGTGGCCTTAGAAAGGTAAATCGCCACGTCGAAACTATCGGAGAGGCGTCAACCTACAATTTTCATACCTACACAGACCGCCTGTTGGGTCGATATTCATATACTGTCAACAGATTTGAGCAATACTCTTCTAGAGTTTATTATGAGACAATGTGGAAAGATGAATCTCTCCTCGAAGATGAATTAGAGATGGGTATCACCGCGATTCAAACACGCTTAATTCTCGAAGCAAGGCCAAAAATGAAAGAACCTATGGCAGGGCGTGAAGAAAATTCTATAAAGTTAACCGGTGAAGTGCTGGTGAGAACAGATCCAATGGGTGATTGGCTAGACCTGGCCATGACATCCATGCGAAAGGACTATTTTAAGAGGATAGCGGACGATTATAAGTTCGATCTACGCGGCGCTTTACGTAGATTTTGATTTAGAATTGGCGATTTCTTAGTCGTCTAATAAACAAAAGTTATATTGAAGGAATGCCCAAGAAAATCTTACTTGCGCTCTGTATATGCATGATCCTAGTGGGTGGTTGTGCGAAAAAAGAAGAAAGCCCGAAGGCTGAGCAGCTCGTTAATGTGGTTGAAGCAAGAAACCTAGGTCTCGCCTATCTGGAAGAAAACAGACTCGATGAAGCGGAACAAGAATTCCTCAAAGTTATAACGCACGCCCCGGAAGATCCCATGGGATACGCGAACCTTGGGATTGTCTATATGCGCAAGGGGGAATATACATCGGCGGAGGAGCGTGTGCAGCGGGCCGTTGACATGGTCCCCGAAGATCCGGACATTACACTCATTCTGGCGGAAGTGCACGAAGCGGCGGGAGAGAATGAAAAAGCTGAGGAAATCCTACTCCGATCCCTGCGAAAATCACCAGATCATGTGAGAAGTCTTTATCGTATTTCAGAGATTTATGTGAAGATGGGTTATCTAGCGCCGGATGATTCCTCGATCCAGATAAAACGGGAAAAGCGTCTTGTCCATCTTGTGGACATAGAACCCGCCAGTATGCCGGCGAGGCTTCAGCTGATCGAAAGCCTTCTGACACACCAACTGACAGATTCTGCTCTGGCGCATATGGAACTGCTGGTTCAGCAGATTCCCGAGCCACCGAAGGAAACTGTAAACCCTATTAGGGATGCGCTGAAAGCAATGCAGGCGGGCAATAATCCAAAGGCTTCCCGTTCATTCAGGATCGTGCACAATGTATTGAAAGTGACGGCTCGATATCAGGCGGACCTGATTGAGCTGAAAGGGCCTGGTGGTGCGAACATCGGTTTTCCTATCCTGAATTTCAGCGAAAACCTTTCACAAAGGTTAGAAGATGAATCAACGGTTTTGAAGACACTCCGTTTCACCGATGCAACAGAGCTGTCGGGGCTTGATTTTGTGAATGGAGTAGTTCCGAACGGCGCGGTCTCTCTCATGGCTGTAGCAGACTTTGATGGTGACAATTCTCAAGACATCTACTGCTCTGTCTGGGATGGGGATAAAAATCACGTCTTTCTTTTTCATCAGGAATTTGGAGAATTCATCGATGTAGCTTCAGAGAGCGGTCTGAGGCACGGTGGCATCGACTTGGACGCCCGCTTTGCTGACATTGATAATGATGGCCACCTTGACCTGATTGTGGCCAATACGGCTGGCGTTAGGTATTACCAATACGATGGGAAAAATCAATTTGAGGATATTTCATCAACGTTAGCTATGGACAAAGAAACGGAGGCGAAAGGCTTGCTGACTGGAGATTTTGATCATGATGGAGACCTAGACATTTATGTGCTGCAAAATGGCGCCAATCTGTTCTGGAGAAATAATCTGGACGGATCATTCAGTGAGACGGCGGGGAAAATGAACATTGATGGAGGAAACGGTAAGAGCCGAGACGCTATCTTTGGCGATATTGATGATGATGGCGATCTCGATATTGTAGTCTTAGATGAGATTAGACCTCTACAGTTATACTCGAACTTACGGCAAGGCCAATTTGAAAAACTTGACAACGTCGCTTTTAAACGGGGCGGGAGCATCTTAGCCGCGGCTGATTACAACAACGACGGCTGGCTTGACCTTCTTATTCTGGGTAAAGATGGGACAGAACTTTATAGGAATAAAGGTGAAGGTCTTTTTGAAAGAGCCGTGACACCTTTCTCCGCCCCTGCGGAAGATGGACGCTTTTTCGATTTTGATAACGATGGCTGGCTTGATCTCGTGATTGCGGGCAAAGAAAAGACAACCCTTTACCATAACAAAGATGGAGAGTTTGAAGATGTCTCCCATGTTCTGCCTGAAGGAGCTAAGAGCGGACTACTGCTCGATATAATCGATTATAACCAGGATGGTGATCTCGATATCCTAATGATCTCTGAGGACAGGAAGATCAGGCTTTATCGGAACGACGGCGGAAATATGAACAAATACCTGAACGTTCGGCTGGTGGGACTTCGGACTGGCAGTGGAAAAAACAACCATTTTGGTTTGGGAGCGAGAGTAGAAATTCGTGCCGGCGACCTTTACCAGAGCAGGGTGGTGACGAGTGAAGTAACACACTTCGGCATCGGCCAGAGATTGAAGGCAGACGTGATAAGAATCATCTGGAACAACGGCGTTCCCCAGAACCTCTTCTTCCCCGGCTCGGATCAGGACATTGTGGAAGAACAGATCCTTAAAGGGTCGTGCCCCTTTCTCTATGCTTGGAACGGTGAACGTTATGAGTTTGTGTCAACTGAAGAGTATGTGAAAATCCCCGGAGAAGCTTTAATCGCAAAAGACGGTAAGTACAAACTCCAGCTAACCATGGAACTCTGGGAGACAAATTACTATGATGATGTAAAACTCCACGTGGTAGACCATCCCGCCGCAACGGAAGTGTATATCGATGAGAAATTTGCCATCCCGCCTTATCCTCCTAACACCATCTACACCGTTTCTGAGAAAAGACTACCTCTTTCCGCCATCGACGGCGAAGGGAATGATCTTCTTCCCATGCTCCGTGAGTGGGACTATGAATATGTCTCCAACTTTATTCTAACGGATTTTCAGGGTATCGCTGAGCCACATGATCTTATCCTTGACCTTGGTGACCTTAAAAAGTCCGATGATATAGTCCTATTTCTTCACGGCTGGCTGTTTCCTTCAGATGCATCCATCAATGTGAACAGGAGCCAGTCTTCAGAAGGGCCCGCCTTTCCTCCAAGAGTTCAGGTTCCAGATAAGAACGGGGAATGGAAGACGGTGATCGGAAGCATCAACTTCCCTAATGGAAAAGACAAGACGTGCGTCGTTGATCTTTCGGGGAAATTTTTGACCGATGATTTCCGTGTCCGACTCCAGACCTCTATGCAGATCTACTGGGATCATATTTTCTTTACAGTTAATGAACCGGATGTAGAGGTGGTTGAGACCGTTCTGTCCGCCGCATCGGCGGATCTTCATTACAGAGGATTTTCCCGTATGTACCGTAAGGGAGGGAGATACGGGCCTCACTGGTTTGATTACAGCACGGTAACAGCGGGGCCGAAGTGGCGGGACCTTACGGGGATGTACACACGGTATGGTGATGTGACACCTCTTCTGGAATCGCCCGATAATCTTTCGGTGATCATGAATTCCGGTGATGAATTGACTGTGACATTTTCCCAAACGGATGCTCCGCCGCTTAGAGATGGATGGAAGCGTGACTACCTCCTCTACAGCGACGGCTGGCTGAAAGATGGCGATCTGAACACGGCCACCGGGAATATAGTTGGACCCCTGCCGTTTCAAGGTATCACGGCTTACCCCTACGGCCCGGAGCAAAAAATACCCAAAGATGAGGAGTTTCACACTTACTTGAAGCAATATAACACACGTGAAGTAAAAGGTGATCTGTTCAGGCGAGTTCTGTCACAGGAAGGGGATAAATAGTAACAAAACGAGCCAAACGAGAAAACATCCTATCGATGTAAATTCCGAACAGATACGAAAAATGAAGATAAAGAAAATTTATTTCGACATTGCCCTGGGAGTGACCGCCATGCTCTTTATACATTGTGCGAGTGACCAATGGAATGGCGAAGAGTCGCACCGTTGGAAATCGCTTTCACCAAAAACTGAAGGGTCAGGGCTCACTGCCGTTCACAGTTCACGAACGGGTATTTCCTTTCAGAATAGTGTAAGCAAGGAGAACATAGCCCACAACAGACATCTTTTGAACGGCGCCGGAGTAGCAACTGGGGACATTGATGGAGACGGTTTGACGGATATCTACTTCTGTAAGACCGATGGTCCAAATGTTCTTTACCGG
>LUMD01000696.1_pt1 | contig 15571 bp, 14 predicted proteins | sample 729651 | NCBI WGS metagenome assembly LUMD01 (sample SAMN03860272, study PRJNA289734) | marine metagenome | biome: seawater column; feature: ocean; material: water; isolation source: Red Sea water column Station 34 - depth 258m | place: Saudi Arabia: Red Sea | collected 2011-10-15 | depth 258 m | reverse complement strand
CTTACGCACAAGGTATCGATGCATTAAACCAGTCCCTGTCGGAACTGCGTGATATTGATGTATCTTTTGAATTCTTTCCGCCTAAAACGGAAGCCATGGAACAGACCCTGTGGAAGTCAGTTGAACGTCTAGCACCGTTGAAGCCTAGCTATATGTCGGTAACCTACGGCGCCAATAGCGGTGAGCGCGACAGAACTCATGACGTAGTTAAGCGTATTCAGCAGCAGACCGGTGTAGCAGCGGTTCCTCACTTAACCTGTGTTGATGCTAGCCGTGATGAACTTAAGCAAATTGCAAAAGACTACTGGGACTCAGGCATTCGCCGTATTGTTGCGCTTCGCGGCGATTTACCGCCAGGAGTAGAAAAGACAGAAATGTATGCCTCTGATCTTGTTGCTTTGTTAAAAGACGTTGCTGATTTTGATATTTCTGTTGCTGCCTACCCAGAGAAGCACCCTGAAGCGCCAAATGCCCAGTTTGATTTGCTAAACCTTAAGCGCAAAGCAGAAGCAGGCGCTACAGAAGCGATAACCCAATTCTTCTTCGATACCAGTGTTTACCTTCGATTTAGAGACCGTGCGGCCGCAGCAGGTGTAGACTTAGATATCGTTCCGGGTATTTTGCCGGTAACCAACTATCAAACACTGGTGAAATTTGCTGGGTTCACAAACGTGCACGTGCCGGGGTGGCTGCACAAAATGTTTGACGGTCTTGATGCAGATGACCAAGCTACCCGCAACTTGATAGGTGCTAATATTGCCATGGATCAGGTGAAAGTACTGGCGAAAGAAGGGGTGAAACACTTCCACTTCTATACTCTGAATCGTAGTGAGCTAAGTTACGCCATCTGCCACATGCTAGGCGTGCGTTCTGGCGCTTAACTAATAACAATGAATACAGCGTGCTGGCAACCTTCGTTGAAGCACACTAATAAGGCGCAGGTTATGCGCCTTTCTTGTATAAAGACTGCATTAAACTTTGCCACCAAGGCCGACCGCAGTTACCATCTGATATAACAAGTAATGAACTACCGATACCCCTTTTACCTCGCATCTGTAGGTTAAGCATTTTATTTTTGCACGGTATCGTCAGGAGAAGTTGAGTGGATTTAAACAAGGTCAAAGCCTTATATAACAATGTTACCCCTCAGATTAGAGATCTTTTTAGTATCTTCATAAAGCGCTGCAAAGAAGACAATATTACTATCTCTGCTGGGCACTTAGCCTATGTAACCTTGTTATCTTTGGTACCGTTTATCATGGTGACCTTTACCATAATGTCGGCCTTTCCTGCATTCGCGTCGGTTAGGAGCAAACTCGAGCATTTCGTATTTAGCAACTTTGTTCCTACCGCTAGTGATGTGGTTCACAAATACATGACCGATTTCGTCGGGAACGCGTCACAGATGAGTGCCATTGGTATTTTGTCGCTCTTGGTCGTTGCGTTAATGCTGATATCCAACGTAGATAAAACCCTGAATAGAATTTGGCGAACACAAAGTGACAGACCAATTGTTTATACCTTTGCTATTTATTGGATGGTAATTACCTTAGGGCCCTTACTTATTGGCTCTAGTGTGGTGGTAAGTTCTTATTTGACTGGTCTAGCGGCGTTCACCGAAGAATATACACCGGGACTAGGTACATTTTTGCTCAGCCTCGTGCCAAGTGGTGCCGCTATGATAGCTTTCACCATTTTGTACATGGTAGTGCCCAACAGAAGAGTGTTCGCACGTCATGCTCTAGTGGGAGCTATCGTGGCGACCATAGCCTTTGAAATAACTAAATCGGGCTTCGCACTATATGTGACTAACTTTCCGTCTTACGAGCTTATTTACGGCGCGCTTGCTGTAGTACCCATTTTGTTTTTATGGGTGTATTTGTCATGGATAATTGTGCTATTTGGCGCAGAGTTTACCTGCAGTCTAGGCGAAGCGTTCGAAAACCGAAAAGCAGAAAACGAACCGCGCAAGGTGCCTCAAGAATAATCAGCCTTACAGATTTAAAATAAAAAAGGGAGCTGCTCGCTCCCTTTCTGTTTATTACTGCTTAATAACTAGTTTTTCATTGAAGAAATGAACGCATCAGACTCGGCAATAGCTGAATTCATTTGTCTGATAAGCTGTGCGACGTTGTTCTCGATAGTAGAAAGCTCGCCTTGCAGCGCACCAATCGCGCTGGCATTTAAGTTATGCTTCAAATAAAGCACATTGTCCTGAAGTGCGCTTAACACTGGAGGCATTTTGCTTTCAGCTTTGCGCATAGCTGTCATTAATGAAGAATAACGACGCTTAGTTTCGCGAAGCTTTGCTGCACTATCTCGCTTCAGCGATGCATTCTCGTACTTCTCTAGCTCTTCTGCCCACTCATCAAACAAGGCCTCAGCTACGCTCTCCACCTTATCAATACGTGAACTCACTTCTTCAGCAGCGGCAACGCTATCTTCATACTGACCGTTTAAACGGTTGTAAACGTCTTCAAGCTCGCCACCATCGAATGCAACCGCTGCACTGAAAGCTTCTAACGCCGAGTTAAACTGCTCTTGAGCGTCTTCTTGTGACTCTTTCGCATTTTCAACGCGGTCGACTAAGATATCGCGCTTTTCGACGCCTACTTTTTCCCATGCTGCGTAATATGCAGACTGACACCCACTAAGGGCAAGCATAGCAACAAATGCTGATGCAATTAGCTTCATGCGGTTACTCCACCTCTAAAGCGCGCTGCGCTTATAATACTGATTAGATGCAATATGACGCCTAATGGCCAGAACACAATAGCAAGGACAACGGTAGCCGCCAGAGCGTAGCACACGCCCACAGTAATAAAGTAGAACAGCGCGCCTAGAATTCGGCCTTGAACTAAATGACCTAAACCAGGGATAAAGAAATTACAAATTGCGGCGATTACGTTACCGCCCGATCCTTGACCTGCCATATAAACATCCTCGCATTTATGACTATAATATGATTAGCTAGCACGTAATGACACTTATTCTAAAGTATACACTTAGCGTTTATCGCTTATTTTAAAAGCATAAACAGCGTTGAAGCAGTCAGCACGCAACCGTTTGTATAACAATAAACTAAACTAAAACAGGCACTCACACAACGCGCAGAAACAAAATGAAACGACTTTACCCCGATGTTACCTACTATGAAAATGGATTTATCGAAGTGGGAAGTGGGCATTCGCTTTACTTCGAGCAAAGTGGTAATCCAAACGGCATCCCCGTACTCTTTATCCACGGCGGGCCAGGTGCGGGCTTACCGCCTAATTATAAATGCTTTTTTGACAGCAATAAGTACCGCATAATCGGTTACGAACAACGTGGTTGTGGCCGTTCAACACCTATTGCAGAAACCCTCAATAATGACACGTGGTCAAACGTTGAGGATATCGAAGCGCTTCGAACACATCTTTCCATACCTGAGTTTCTATTATTTGGCGGCTCGTGGGGCTCGACGCTCGCTCTGCTTTACGCGTTAAAGTACACATCGAGGGTGACTGGCTTAATTCTTCGCGGCGTATTTTTAGCTCGACAAGAAGACAGAGATTGGTTTTTATCGCCCAAAGGGTGCGCAGCTCAGTTGTTTCCCGAGTATTACCGCAAGTTTACTAAAGATGTGCCCACGCCCGTTACGTCAAGTGCTGTGTGTGACTTTTACAGTGCAATGGTGCGCTCTAGTAACGACGTTTTGCGCCATGCAGCGCTTAAACGGTGGTATCAGTGGGAAGAACGATTATCGCGCATTACTTTGCCACCAGGTGTAGGAGACTCTACCACTAATTACCCTATGCAGCTGGTCACCTGTCTAGCCACCTTAGAGTGCCATTTCCTTTCCAACGAATGTTTTTTAGAAGAAAACTATATACTTAAAAACATAAGTAAAATAAGCCACATTCCCGGAACAATCATTCATGGCCGTTATGATATGATTTGCAAAACTGAAGCCGCAGAAGCCCTTCACAAGGCGTGCCCACAAAGTCAGCTGCAAATTGTTCCGGATGCGGGGCACAGCACTTCAGAACCTAGTATAGGCTACGCCCTTTGCCGCGCTACCCGCGATATGTCACGCTTTATTCAGGAGTCATCTAAGTGATTGGATTAATTCAACGAGTATCAGAAGCTAACGTTACCGTTGCCGGAGATGTTATTGGTGAGATTGGTAAAGGCATGCTGGTGCTATTAGGCGTTGAAAGAGAGGACGGTGATGCAGAGATAGAAAAGCTCGCAAACAAGTTGTGCCGATATCGTATGTTTAGCGACAGTGAAGGCAAAATGAACCTAAATATTGAGCAAGTAGGAGGTGAAATTCTGGTTGTCTCTCAATTCACACTTGTTGCCGATACGCAGAAAGGTAATCGCCCCGGTTTCTCACGAGGTGCATCACCTGAGCACGGACAAGCCATTTACGAAAAGTTCGTGCAGTCGCTCAAAAGCAAAGGCATGAGAGTAGCCACAGGCGAATTTGGTGCAGATATGCAGGTAGGCCTTATTAACGACGGCCCTGTCACCTTCCAATTCAATGTTTAGCGGGTCATATTGTTCGCTTCTTCGGCATCCCAAACTTGCTTACATAATTAAGCTTGTGCCTTATGGGTTCTTACGTTTAAATACTTGTTCATTCATTTAAGAAGGCCGGTTTATTGTGTACAAGGTAGTCACACCAAAAAGCGATGCCGAGTTTGAAGCCTATTTTCATTTTCGGTGGGAACACTTGCGCCAGCCATGGAATTTCCCTCCAGGCTCTGAAAAAGACGAATATGAGCAAGTCGCAGAACACCGCGTGATCACTAATCGAAATGGCGACATCGTGGCTTGCGGCCGCGTGCATTTGAACACAGCTGAAGAGGCACAAATTCGCCATATTGCGGTTCATCCAGACCATCAACGCAAGGGCTTAGGCCAAATGATCATGGCCGCACTTGAGAACGTTGCAAAGGACCTGGGCGCGGAACGCGCCGTCACAAACAGTCGCGAAATATCTATCGACTTCTTTAGCGCCTGTGGCTTTGAAGTAGAGCGTGAAGCGCCTAACGAGCTAGGCATGCTGAAACGTCAGCAAATGGTTAAGAAGTTTACTGAGAACAATACGCTTGTACTCCACCCTAAGTGGTGCAAATCGTTGCAAGAGACGTGGTCTGAAACCATTCCCATTACCGAGCACATGGGCATAAAGCTTTACCAATACACCGGACGCACTCTTGAAACACGTGCCTCATTAAACAAGAACATTAATATTCACGGTACTATGTTTGCGGGTAGTATCTTCTCTTTAGCCACACTCACTGGCTGGGGCATGATTTATTTGCAGCTTAAAGAGCGTGGATTAGACGGCGATATTGTATTGGGCGACGGTGATATCCATTACCACAAACCCATCACAATGAAACCTAGAGCAATTTGCAACATCGAAACCTTGTCTGGCAAATTTAAGCCGTTAGAGAACGACAACAAAGCTAGGTTTGAACTAAGTGTTGCCATTTTAGATGGCGACACACCAGTAGCGGAATTTGAAGGGGTATTCTACGTGCTTCCCCCGTCTAAAAACGAAGAAGAGTAGCGTTTAAGATTAATGCTTCGACCCTGGCATTTGCCTATTGGTACTTCGCTAGGGCCATGCCCGTAAATACTGTGAGCAAAGAAAAGCTTACGTCTATTTAAAAACAGGGCAACAGTCAGGATGGGTCACTGCCCATAAAAAAAGCGCCGTTAAGGCGCTTTTTTCGTTACTGAGCTAGGTACTAAGCGACCATAGCCGCTTGAAGTTTTTTCATCGCGTTCTTTTCAATTTGACGAACACGCTCTGCAGATACCTGATATTTGTCAGCTAAGTCTTGCAGAGTAATTTTGTTGTCTGCTAACCAACGGGTTTCGATGATGTCTTGGCGTCTTGAGAACTCATACGCGCTTCCATTTGAAGCACTTCTTTTGTACTCACACCCAGTTCGTTCGCTACCGTTTGTACTTCATCGTGCGTGAACCAACCAAGGCGCTTTTTCGCCTTACGTAGGTTAAAGAATAATTTGCGCTGCGCTTTGGTTGTCGCAACTTTTACTATTCTCCAGTTTTTAAGTACAAACTCATGAATTTCTGCTTTGATCCAATGTACCGCGAAAGAAACCAAACGCACGCCCACTGTTGGGTCGAAACGCTTAACGGCTTTCATCAGACCAATGTTACCTTCTTGAATTAAGTCGGCTTGTGGTAAGCCATAACCTGAGTAAGATTTTGCAATGTGCACTACAAAACGAAGGTGTGACATTACTAGCTTACGAGCGGCTTGTAAGTCTTCGTCTTCGCGAAGGCGCACTGCCAACTCACGCTCTTCCTCAGCGCTAAGCATATCAATGCTGCTTACAGCTTGGATGTAGCCTTCAATGCTACCGCTGTGTGGCACTGACAGGGCCATAGATTGCAAATTGTTGCTCATTGTTCACCTCATTTATTGCCGCTTCATATTAGCAAAGTAACCGAAGCTGCGCGAGACCTAATTAAGATATGAAGTCTAACCGATATGTAGGTATAGTGACTAATTCTACAATATCAAGACCTAGAAAAAGAAAAAAAGTTCAACTTCACATCCACCGCCACTCAATTGCTATTAGCGTTACGGCTGTGGGTCAGTCATTCAACCACATAATTATTATACGTAGATTACATGCTCAATTGTGAGAGCTAATCTCACCGGTATGAATTCCAACGCTTATTTATTGTTCGCTAGAAACACCACGCTAGGTTCAATTGCGAGGTAAATGCGCACCTGCGTTAAACTGCGAACCAACAAGTAAAACATAAACCTTATATAACTTATCTCATACCTTGCTTTTCTCGTTGGAAACTGAAAATAATAGATTGAATTAATCGATTTTGCACTACAACCGCTGTACAGCATTTTCCAGACTAAAACGATAACAAACTGGAAGGGAAATACTTAAGGAAAGGAGTAAGGCAAGTGAAGCAAAGAGGAACTTGATGTTTGCTTACGTCGCTAGACAGCCCATATTTGATGTAAACAGAGACGTTTACGCTTACGAACTACTTTTTCTCGTTGGGGAAGACAACTGCTTTCCCGATATTCCTCCCGACGAAGCTACGTCTAAGATACTTACTTCGACCCATCTAAGCTTAGGGGTTGAAGAGATAACCGGAGATAAAAAGGCTTTCATCAACTTTCACCGCGATACACTAATGTTTCGCTTTCCAACTTCTCTAGATGCGAGCAAGGTGGTTATAGAAATTGTAGAAACTGTGGATGTAGATGATGCACTCGTCGCCGCTTGCAAACATATTCGAGGTCTAGGCTACCCCATTGCCCTTGATGACTACGATATGAAAGGAAAGTGGGAAGCATTCATCCCATTTACAAGCGTAGTCAAAATAGATATCACAGAGATTCCTCACGAAAAAATCCCCGCACTCGTCGACCGTTTCAAATCTAACAAAATCAAACTGGTAGCAGAAAAAATCGAAACCTACGAAGAGTTCAACAAATTCAAAGATATGGGTTTTGACTACTTCCAAGGTTACTTTTTAGCTAAACCGGAAATAGTCAGACACAGAAAACTAGGGCCTAGCAGCCTAACTATGATGGAGTTGCTTACGCTAAGTAGCCAAGCGAAGCTCAACTTCGATGAAGTAAACAAAATCATAGAACGGGACCCCTCTCTCACCTACTTACTCTTGCGCTTTATCAACAACCCAATGGTTAACAAGCGACATAAGATAACGTCGCTTAAACATGCGTTAACCTTTATGGGTGAAGTAGAGGTTAAGAAGTTTATTTCGCTGCTTGCGCTTGCAAATCTGAGTGATGGACAGCCTACAGAACTGATGCAAATGGCGCTTGTTCGTGCAAAATTTTGTGAACTGGTATATACCCAACTTAAAGGGGGTGATGATCCTCTAAAAGGTTTCCTTACCGGCCTACTTTCTTTGCTTGATGCTATGATGGAACAGCGAATTGACGATTTAGTCAGTAAAGTACCAATTAGTGATGACGTTAAAGATGCCTTATGCGGAAGCCCCGGTATGCTAAGAAACTGCTTAACGCTTGCACAATTCTTTGAACGCGCTAAATGGTCAGGCATTCAGCAGTTTTCAACCAAGTACGATATTAAACAAAGTCTTCTACACAGCTATTACAACGAAGCGATAAAGTGGGCCAAGCATATTCACAAAGCCGCCCAAAAAGAAAACTAACGCATCCACTTTGCAAAGTGATATGAAATTATTAATTGAATAGTTGTTAGATTGCGCTTACATATCATAGACTAGGGTCTGTTCTTTTTTGCAGCATATCAAAGAACAACAGGCCCAAAAGTATGTCTTAGCGTTAGCTAAGCCCCAAAATATAATAATAAGAAAAAACTTAACCGTGTTGTATCAGGAATAGATTATGTTCGCGTTTATAGCTCGCCAGCCTATTTTAGATAAAAGCAAAAGCGTTTTCGCCTATGAACTTCTGTTCAGAGATGGCAAGTCTGGCGCTTATCCGGAACATAATGAAGAGAAAGCTAAGTATATTTCTGAGCATTTTCATCCATTAGGGCTCGATGATATTAGCGGCGAAAAAACGTCGTTTATTACATTTTCCTCAGAGACGCTTATTTCGCGTTTTCCCACATCGCTTAACCCTGAGTCGGTTGTGGTTGAACTGGCCGATCCGACCGACAATACGAACGGTCTATTTGAAGCCTGCCAGCACATAAAGCAACTTGGTTTTAAGCTGGCTATCGATGACCCAATGATGGTGGGCGCCAAACACGATATTTTCCCTTTGATCGATATCGTAAAAGTTGATGTCACCAAAACCCGTTTTGAAACTATCGAAAAACATATACCACGCTATCACGATGCAAACGTGCAGCTGGTAGCAGAACAGGTTGATACACAAGACAATTTCTCAACGTGTGTAGATTTAGGTTTCGACTTCTTCCAAGGTTATTTTTTCTCGCAGCCAGAAGCGCGTATTATGAGACAGCTTCCTGCATCGAAAATGAACGTTGTAGATTTAATGGGCGAAAGCTCCAGCAGCGATTTTGACATAGACCGCATAAGCCAAATTATTGAACGAGACGCCACATTAAGCTTTTTATTGTTGAAGTTTATCAATAATCCCACTATCAATAAGCGATACAAAATTACATCGTTAAAGCACGCGCTTAATTACATGGGTGAAGTTGAGATAAAGAAATTTATCGCGCTGCTTTGCTTAACAAATTTAGGCGATGAAAAGCCCCTTGAAATCATTCATATGTCACTCGTTCGCGCCAAATTTTTCGATTTACTGGCAGAGAGAAGAGGGCTAAAAAACAATCCGCCAATATCCTTCCTGGTCGGCTTGTTCTCGCTTCTTGAAGGTTTACTTGATCAGTCTATGACAGACATCGTGAAGCAGTTGCCGCTTTCTGATGAGGTTAACGATGCGCTGCTTGGCAAGAATTTGGAAATGAACAGTTACATGACCTTGGTTCGCGCCTTTGAAAGTGCGCTATGGATGAATGTTATTAAGCAGGCGAAAGTCCTCAATATTGACCAAAAGCAACTACACATGCTGTATAACCAAGCTATTATTTGGGGTAATGGTGTACGCAGCACAATTTCTTCTCATTACCCCCGTGCTATCGCTTAACTTTATAAGCTAGCTAACCAACCCTGACTACCCTTAATCTTATCCAGTGCACCTTAAAACGCTGCACTGGATACGAGCAAGCTAGTTACTGATGGCTATTACTTGGGCTCTATTTCCCTTACATGGCGCTGCACTGAGATAAGTGAGCCAAGTAAACCAAGCAGCACGGACAACCCCAGCATAGTTAGCAATGCAGAACCAGTTAACCCGGTGATATTGAAATCCTTTTGATACATAGCGGCAAACGTCGTAATGCTGCTATCCATCCACCATAAGATAATAATAACGGCAAACCATGCCATCAATCCGCCCAGTAGGCCATACCAGAAGCCTGTATATAAAAACGGGCGATGGATAAACGCATCTGTTGCGCCAACCAGCTTCATCACTACGATTTCGTCGTACTTGTTCAAAATATTCAAACGAATGGTGTTACCAATAATAAGCACAACCGCGATAAATAACAGTAACCCTATTAGCGTAACCAGGTCTCTGGCTATATCGATAACGGCATACAGTCGCTCTAACCATTCGATATCCAGTTTGCCAATATCAACTTCCCGCTGCTGTCGCAGCTTATCTAACAATGCTTTGGCTGCAGTGGGTGACGCGTGTTTTTCGTTTGGCGTCACTAGCACTACATCAGGCAGGGGGTTTTTCTCTAGGTAGGCGATGGCATCACCAAGTCCAGACAAATGCTGAAACTCCTTCAGTGCATCATCTGCCGGAATATAAACAACACGGTCTATTTCAGACCAGCTATTCAAGCGTGCCACCAGTTGCTGCGAACTCGCAGCGTTAATATCCGGTTTTAAAAACAGAGATATTTCCGATGCCTGATCCCAGCCTGCTGTAATCTTCTCAGTGTTTTTCACCATGATATAAAGTGTACTAGGCAGCGTAATACTTAGCCCCAACACTCCAATGGTCATTAAAGACGCCAATGGCTGGCGCCACAGCTCGCCAAGACTAGCCAGCGCTTGGCGCACATGACTGACAAAAAACATAAGAATGGATTGAATAAAGCCCACTTTGGCAGAAGACGCCCCTTTTGCACGCCCTTTAAACAAAATGCTCATGACCAGTCTCCTTCACCACCACCTAAACTTGTATTATCAAGATCGTCAGTGAGGCCATCTGTGATCATTTGCCCATTCTTTAGGGTCAACGTTCGATAACGCATACGAGCAATTAAGCCTAAATCGTGGGTGGCGATAAGCACTGATACACCTGCTTGGTTGAAATCTTCGAAAAGACGAATAATTTCCATAGAAAGCTTGGGGTCGAGGTTTCCGGTTGGCTCATCTGCCAGTAATAACGGTGGCTTGTTTACGACAGCTCGAGCAATACCTACTCGCTGCTGCTCCCCCCCTGACAACGTAATGGGAAGGCAACGCGCTTTGTCTCTTAGGCCTACCATTTCAAGTGCAGCTTCTACGCGCTTGCGAATTTCTTTATGGGTGTAACCCTCAATGACTAGCGGTAAAGCCACGTTGTCAAAAACCGATTTGTCCATCAGCAGCTGGTGACTTTGGAAGATCATGCCGATGTCGCGGCGAATATAGGCTATATCTCGACGGGTAATAGCGTTAAGGTCGTGGCCGTTAATAAGAACGCGCCCTACTGTTGGGCGCTCCATAAGGCTGATAAGTTTGAGTAGCGTACTTTTCCCTGCACCAGAATGCCCTGTTAAAAAAGCCATTTCCCCCGGCGCAATATGGAAATTCACCTTGCTTAGCGCGCGTTGTCCGCCCGGATAGGTTTTGCTTACCTGCTCAAACTTTATCATTATTTTTCCCTACCGCTTTGCTGGTTTTAGCTTTCAGGTGTGTCCATTTCGCTAAACAACGCATCAATAAATTCTTGTCCATCAAACTGGCGTAAATCATCAATACTTTCGCCAACACCAATATACCTTATAGGAATTTTAAACTTATCGGCAATAGAGAATATAACGCCGCCTTTCGCTGTACCGTCTAACTTGGTTAGCGTGATGCCTGTTAGACCAACGGCTTCGTTAAACAACTTGGCTTGGCTAATAGCGTTTTGCCCAGTACCTGCATCCAATGTAAGCATAACTTCGTGAGGCGCATTTGGATTGATTTTCTTCATTACGCGAACCACTTTCTTAAGCTCTTCCATCAAGTTGTTCTTATTCTGCAGGCGCCCTGCCGTGTCGGCAATAAGGATATCTGTGCCGCGCGATTTTGCTGCTTCTAGTGCATCGTAAAGTACCGATGCACTGTCAGCGCCAGTGTGCTGTGCGATAACCGGAATATCGTTGCGCTCGCCCCATACTTGAAGCTGTTCAACCGCCGCCGCTCTAAAGGTATCACCCGCAGCAAGCATAACTTTCTTACCTTCTTGCTGGAACTGCTTAGCCAGCTTACCAATAGTCGTGGTTTTACCTACGCCATTTACGCCAACCATTAAGATAACGAACGGACCTTCACTGGAATCATGTGCTTTCATGACTTCAGAAAGAGGCTGATTAACTTGAGACAACATTCCCGACATTTGCTGCTTCATGATCTCCAGCAAGGCTTCTGCATCTTTCAAATCTTTTCGAGAAGCACTATCAGTTAGGTGATCGATGATTTTTTGCGTGGTATCCATGCCCACATCAGCAACTAACAGTTGTGTTTCAAGGTCTTCGTACAACTCGTCATCGATGGTTTTGCCTTTAAACAGGCTAACAATACCACTGCCTAGGTTTTCTTTTGTACGAGATAAGCTTTCTTTCAAACGCGCGAATAACGACTTTTTCTCTTTCGGCTTTTCTTCGGCTTTGGCTTTCGCCTGCGCTTCAGCTTCTGCCTTAGCGCGGGCTTCTTCTTCCGCTTGCGCCTTAGCCTGTGCTTCAGCTTCTGCCTTTGCGCGGGCTTCTTCTTCCGCTTGCGCCTTAGCCTGTGCTTCAGCTTCTGCCTTTGCGCGAGCTTCTTCTTCCGCTTTAGTCTTCGCCTGAGCTTCAGCCTCTGCCTTAGCGCGAGCTTCTTCTTCCGCTTGCGCCTTCGCCTTTGCTTCAGCCTCTGCCTTAGCGCGGGCCTCTTCTTCCGCTTGCGCCTTCGCCTGTGCTTCAGCCTCTGCCTTAGCGCGGGCTTCTTCTTCCGCTTGCGCCTTCGCCTGTGCTTCAGCCTCCGCCTTTGCGCGGGCCTCTTCTTCCGCTTGGGCTTTCGCCTGCGCTTCAGCTTCTGCCTTTAAGCGAGCTTCTTCTTCCGCTTGGGCTTTTTGTTTCTCTGCTTTTTTGTTCTTACTGAACCAGCCAAAAAGTTTCGACATCGTTAGGACAAATCCTTATAAATTCTTAGCAATTTCGGCTACACTTGCCGCCTAATGTATGAACGCATGATACCATTGTCAGCCACTATGAAGCGAGTTTCTCGCCCTACTCGGGCACCATCTTCTGCAAAAAAACCTTATTCATCCCAAAATAGGAAAAAATCAGGGAAAGCCCAAAGCACAAATAGTACCGGGCAAATACGCATTATTGGTGGCCAATGGCGTGGTAGAAAGTTACCCGTACTGAATGCAGAGGGGTTAAGGCCAACTACAGACAGAAACAAAGAAACCTTGTTTAACTGGCTAATGCCTCATAAATGAGGCACGTTGCTTAGATGTATTTGCAGGTTCTGGTGGGTTAGGTTTAGAAGCACTGTCTCGCTACGCAGCACACTGTGATTTTATAGAGTTGGATAAACAAGCGGCAGACCAACTGAAAAGTAACCTTACCCTATTAAAAGCAAATGACCTGGCGTCTGCGACCGTTCATCAAGGGGACGCGCTAGGCATTTTAAATGGTATCAGCCAAGCGCCTTACGACATTGTTTTTGTCGATCCGCCTTTTGCGAAATCATTGGTAGCACCTACGCTGACTGCGCTAGAAGATAACAAACTTGTCCGAAGTGGTAGCGTGGTGTACTTAGAGCACGAAAGTACGCTTACCACGCCCGCTTTGCCCGCTCATTGGCAAATTATCAAAGAAAAACAAACAAGTGCACTGCGCTATATGTTAATAGCAATAGACTAATTAAAGTCTGTTATTAACGTTAGGTTGGGCCGCAAGTTTACTAACAGAACAAGACCCATGAGAAGGTGGTTTCGGATTACCGATCACACCTTCCATCTTTGGTCACCCAACCTAAATATCAGATACGAAATGATTAATGCCAATCCGCATAAATAATTTTAACTCTCGCTGAGTGGGTAATTATCTATGCGGACTGATATAACGCTTAACTGAGCTAAAGCTCAAGACCTATATTAGAAATACCTGCTTCTAAGGCAAGCGCTCTCATTTCATCTGCCGCTTTCGCTGGGTACTTAGCTTGCTCCACATAATCAAGCAGTTCGTTTTGTACCTCAACTTCAAATTCCATTAACGGGTGCCCTTTTACAGTTTCGTCATCGGCTTCTCCGCTTTCTAGCAAATACGCCTCAACACTGCCTTGCGATAACTTGCTAATTACCACTGCACCTTGCGGATCATCACCTGCCATCAAATTTAGCAAACCCGCTAATCCAATCGCTGCATCACGTTTCCCACACCAAATTCAGACAATTACGCAGTGCGTTTGCATCACCGGTTTCAGTGAGTTCGCAAAATAGCGTGTAGTTGGGCAACATACGTTCAAGTAGAGCAGCGCCGAATGCAACGGCTTTCCAGCCTTCCAGGGCGCGAACACGTCCAAAGGTATTAAGTTTTTGCTTTGCCATTTACAGCGCTCCAGTGGCTTGCATGAAATATTTGGTAACGCCATCGAGAAGCATCTGGATAGCAATCATTACAAGGATCATACCCATTAATCGCTCCATCGCAACTAGACCACGTTCCCCTAGAATTTTATGAAATACATTTGAGAATAGTAAGATCACTGCGCTTATTGACCAAGAAGCCGCCAGCGCAATCGACCAATCCGTCATTCTATCCGGCGCTTGATTGGCGAGTAAAATCAGCGCCGCCAGTGTCGAGGGACCCGCTATCATTGGAATAGCAAGAGGTACCAAGAATGGTTCTTCACCTACAGCTAACCCACTGGGATTGCCCGACGATGGAAATATCATTTTAAGCGCAATCAGAAACAGAATTATTCCCCCCGCAATACTTACTGTTTCTTGTTCTACATTCAAAAAGTTGAGGACCGATTGGCCACTAAATAAAAATAGAAACAGGATACCGAGAGCAAATAATAATTCTCGAATTAGGATAATTTGACGTCTTTTGGGCTCAATCGATTTGAGTACCGACATGAAAACAGGGAGGTTTCCAAGGGGATCCATGATCAAAAAGAGCATGATGGCAGCAGACCAAGTATCCATTTCTTTACTGTCTCCGGTTGTGAGCTTAGGCCCGTAATAGCGTAAACCAACGAGTATAACTCAAAGTTAGTGCTGATGGGTGTTTTAGGCGCGCAATGGTAAACCAAGCTGGGTAAGTAAAAAACACCTTTAAAGGCACTAATGTTCTTTAAACCTGATCGTTTTATCAAAAAGTGCCACTGCCTCTTAGCGTAAAAAATACTCGAAAAATAGTAAAAGTGCGCTTTACTAAATCTTAGGGTGAAGTGTTTTACATATCCAAGGCGGTGTTTTTGACGAGTAACGATTAGAAAATGGGCAGCTAATTGGCTTTTTATACACCTTTTGGATAATGTCTTATCTTCAGGGCTTTTGATGTAATAGCGAGTAACAACAATTTACTCGACGTTTTGTTCAACATTAGGACCTGTTAATCCTTCACAAGAACAACCAAAAATAGGAAATATTGCAATGAGTTTGATGACAGTAAAAGAAGTGGCTGCTTTTCTTGGTGTACAAGAAGTACGTGTTGAGCGCCTCGAACGAGAAAGCCTATTGGTATCAAAAGACAAAGATACAGACGGGAACCCGCTTTTTGACAGTGGCGATGTTGAGCGATATAAGACCTGTCTCTTATACACA
>LUMD01000369.1_pt1 | contig 15599 bp, 15 predicted proteins | sample 729651 | NCBI WGS metagenome assembly LUMD01 (sample SAMN03860272, study PRJNA289734) | marine metagenome | biome: seawater column; feature: ocean; material: water; isolation source: Red Sea water column Station 34 - depth 258m | place: Saudi Arabia: Red Sea | collected 2011-10-15 | depth 258 m | reverse complement strand
GCAAGGCATGGTGCTGACTTCCAACAAGCTATCTGAATAGGATAATTCCAAGCACCTATTCCGGCACAGACACCTAAAGGCTCCCTCCTTGAAATAAAAAATGTATTAGTATCTAAATCCTGTTGTGTTCCTTGTAGAGCTGGAGCAAGTCCGGCATAGTATTCAATCACATCTGCCCCTGTATGGATATCAACACAATTAGCTTCTTGCAAGGGTTTTCCAGTATCCATAACCTCTAAAGCAGCTAACTCATCATTGCGTTGACGAAGCAAAGAGACGGCCTTGAGTAAAATCCGACTACGTTCTACAGCAGTCATCGCAGACCATTCTGAGAAACCTTTTTCAGCAGATATTATGGCATTTTCTACATCTTCCTTGCTTGCCTGACCAATAAGGCTAATTACTTGGCCATTAGCAGGATTAATTGTTTTAAAAGATTTCCCAGAATTTGCCTCTGCGTAAGCGCCATGAATATATAATGATTTCTTCATATTGATTAACTGAACTGTGATTTTTTATTTAAATAAAAATTGAATTATATAGCAGGATTATAATATTTAGCATGAAAGACAATTTCAAACAAGAGCGTGTTAATCTTGCTGCAGCTTTTAGATGGGCTGCTCGATTCAACATGCACGAAGCTGTTGCTAATCATTTTAGCTTAGCAGTTTCAGATGACGGTTCTCAATTCCTATTAAATCCTATCGGAATGCACTTTTCCCAGATTTGCGCAAGCGACCTAATTGTAATCGACTCGAAAAATGCCGAAACAATGTCCCAACCCAACGCCCCAGATGCCACAGCTTGGGCTATCCATGGAGCGATGCATAGAAACAATCCTCAGGCTCGTTGCATCCTTCATGTTCATTCAAAATATGCCACCATTCTTGCATGTCTAGAAGATAAAGTCATGAAGCCTATTGACCAGAATACAATGCGCTTTTATGAAAAGGTGTCAATTGATTATGATTATGATGGTATGGGACTTGGAGATGAAGCTGAAAGATTAAGCACTCTTCTGGGTGATAATCCAGTTTTATTAATGGGTAATCATGGAGTTTTGACTGCAGCTGATTCTGTAGCATTAGCATTTGACTATCTCTATCATTTTGAAAAGTCCTGTGAGACCCTGATTGGAGCCTATCGAACAGGTAAAAAGTTGCATTTAGCCAGTCACGAAGTAGCCACAAAAACTGCCCAGCAATGGGCAAAATACGATGCTGCAGATCTTCATTTTAACGCTCTCAAAGCAATACTCGATAAAGAAGAGCCTGATTATAAAAAATAAGTCAATAAAATAAAAAAACGCTCAGCAATAAGGAAGAAAAATGTCAATAAATAACGTCTCATTGGATGTAGATTATGTAAGAGCTCAATTTCCAGCTTTTAGTGACCCTTTAAGTGCTAAATGGTCTTTTTTTGAAAATGCAGGTGGAAGTTATGTTCCTCATAACGTTATCAATCACTTAAATCATTTTATGACTTCTACTAAGGTTCAACCCTATGCTGAGTTTGATACTTCAGCCATTGCTGGAGAAAGCATGGATCAAGCAACTGAATTATTTGCAAAAATGATCAACGCGAATAAAGATGAAATTATCATTGGTGCTTCCACAACAATGAATATGTACGTTCTGTCCAATGCAATGAGGCATTTTCTAAAGCCTGGTGATGAAGTGATTGTAACCAATCAAGATCATGAAGCTAATGTTGGAGCATGGAGAAGACTAAAAGAACATGGAGCGGTTATCAAGGAATGGAAAATTAATAGTGAAAATGCCGAACTTGAAATTACCGACTTAGAATCTCTGTTATCTGATAGAACCAAAATTGTTGCTGTTACTCATTGCTCTAATATCGTTGGATCAATGAATGATCTAAAATCTATTACCAAACTTGTTCATCAATATGATGCATATGTTATTGGAGATGGTGTGTCTTATGCGCCACATGGATTTCCTAATGTAAAAGATCTTGATGTTGATTTTTATGCATTCAGCCTCTATAAAACCTATGGACCCCATTTGGGGCTTCTTTATGGAAAAAAAGAGATCCTCAATAAACTGCCGAATCAAAATCATGAATTCTTAGAGGGAGATGTGCCATACACTCTCAATCCTGGAGGTCCTAACCATGAGGAACTGTCTTGCTTGATAGGCGTCTATGAATACTTTAATAACTTATACCACCACCATTTTAGTGATGACGAAACCTCCGTTCGACTCAAAATTGAAAGGGTTAACGATCTGATTTCCAAACATGAAGAGGAAATAGCAAATCCTTTATTAACATATATAAACTCTCGTGATGATATTAGGTTAATTGGAAAAAACAAGATTGGCAATAAAAACAGAGCTCCAACCATTTCATTTACTTTTAATAAAAAGTCGTCAAAGGAAGTTAGCAGTGAACTTGTAAAGAATGGAATAGCAACAAGAAATGACAACTTCTATGCTTGGCGTTGCTTAAAAGCTTTGGGTATAGATACTGAGGATGGAGTTGTCAGAACAAGTATGGTTCATTATAACAACCACGAAGATGTTGATAAATTAATCAAAGCCTTAAAGAAGATCTAGACTAAAATTTTTCATCACCAATGAACTTCATAGAGGGTTGGAAACATTTTCCCAGATAAATTATCTCCATTCTTATATCCATTTGCCTCCATAATTGCCCTTTCCTCTTTTGCCCAATCACCTCTATACTCTACTCTAGAGCCTTCTTTAGCCATTCTTAAAGTGTATCTGTGAATGTTATTTTTAGGGGAGACTTCATCTAAATTGCCGTGCAATGTTCTCATATCAAAAAATACACTATCACCCAACTCGAAGTCCCACTGCAAAAATTCATAATCATCTTTGTTTTTTAGTATGTCAGGAGTAATTTCATATTTTTTACCATTAATTACACCAGCCTCGCCATCCACTAAATGGCCGTCATTGAATCTTGTTCTTACAAACAATTTGTTCCAAAGGTGAGAACCTTTAATCCAAGCAATGCCCTCTTCTTTTGAAACTGGGTCGAGTGGTAACCAGAGAACACACATGGAACCTTCAAAATCAAAATAAGTAATATCATGATGAAAAGGAGCTCTTGATTTTGATCCTGCTTCCCTATAAAACCAGTTATCCATAACTAAATTAATTTTTGTCGCATCTAGAAGCTATCAAATTTCCCCTTGATGAAGATAGCGCCATCTTTTTGAAATTGCTTGATTTCTTTTTGAGTTAAAAAGTTCTTCATAGGAATGGAGTTTGGGCGTTTAATAGTATCAAAATACTATATTCTAAAGCCTATTAGAGTGGATTATATTTCTCCAATACTACAGAATTTTCGATTTGTTTTGACGAAATTTCCCAATATTTGTTAAGAAGTTGAGCCGTTTGTTTTTTGGTTTGACGAATAAATCCAAACTTTTCATAAAACCGAATTGCCCAAATAGCATCCTTCCATGTGCCAACAAATAAATGTGAACTTTTATTGAGTTTGAATAAATGTTGCAGCAATGATTTTCCGATTCCCATTCCCTGATGACTAGTCAATGTATATGCATGTCTTATCAGAGTGACATCTTTTAATTCCTGAATACCCATTACAGCCACTAATTCATTATTTTTTTTATAACCAAACATACGAACACCACCATTTAATTCATTGACTAATTCTTTTTTTGTCATATATGGTTCATGCCAACAATCATCTGGAATAACGCCCCTGTACTTTTTCGCAGCATCATTGATTACATGGAGAATGTTAGAAAGATCTTGTTTTGTATTTTCTATTATCATTCAACACCTTTAACTTTGTCCTAACAACAATTATAGGAAATGTTGATTAAGTTTATCTCAAAAAATGCATCGCAATTTTTGCCGCTAAGACTGCATTGTTTTGTATCAATTTGATATTCGCATTAAGACTTTTGCCTTGAGTTAATTCATTTACTTTTGACAACAAATATGGAGTTATTTCTTTGCCTGTTATTTTTTCTTTATCGGCTTCGATAATTGCTTCCTTTATCGCATCATTCATCATAACTAGCTCCAGTTCAAATTTTTTTGGTATAGGGTTCGTTACCAATACACCTCCTTCAATTGAAAGGCTCCATTTGGTCTTTAATATTTCCGCAATATCGATTGCCGAATCAACTCGATAGTCAACATTAAACCCTGACTTTGATGAGTAAAAGGCTGGCAATTCAGAAGTCTTATACCCGATGACTGGAACTCCTTTGGTTTCAAGATACTCAAGAGTTAGTCCAATATCAAGTATAGCTTTTGCTCCAGCACAAACAACACACACATTGGTTCTTGCAAGCTCTTCAAGATCTGCAGATATATCAAATGTTTTCTCCGCACCTCTATGAACACCGCCTATTCCACCAGTAGCAAATACAGCAATTTTTGCCAAATGAGCAATGATCATAGTTGATGCCACTGTTGTAGAGCCGGAAAATTTTTGTGAAACGGCAATAGCAAGGTCTCGTCTTGAAATTTTTCTGACTTCATCATTCGTTGCTAAAAACTCAATTTCTTTTTTGGTAAGGCCTACTTTTAAGCGTCCTTTAATTATTGCAATAGTTGCTGGAATTGCATTATTTGCTCTCACTGTATCCTCAACCATAAGAGCGGTTTCTATATTTTCAGGGTAAGGCATACCATGTGAGATAATGCTAGATTCAAGAGCAACGATTGGCAGCTTGCTTTTTAAAGCTTTTTCTACTTCAGGATGGATATCTAAGTAACTATTTAGTTCCATCTTTATTTTCCTTTAATATAAGTTCTATATTTCTTGATGAAATTTCATCACTAATAGTATTCTTGCTTTTCAATGCTATTGCTGCTGCAGCTGAGGCATATTCTGCAGATTTCTTAATACTATTTAATTTTAAAAATCCATACACTATTCCAGCCACAAAAGCGTCTCCCGCTCCGTTTCCACTATTCACTTCAATATTTCGCTGACAATAGTGACCATGCTCTATTCCATCGAAATAAAAGACACCCTCTTTACCTAAGGTTATGAATATTTGTTTACATCCCCTATCAAATATGTTTTGTGCAGCCTTAAGCATGCTTCGCTTATTGGTAATCTTCATTCCAGTGATAAGTTCGGCCTCTAGTCTATTAGGTTTAACTGTATGAAATTTACCAATAATTTCAATTATTTTTGAGGTTTTAGCGATAGATACCGTATCCAAAAATAACGGTACATGGCTATATTCATCCGTAATATATTCGATTACCCTAGTCGGAATATTTGTGTCAATCACGATAACAGAGCTTTGATTGAGGGCATTACTAAAACCTTTGATATCTTCGATACTCATCTCATTGATAATTCTCATATCAGATATCGACACCAACATATCGTTATTGTCGTCTAATATTGATAAGTATTGACTTGTTGGCAATGTACTATGTTTTTTAATAAAAGAAGTATCAACGTTAGCGTCTTGCGTTTTTTTAATTAAAAAATCTCCTAATGCGTCTGCACCAACATAGGAAAACATTTTTATGTCTAGAGAAATACGAGATAAGTTTTCTGCTATGTTGCGACCTACTCCTCCTGCTGACATAGAAATTTCACCTGGATTTGAATCATTTAGAACGAGTGCACTATCGGTCGATCCCTGAAGGTCAATATTTGAACCGCCAATAACTGAAACATGTGGCTCTGACTGGGTTACATATCCCCTACCCTTGATCAGATTTTTTTTGACCATATTGGATATATGAACACCTACAGATGAACGCGTAATATTAAGTTTCTCTGCAAGCTGATCTTGGCTTATCATGGGATTGGAGTTTATTAGTCTTAATATCTCTCTTTCCCTTGTTGTTATCTTCATATAAATAAATATTTATAATATAAGCTAATCTTTATTATAAACACTTTAATATGAGATTCGTAACTACTATAAATAAAAAAAGGGCTGGTAAAACCAGCCCTTAAATGCTCAAATTAAGCTTTTATTATTCCTGGGTAATTCTGTTATCGGTATAACCCGAATATCCAGGGTTTGCTTTAATATAGTTCGCAACAACATCCGCTAAATCTGGACCAAAGTCATAGATATCAGATGCAGATCTGAATACTTTATATCCATCTCCACCTCCACGAATAAAGTTATTGGAAACCATACCATACGTTTTGTTTAAGTCTAAAGGTTGCCAAGAGCCATCTTCATCAATTTCAATTGATGTGACTCTTTCATTAGGAGCCTTGCTTAAATCAAATGAATATCGCATTCCTGACACTTGAGGGAATCTTCCAGCGACATCTTCAATCTGACTAACACCATTTTCGATCGCTGTCAGAAGCTGCTCACCGGTCACCTTGAAAGTTGACAAAGTGTTTTGAAACGGAAGTATTGTCATGATTTCACCGAGCGTGACATCGCCTGCATCAAGTGAAGCACGGATTCCGCCAGAGTTTTGCAATGCAATAGTATAACCTTTATCAATAACAGCATCTCTCATAGCATCTGCAATCATATTACCCATATCGCATTCTTGAACGCGACAAACAGCCCTGTCACCAGTTAGAGGGTTAGAAACCGTTCCAACAATAGTCTCCTTAAGTGTGTTTATTGGCTTCTCTAGTTCATCTAGACGCGCAATAATTTGGTTATTTTCATTAACTGAACCGTCAATTAGAATTGGTTCACCTGACGCATGGATGACATTGCCCGCTTCATCAAAGAGAACTGAAAGTTCGCCTAAGAATTTACCATAGGCATATGCCTGAACGATCTGTGTTCCATTGACTACCGTTGGATAGGGACCTTTCGCCCTATCGCTGACGTTTGATAAAAGGGTATTATCATGACCACCAACAATAACGTCTACTCCAGTAGTATTTGCTGCAATCATCTTGTCTACCCCGTATGACGAGTGAGAAAGAAGTATGATTATATTTACTCCAGCTTCGGTCAAAAAATCTACCTCAGACTGAACAGCGGCAACAGCGTCTGTAAATATAACGTTTTCGCCAGGACTAGATAATTCTGCTGTGTCCACAGTATTGATACCTATCAAGCCAATTTTTCGGTTGTTTTTCAACACCGTCGTTGATTTTTGTAAATTACCTTTAAGCTCTGGCTCCATATCTATATTGGCATTTGCCATAAGGATAGGGAAATTTACTGAATCCATGAATACTCTAAGAGTTTCAGGCCCATCATCAAACTCATGGTTACCCACTGCCATTCCATCATATCCAAGCATATTCATCATTTCTGCGGCCACTTTTCCCTTGTATAGATTATAGAAAAGCGTTCCTTGAAATTGATCACCACCATCTAAAAGTATTGTATTAGAATGCCTTGAACGAGCATCTTCAATTGCTGTACTTAAACGCGCTGAACCACCAAAACACTTACCCTTAGCATTATTCTTTGCAGAACAATTATTATCGTATTTGCTGATTGGTCTAAAACGAGCGTGGAAATCATTAGTATGAAGTATTGTTATTTCGTAGACTTTATCATGAGCGGCTATAGAAGACTGACTGAATAGCCCAAATGAAAGAAAACAACTCAGAAGTATAGCCACATTAATCGGGACTATTTTTTGCAAACTGAGCGATTGCAATTTATTAATTTTTTTCAAAATTATTCTCCTTTATAAATTAAAAAAATAAACTAATAATTTAGTTTAGATTTAATTATAAACCTGTTTTATTATTGAAATATAACTAGTTTAAGATTCTTGTTATTCTCTAGAATAAATAATCAATGTTTTATAGGAAATCCACAAACCCCTTTTCCTCTCTTACGTGATACTTCAATTAGTGTTGAAGTTTGTAGTTTATATAATCAAAGAGTTTAGGGAGCTTAATATGGTGGAGGGAATGGGATTCGAACCCATGATACCGTGAGGTATACACGCTTTCCAAGCGTGCTCATTCGGCCACTCTGACATCCCTCCAAAACTTTATTTTACTAATAATCTATGCCTTGGAGGATTCAACCATCTGTTCAATTTGATCATCCTCTATACGCGTCATTAAAGGTTTAAATTTATTGATTTTATGGTTTGTTAAAGGGCACTCAATATCAGACCAATTTAAAGAGTCAACATTGAGAAATTCTTCAGAGCGTCTTGCCATATCTGGTAGTACTGGCTTCAAATATGTCATCAAGACTTTAAATAGATTAATTGCTAGGGAAGTAATCTCGTGAACTTCTTGTTCTTTGCCTTCAATTTTCGCTAATTGCCAGGGCTTTTTTTCATCAATGTATTGATTAGCCTTGTCAGCTAATTTCATAACTAAGCGCATAGCCTGGCTAAAGTTTCTTGCCTCATAATGCTTCGCAATGTCAGAACCTGCTTCGACAAATTCATCATAGAGAGACTTTTTAATACAGTTACCCGACAACTGTTTATCATATTTTTTCATCACAAACGATGCACTTCTAGAGGCAATATTGATAACTTTGCCGACAAGGTCTGAATTAACGCGCTTTTTGAAATCTTGTAAATTCAAATCAATGTCATCGATTTTAGCTGTCAATTTGTAAGCATAGTAATAACGCAAACATTCAGAATCAAGATTCTCTAAGTAGGTTCTTGCGTTAATGAATGTGCCACGAGATTTGCTCATCTTTTGGCCATTCACAGAAAGGAATCCATGGGCGAAAACAGCGCTAGGGGTTCTGAAATCAGAGCCCATAAGAGTTGCCGGCCAAAAAAGAGCATGGAAGTAGACAATATCTTTGCCAATAAAATGATAAAGTTCGGTATCAGAATCCTTACCAAAGAAGTCGTCAAAATTTAGTTCACTGTTGTCACAAAGTTTTTTGAAACTTGCCATGTAACCTATCGGAGCGTCTAACCAAACATAAAAATACTTATCTTCAGTGCCTGGTATTTTGAAACCAAAATAAGGCTCATCGCGAGAGATATCCCATTGCTGCAACCCTTGATCAAACCATTCTTCTAGCTTGTTGCTTACCTGCTCCTGGAGATGTCCAGCCTTAGTCCAATCTTTCAACTTATTTTCGAACTGTGGCAAATCAAAAAAGTAATGTTCTGAGTCCTTTTCAATTGGTACCGCTCCTGAAATAACTGATTTGGCGTTCTTTAATTCAGTTGAAGAATATGTGGCGCCACAAGCTTCACAATTATCTCCATACTGATCGTCGGCCCCACAATTAGGGCACTCTCCTTTAATATAACGATCGGGCAAAAACATTTCCTTTTCAGGATCAAAGGCTTGTGAAATTACCTTCCTTTTGATATAGCCCGAATCGTTAAGGCGATTGTAAATTAATTCAGAAATTTCACGATTCTCCTCTGAATGTGTTGAGTGGTATTGACTAAAATCTATATGAAAATCGTCTAAATCGGCCTGATGACGGATTTTAACCTGTTCTATAAGCGTTTCAGGATCTATACCCATCTCGTCAGCTTTAAGCATAATAGGTGTTCCATGGGCATCATCCGCGCAAACATAATGGCACTCGTTGCCCATCATTTTCTGAAATCTGACCCAGATATCTGTCTGAATAGTCTCTAACATATATCCCAAATGAAGTTCTCCATTGGCATAAGGTAGAGCCGATGTTACGAGTATTCTGCGTTTTGACATGGTCAGTTCTCAAAAAGCCCAATATTATTAGGGATTGGAGTGATATTTGTGCGATAAAATAGCGTTATTTTACAGACTGGAGTCAACGAATTGACAAATTTAACACAAGAGAAAGTTGAAAGCGTTCTAAGCACTGTGGTTGATGTGCATACCAACAAAGACCTTGTATCATCAGACAATGTCAAGAATATTACCATTAATGATGAAATAGTCAATGTTGAACTTTTACTTAAATATCCAGCACAGAACTATCGTGCAGAACTGCAAGAATCTATTGAAAAGGCTTTTTCTGAAGCCGGAATTAATTATTCATCCATCTCTATTAAATCAAAAATAGTGTCTCATACCGTTCAAGGCGGTGTTGAAGCGTTACCTGGCGTTAAAAACATTATTGCTGTCGCCTCCGGCAAAGGTGGTGTTGGAAAATCAACTACAGCGGTAAATCTAGCGCTCGCACTTCATTCCGAAGGTGCAAAAATAGCTCTTCTTGATGCGGACATCTATGGGCCCTCGCAGCCACGCATGCTGGGTGTCAAAGAACTTAGGCCCGAAGGTACTGAAAATGGTAATATGAAGCCAGTTTTAGCACATGGATTACAAACAATGTCAATTGGATTTTTGGTCGATGAAGCCTCACCTATGGTTTGGCGTGGACCAATGGTTACTCAGGCTTTAGAACAACTCCTAAAGAACACAGAATGGAATGATGTGGATTATATGATTGTAGACCTCCCTCCAGGCACAGGAGACACTCAACTCACATTGTCACAAAGGATTCCAGTTAGCGGAGCCATCATTGTCACTACACCTCAAGATATCGCCCTTATCGATGCCAAAAAAGGTCTTGGTATGTTCGAGAAGGTCAATATTCCCATTCTAGGCATTATTGAAAACATGTCTATTCATATCTGTTCAAATTGTGGCCATTCAGAGGAAATATTTGGTCATGGTGGAGGTCAAGGCATGGCTCTCGATTCTGAGACTAACTTTCTAGGCGCATTGCCGCTTCAAGTTGACATTAGAACGGATGTCGATGAAGGCAAACCCACGGTCATAAAAAGTCCAGAAAGCACGGCCTCTTTGATTTATCTAGAAATTGCACGCAAAACAGCTGCAATGTTGTCGCTTCAAAGTGAGACAGTTGGAGCCTTTCCAAATATTACGATTGAGTAGTAACTTTTGAATTAACTGTTTTCAGAAACCTGGTTGATGGTGTACTTCGGTATCTCGATAACAATATCATCCTCAGCCACAACAGCCTGACAGGAAAGCCTTGAGTCTGGATCAAGCCCCCAAGCCTTGTCAAGTAGGTCATCCTCTATTTCGTCAGACTCTTCAATAGAATCAAACCCTTCTCGGATATAGACATGACATGTTGTACAAGCATTAGACATCTCACAGGCGTGTTCAATTTCTACATCATTAGCTAATAAAGCCCTGCAGACGGTAGTTCCAGATTCGGCTTCAATAACGATGCCTTCTGGACAAAAATCTTCATTAGGTAGAACGATTATTTGAGGCATATTATTCTTCTATTTTTTCACTAAACTCATCTACATTGTGGCCCTGCATGACTTTCATAACCGATTTATTCATGCGCATCTCAACAAATTCAGCACTAGTTTCTTCTAACGTTTCAATTGCTTTGTTGATTGCTTCTGCATTATCTGATTCAGTCAAGGATTTAAGCTCATCTCTTGCTCCAATGATATCCTTTAACATCAACTCATTCAAAAGTTCTTTATCAGCATCTAATGCGGAATCGATTGCCAAAATGGTACGATCAGCATTCACTTTTTGTTCTTGCAGCTGCCTTAACAGAATATCTTCCTGCGCAAAAATAACTGAATCCTTTAACATTTTTTCAACTTCTGTATCAGTAAGCCCATAAGAAGGCTTAATAATGATTTCCGATTTAACCCCAGAAGTTTGTTCTTTTGCACTGACAGAAAGCAGACCATCGGCATCAACTTGGAATTCCACAAGAATTCGAGCACTTCCAGCTACCATAGGAGGTATACCCTTGAGCTCAAATTTTCCAAGAGATCGACAGTCTTGTGTTAGTTCACGCTCTCCCTGGTACACATGAATGCTCATTCCGGTCTGTCCATCCTTAAAGGTGGTAAATTCTTGAGCTTTCGTTATTGGAATGGTGGTGTTTCTATGAATCACTTTTTCAACCAGACCACCCATAGTCTCAAGACCCAGTGAAAGCGGCAATACATCTAAAAGCAAGACGTCATCTCGGCTTTTATTGCCCGCTAAGATATTGGCCTGTATGGCGGCACCTTTGACAACGACTTCATCAGGATTAATTGAGCACAATACTGGCTTGTTAAACAACTCACCTACTCTCTCCCTCACTGCGGTCATGCGCGTTGAGCCGCCAACCATAATAACATCCTTGATTTCCGACATTTCGATACCTGCATCTCTAACAGCTCTCTTGGTCAACTGCAAGGTTCTTTTTAATAAAGGTTCAGTTAACGCTTCGAAGTGAGATTTAGTAATTTGGTATAGCTTACCATCAACTATAAACTCAGCTAGGCTCTCATTAGTTAAAGTTTCTTTTGCCGTTTTTGAAAGCAGTTTAATCGTTTGAATTTTAGCCGGTGTCAGCTCACCCAGATCAAGCACTTTTTTACAATCTTCAACAATTAGTGCATCAAAATCGTCGCCACCTAAATTGGAATCTCCTCCAGTAGAAAGAACCTGAAAAACTCCTTTATTAAAACTCAGTAGTGAAATATCAAATGTACCACCACCTAGATCATAAACAGCATGCATACCCTCTTCTTTAGAGTCTAAGCCATATGCTATAGCTGCAGCTGTTGGCTCATTTAACAACCTTAAAACCTTGATACCTGCAAACTTTGCCGCATCTTTCGTTGATTGCCTTTGTGCGTCATTGAAATAAGCTGGGACAGTAATAACTGCTCCCACCAAATCACCTCCAAGCGCTTCCTCGGCTCGACCCTTTAAATTTGATAAAATACTGGCCGAAATTTCGACTGCGGACAGATTGCCTATTGACGTTTGAAATAAAATGTTATTGCCTTGTTCGAGCATCCGATATGGACAGTTTTTAAGTTCGCCAACCTCGTCATAACCCAAACCCATAAATCGCTTGATTGAAAAGATGGTGTTGGTTGGGTCTGTTTGAGCATAATCGATAGCTTCACTACCAACCGTCATCTTCCCGCCCTGACCAAAATGAACAATTGATGGCAACATCACCTTGTCATTGTTATCTGCTATGAGCTTGGTCTCACCACTCATGACACTTGCAACTGAGTTTGTCGTCCCTAAATCAATTCCACAGGCTAAATTGTGATGGTGAGGTGCGGTTGACTGACCAGGTTCCGAAATCTGTAATAACGCCATATTATTGTCCTATAACCACTCATCCATCAATCTATTCGCTTCCTTGTTAAGTTGCTCATAAAACTTTAATTCTCTAACAAGCTTTTTGATCTCTTGTAAATCTCCTGACTGCCTGAAAGCTTCTGAAATTGACGCGACATTATCATTGATAAAATCCTGTACTCGCTCTATAAAGTTGTCCAAAGCTTTGCTGTCTTGCAGTTCCTTGATATCTTCTAATTGCTCTCTTAATTCAATTTGTGATACCAAAAAACTAGCGTCCATATTTGTATCTTTTTCATCAAATGGATTTATATCCTCTAAATTTAACAGGTAGCTGGCTCGATTCAGTGGAGTTTTAAGTGCTGTGTAAGCTGAATTCAGAAGTGAAGTGCTTTGAAGAGCTTGGAGTTTTTCCGCCTGGCTCTTAGTTGCAAAATTATCGGGATGAAGCCTTGTAACTTGAGCTTGGTAAGCCTTATTTAAAGCTTTGTCATCAACAAAAAAAGAGGTTTCAAGGTCAAATAATTCAAAATAATTTTGCATTACCTTAATGCCCTTAGAACTTAACCGGACTAATTATACGGTAAATGATTCACCACAACCACACTCAGCTTTAGAATTAGGATTGTTGAATTCAAAACCCTCATTTAGACCATCTTTTAGAAAATCTACTTCAGTACCATCGATATAAATTAAGCTCTTTGCGTCAATAACCAATTGAACACCTTTATCCTTAAAAAGGGTGTCATCCTCATTAAGTTTATCTACAAATTCCATGTTATAACCCAGCCCCGAGCAACCAGTAGTCTGAACAGAGAGACGGACACCAATACCTGAACCGCGATTAGCTAAAAAATCGCTCATACGCTCTGCAGCCTTGTCAGTTAAGGTAATTGCCATGATTTAATTATCCAGCCTTACTCTTGAGATCATTGATTGCAGCTTTAATAGCGTCTTCAGCCAGAACCGAGCAATGAATCTTAACTGGAGGTAGCTCTAGCTCTTCAACTATTTCAGTGTTTTTAATTTCCGAGGCTTCATCAACTGTCTTGCCTTTAACCCACTCCGTCAAAAGCGAGGATGAAGCAATCGCAGAACCACAACCATAGGTTTTGAACTTAGCATCTTCAATAACACCCTTATCGTCGACTTGAATCTGCAGACGCATCACATCACCGCACGCTGGTGCACCGACCATCCCGGTACCAACGTTACTAGCTTCCTTATCCAGAACACCTACATTACGAGGGTTTTCATAGTGATCTAAAACTTTTTTTCCGTATGCCATAAATTACTCCAAATTAATCCCTATATTTTACTCAATATTTCTTAGTGAGCTGTCCATTCAACTTTGCTAATATCAATACCTTCCTTAAACATATCCCATAAAGGCGACAGATCTCTTAACTTTTTAACTTTCTCACGTACCAACCTGATTGCATCATCAACATCTTTTTCAGTCGTATAACGACCGATACTGAAACGGATAGAGCTATGTGCCAGCTCATCATTAAGTCCTAATGCACGCAGAACATAGGAAGGCTCTAGGCTAGCTGATGTACAGGCTGAACCAGAAGATACCGCAACATCTGAAATCGCCATCATCAAGGATTCACCTTCAACATAGTTAAAACTGATATTTAAATTACCAGGAACCCTCTGCTCAATATCACCGTTGATTACGACCTCTTCCATATCAGAAAAACCCTCAAGAAGGCGCTCTCGAAGCTGTTTTATTTTTTTACCCTCTTCCAACATTTCTTTCTCCGCAATGGCAAAAGCCTCGCCCATGCCTACAATTTGGTGTGTCGCTAATGTGCCTGAGCGCATACCACGCTCATGACCTCCACCATGCATTTGCGCTTCCAATCGAACTCTAGGTTTACGACTAACATAAAGTGCGCCGATACCCTTTGGCCCATAGATCTTGTGAGCGGAAAAACTCATCAAGTCAACCGGTAGTGAAGCCAAATCTATCGAGATTTTTCCTACAGATTGCGCTGCATCGACATGAAAAAAGATTTTGTGTTCTCTACACACATCACCAATAGATTGTATATTCTGGATGACGCCTATCTCATTATTAACATGCATAATTGAAGCCAGAATGGTGTCCTCTCTAATCGCATCTTTAAAGACATTTATATCCAACAAACCGTTTGACAAAGGTTCTAGATAGGTTACCTCAAAACCTTCCCTTTCCAACTGACGACAGGTATCCAAGACAGCCTTATGTTCTGTTTTCAGTGTAATAATGTGTTTTCCGCGCTTATGGTAAAAATGAGCAATACCTTTTATGGCGAGATTGTCAGATTCAGTGGCACCCGAGGTCCACACAATTTCTCTTGGATCGGCACCTACCAAGCTTGCCACCTGAGCGCGAGCTTCATCGACGGCTTTTTCAGCCTGCCAGCCATAATAGTGTGAACGAGACGCGGAATTACCAAAATCTCCTTCCATCGTCAAATATCGAGCCATCTTTTCAGCAACACGCTTGTCTACAGGCGTTGTAGCAGAATAATCCATGTAAGTTGGGGTTAACATTATTAAATTTCCTTAATTATTAATTTATGGTTAATGCTTCTCTTGTAATATTTGGCTTCTGACGATTTTCATTTGTTACTTTTTCGTTTGCATTGTAG
>LUMD01000834.1_pt1 | contig 15647 bp, 11 predicted proteins | sample 729651 | NCBI WGS metagenome assembly LUMD01 (sample SAMN03860272, study PRJNA289734) | marine metagenome | biome: seawater column; feature: ocean; material: water; isolation source: Red Sea water column Station 34 - depth 258m | place: Saudi Arabia: Red Sea | collected 2011-10-15 | depth 258 m | reverse complement strand
AAGAGATTATGTCAAAAAGGAGGTCCTCATTATGGCTCACCCGATAAAAACCCTGAGCTAAGATTACAAACAATTCAAAACTTGGGTGAACTATCCGTGCCCGTGACTTCTGGCATATTAATTGGGATTGGTGAAACCAGAAAAGAGCGATTAGAGAGTCTGCTGGCCATCAAGAAACTCCATGAGAGATATGGGCATATTCAAGAAATCATCATTCAAAATTTTATTCCTAAGCCGAACACGAAAATGGAGAACATTCAAGCACCTGATTCGAAAGAACTTTTATGGACACTTTCAATGGCACGTATTATCTTTGGTCCATCCATGAATATTCAATGCCCACCGAATCTAAACAAGGGGTTACTTTCAGAGATTATTGATTCAGGAATTAATGACTGGGGCGGTGTTTCACCAGTGACAAAAGATCATGTTAACCCGGAATCCCCTTGGCCGGATTTAGAATTACTCAAACTCTCAACGAACAATAAAGGCTTTGAGTTACAAGAAAGATTAGCTGTGTATCCAGACTATCAAAAAGACCCAAAGTGGATAGACAATAAACTGAGACCGCACTTGCTGGAGTTATCAGATTCGGAAGGCTATGGGAGACATAACAAATGGCGTTGCGGTGAATCTCAGACGCCACCTGCATCTGGTCAACACCCCATTTGGACAGAATCTAGACCCAAGGGCTCGACAGATGTTACAAAGATTATTAATAAATCATTCGAAAGAAAAGAATTAAGAAATAAAGCCAACCAATTAAAAAACATTGTAAATTCAGATCGAGTAAGTTACGTGGTGACAAGAAATATTAATTATACAAACATCTGCAAATACACCTGTCATTTCTGTGCCTTCTCAAAGGGTAAGACGAAAGAAAACTTGAGGGGTAAACCTTACCTGCTTTCTTATGAGGAAATAGGTAATCGGGCCTTGGAGGCATGGAATCGAGGGGCTACTGAGGTATGCATGCAAGGCGGTATCCATCCTCATTTTGATGGTGAAACTTATTTAAGTATATGCAATGCCATAACCTCCAAAGTACCTGACATTCATATTCATGCCTTCTCACCACTAGAAATTACTCATGGAGCAAACTCTCTTGGAATCTCTATAGAAAATTTTTTGTTACTGCTTAAAGATTCAGGCCTTAAAACAATGCCAGGGACTGCTGCCGAAATTCTTGATGATGAAGTAAGAAAAAATATCTGCCCAGATAAACTCAATACCAATCAATGGTTAGATGTTATAAAAACTGCTCACCGTGTTGGAATCAGAACCACATCAACAATAATGTTTGGCCATCAAGAAAATATCGAACATTGGTCGACCCATTTAATAAAAATTAGAGACCTTCAAAAAGAAACCGGTGGTATTACAGAATTCATTCCCCTTCCCTTTGTCAGCATGGAATCACCAATGTATAAAAGAGGAAATGCCAGACCAGGCCCAACCTTCAGAGAAGTTCTTTTGATGCATGCTGTGTCCAGACTTGCACTTCATCCCTACATAAAAAACATACAATCCAGTTGGGTTAAATTAGGCCCCAAGGGGGCTGAGAGCTGCCTTAACGCCGGAGTCAACGATATGGGTGGAACATTAATGAACGAATCTATCTCGAAAGCAGCTGGCAGTATTCACGGTCAGGAGTTTAAACCTAAAAAAATGGAGGTATTCCTAAGAAGTATAGGAAGAGAACCTGTTTTGAGGGACACTCTATACAACAATATCGTCAATCAGAAACCTCCTGTTGGAAGTGATCCTGGAACAGTCGATGAGATGCAATTTTTCCTAGATAGCTCTCACCCTCAGCCCTAACCCCTTCAGCACACTTCATTCTTTGTTCTATGCTGTCTAAATATTCTTACTATTTCTTGCTTCATAAAGACCCAAAACAAGAAAGAAACATGCGAGGAAAACGTGGAAAATAGAAGGTATTGTGGCGCCCCAGAATGGATGCTCCTCTAAGTAAAGACTCCCAAATAATAAACGCAAGATGGATAATAAAAAGTAGATAATCCCAAAAATATAAATCACCCTTCCCCTAGAAAACCTAAAGGCATAAGTCTGATAATGAATGTTTATTAAGATTGTTATTTGCATCCCTAGAATTAGAATCTGAGATAATAAAAGCCAGTGATAAGCCAATGTACCGCTTTGCCAATGATCAAAAGGGGGCAAAAAACCGATGGGACTTATAAATTGAATTAATTGAGCAAAAACTCTTCCCATAAAAATTAGTGTTAATACACTTAGGATAAATAACACTCTGTTCTTGGAAATTATCATCTGCTTAATTATTGGAAATTGTCGGTAAGAGAATAAAAGATGGGTACTCAACGGAATGGAATATTTTCTGTTCAGCAATCGCCTACTTGAAATTTCTATCCTTAATTTGTGATCAGTTTGAAAAACATTACTGGTGGGACGCATCTGAATTTTTATTCGTTGCGGTCTATCTGCATCAACCTGCTCCTGCATTCGAAATATACCGTCAGATATATTATAGGCAGTACCATCGGGATAAACGTCAACGAGTTTAACGGTAAAGTCCGTGGTTTCTGCAGAGGATTGCACATATAAATAAGCTTCCAAAGGACCGGTAATCTCTAAAGGAGAAGATAAAACAGGTCCATCATAAATTAAAACATCTTGCCTTTGTTCAATTGCATCTTGCTTCCGTATACCGCCCCATGGTCCGAGCATAGCGCCCCCCATAGTAGGCACTGGATTGAGAGGATCGTAAATGAATGAATCAAAATCACTGCCCAAGTTATCCTTAGTAGAGACTAATTCTCCATCTCCCTTAACGGAGTTTGCTTGACCCAAGGATCTTAAATACAAGGGCTGATAGATTGTTCTACTGAGTGGCCATTCGTTTTCTTCTCGCCAAGCATTAATTCCCATTACAAAAATCTTAACGTCTGGAATGGAGCTATTGCTTGTTTTTAAAATCTCATCGAACCAAAGCGTTGTGGGCCATACACTGTTCTCTCTGTAAGTGACGTTTTCCCCATTGGGTAAATTAACTGAATCGGCGTGTTTCCAAGGACCAATGATCAACTTTGTGTTATCTGCAACAAACGGGTCAGGATGACCTTTGAGATTATTGAAATCTTGTAACTGTGAAATTAGAAATGGGTCATACCAACCGGCAAGATGTAACACCGGCCCTTTAATTGTCTCCGTTCGTTTATTGCCATCAATTTTTTCCCAAAAAGAAGCGTTGCCCCTGTTTATGACCCAATCGTTAAAAAATTTGGTATCGCCAATGGCTTCATTGTCTGCTTCTATAACAGGGAGAACTTTTACTCCTTTTTCCAAATCATCTAAATTAACTTCACGGTCTTCTTGACCTCGGCTTCTCATAGTCCAATACAAAGCTGAAGCCAGAGAAAATGATCCGCCGGGGTAGAACATTTCTTGAAAGTTTGAACTGCCAATGTGCATAAAATAGGCTTTAATCTTTGGATCTACAGAATCTGATATTGCCCATTGGGTGTGAGCAAATGAAGATGAACCCCACATAAAAAGATCACCGTCAAACCAAGATTGATTTTTTATCCAATCAAGAGTTTCTAAACCATCCTTGCGTTCATGGATCAATGGATAAAATTCCCCTGAAGATCGATATCGACCTCTAGTCCCCTGTATAACTACAACATAGCCTCTGGTAGACCAAAACCTTCCTACGAGCTCTGTTTTCAGTGCATCACCTAAAGAATAAGTTAAGGGAATTCTGACCAATATAGTTGGAGCTTTCTCAAGCTCTCTTGGTTTAAAAATTCTTGAAGATAGAATTATTCTATCTTTTGTTTGAAAAGTTCTGTTCTTATAAATATCAACGGAATAAGTGCCTTTTTTATTTTCTGGATTTTCAAATGCGAGATCGGCTATAACATTCATGAAGTAGCCATAGCTCAAATAAAAGGTGATCAGAACGAAAATGACTCCAAAGAATTGGAAGTATTTCGAACGCAAAATCTGATTTTTTTTCATTCTAAAGACTTTTTTTACTGAAAGATCTCTGAAACTCTTTTTTTAGATGCATTTTTTAGTTGTCTGAGAGCATTTCTTTGTAAAACCTATACCAATCACTTTGAAACATTTCTTCAGGATCGTACTTGAGTTTTAATTCTAAAAAATCAGGAAACTGAGGGTAGGCTTGCAGTAACTGATCCTTTCTTGCCCACTTGTGGTAGGTAAGAAAGTAGGAACCGCCATGGCTCAAAGCCACATCTATCAGAAGCCTGAAGTCGCTTTTACCTTTTTCAATCCCCTCAATAGAGTGTTCCACTCTAAGATTCAAGACTATGCAAGCATAATCCTTATTGGCCCATGGCAGATAAGTTTCGTCATCGGTTTTTATCAACCTGACCGTCCCGTAGATAATATCTAGGTTCTGTGACTTATTGGCCATTGAAAGGTCATCCATGAAGTTGTGTATTTTATCTCTGGGTACATATACTTCACTTATCATCAGGGATCCTGATTTATAATCTGGAAGATTCTTCACTAAAAAGTTCTCATAGGTCTCGTCGTAGTAACCTAGTTGATGTGTGTCAGTCCAATAAATCTGCCCATTTGTGCTTAGATAATATTCGGTGTACTCCTCATAGACTTGAGACTTATCATAATGAGCCAACAATAAAAGATCTCTCCATTTATCTCCCGATATTTCTCCTTGTTGTTCAGGTATCAGAGTGTCGGGCGATACCGGTTTGTAAAATGAATAAACCCTGTTTTAAGAAAATCTTCAGCCTTAGCATCGGTTTTGAATTGAAGATCACCGTACAAATAACCGTCAGCTATCCTTTGAGCCGTTTTCTCTGGAAAATCGACTAAATCTATAACCTCAACAACTCGTTTAATTTTTTGTCTTGGGGTTAATCGAAGATCCACTTCGGTGATCACACCAAAAAGACCGTAGCCGCCTATGACCAAACTGAAAAGTTCAGCATTTTCTGTCCTACTTACATTGAGAATTCTCCCTTGAGCATTAACCAATCTAAAGCTTTCAACATCCTGAACCATGGGTTGCAATGTCAAGCCTCTTCCGTGAATATTTGAGGACAAAGCTCCTCCGATTGACAAACGATCTGCCCCTGTTTGTTTTTGAGTTATTCCCCATTGTTTTTTCGAGTATTTTTGAACTCTGAGTAAATAATCAATTAACTCTGGCCATTGAATTCCTGATTCAACAGTGACTATTCCTTTGTTTCTATCAAACCTAAGCACGTCATTCATTTTTGACATACTCAGATGCATGGTTCCAGCCCCATATTGTTGTCCACCCATAGAGTGTTGACCTCCAGAAATACTTATCGACTTACCGGTTTGTTTTGCTTTTTTAACAAGACGCAATATATCGTAAGTGGATTTAGGACGATGCACAGAATCAACCACAGAGGGGTTCAACCTTGAATGTAAGTCGTTCAATAAATTAGGGTTAGATTCACTGGAAGAAAATCCCGACTGAGGTAGACTCAGAGTGAGGATAATCAAAGCGAAGGAATTGATAAATCGATTCATCGATATCACCTTTATTGTAATTAGACATGTTATTTTAAGAAATTTTTTGGCTAGTATGTATCTATTTTTAAAAGTTGCATTAAGAAATACCCCTCCAAACCCCTTGAACGATATAAAATCTTCACAATTCTCTCAAATTCATTGATTTATATATGATAATGATTATCATTACCAATAAGATTAGAAAAACAAGGAGAACTTCTAATTTTTCTTTAGTCAATTTGGGAGTGAAGAATGAACGAATTCATTATAGTTTTTCGAGAAAGTCTCGAAGCATGCCTGATCGTAGGAATTATCTTTACACTCCTAGAGAAAAACAATCTCACACATGAAATTAAACAATTGTGGGCTGGTGTCATAACGGCTTTAGCCGCTAGTGTCCTCGTTGCATTAATCCTAAATAATATTAAGGAATCCTTGGGCAATGCTTCATACACCGCTCTGTTGGAGGGAATTTTTATGTTTATAACAGCTGGATTATTGTGGTATGTGATCTTCTGGTTATCTAAACATGTTAGTGATCGAAACGAGCTAGAGAACGAGACTAAACAAGCAATGACGACTTCAGGTTGGGGAGTGTTCCTGGTGGTGTTTTTTGCCATTCTCAGAGAAGGCTTTGAAACAGTTATTTTTTTAATGGGAAGCTTCTCGATCCTAGGTTCGTTTTCATACATGGGCTTTATTTCTGGGATGCTTATCGCCATCCTGGTTGGCTATTTAATCGTTATTCAAGGTAGGAAAATTAATCTTAAAAAATTTTTTCAGACCACCGCTCTTTTATTGGCAATATTTGCTTCAGGAATGATTGCTTATGGCACCCATGAGATTGAAGAATTTATAGTCAAAGGTAACCATCTACATTGGGTTGGACTTGAAGATAAAAGCGAAATCCGTCGAGTTTGGGAAATCTTGGAACCCAAATCAGAATTGAGCTCAGCGGCGAACACCTCAATGTATTCTTACAATTTAAACGGCAAAGAAAAATACACTCATCTTCTTCACGATAATGGAAGCATCGGAGTCTTCCTCAAGGGGTTCTTTGGGTACAACAGTAATCCAAATTATGCCGAATTTGTTTTATGGCTGTTGTCTCTTGTCTACGGTTTGAGGTTATGGAGAACATTTTACTTTCAGCCAGCCTAATCACTTGAAAATATAAAATCTGATCATATATCTAAAGGGTAGATGCCAATGATGGGTCTACGTTTTAATTAACTTGCTTAATAAAGGAGTAAAATTATGGTTAACACTATATTTGACACAGTATGGAGAGATATCTCTCCTTTTGCTGTAGGTTTTGATAGAACTTTTGATGCACTATCAATTATGGCTAATTCAAAATCACAAAGCGTCAACTATCCCCCGTACAACATCAGGAAGGTTTCTGATGAACAATACACCATTGAACTAGCGGTTGCTGGTTTTGATGAAAAAGATATTGACGTTGAAGTTGAAGGAGAAAATCTTACGATCACAGGCAATAGGCCTGAAGATGCTTCTGAAGGATTAGTCCACCAAGGGTTAGCGGCCAGAAGCTTTATCAGAAAATTTGTCTTATCCGACGATATGGAAATCAAAGGAGCCGCGTTGTCAAATGGGATGCTTTACATCGGAATGGAGCGATTTATCCCAGAACATCGTAGACCTAAAAAAATATCTCTCACTTCGAAAAAGAAGTTATTGGGATAAAAATTTAAAGGGGGCTTCATCGCCCCCTTTTTTTATTGTCTTCTAATACAAATCTCTGATGGGTGGTGAGAGATAGGCTAAAGATATTTTAAGTCCCGCCATTAGAGATGCGATTTGTACCATGACTATAGATAACGGAGACATAATGGTCAGTTCAGGCATCAACGAAGCTAGAATATAAAAAAGTGCTATGAGAATTATCCATATTTCTCTTGAATACCGAACAAAGAAAAACATTAAAAAATCAGCAGCAAAGGCTAGAACGGCGACAATGAGTTGTGCGTTATATAATGAGCTAAACCCATCCGCAGCTAATTGACCGTAGTACCCATTGACCGACTCAGGGAAAGGGTAAGCAAAATCAAGGATCACTGCTACAATCACCAGCAAAATAGGAGCGATAATCAAAAATCTAAAATAGGTTACATAATTCATTTAAAATCTATTATAAAACTTCGTTTGCTATAACTTCTATAGATTTTTGATTAACATTGCCTAGAACCAAAGTGCCGATTCTTCCACTCTGATCTAGCTTCTTCCAAGCCTGAAGACGTTCCCTAATTCGTTCTGGAGGCCCTATCAAAGCGCATTCATCCACCAAAGTATCTGGAACGGCCATGGCTGCTTCTTCTTTCTTTCCGGCTAAATATAGATCTTGTATGGTTTCAGCTGCCTCTTCGTATCCAAGTCTTTTGGCATAATCATTGTAAAAATTTTTAGCTTTCGCTCCCATGCCACCTATGTAGAGTGCAAACATTGGTTTCATTGCCATCGTACAAAAATCAACATCTCCCATAGCGACAGGGATAAAGGGAGCCACATCGAAATTGTCATAGCTTTTTTCAGTGTCTGCCTTCTCAAACCCTTCTTCAACATATTGACCGATGAGCTCAAATTTTTCTGGATTCATCCAAATTGGAAACACCCCGTCAGAAACCTCTCCTGCACATCTCAGACCAGCTGGGGTGATTGAGGCCGTATAAATTTCAAGGTCACCGGTGCTGTGCAAAATACTCTTTAAAGGCTTACCTAGTCCGGAAGAACCTTCTCCTTTAAAAGGAAATTGATACAATTCTCCCTGATGTTCCAACGGTCCCTCTCTAGCAATGACCTGTCTAATAATTGAAATATATTCTTTGGTCCTCGTCAAAGGCTTGCCATAAGGTTGACCATACCAGCCTTCAACCACTTGAGGCCCGGAAGGACCTATACCCAAAAGAAACCTGTTACCTGATAACGCATTCAAAGAGATAGCTGTCATAGCAACCATTGTTGGTGTTCTCGCTTGCATTTGCATAATCGCGGTGCCTACTTTTATTTTCGAAGTAGAAGCCAACACAAAGGCTGCCACTGAAACCGCGTCTGAACCGTAGGACTCAGCAGCCCATACAGATTCAAAACCAGCCGCCTCTGCGGCTAAAATATCGTCCATTGGTATTGTCAGCTTGGCTGGAGAGTAACCTAAACCCATTCCTAATCTCATAGTGTTTCCATGTCCTTAATATTGATTGAGAAACCATTATAAGATGAAGTATTTTTATTTCAAAACAAGAGCTTAATTAAATAAATAGAAAATTATTTCTTTTCTTTTCTATGATTGCCAAATCCACAGCTATACAATAGGATGCGTAAGCTTAAAGGCAAGTATAAAAAACCATCTAGATGAGCAAATTAGACAATAAATGGCAGAAAAAAGCTGAAGAAGAACTGAGGGATGAGCGTATTGAGTCTCTCAACTGGGATACCCTTGAAGGAATTCAGGTTAAGCCGCTGTATACGTCTGAAGATCTTCTAGAATTAGAACATCTTAATAATCTGCCTACCATGTACACCAAAAGACCTTGGACCATTAGGCAATATTCAGGGTTTTCAACTGCAGAAGAATCAAATCAATTTTATCGAGATAACTTAGCTGCAGGACAAACAGGTTTGTCTGTTGCTTTTGACTTAGCGACTCACCGGGGCTACGACTCTGATCATCCAAGAGTTCCTGGGGATGTAGGAAAAGCAGGAGTTGCTATTGATAGCGTTGAAGATATGAATATTTTATTTGACAAGATTCCTTTGAATCGGATGTCAGTATCTATGACTATGAACGGAGCGGTTATACCAATAATGGCTATGTTTATTGTGGCCGCAGAAGAGCAAGGTGTAGATAAAAACGAACTAAAAGGAACTTTACAAAATGATATTTTAAAAGAGTTCATGGTAAGAAACACCTACATTTATCCGCCAGAGCATTCCATGAGAATTGTGGCTGACATCATTGCTTATTGCTCATCTCATCTTCCCCATTTCAATTCGGTCTCAATTTCTGGGTATCACATGTTGGAAGCTGGGGCCACTTGTACTCAGGAGTTAGCTTACACCATCGCAGATGGCCTTGAATACGTGAGAGCTGCGAAAAAACAAGGCCTTGAAGTAGATTCATTTGCTCCTCGATTATCGTTCTTTTTTGGGATTGGAATGAATTTCTTCATGGAAATCTCAAAATTAAGAGCTGCCAGATTTTTATGGTCAGAATTAATCGAGAAAGAATTTAAACCAAAGGACCCAAGATCTCAGATGCTCAGGACTCATTGCCAAACTTCTGGTGTAAGTTTAACCAGTCAAGATCCATACAATAATATTGTCAGAACTACCATCGAAGCAATGGCAGCAGTTCTTGGAGGAACTCAATCCTTACATACTAATTCATTCGATGAAGCCCTAGCTTTACCCACTCCCTTTTCGGCTGAAATTGCAAGAAGCACTCAATTGGTTTTAAGAGAGGAATCCGGTTTGACCAAAGTCGTAGATCCATTGGCTGGCTCTTATTATATTGAATCACTGACAGGCTCTATTATCAAAGAGGCGAGGAAACTTATTGAAGAAGTTGAAGAACTAGGTGGCATGACCAGAGCAGTACAAGCAGGAGTTCCAAAACTTCGAATTGAAGAATCAGCGGCTATAAGACAAGCAAGAATTGAGAAAAAAGAAGAAATCGTTGTTGGTGTTAATGATTACTTTTCATCAAAAGAACAAGACGTTGATATCCTTTCAATTGATAATCAGGATGTCAGAAACCAACAAATTAAAAAGCTTAAAGCAATCAAAGAATCAAGAGATGAGATGACGTGCCAAAAAACCTTAGAAAACATTGAATCAGTTGCAAAAAATGGTGGTAATCTTCTTCAGGTAGCGATTGATGCAGCTCGTGCCAGAGCCACTGTAGGTGAAATATCTCAAGCCATGGAGAATATTTTTGGCAGACACCAAGCAATCTCTCAATCCATCAGTGGTGTATATCGAAAAGAATACGAAGGCGAAGAAGAATTTATGAATGTAGAAAAGAAAGTTGAAGAGTTTACAAAAGCAAATGGACGCAGACCTAGAATTCTTGTTGCAAAACTAGGACAAGACGGTCATGACCGAGGGGCAAAAGTGATTGCCACTGCGTTTGCTGATATGGGGTTTGATGTTGATATAGGTCCGTTATTCCAAACCCCTGAAGAAGCTGCTAGGCAAGCAATTGAAAATGATGTTCATATTCTGGGCATTTCGACTCAGGCAGCTGCCCATAAAACTTTGGTGCCAATGCTTATAGAACGCCTTAGACAAGATAATGCAGAGCATATTTTAGTCGTCTGTGGCGGTATTATTCCAGACAATGATGTCCCTGAACTAGAATCAATCGGTGTTGGTGCTGTTTTTGGTCCAGGAACCAATATCTCAAAAGCAGCCTTAAAAGTCTTGGATCTCATTTAATAAAGACTATGAAGGAAAACATAAAAGAATTAGAAAAAAGAAAAGCAGCTGCTAAGTTGGGTGGCGGGGAAAAAAGAATAGAAAAACAGCACGCCAAGGGCAAACTCACAGCTAGAGAGCGTATTGAAATATTAATCGATGAAGGGACCTTTGAAGAATTGGATATGTTTGTAGAACATCGTGCGATCGATTTTGGAATGGAGGAACAAAAAATACCGGGCGATGGGGTCGTCACAGGCTATGGAAAAATTAATGGACGATTGGTTTATCTGTTTAGCCAGGATTTCACTGTTTTCGGTGGCTCTTTATCAGAAGCGCATGCAGAAAAGATTTGCAAAGTTATGGACCTCGCTGTACAGAACGGTGCCCCTCTCATTGGGCTCAATGATTCTGGAGGCGCAAGAATTCAAGAAGGCGTGGTTTCTCTAGGAGGTTATGCAGAGGTCTTTAAGCGAAATGTTCTGGCCTCAGGGGTTATCCCGCAGTTATCATTGGTCATGGGCCCTTGTGCAGGAGGAGCCGTATACTCACCAGCGATAACCGACTTTATCTTCATGGTTGAAGACAGTTCTTATATGTTTGTAACTGGACCAGATGTTGTAAAAACAGTGACCCATGAGGAGGTATCTGCAGAAGAATTAGGAGGGGCTTCTACTCATAGTAAAAAATCGGGGGTAGCAGATCTGACCTTTGAAAACGATACCGAAGCGTTATTGATGACTCGTGAATTTATGAGTTACCTTCCACAAAGTAACAGAGAAAGACCTCCTCTTATAGCGTCTCAAGACCCAGAGGACCGTCAAGAAAATTCACTGGATACTTTGGTGCCTCAAGACCCTGCAAAACCTTACGATATAAAAGAAGTAATTCATAAAGTTGCGGATGAAGGAGAATTCTTTGAGATCCAGCCCAATTACGCCCAAAATATTGTTATTGGCTTTATACGTTTAGGTGGCTCTACCATTGGGGTTGTCGGTAATCAACCAATGGTTTTAGCTGGTTGCCTTGATATTGATTCATCAATCAAAGGGGCGAGATTTGTACGTTTTTGTGATGCCTTTAATATTCCCCTGCTAACGCTTGTCGATGTACCCGGTTTTATGCCAGGAACTTCACAAGAATATGGGGGCATCATCAAGCATGGAGCTAAACTTTTATTTGCTTATGCAGAAGCAACCGTGCCCAAGGTCACCTTGATCACCAGAAAAGCTTACGGTGGAGCCTATGATGTCATGAGTTCAAAACACATTAGAGGCGATATTAATTTTGCTTGGCCTTCAGCTGAAATTGCAGTGATGGGTTCAAAGGGAGCTGTAGAAATTATATTTAGAGCTGACATTGGTGATCAAGAAAAAATTGAAAAAAGAACTGAAGAATATCGAGACAAATTTGCTAATCCATTTATAGCGGCCAGTCGTGGGTTCATCGACGATATTGTTTTGCCGCATCAATCAAGAGAAAAGCTCTGCCGCTCATTCGAAATGCTTAAAGATAAAGAGCAAGACAATCCGTGGCGTAAACACGACAATATCCCCCTCTAAATAATGTTTAATAAAATCCTCATCGCCAATCGTGGAGAAATTGCTTGTCGAGTAATAAGAACCTGTAAACAAATGGGCATTAAAACCGTTGCTGTTTATTCAGATGCCGATGAAAATTCAATGCACGCTGATCTGGCTGATGAGTCAATATGCATAGGTGGAACAACATCATCAGAGAGTTATCTCGTTATTGAAAAAATTATACAGGCTTGTATTAGCTCTAAAGCCGAAGCTGTTCATCCAGGCTATGGCTTTTTGTCTGAAAACGAGATATTTGCTGAGGCTCTAGAAAAAAATAACATTGTTTTTATTGGTCCTGGGAAAAAAGCCATTGTCAGCATGGGTGACAAAATTAAATCAAAGAAGATAGCAGAAAAAGCTGGTGTTAATGTCATTCCAGGGTTTACCAAAGCCATAGATGACGCGGAACAAGCTGTTGAAATAGCTAATGAGATTGGTTATCCAGTGATGCTTAAAGCCAGTGCTGGAGGTGGAGGCAAAGGCATGAGAGTTGTGTCTTCCGATGCTGAATGCCGTGATGGCTTTGAGCGAGCAAAAAATGAAAGCCGAGCAAGTTTTGGAGACGATCGAATTTTTGCTGAGAAGTTTATAACTGAGCCACACCATATTGAAATACAAATCTTGGCTGACCAAACGGGTAATACGATTTATCTGGGAGAAAGAGAGTGCTCCATTCAAAGACGACATCAAAAAGTTATTGAAGAATCTCCCTCGCCTTTTATTAGCAATGAAACCAGAGCAAAAATGGGGCAACAAGCGGTGTCTCTGGCTAAAGCGGTGAATTATCATTCTGCAGGGACTGTTGAGTTTATTGTTGATAAGGATCAACACTTCTACTTTCTTGAAATGAACACCCGTCTCCAGGTGGAACATCCTGTGACGGAATTGGTTACGGGAATCGATCTTGTTAAGAGCATGATTAGAATTGCTGCAGGAGAAGAATTGAATCTTGCTCAGAATAAAATTAGATCCAAAGGCTGGGCTATAGAGTCAAGAATATACGCGGAGGATCCCTATAGAGATTTTATGCCCTCCATTGGACGACTCACCAAATACTTAACACCTGATTCTTCAAAAGAAGTTCGGGTTGACACGGGGATCAGAGAAGGGAGTGAAGTCTCTATGTTTTATGATCCCATGATTGCCAAACTGATCACTTATGGTAAAACTCGCAATGAGGCCATTGAAAAAATGCTGGGGGCAATTGATCAGTATGTAATCACGGAATATCGGGAAGGCTTTAAAGGTCAGCAAGAGACAGATGAAGACAAGGAAATGGTTGCTTCTTTTCTGGCCGCTTATCATGTCTCTAGACTCAAACGCATTGTCTCTAACCACGACTTATCAAACCACTGGACAGTTAAAGTAAATGAAAAAGAAATAGCGATTTCTGTCCAAGAAAAAAAATCATCTCTTGTTGCAACAACTCAGTCCGGTGAATTTGAGATTCATTTTTACAAACAGCCCAGTGATCCTAGGGTCCGATTAGAAATTAACGGCAATGAATACCATGTGCAAATTCAAAACACCTCTCCCGGTTATCAGTTGATCTATCGAGGCAAAATATTCAATGCTCTTGTAACGAGGCAGAGAACAGCGGAACTGAATGCTTTAATGCCAGAAAAAATTCCTCTTGATCTTTCACAATTCTTAATTTCGCCAATGCCTGGACTCTTAATGAAAGTTTGCGTTAAACAAGGACAAGTTATAAAAGCAGGAGAGGAATTAGCCGTTGTTGAAGCTATGAAAATGGAAAACAGCCTTAGAGCAACCAAAGACGTTAAAATTAAATCGATTTTAGCATCCGAAGGCGATAATCTAGCAGTGGATCAAAAGATTCTTGAGTTCGAGGACTAATTTGAAAATATCAAATATTGAAACGTTAGCTAAATTAATTATTTCAGGGGACCGCCAGGCCATTGCTAATGGAATTACCCTTGTTGAATCAACAAAAAAAGAAGATCAAGATTCTGCGAATCGCCTATTAAGTGAATTAGGAACTAGAGATACAAAGAGCATCAGGATCGGTGTTTCAGGACCTCCTGGAGTGGGTAAATCAACTTTTATTGAAGCCATAGGGCATTCGATCCTAGCCAATAATGAACGTTTAGCAATCCTTGCGATCGATCCGAGCTCAAGCATCAGCGGAGGATCTATTCTAGGGGATAAAACCAGAATGGAATCTTTATCGCGTAATGAAAATACCTTTATCAGACCTTCTCCTTCAGGGGGTAACCTTGGTGGAGTTCATCGATCCACAAGAGAGTCTGTAAGAATTCTTGAAGCGGCAAGTTACTCTGTAATCTTGATAGAAACAGTGGGTGTTGGACAAGCGGAAACTGAGGTATATGAAATGACTGATATCTTTCTTGTTCTATTGAGTCCTGGTGGTGGAGATGAACTCCAGGGTATCAAGCGTGGAATTATTGAACTGGCTGATATTTTGGTTGTCAATAAATCGGATGGTCATTTGGAGGCAACATCAAAAAGCACTTTACTGGATTATAAAAATGCTCTTAAACTTCTTAAGCCCAGAATTAAAGGCTGGACAGTCCCAGTTTTTGCATGCTCGGCGCTAGAGAAAACTGGCATTGACGACGTATGGAATGGGATAGCTGAACTAAAGGATTATTTGCTAACCACGGAACAACTTGAGCAGAATCGATTAGAACAAAACAAGAGCTGGTTAAAAAATAAGAAGAAAAATCTTATACTGTCTGCCATAGAATCTGATGAAGAATTGCTTGACCAGCTAAGCGAGACCAAGCAAACAGATTGGAAGTATTTACAAAAAATGAGTTTCTTTTCCCTAGTAATAAAAAAGATCAAAGATAAAATAAATCGATAGAAGTACAAGAAAATGATAGGACGACTGAACCACATTGCTATTGCTGTCCCAAATCTTGAGGAAGCAAGTCAAATTTATCGAGACACCCTTGGTGCAACGGTCTCTGAACCAGTTCCTCTCCCTAAGCATGGAGTAACGACTGTTTTTGTTGAACTGCCTAATACTAAAATAGAGCTTATAGAACCCCTGGGAGATGAGTCGCCCATTGCTTCATTTATCGAGAAGCACCCTAAAGGAGGCATGCACCATTTGTGTTACGAGGTGGA
>LUMD01000578.1_pt1 | contig 15649 bp, 13 predicted proteins | sample 729651 | NCBI WGS metagenome assembly LUMD01 (sample SAMN03860272, study PRJNA289734) | marine metagenome | biome: seawater column; feature: ocean; material: water; isolation source: Red Sea water column Station 34 - depth 258m | place: Saudi Arabia: Red Sea | collected 2011-10-15 | depth 258 m | reverse complement strand
GGCCAAGAAGGCCCCGGCGAAGAAGGCGCCTGCGGCCAAGAAGGCGCCTGCGGCCAAGAAGGCGCCTGCGGCCAAGAAGGCGGCGCCGCGCAAGCCCAAGTCGCCGTTCGGCAAGGTCTTCCTCGACGAGCAGAAGAAGCGGCTCCTCGAGGAGCGGGCCCGCTACGTCAAGAGCGCCGACACCCTCGAGGCCGAGGCCGACTCGCTGCTCGACGGCCGCGAGCCCGGCGACGTGCAGTTCGACGAGGAGTCCGGTGAGGGCGACACCTTCGCCGTGGCCCGCGACCTGGACCTGGCCCTCAGCGCCCAGGCCCGGCAGGCCGTCGAGGAGATCGACGCCGCCATCGAGCGCATCCGCAAGGGCGTGTACGGCGTCTGCGTCCTGTCCGGCAAGAACATCCCCAAGGAGCGGCTCAAGGCGATCCCCTGGGCGGCCGAGCGCGTGGAGTACAAGGCCGGCGGGCTCGGGCGCCGTTGACCCCCCGTGTCGCCCCCTGGCGGGGAGCGCTCCTGGCCGGGGCGGCGGTACTGCTCCTCGACCAGCTCACGAAGGCCTGGGCGCTGTCGGCGCTCGACGCAGGCCGCACGATCGACCTCGTGTGGACCCTTCGTTTTCGCCTGATCTTCAACACCGGCGCCGCCTTCAGCCAGGGTGAGGGGCTGGGACCGCTCCTCGCCATCCTCGTCCTCGTGGTGGTCGGCCTGCTCGTGCGCCTCGGGGCACGAACAGGCGACCCGGTGGCCCGCCTCTGCATCGGCGTGATCATCGGTGGGGCGCTCGGCAACCTGGCCGACCGGGCCTTCCGCAGTGGCGACGGCTTCCTCGGTGGCGCCGTCGTGGACTTCGTCGACCTGCAGTGGTGGCCCGTCTTCAACCTGGCCGACGCGGCCGTCGTCGTGGGCGGCGCCACGATCGTCCTGCGCGGCATCCGTGGCGGGGCCCGACCGTGAGCCGCCCGGACCCAGTCGTGTCCGAGGCCGTTCCGGCGGCGCTCGACGGCGAACGTCTCGACCGCGTCGTGAGCCTCCTGACGGGCATGAGCCGGCGGCAGGCGGCCGAGGCCGTCGCCCGGGGACTCGTGCGCCTCGACGGCGAGCCGGTAGACGCCCGTTCCCGGCGCGTCCGGGAGGGGGAGGAGGTGCGGGTCGAGGGCGGCGGCGCCGAGCCCGAGGCGCCCCCGGTGGCCGACCCGGCCGTCGGGTTCACGATCGTCCACGAGGACGAGCACGTGGTCGTGGTCGACAAGCCGGCTGGCCTGGTTGTCCACCCCGGGGCCGGCAACGAGACGGGCACGCTGGTCCACGGCCTCCTGGCCCGGTATCCGGAGGTCGCGCAGGTCGGCCCACCCCAGCGTCCGGGAATCGTCCACCGGTTGGACCGCGGCACCTCGGGCCTCCTGATGGTGGCCCGCACCGCCGAGGCCCACGGATCACTCGTCGGGCAACTGTCCGAACGACGCGTCGACCGCCGGTACCAGGCGCTCGTCCACGGCCGGGTCCAGGCCGACGAGGGCCGCATCGAGGCCGCCATCGGCCGATCGCCACGGGACCGCACGAAGATGGCCGTCGTCGCCGACGGCCGCGAGGCGCGCACCGCCTACACCGTCGAGCGCCGGTGGGCGCGTCCGGCGGTCAGCCTCCTCGAATGCCGGCTGGAGACCGGCCGGACCCACCAGATCCGAGTCCACGTTTCGGCCATCGGCCACCCGGTCGTCGGGGACGCCACCTACGACTCCTCGCGCGACCACCACGGCCTCGATCGGCCCTTCCTCCACGCGGTCCGCCTGGCCTTCACCCATCCGGCCGACGGGTCACCCATGGTCTTCTCCTCATCCCTGTCGGCCGACCTCGAGGGCGTCCTGGCGGAACTGGCGGAGCCCGAGGTCTGAGCCCCCGCCGGATCGGCGCCTACGCCTCGGGCCAGGAGCGCTCGCCCCGGGACATGCGGGCGATGTCGTCGAGGGTGAACGAGTCGAGGTAGAGCTGCATGTGCGAGCCGGCGCTGGCCCAGATGGAGAGGAGCACGCACTGGCCCTCGTGGTCGCAGGCGCCGTCGGTGTGCGGTTCGCCGAAGTCGCCGGCGGTGATCGGGCCATCGACCGCCGAGACGATCTGGGAAAGCAGGATCGTCCCCGGGTCGCGTGCCAGTACGTAGCCGCCGCCCACGCCCCGCTTGGAGCGGACCAGGCCCGCCCCCTTGAGGGCCAGCAGGATCTGCTCCAGGTAGGGCTGGGGCAGGCCGGTCCGGTCGGCGATGTCCCGGACCGATCGGGGCGTCTGCCCGTCGCCGTGCAGCGCGAGGGAGAGCAGCGCCCGACTCGCATAGTCGCCACGGGTCGAGACCTTCACAGCGACCGATCCTAGACGGGCACCCCCGGCGCTACGTTCGAGGCCGCATGACAGCGCTCGACCTCCACGGCGACCGATCCTCGACGGGCACCCCCGGCGCTAACTTCGAGGCCGCATGATCGGACCAGCGGAGCCAAGCGAACAGCCCTGTCCTCCCGACTACGGGGACGCCTGCGTGACCTGGCTCGTCCCGGCCCTGCTGGAGGGCAGCAGGGAGCCGGACTGGCTGTCGTCCGAGGTGCTCGCCGCACCACGCGTGGTCCTGCTGGTACTCGACGGCCTGGGTTGGAACCAGCTCCAGCAGCGGGCGGCACTGGCCCCGACGCTGGCCGGGCTCGACGGCGGGCCGATCACCACGGTCGCCCCCAGCACCACCTCGGCGGCGCTGACCTCCATCGCGACCGGCCTGCCGCCCGGTGAGCACGGCGTGGTGGGCTATCGCATCGCAGTCGACGGGGCGGTGCTCAATGCCCTGCGCTGGTCGACCGGCGACGGCGACGCCCGTCGGACGATCCCACCCACCGACCTCCAGCCCCACCCGGTGTTCGACAGCCAGTGCCCGCCGGTGGTGACCCGGGCCGAGTTCGCCGACTCGGGGTTCACCGAGGCCCACCTGTCGGCGACCAGGCTGGCGGGCTACACGGACCGCGCCGACCTGGTGGCGACGACCATCGGGCTGGCGCGGGCTGGGGAGCCGTTCGTCTACGCCTACTGGGACGCCGTCGATCGCATCGCCCACGAGTACGGGCTGGGCGAGCGCTATGAGCAGGAACTCGCCGCCTGCGACGCCATGGTCGGCGACCTGCTGGCCGGCATCCCTGCCGGGACGGCGCTGGTGGTGACCGCCGACCACGGGCAGGTCCACGTGGGCGGGAACCTGCTCGACCTGCCTCCGCCCGTCACCTCGCTCCTCGACGGGCAGAGCGGCGAGGCCCGGTTCCGCTGGCTGCACGCCCGGCCCGGCGCCGCCGATGACCTGCGGGCGGCGACCGCGGAGGCCTTCGACGGGGTGGGATGGGTGCGCAGCCGCGAGGAGGTCGAGGCGGCTGGCTGGCTGGGACCCCGCCTGACCGACGCCGCCCGCTCCAGGCTCGGCGACGTGGCCCTGCTGGCCCGCGGGGATGCGCTACCCCGAGTCGGCCTAGAGTCGGAGCGATGGAGTCGACCAGCCGATCAGACGGGGAACCCGAGGTGCTGCAGCCCGAGGTGCTGGACGCAGCCGATGCCCCGGAGGCCGGACCGGACGACGCCGTCGACGAGACCATCGAGCACCCGGCCAAGGTCATGCGCGTCGGGACCATGATGAAGCAGTTGCTCGAGGAGGTCCGGGCCGCCAGCCTGGACGAGGCCAGCCGGGACCGCCTCAAGGAGATCTACGCCACCTCCGTCGACGAGCTGGGATCGGCCCTGTCCGACGACCTCCGCCAGGAGTTGGACCGGCTGGCCCTCCCGTTCGGCGAGGGGGACGCCCCCAGCAGCGACGAGTTGCGCATCGCCCAGGCCCAGCTGGTCGGCTGGCTCGAGGGACTGGTCCAGGGCATCCAGGCCACCCTGTTCGCCCAGCAGATGGCGGCCCAGCAGCAGCTGGCCGGAATGCGCCGTGGCGAACTGGGCAGCGGCGAGCCGGTGGGCGGCGACCCCCGCCCCGGCACCTACCTCTGAGTCGGACACCGGTGTCGCCGAAGCCGTGAGCGACTCGTTCAGCCACCTCCACGTCCACACCGAGTACTCCCTGCTGGACGGGGCGGCCCGGATCGGCGACATCGTCGGCGCCGCCGTGGCCGACGGTCAGCCCGCCATCGGCATCACCGACCACGGCAACATGTACGGGATCGTCGACTTCTACCGGGCGTGCCGCGAGCAGGGCATCAAGCCGATCCTCGGCACCGAGGCCTACATGGCGCACGAGTCCCGGGCCGAGCGCCCGACCCGGCGGGGGCGCCTCGACGATTCGGGCGGGGAGACCGAGGGTGGCCGCAAGCTCTACTACCACCTGACCCTGCTGGCCGAGGACGTCATCGGCTACCGCAACCTCATCCAGGTGGCCAGTCGGGCCTTCCTCGAGGGCTACTACTACAAGCCCCGTGTCGACTGGGAGGTCCTGGCCGACCACAGTCAGGGGTTGATCGCCACCACCGGCTGCCTCGGCGGTCAGGTGCTCCAGGCCCTCCTCGCCGACGACTACGAGGGGGCGCGGCAACGGGCCGGGCGCCTCCAGGACATCTTCGGGCGCGACAACCTGTTCGTCGAACTCCAGGACCACGGCATCCCCGAGCAGCAGCGCACCAACCCGCAGCTCATCCGCCTGGCCGAGGAACTGGGTGCACCCCTGCTGGCCACGAACGACAGTCACTACACCTGCGAGGACGACGCCGTCGCCCACGACGCCCTGCTGTGCGTGCAGACCGGCTCGCTCATGAGCGACGAGAACCGCTTCCGGTTCCATGGCACCCAGCACTACGTGAAGTCGGCGCGTGAGATGCGCGACCTGTTCCGCGAGGTGCCGGCGGCCTGTGACAACACGTTGTGGATCGCCGAGCGCTGCAACGTCGAGATCGAGTTCGGCAACCCGCAACTGCCCGACTTTCCGCTTCCGGCGGGCTTCGACGGCGACGACGCCTACCTCGAGCACCTGGCCTTCGAGGGGGCGCGGGAACGTTGGGGCGACCCGTTGCCGGACTCCGTCGTCGAGCGGCTGGCCTACGAGTTGAAGATCATCGGCGACATGGGCTTCTCGTCGTACTTCCTCATCACGTGGGACCTGATCCGCCACGCCCGGGAGCTGGGCATCCGGGTGGGGCCGGGCCGGGGCAGCGCCGCCGGCTGTGCGGTGGCCTACGCCCTGCGCATCACGGACCTCGACCCGATCCGGTACGACCTGCTGTTCGAGCGCTTCCTCAACCCGAGCCGCCTGAACATGCCGGACATCGACATGGACTTCGACTCCCGCTTCCGGGACGAGCTGATCCGCTACGCCGCGGAGCGCTACGGCCGCGACCACGTCGCCCAGATCGTGACGTTCTCGCAGATCAAGGCCCGTGCGGCGGTGCGCGACGCCGCCCGGGTGCTGGGTCACCCCTACGGCCTCGGGGACCGCGTGGCGAAGGCCATGCCGCCCCTCATCATGGGCCGCGACACCCCGCTGGGCGCCTGCCTGGAGGAGGACGAGTCGCACCGGGAGGGCTACAAGATGGCCGCCGAGTTGCGTCAGATGTACGAGTCCGACAACGACGTGCGCGAGGTCGTCGATGTGGCCAGGGGCCTCGAGGGGCTCCGCCGCCAGGATGGCATCCACGCCGCCGCCGTGGTGATCACGAAGGAGCCGCTCACCGAGTACCTGCCGATCCAGCGCAAGCCGGAGTCGGGGCAGGACCCCGGGGACGCCCCGGTCGTCACGCAGTACGAGATGCACGCCGTCGAGGACCTCGGCCTGCTCAAGATGGACTTCCTCGGCCTGCGGAACCTCGATGTCATCACCGACACGCTGGCCCTGATCGAAGCCACCTGCGGCGAGGTGCTCGACATCGACGACGTGCCGCTCGACGACCTTGCCACGTTCGAGCTGCTGGCCCGGGGGGACACGATCGGCGTGTTCCAGTTGGAGTCGGGGCCGATGCGTTCGCTGATGCGCTCGTTGGCGCCGACGACCTTCGAGGACGTGGCGGCGCTGGTGGCGCTGTACCGGCCCGGCCCGATGGCGGCCAACATGCACAACGACTACGCCGACCGCAAGAACGGCCGGCAGGCGGTGTCGTACTTCCACCCGGATGCCGAGAAGCTGCTGTCCGACACCTACGGGCTGATGATCTACCAGGAGTCGGTCATGCGGGTGGCGCAGAAGTTTGCCGGCTACTCGCTGGCCCAGGCCGACAACCTGCGCAAGGCCTGCGGCAAGAAGATCCGCGAGATGATGGCCAAGGAGCGGGACGCCTTCGTGAAGGGCTGCGAGGAGACCGGCTACGGCGGCGCCCTCGGCGACGAGCTGTTCGACGTCATCGAGCAGTTCGCCGACTACGCCTTCAACAAGAGCCACTCGTACGGCTACGGGCTCATCGCCTACCAGATCGCCTACCTGAAGGCCCACTACCCGGTCGAGTACATGGCAGCGCTCCTGACCAGCGTCAAGTCGAACCTGGACAAGGCCGGCACCTACCTCAACGAGTGCCGAATCATGGGCATCGAGGTCGGCGTGCCCGACGTCAACACCGCCCGCAGCGAATTCCACGCCCTTCCCGACGGGTCGGGGACGGCCGGGCGGATCGTGTTCGGCCTGTCGGCGGTGCGCAACGTGGGGGAGGGCCTCGTCGAACTGCTCCTGGCCGAACGGGACGCCAACGGACCGTTCACCGACTTCTACGACTTCGTGGAGCGCTGCGACACCACGGTGCTCAACAAGCGCACGGTCGAGTCCCTCATCAAGGCCGGCGCCTTCGATTCGCTCGGCCACCCCCGCCAGGGGCTGCTGCTCGCGCACGAGCAGGTCATCGAGCACACGCTGGCCCGGCGCCGGGAGCACGACATGGGGGTCATGTCGCTGTTCGGCGACAACGGGGGGGCGCCCTCGTTCGACGAGCGAGCGTCCATCACCGACGTCGAGTTCGACAAGTCGGTGCGGCTGGCCTTCGAGAAGGAGATGCTGGGCCTCTACGTCTCCGACCACCCGCTGCTGGGCTACGAGGCGGCCCTGCGGCGCCGCGTCGACGTCGGCATCGTCGAACTGGCCGACGTCGAGGACGGCATGCAGCGCACCATCGGCGGCGTGCTCACCAACCTCGAGAAGAAGTGGACCCGCAAGGGCGACCTGATGGCGGTCTTCGACCTCGAGGACCTGGGCGGCTCGGTCGAGGTCATGGTGTTCCCCCGGACGATGACGGATCACGGCCACAAGCTGGAGGAGGACGCCATCGTGCTGGTGCGCGGACGCCTCGACACCCGGGAGGACGTCCCCAAGGTGGTGTGCCACGAGGTCGAGGTCGTCGAGGTGGGCGGTCTGGCCGAGGCCCGGCCGGTGCGGGTCCGGTTGCCGATCGAGCAGGTGAGCGAAGGCACCGTCACCGAGCTCAAGGCGCTGCTGTCAGCCCATCCGGGCGACTCGGAGGTCTATCTCCACCTCGGCGAACGGCAGGTCCTGCGCCTGCCATCCGACTTCTGCGTGGACCCGTCGAGCGGCCTCGTGGGGGAGTTGCGGGTGCTGCTCGGCGCCGAGGCGGTCGTCGCCAACTGAGGCCCGCGGTCCGCCCCGGGTTGGGAACCGGGGGGCGGGACGGCAGGCTGTACGGGCGTGTGCGGCAGTCGCCACGACCGGTTCAGGGCCCCTCCGACGGTCGGATCGGTGATTCGTCCGAGAGCGAGGAGCCGGAGTCGATGGCGATCGAGGTCGAGACGAAGGACTGTTCGATGCTCGGCGATGCCGAGATCGAGGAGATGGCGGAACTCTGCGAGGACGGGCCCAACCCCCTGGGCATCGGACTCCTGTCGAAGCAGAGCGAGGAGTGGGTGCTGGCCACCACGGCTCGCGATGGCGGCCGCCTGAAGGGCTTCGCCTTCTCGACCCTCGAGCGGATCGGCGGCACCCCCAGCGTGATCGTCGGCCTTGCCTCGGTGCGCCGCACCAGCAAGCGCGACACCGTCCTGCGGGCACTCGTCACCGAACTCCTTCGCCGCGCCGTGCTGGCGTTCCCCGACGAGGACGTCGTCATCGGCACCCGCCTCAACAGCGCCTCCGGCTTCGAGGCCTACAAGTCGCTCAAGGACGTCAACCCCCGCCCCGACCACCGTGCGTCGGGCGAGGAGCGTGCCTGGGGCCGTCGCTTCGTCAAGCGCTTCGGCCTGTCGTCCCTCAACTACGACGAGCACGCCTTCCGCTCCAAGGGCACCGGCGAGCAGGCCTGCGTGTTCGACCACTGCAGCCTCAAGCCGGAGTCCATCTCCACCGAGGTGAACGGGTTGTTCAAGGGCCTCGACGCCGACCGCGGCGACGTGGTCGTGGCCTGCGGCTGGGCACTCGCCGAGGACCTCGAGAAGCTCCTCTGAGCCCGGCGCGGCGCCGATGCCCGCACCGGAGGCCGGCGAACCGGCCACTGACGCCGTTTTGGACCTGGGTGTAGCGGACGCCCTCGCCGCCCGCCGGAGTTGCCGTTCCTTCCTGGAGCGCCCCCTCGAACAGGGACTGCTGGCCGACCTGATCGACCGGGCCCGGAGGACGCCGTCGGCGGGAAACGCCCAGGGCGTCGACTTCCTCCTCCTCGAGGGTCCGGCCGACACCGCCGCCTACTGGGAGACCACGCTGCCCGAGGAGGGGCGGGCGGCATTCCCGTGGCCGGGCCTGCTGGCGGCACCCGCCCTGGTGGTGGTGTACGCCGACGCCGACCGTTACGTCGAGCGCTATGCCGAGGCCGACAAGGCGGCCTCCGGGCTGGGTGGCGACGCGGGCGACTGGCCGGTCCCGTACTGGTACGTCGACGCCGCCTTCGCCGCCCTGGCCCTCCAGCTGCTGGTGGTCGGGAAGGGGCTGGGCTGCTGCTTCTTCGGCCTCTTCGAGCACGAACGAGCCGTGGCCGAGCGCTTCGGCGTGCCGTCGGGCCGTCGGGCCGTCGGCGTCGTGGCGGTGGGACATCCGGCGACCGCCGGGCAGCGGCCCTCCGGATCGACGACAAGGGGCCGCCGCGACCTGGGCGAGGTCCTCCACCGGGGGCACTGGGGTGCCGCCGATGAGCGCCCGACAGGGGCGGCCGGGTAGGGTCGTTGCGACCGTTTGGCGGGCGCCCGGAGCCCGCCGGCCATCCTCCGGAGTCCCGAATGACCGATGCCGCTTCCGCGACGCAGGTGCCGATCGTCGGCTACCTGCAACTGGGCGCCGAACCCCACCTCCTCGCCAACGAGTGCGCCGGCTGCGGCGCCCGCTACTTCGACCGGCGCAATGCCTGTGCCAACTGCGGCGGCATCGACTTCGGCGAGGCCCGGGTCGCCGACACGGCGGTCCTGAAGGCCTTCAGCATCGTGCACAACGCCGCACCCGGCATCCCCGTGCCCTACGTGTCGGCCATCGTCGAGACCACCGACGGGACCTCCGTCCGCTCGAACGTGGTGGGCCTCGCCGACCCGATGGATGCCGAGCTGGGCATGTCCGTTGCCCTGACCACCTACGTCTGCGGAACCGACGACGACGGCACCGAGTGCGTTGCGTTCGGCTACGCCCCCGCCTGAGCACGGGCTCGTACCAGCACCTTCCACCACCGACCAGACCACGACCAGACCACGAGAGAGAGGCACACGCCATGGCCGGAGATTCCGTCTGGGTCCTCGGGACCAGCATGACCCGCTTTGCCCGCTACCCGGAGCTCGACGCCCTCGACCTGGCGTCGCAGGCCTGCCTCGACGCCTTCGCCGACGGCGGTGTCGGCATCCACGACATGGACATCCTGGCGGCCGGCTCGCTGTTCCATCCGCCCGGCCTCGGCCAGCGCCTGCAGAAGCAGATCGGCCAGACCGGCATCCCCGTCTACAACGTGACCAATGCCTGCGCCACGGGCGCCACGGCGGTGCGGGTGGCCTACCTCGCCATCAAGGCGGGGGAGGCCGACATGGGCCTCGCCGTCGGCGTCGAGCAGATGGGCAAGATGGGGCTCCTCGCCGGCGGCAGCCGCTCGGAGCGCAAGGTGTACGAGCCCAGCGGCCGCTACGACGCCGTCACGTCGGTCGACGGGATCCTCGGCACCGAGACCATGCCCGGCGTGTTCGCCCAGGCCGGCATGGGCTACGCCTACGAGAACGAGGGGGTCGGCTTCGAACAGTTCGCCAAGGTGGCCTACAAGAACCACCTGCACTCCACGCTGAACCCGCTGGCCCAGTACCAGAAGGAGTTCAGCCTCGAGGAGATCATGGGCTCACCGGTCCAGAGCTACCCGAACACCACGCTGATGTGCTGCCCGACGGGTGACGGCGCCGCCGCCGTGGTGCTGGTATCCGGCGAGCGCCTGCAGTCGATGCCGACCGAGGTCCAGCGACGGGCGGTCAAGGTCTCGGCCTCCGTGCTGACCAGCGACCCGTACGTCGAGAGCGGGCAGGTGCAGCCGGACGTCAACACGCTCACCCGCAATGCCGCGGCACAGGCCTACGAGGCAGCCGGCGTGGGACCGGAGGACCTCGACCTGGTGGAGCTCCACGACTGCTTCGCCACGGCCGAGCTGATCCACTACGACAACCTGGGCCTCTGCGAGCGGGGCGGAGCCGGCGACTTCGTCGACTCGGGGGCGCCGTTCCGGGACGGCTCGATGCCGGTGAACGTGTCGGGCGGCCTGATCTCGAAGGGGCACCCGATCGGGGCCACCGGTGTTGCCAACATCTACGAGGTCGCCACGCACCTCCGGGGCGAAGCCGGTGACCGCCAGATCGAGGGGGCGACGGTGGGCCTGGCCCACGTGATCGGCCTCGGATCGGCCTGCGGCGTGCACATCCTCGAGAAGGCGGCCTGACCGGAGGCACCCCGGCGTTCGGTCCACCCCCCGTCAGGACAGTTCGGCCAGGAGCGCCTCGATGGTGCCCACGGGCGCACGGCAGGCGAAGTCGCGGCACACCCAGGCTTGGTCGCCGTCGCGGCCATCCCACAGCGGACCCGGTCGCCGCTCGCCCCACGCCAGCACCACGTTGGGCCGGTGGGTGCCCTGCACGGCCTCGACGAGGTCCGGGCGGTCGCCGGTGACCACGACCTCGGTGATGCCCGAGGTCGACAGGTCGATCGCTGCCAGCAGGTGTCCGAAGGCCGTGGGGTGCTCGGCGACCAGTCCGCCGAGGAGCCGCAGGACGCCCTCGGCGGCCTCGGCGTAGCGTCCCTCGCCGGTGAGGGCCGCCAGCCGCAGGAGGGCCACGGCAGCGAGGCTGTTGGCGCTGGGGTGGGCGTTGTCGAGTACGTCCTTGGGGCGGGTCACGAGTGGTTCGGCGTCGTCGCCGATCGTGAAGAACCCGCCGTTCTCGTGGTCGGTGAACTGTTCGAGGAGCAGGTCGGCGCTTCGGATGGCCTCGTCGGTCCAGCGGGCCTCGCCGGTGGCCTCGCCGAGTCGTGTGAGGGCGTCGACCATGGCGGCGTGGTCGGCGGCATAGCCGAGCAGGCGACTGCCAGGAGCGCAGCCAGCGACCGTCCTCCCGCCGCAGGTTGGTGAGGAGGAACTCGGCGTTGGCACGGGCGGCGTTCAGCCAGTCGCTTCGGCCGGTGGCGGCCGCCGCCTCGGCGAGGGTGGCCAGCATGAGCCCGTTCCACTCCGTGAGGACCTTGTCGTCGAGGCCCGGCCGCACCCGGTTCTCCCGTGCGGCGAACAGGGCGGCCCGGGCCCGCTCGACCTCGGGGGGCCGCACCAGGTCGCCGCGTTCGGGGCGGACGAGGATGTTGGCACCCTCGAAGTTGCCGCCCGGCGTGACGCCGTACCAGGCGACGGCGGCGTCGGCGTCCGGGCCGCAGACAGCCCGCACCTCCTCCTCGGACCAGACGTAGAAGCGGCCCTCGACGCCCTCGGAGTCGGCGTCCTCGGCGGCGGCGAATCCGCCTCCGGGGAGTCGCAGGTCGCGCAACACGTACCCGATCGTCTCCTCGGCCACCAGGCGCCAGCGATCGTGGCCGAAGGCCTGCCAGGCGTGCAGGTAGGTACGGGCCAGCAGGGCGTTGTCGTAGAGCATCTTCTCGAAGTGGGGGACCAGCCAGCGCTCGTCCACCGAGTACCGGGCGAAGCCGCCGCCCAGGTGGTCGGCCATGCCGCCGGACGCCATGGCGTCGAGGGTGGTGGTGACGACCTCGGCGAGGCGCCCATCGGTGGCCGCCCCGGGGAGGCGCAGCAGCGCCTCGAGGCTCATGGCCTGGGGAAACTTGGGGGCCCCGCCGAACCCACCCCAGGTGGGGTCGAACTGCCCGGCCAGCGCAGCGCCCGCCCGTTCCAGCGTGTCGTCGGGCGGGAGGTCCCCCTGGGGCCGCAGACGGGCGTGGACGGCCATCCGGGAGAGGAGCCGGTCGCCGACCCCCGCCAGGTCCTCCCGGCGCTCCCGCCAGGCCTCGTCCACCGCCTCGAGCACCTGGGTGAAGGAGGGCATGCCACCCCGCGGCCGGTCGGGCCAGTACGTGCCGGCGTGGAACGGGCGGCCCTCGTGGTCGAGGAACACGGTCATGGGCCAGCCGCCTCGGCCGGTCAGGGCGGTGACGGCGTCCATGTAGATGGCGTCGACGTCTGGCCGCTCCTCGCGGTCGACCTTGACGTTCACGAACCGGTTGTTCATGACCTCCGCCGTGTCCGCGTCCTCGAACGACTCGTGCGCCATCACGTGGCACCAGTGACAGGCCGAGTAGCCGACCGACAGCAGGAGAGGCCGGTCGCTGCTGCGGGCTTCGTCGAAGGCGGCCTCGCCCCACGGGTACCAGTCGACCGGATTGTCGGCATGCTGGCGGAGGTAGGGGCTGGACTCCCCGGCGAGCCGGTTCACGGCGGCGACCCTAGCCAGCAGGGGCGAGGGACTCGGTCGCCGCCTGCCCCTGACGCCGGTGGCAGACTGCGGCGATGCAGCGCTGGATCCTCGGGGCCCGACCGCGCACACTGCCGGCAGCGGTGGTGCCGGTGCTGGTCGGCACGGCGGCGGCCGTGGGAGAGGGCGAGGGGATCACCTGGTGGCGGGCCGCGGCGGCGCTCGTGGTGGCGTTGGCCCTGCAGGTGGGCGTCAACTACGCCAACGACCTCTCGGACGGCCTCCGTGGCACCGACGGCGCGGCCCGGGCCGGGCCGCAGCGGCTGGTCGGCTCGGGGGCGGCTTCGCCGGCCGAGGTGCGGCGGGTGGCCGTGCTGTCCTTCGGCGTGGCGGCAGTGGTCGGCCTGGTGCTCTCACTCGCCGTTGCGCCCTGGCTGCTGCTGGTGGGGGCAGCGGCGATCGCCGCTGGTTGGCTCTATACCGGCGGCCCCAGGCCGTACGGCTACCTGGGCCTGGGCGAGGTCTTCGTGTTCACCTTCTTCGGCCTGGTGGCGACCGCCGGCAGCACCTACGTACAGGTCGAGCGGATCACCGGGGTGTCGCTGCTGGCCGGCTGTGCCGTGGGTTGCTTCGCGTGTGCGCTGCTTGCGGTCAACAACCTCCGGGACATCCCCGGCGACACGGCCGCCGGCAAGCGGACGCTCGCCGTACGCCTCGGCGACCGGGCCGCCCGCTGGCTCTATGTGGCCTTCCTCGACGGGGCGCTGGTGCTGGGCTCGCTGTGTGCCCTGTGGCGCCCCTGGTGCCTCCTCGTCCTCGTGGGCGGCGGTCTGGCCGGGATGGCGGTGCGGCGGGTGTTGGGGGGCGCCGCCGGTGCGCAGCTCATCGGCGTGCTGGCCCTCACGGGTCGGACGCAGCTGGTGGGTGGCGGACTGCTGGCCCTCGGCCTGGCGCTCTCGGGTTGACCTTCCGACCGGGGGAGCGCTCCCTCAGGCCCGCGTGGCCGTGAGCAGCTGGGCGATGCCGCCCGAGAGGCGCCGCTTGGCGACGTCGGTGAAGCCGGCGTCGGCGATCTGCCCGAGCAGTGCCGCCTCGTCGGGGAGGTAGACGACGGACTTCGGCAGGTAGCGGTAGGCCTGCCGGTCGGAGAGCAGGCCGCCGACGAACGGGACCACCCGGCCGAAGTAGACGCCGTGGCCGGCCCGCAGCAGCGGGTTGCGGGGCCGGTCGACCTCGAGGAGGGCGATGCGTCCACCGGGCCGGAGCACCCGGGCCAGTTCGGTGAAGAAGGGCTCGAGTGCCGCCAGGTTCCGGAGGGCGAATCCGCAGGTGACCCCGTCCACGCTGCCGTCCGGGGCCGGGAGCCGGAGGGCGTCGGCGTGGAGGAGGGGGGCGTCAGTGCGGGCGGCGGCCAGCATCCCCCAGGAGAGGTCGAGGCCGATCGGCCGATGGTCGGCGGCAGCGAGGTCCCGGCACAGGTCACCGGTGCCGCAGGCCAGGTCCAGCACCCTGGAACCGGGTGGCAGGGCGAGGTCGCGCACGGTGCGGCGCCGCCAGGCGACGTCGAGTCGGAACGTCAGCAGCCGGTTGAGGAGGTCGTACCGGGGGGCGATGGCGTCGAACATCGACCGGACGGCGGTCGCCTTGTCGCCCCGGGGGAGGGGGTCCCCGCCCTCGTCGTTCCGGCCCAAGTCCGGCGAATCCGTCACTCGAACCAGATGCGCTGGTGCTCGCGGCTCATGGGGTGGAGCAGCAGGGCCAGGAGGGCGGCGGGGAACACGAGGACGATCAGGAGGCGGGTCTCGAAGCCGACCAGCCGGATCCGCTCGAGGACGCCGACGGCCGCCGCCACGACGCCGACCTGCCAGCCGATGCGCTTGTCGTTGGCAACGAGGAAGCCGGCGGGGAACATGGCGAGTCCGGTCACCAGGAGGACCGAGGAGCCGCGAAGGAGGCTGAAGAAGCCCTCGAGGTAGAGCAGCATCGTGCCCATCACGAGGGTCTGGGGCTGGTAGCGGTTGATCCAGCGGCGCGGTGACTCCATCGGCTCAGTCTGGCAGCGGGAGGTCGGCTTGCGGTCCGTCCGCCGACCCGGTTCCGTCGGTCTGCCGCCTGCCCGGCCATGCCACCGGGGTGACGGTGCGGTTGGCCCGCAGCTGCCCGCAGGCGGCGTCGATCTCGGTCCCTCGGGTGCGCCGGATCGTGGCGTTGGCGCCGTGGTTCCGCAGTTCGTCGGCGAAGGCCAGCACCCGTTGCCGGGAGGACCCCCGGGTGGGCCAGCCGGGCGTGGGGTTCAGGGGGATCAGGTTGATGTGGGCACCCAGGGGTCGGGCGTAGGCGGCCAGCCGCGAGGCATCTTCAGGACGGTCGTTGGTGCCGTCGATGAGGGCCCACTCGAATGACAGCCGTCGACCGGTGAACGTCACGTGTTCCTGACAGGCCTCGGCCAGCTCAGCCAGGGGCCACCGTCGGTTGATGGGGACCAGTTCGTTTCGGAGCTCGTCGTCGGCGGCGTGGAGGGAGACAGCTAGGTTGACGGGAAGGGACTCTGTGGCCAGGCGACGGATACCGGGAACTAAGCCCACGGTGGAGATGGTGAGGTTCCTTGCCGATAGCCCGAGGCCGCCATGGATCCGCTCTACGGCCGCCCAGGTTCGGTCGTAGTTGGCTAGGGGCTCGCCCATGCCCATGAAAACCACGTTGGAGATCCGACGGTCGCCGGCCTCGACTTGGGCTCTAACTAACTGTTCTACGATCTCCCCGACGGTTAGGTGGCGGTCAAAACCCATCTGGCCGGTGGCACAGAACCCGCAGGCCATGGCGCAATCGGCCTGGGTGCTCACACAGACCGTAGAAC